>Ga0190265_10002589_pt1 | contig 12169 bp, 11 predicted proteins | sample Popmic124T_FD_133135 | JGI IMG/M metagenome (GOLD analysis project Ga0190265, IMG submission 133135) | Populus adjacent soil microbial communities from riparian zone of Indian Creek, Utah, USA - 124 T | ecosystem: Environmental > Terrestrial > Soil > Riparian zone | place: USA: Utah | collected... | reverse complement strand
GATCGGCCCCCAAGTCTCCGAGCAGATGAAGGAGTTCGTCGGCGACCTGCCCGGCGTCAGCGCCGTCCACCCGAAGATGGTCTTCGACCCCGCCTGGTCCCCCGAGATGATGAGTGAGGACGCGAAGTTCGCTTTGGGATTCTAGGCGCGGATCGGGAATCTGCGCTCGGACGGTCCGCTTCTGACGAGGATGTCTATGGCGTCAGGGCTCGCCTTCGCTCCGCCGCGACGAGGAGGCCGTCGACGGGTTAGCCTCGGGTTCAGCGCTCGGCTTCACTGCGCTTGTGACAATCAAACCCAGCATCTCTCCGAACAGCTGGTCGTCCGTTTCAACGGGGTCAACCAGCTTTTCGAACGACACCCCGCTGAAAAGGGCGCAGATACCCATGACAAGGCGTTCAGCTGGTAGCGCCAACTCTGCCCCTCGGCTCTTCGTCTCATCCTCGACCAGGCGAACGAGGGCCTGTTTCAGGCTTCGATAGCACGAGCGAAACCGCGAGCCGATCTCCTCGTCTCGCGATGCGACCGAGCAGAATTCATGGAAGAGCTCCTCCCAGGCTCGTTCCCGCGAGAGGTACTCGCTGAACACCGAGCCGATGTCGATCGCTTGTCGCTCAGCTGCGGTTTCTTGGCTGACGACCGACTCGATTCGGTCGACGATGGACTGAAATCGACGCTCCACGATCTCGAGGAGGAGCTCTGCCTTCCCGGAGAAATTCGAGTAGACCGCCTTACGCGTGTAGCCCGCCCGCTCGGCGATCTCCTCTAGCGAGCTCTCGGCGAAACCGCGCGCTTCGAATACTTCCTGCGCCGAGCTCAGCAGCCGCTCACGGGTTTGGCGACGCTGCTGCTCGCGCGTCAGCCGAGCGCGTCCTTGTATTAGGGTTACATCGTGCACTTGGGAACAGATTGTATCCTCAAAAGAACGGACAAACCATCCACGGATCTCGACCGCGTCCACGGGCGCCAGCCGTAGGCGCGCAAATGACCGAAGCGATCACCGCATCACTGTACTTCTAAGGAGGGTCATGCCTTCACTTTTCGGACGCCTCACCGCCGCGAGCTCGCAGTTCGCCAACAAGCGCGGCGTTTATCTCGGGCACCGCTCGACGAAGATCCATGTGGCGCTTTACCGGCGCTCCGGCGGAAAGATCGGCGGACATCTGCCCGGTTGGCCCGAGGCTCGAATAGCTCTCGTCGACCACACGGGCGCAAAGAGCGGCACGAAGCGAACGTCCCCGCTGATGTATCACGATGAAGACGACGCCGTCGCCGTGGTGGCCTCGAAGGCTGGCCAGCCTACGCATCCCGCCTGGTTCCACAACCTCAAGGCGAACCCGGATACCACGATTCAGATTGGCTCCGAGATCCGCGAAGTCCGCGCCCGTGTCGCGACCGATGAGGAGCGGGATCGCCTCTGGCCAAAGTTCCTGGCGTTCTACCCTGGATACGAGTTCTTCCGGCGCAACACGAAGGGCCGGGAAATCCCGATCGTGATCCTCGACCCTCGCTAGGACGTCTCAGTCCTAGTTCGGCATCGGGGGCGTCATGCCGCTCGATCGAGTTAGTTGCACCTCGAGCTGGATGCGTGTGAGGTTAGGGTCCTATGTGGACCCTAACCTCACACGCAAGTTTCGATCAGCGATCGAGGCGCGGCTCGTCGGCGTCGACCTCCTCGGCCGTTCCGTCGTAGTCGTAGGTACGGGGCTCGCCGCGGGAGCGCATCGCCTGATCTCCGAGGCCGACGACGACGAAGCGGCGAGCGACGACGACCCGCAGCAGGCGCCTGACCACTGCGCGGCTCGGCGGGATCAGGAGGATCAAGCCGAAGATGTCGGTGATGAAGCCAGGCGTCAGCAGCAGCGTGCCGCCGACCGCGATCATCAGCCCGTCGGCTACCTCGCGGCCGGGGAAGCGTCGCTCCTGAAGCGCCAGGTTGAAGCGCTGCCAGGCGCCGCGGCCCTGGTGGCGCAGCAGCAGCGAGCCGAGCACCGCGTCGGCGACCAGGAGCAGCAGCGTCGGCACCAGGCCGATCCACTGCCCGATTTGGATGATGATGTACAGCTCGACGATCGGGACGACGATGAAGAGGATCGCGAGCAGGGCCACGGGAAAAGCCTAGTCGCCGTCGCTTACGACTTCGACCACACCCCGGTGGGGTAAAGGTCGGATGCGATGGAATCTCAGGCCGGCGCGGCGGCGGCAGCAGCGGCCTGCTCCAGCTCGGCGAGTGACTCGTCGATGCCGCCGGCGATCATTTCGACGTCCTCCAGCGAGTCGTAGTCGGCGAGCAGGCCGAAGCAGACGCGCCCGTTGTAGCTCATGATCGCCACCGCCAGAGCGTGGTTCGGCGGCAGGAAGGCGACCGGGAAGACCTCTTCCAGCTCGCGCCCCAGGACGTAGAGCGGGATCTGTGGCCCCGGTACGTTGGTGACGATCATGTTGAAGAGGCGGGTCGAGAAGTTGATCCTCGCCGCCTGGGCGAGCAGCGTCGGCGGCGCGAAGTCGTTGAAGCGGGCGATCACTTCCGCCCCGAGTGCCTGCTTGGAGCGCTTCAGCCCCTCCATCTGCTCGCTCACCACCCGCAGCCGCCGCACCGGGTCCTCGACGTAGACGGGCAGCGGCCCCCGCATCGCAGCGAGCCTGTTTCCCAGCTCCCCCCGCTCGTCCGCGGTGCGGATCGAAACCGGCACCAGCGCCCGCAGCTCCAGGCCCTCGGTCCGTATGCCGCGCCCGTGCAGCCATTTGCGCAATGCGCCGGTGACGACCGCCAGGACGACGTCGTTGACGGTGCCGCCGAAGGTGTCCTTGATCCGTTTGAAGGTCGCCAGCTCCGAGCGCGCCCAGGTGAAGCGGCGGTGAGGACCGATCGGCTGGTTGAGGGGCACGTCCGGTGCGGGATCGGCGAAGGCACCGACCACCTCACTGATCCCCTCCAGCGCCTCGACCAGCCGCCGCGCCGCTGTCTCGGGGTTTCGGACCGCGGCCACCGCGCGCTCGGCCAGCTTCAGCGGCGTCGCGGCGGCGTCGCTGGCGCCACGCGCGATTAGGTGCGTCGTGCTGGGAGTGGGTTCGGGCTTCCAGCCATCTTCGACCGGCGCCGGCTTGGGAATCGGCTCGAGGTCGAAGAGCACCGTGCCGATGTCCACTCCCGCGATGCCGTCGACGGCGGCGTGGTGGGTCTTGGTCAGCAGCGCGAAGCGGTCGCGCTCGAGTCCCTGCACCATCCACATCTCCCAGAGCGGCTTGGAGCGGTCGAGCTGCTGCGAGAAGACGCGGGCGGCAAGCCGTTTCAGCTGCTGCTCCCCGCCCGGCTCGGGCAGCGCGGTGTGGCGGATGTGGTAGGCGAGGTTGAAGTTGACATCGTCGGCCCAGAGCGGCCGTCCAGCCTCCAGCGGCGGCACCACGAGGCGCTGGCGGAAGCGGGGTACCTGGTCCAGGCGCCCGCGGACGTGCTCGACCAGGTCGACGTAGCGGGGTGGTGGCCCCTCGAAGATCAGGATGCCGCCGATGTGCATGTGGCTGGACGAGCTCTCGTTGGTGAGGAAAGAGGCGTCGACGGCGGTCAGCCGCTCCAGGTGGCTTCCAGAGGTGCTCATCCCCCAAGGCTAGCCCGCTGCCACCGAGGGGACCACTCCGCCGCCCCGGCCGCAAGTCGCCCACCGATACCCTGGTGTGGATGGACGCCACCGCCACGGCCCCGAAACGGGTCCTGCTCGCCGCTCCGCGCGGCTACTGCGCCGGGGTCGACCGTGCCGTCGAGACCGTCGAACGGGCGCTCGACCTCCACGGCGCCCCCGTCTACGTGCGCAAGGAGATCGTCCACAACAAGCACGTCGTCGAGGAGCTCTCGAAGCGGGGTGCGATTTTCGTCGAGCAGGAGACCGAGGTGCCCGAGGGCGAGATGGTCGTCTTCTCCGCCCACGGCGTCGCCCCGGCGGTCCACGAGAACGCTGCCGATCGCCGCTTGCGCACGATCGACGCGACCTGCCCGCTCGTCACCAAGGTCCACGTCGAGGCTCGCCGCTTCGCCGCCGACGGCTACTCGATCGTGATGATCGGCCACGCCGGCCACGAGGAGGTCGAAGGGACGATGGGGGAGGCCCCCGGGAACATCGTCCTCGTCCAGACCGCCGAGGAGGTCGCCGAGCTGAGGGTCGCCGACCCCGAGCGGGTCGCCTTCATCACCCAGACGACGCTCTCCGTCGACGAGACCGCGGAGATAATCGCCGCCCTGCGGGCCAAGTTCCCGGCCATCGTCAGCTCCAAGTCCGACGACATCTGTTATGCGACGACCAACCGGCAGATCGCCGTCAAGCAGCTCGCCCGCGAGTGCGACCTGGTGCTGGTGATCGGCTCGACCAACTCCTCCAACTCCAACCGGCTGGTCGAGGTGGCCCGCGAGCACGGAGCCGTTTCGCACCTGATCGACAATCACGGCCAGGTGCGGGAGGAGTGGCTCGAGGGGGTCGAGACGGTCGGCATCACCTCCGGTGCCAGCGCCCCCGAGGAGCTGGTCGAGCGGCTGGTCGAGTTCTTCCGCGAGCGTGGTGCCGGCGAGGTCTCCGAGCTGCGCACGGTGCACGAGGACGTGCGCTTCATGCTGCCCAAGGAGATTCGCACGGAGCTGGCGGCGCAGCGGGGGTAGGTGGGGAGGGCGGGGTGCTACTCCCCGCTCAACTTTTTCCGAAGACAGACTCCGGCTGTCCGCGGGCGCAACTTCGGAAAAGTACAAGCCGCGGGGAGCAGCACCCCGCCCTCCCTTCCGAGCTACGGAATGCCCGCGGCGAAGCTGAGGGACCAGATGCGGAGGCCAGATGAGGGCCGCAAGGTGAGGGAGTGCTGCTCGTGGCGGGGGTGCTCGGCCAAGGTGTAGAGGGCTGGGCTGTCGATCCGGATTGTTTTCGGTGAGGCGCCGTCCAGCTCGACGGCGATCTCGCCGTTGCCCTCGACCGTCGCGTAGGCGCCGCCCGCCTCGTAGGTCACCTCCAGCTTCTCGCCGTCCTCGCCGGCGGTCCAGGGTTGTTCCCAGGAGCCCCCGGGAAAGAGCTCGGGGGTCGGCGCCATCACCCGGGTGGCCGGGGCGTCGGTCGGGCGCAGTGGCTCCATCGGTGGCGGCAGCTCGCGTAGGGCGTCCATCTCTTTCAGCTCGGCCTGGATCGCCTCCTCGGTGCCGCGGTATTCGCCCTCGCCGAAGTGGAACCAGGCCAGCGCTCCGCCCTGCCTCCAGAGGAAGAGGCTGGGCCAGCCCGTGCAGCCGTAGGCGTGCCAGAGATCGTGCTCGGCGTCGACCGCGACCGGGAAGCCGACCCCGAGTCGCTCGAGCCCGGTCGCGACCGCCTCGCGATCGGCGCCGAACGGGAAGCGCGGTGCCTGTACGCCGATCGTTCGTAGCCCGTGCTCGCCGTAGCGATGGGCCCACTCGGAGACGTAGGGCAGCGTCCGCACGCTGTTGAGCTGGGCGAAGTCGAAGAAGTGGACGAGGACCGGGCCGGCGGCGGTCAGCTCCGGCATCGAGGACCCGCCCCCCGTTTCGCATCCCTGAGAGGCAAAAAGAGGAGCGGATGCCGGGCCGACCCACTCGATCGCGTCCGGCAGATCCGGCGCGGCGATATCGTCGCGTTCGGGGAACATCCGCGGACGTTATCCTGGCGTCCCGGTCCACCATCGGCGAATTCAAGGAGGCCCCCGTGAGCAACGACGTCTGGCAGAAGATCGAGCAGGCCCGCGCCCGCTGGAACGTGCTCGAGCATCCCTTCTACCAGCGCTGGTCGGCTGGCGAACTGAGCCGTGAGGAGCTGGCGAGCTACTCGGGCCAGTACCGCCACGCGACCGCCGCGATCGCCCGCCTCAGCGCCTCTGTCGCCGAGTCCGCCCCCGAGGCCGAGCGCGCCGAGCTGCGCCGCCACGCCGAGGAGGAGAAGTCCCACATCGCCCTCTGGGACGGCTTCGTAGAGGCGGTGGGGGGAGAGGTCGCCGCGGTTCCGACGCCGGAGACCAAGGAGTGCGTCGACAGCTGGACCGCCGGCGACGGGCGACTCCCTCAGCTAGTCCGCCTCTACGCGATCGAGAGCGGGCAGCCGGCGATCTCGCGGACCAAGCGGTTGGGCCTCGCCGAGCACTACGGTATCGGCGACGGCGTCGGCAACGAGTACTTCCGGGTCCACGAGAAGGCCGATGTCGAGCACGCCTCCGAGGGTCGCTCTCTGATCGAGGCTCATCTGGCGGACGTCGACCCGGACGCTCTCGTCGCCGCAGCGGAATCGGCGTTCGAGGCCAACTGGCGCCTGCTCGACGGGATCACCACCGCCTGAATTCGGCACCTTCAGACGTGCCGCCGCTAAGAGGTCATATATGGCCTCTTAGCGGCGGCACGTCGCCTTGTCGGGCCTGCACGTTGCGCTAGCTTGTCCTAGCGATGATCGAGTTCCTGATCGCGATCCTGCCGCTCCTGGCGCTGCTGGGCCCGTTGTTGAGCGGTCGCTATCCGGGACACCGGGTCGCGATGCGGCTGGCAGAGCGACTCTGCTCTCCACTGACACCCAGGCGGCCAGCCGAACGCTGGCATCGTCCGCGGCTGCGATCCGCATCGCAGCCGATCCGGGGCGGATTGCTGATCGCCTTCGGCCTCGCCCAGCGCCCGCCCCCGCTCGCCTCCTAGCCATCCATCGACGGGCCGGCCGATGCGGTCGCCCCGGGATCGGCGTGAGGCCGGATGGCCTGCGCCACGAGCAAAGGAGCGAACGATGCAATCGAATCTCGGACGGGTCGTGCTGGGGATCGCGGTACTCGTCGTCGCGATCGTGCTGCTGATCGTGTTGAAAGACGATGGCGGGGGGGACGAGGGCGGCAGCGGCGGAGCGGTGACGACCGCGACCGAACAGGGCGGCTCCAAGTCCAACAGCGGGAAACCGGACAAGCCGAGCAAGCCGGCGATCCCGACCATCGTGGTCAAAGACGGCAAGCCGGTCGGCGGCGTGAAGGAGCTCACTTACGAGGCCGGCGAACGGATCCGCTTCGAGGTGGACTCGGACGTCAGCGACGAGGTCCACATCCACGGCTACGACGTCGAGAAAGAGGTCGAGGCCGGCGGCTCGGTCGTCTTCGCTTTCCCGGCGACGATCGAAGGCGTGTTCGAGGCGGAGCTGCACGGCAGCGGCGAACAGATCGCGGAGATTCGCGTCAACCCGTGACTTTTCTGCCGTACGCACACGCGCTGCTCGCAAGGCAGGACCTGCCGATCCCTGCCTGGCTGTTCGCGTGGGGCGCGTCGATCGTCCTGATCGTCTCCTTCTTCGCGCTCTCGATCGCCTGGCGCGAGCCCCGCTTCGAGGGGGATTGGTGGCGTCCCCTCGGGGTGGGGCTCTCGCGCGCCCTGCTAGGTCCGCCGGCGCAGATCGTCTGCGGCGCGCTCGGCGTCTTCCTGCTCGGCGTCACCGTCTACGCCGGTCTGCGCGGCACCGAAGCGCCCGACCGCAACTTCGCCCTCACCTTCGTCTTCGTCACCGTCTGGCTCGGCTTCCCCGTCCTCGGCGCCGTCCTCGGCGATCTCTTCAGGCCGTTCAATCCCTGGCGGGCCGTCGGCAGGGCGGCGGGCGGCGTCTTCACCACCCTCGCCGGTCAGCGTCCGACCCATTTCTCCTACCCGGACGCGCTGGGTCGCTGGCCGGCCGCGATCGGCTTGCTCGCCTTCGTCTGGCTCGAGATCGTCTACGGCCCGAGCGGTGGAGTGGCAGTCGGCCTCTCGCCGCAGACCACCGCGGCCGCCGCCCTCGCCTACAGCGGCTACACGCTGGCGATGATGGCGCTGTTCGGGGTCGAGAGGTGGTGCCAGCGGGGTGAGATCTTCTCCGTCTACTTCGGCATGTTCGCGTCGCTGGGCTCGTTCGAGTCGCGGGAGGGGCGCCTCGGCATGAGGAGGCCCTTCTCGGCCGCGACGCGCTGGGCGGCGCTGCCCGGCTCCGCCGCCGTCGTGATCGCCTCTATCGCGACGACCAGTTACGACGGAGGGCAGGAGGGTGCCTTTCAGGGCGCGGTCGAAAGCGTCTTCGATTGGTTCGTCGGCATCGGTTTCGGCCAGGTCGCGGCAGATCGCCTCTCCTCCACCCTCTTCATGTTGCTCTGCTTCGCCGGAGTCTGGCTCATCTACCTTGCCGGCACCCGTGGGATGGCTAGCGTCGGCGGAGCCCCACCGCTGCGGAAGCTGCGCTCGGGCTTCGTCCACACGCTGATCCCGATCGCGCTCGCCTACCTCATCGCCCACTACTTCAGCCTCTTCGTCTTCCAGGAGCAGGCGCAGTTCACCTACCTGCTCTCCGATCCCCTGGGGACGGCGAGCACCGACCTCTTCGGCACCGCATCGGGGGGCATCGACTTCAGGGTCCTCAGCGCCAACGCGATCTGGTACGTCCAGGTCGGAGCGCTCGTCGTCGGTCACGTGATCGGTTTGACGCTCGCCCATGACCGGGCGACCGCCTATTGGGGCGACTACCGGCAGGCAGCGCGCTCGCAGTACTGGATGCTGGCGGTGATGGTCGCCTTCACCTGCTTCGGTCTCTATCTGCTTTCGGCGGCCAACGCCTAGGTATCGGTCCCCCTAGGCATCGCGGTCCGGTCAAGGGAAAGCCGCACTTCGTTTCGCGCCAAAAGCGCTGGGGCATACTGAACGGAGATGGCGGCACTCCTTCTTCTTGCCCATGTAAGCCACTGGCTATGGGTGCTCTACGTCCCGCCGGTCCTGATCGTCGTCGGTTCGATCGCCTGGACGGTGCTCTCGGAACGGCGAAGGCGAAACTAGTCGCCATCTGGCGCCGCGCGATAGCTACCGGTACGAGCGGGTAGGCATCGAGAACCTTGTTCCTCTTCTTCTCCAACCGGCTCGGCTGCGGCGGCTCCCTGCTCGTCTCGGCGGTGGTGACGCTGATCCTCCTGCTCCTCCTGGGCGTCGTCGAGTTCGACTAGCGACGACGCAGCGCAGCTGCGGCTGCTCCGGCGGCGGCAGCGCCGGCGAACGCGAGCGTGCTGCGTCTCGCGGCATCCGCCGAGAGGATCGCGCGCGCCGCGTTGTGGCCCGGGGCGCCGTGGACGCCGCCACCCGGGTTGGCCGAGGAGGAACCAAGGTAGAGGCCGGCGATCGGGGTCTCGGGGCGGCCCAGGCCGGGGGTGGGCCTGAACGGGCCCACCTGGTGGAGCTGCGTCGTGCCGCCCTGCATCGCGCCGCCGACCAGGTTGGCGTCGAGGCGCTGGAACTCGGCGGGACCGAGAATGTGCCTGGCGCGGATCAGGTCGCGAAAGCCGGGGGCGAGCTCCTCGATCCTCGTCTCCATCCGGTCCGCGAAGCGGTCGGCGTCGGACGCCCCCCATTCAGGGCCGATGTCGTCGCCGCCGGCATCTCCTTTCGGTTCTCGCGGCACCTGGGTGTATGCCCAGGCGGTCTCGGTCCCGGGTGGGGAGCGGGTGGGGTCGACCGGGCTGTACTGGCCGAGGACGAGCACGGGCCTGGCCGGCAAGCGCCGGGTCGCCACCTGTGCCATCGACATGGTCAGGTCGTCGAGCTCGCCGACGTGGACCACCGCCGTGCGGCGGGCGTCCTCCGCCCGCCACGGGATCGGGCCGTCGAGCGCCCAGTCGCACTTGATCGTGGCCGTGTCCCACTCGAAGCGATCCAGGTCTTCGAGGAGGCGTCCGGGGAGCAGGTGGCTCGGCAGCAGTCGCCGGTAGAGGGTGGGGGCATCGACGTCGGCGACGACGGCGCGCGTCGCGTCGATGGTGCGGCCGTCGGCGAGCCGCACGCCCGTGGCCCGCCGCCCCTTCGCGAGCACCTCCTCGACGGCTGCGCCGCACTCGACCGTCCCTCCGTGCGCCGCCAGCCGCGCCGCCATCGCCTCGGCGAGCCGCTGCGCGCCTCCTTCGGGCGTCGGATAGCCGTACTGCTGTCCCAGCCCCGCCATCATGATCGCGAAGGCGCCCGAAGGTGGCGTCTCGGGGGAGAGATCGGCGTGCGAGACGTGGCCGGCGAGCAGCCGCCGCGCCGCGTCGCCGCGCAGGCTCTCGTCGGCCATGCGGCGGGCCGGCAGCAGCATGAACCGCGCGAAGCGGATCAGATCGCGACGCAGCGCACGCGCAAGCGCTAGGCCCGCCCGAATCGGGGGCATCGGTGTCGTCATCATCGCGATCACGTGCGGGGACACCTGGGTCCAGCGCTCCTGCAGCGCATGCCAGCGCTCGCCGTCCCCGTCCTGCAGTGCCTCCAGTCCGGCGGCCGTCTCCGCGAGGTCACGTGAGATGGACGGACACGAGCCGTCCACCCCAGGATGGGCGACGACGAGCGGCGCATGGCGCCAGCGCAATCCGTAACGCTCCAAATCGAGGCGCTGTATCGCGGGTGACGCCAGGGCGAAGGGGTAGAAGGCGCTGAAGACGTCGTGCCGGAACGCGGGGTCCCCGGTCAAGGGCTCGGTTCGCACCGCGCCGCCAACGGTCTCCTCTGCCTCGCAGACGATCACCTCATAGCCGGCCTCGGCGAGCACGTTTGCCGCAACCAGTCCGTTCGGCCCGGCGCCGATCACGACCACGTCAGGCAAGCGAGGTCACCTGGACCGAGTTCCCGCATCTGCGGCGGCGAAACGGCGCTGGAGGATCCCGGTGGAGAGGCGCCCGCTTGAGGGTCCGCCCCTCTACCGGGTCCGCCGGAGGGTCGGAGCGAGAAGGCTTACGCCTAGAGGATCTCGGCGAGCCGTGCGGCCAGCGCCGCGGAGACCTCGTCGCGCACTGGGCCCTCGGCCAGGCGCTCGACCAGGGACTCGAGGAAGCCCTCGACGATCAGCTGCTTCGCCTCGGCCGGGCTGAGCCCGCGGGAGGTTAGGTAGAAGAGCTGGTCGCGATCGATCTGGGCGATCGCGGCGGCGTGGGTGCAGCGAACGTCGTCGGCTTCGATCTCGAGGCCCGGGATTGAGTCGGCGTGGGCGTCGGGGGAGAGCAGCAGGTTGCGGCTCACCTGGAAGGCGTCGGTTCCCTGCGCGCCGGGGTCGACGCGGATCATCCCCCGCCAGACGGCGGTGGCGCCAGCGGCGAGAACGCCGCGGAAGGCGAGGTCGGAGAAGGTGTTGGGAGCGGCGTGCTCCTGCGTCGTGTCGTAATCGAAGTGCTGCCCGGCGCCGGCGGCGTAGCCGCCGGTCACCCGCGCCTCGGAGCCCTGGCCGGCGAGGTTGGTCTCCATCCGCACCTTGCCGCGCCCCGAGCCGAAGCCGAGGGCGGTCCAGTCGAGCCGGGCGTCGCGCTCGATCTGCGCCCGCTGGGTGGCGAAGATCCAGGCCCGCTCGGAGATGTCCTGGGTGCTGATGTAGCGCAACGTCGCCGCTTGGCCGACATGCAGCTCGACCACCGAGTTGAGCAGCGCGTCGGTGTCGTCGCCCGCGGAGGCGCAGTGCTCCCAGACCTCCGCCTCAGCGCCCTCCTCGAGCATGATCACGGTCCGCCAAGCGACCGTTGCGCCGTCTTCGTCGAGCGGCAGCTCGACTCGGATCGGCTCGGCGACCCTGACGCCGCGCGGAACGTGGATGAGAATGCCGTCGCGCCAGCCCGCCTCGTTGCGGGCGACGAATGGATCCTCGACCGGCACCAGCGAGCCGAGCCGCTCGCGCAGCAGCTCCTCGTGCGACTCCAGCGCCGCGGCGAGCGGCAGCACCGTGGCGCCCTCGCCACTCTCGATCGTCGCGTTCGCCGGTCCCGGCTCGTAGGAGTCGAGATCCAGCGCGGAGAGGTCGGTGAATTCCCAGCCCTTCGCCTTCTGATCGGGAAGGGGGAGGCTCTGCGTCAGAGAGGCGCCTCGCTGACGCCTCTCGGTCAGCCAAGTGGGTTCTGCGATCTGGGTCGTGGTCATCGGAGACGATCGGCTGCAATGACGAGGTCGCGGGCGGCGCTGGCAAGGACGCAGCGGTGGGGGACAGTGCTCCGCACGGCCCCCACCCGAGGACGCCGCCAGCGCTGTCCGCGGGCCGTCATTCAGCCGATCGAGCCCTCCATCTGCAGCTCGATCAGCCGATTGAGCTCGACCGCGTACTCCATCGGCAGCTCTTTGGTGACCGGCTCGATGAAGCCGTTGACGATCATCTTCGAGGCCTCCTCCTCGTCGAGCCCGTGGCTCTGCAGGTAGAAGACCTGCTCGTCG
>Ga0190265_10002588_pt1 | contig 12173 bp, 13 predicted proteins | sample Popmic124T_FD_133135 | JGI IMG/M metagenome (GOLD analysis project Ga0190265, IMG submission 133135) | Populus adjacent soil microbial communities from riparian zone of Indian Creek, Utah, USA - 124 T | ecosystem: Environmental > Terrestrial > Soil > Riparian zone | place: USA: Utah | collected... | reverse complement strand
GGTCTGCTCAACTACGTCGCGCTGCTGGGGTGGGCGATCGCGGCCGACCGGGACGTGTTCGACCTGGAGGAGATGGTCCAGAAGTTCGACATCCGCGACGTCAACCCCAACCCGGCGCGCTTCGACCTGAAGAAGGCGGACGCCATCAACTCCGCCCACATGCGCCTGCTCTCCACCGACGAGATCACCCGCCGGGTGCTGCCGTTCCTCAAGGCGGCCGGCGTGGTGTCCGACCCGGTCCACGACGCCGACGCGCAGCTGCTCGAGCTGGCGATGCCGCTGGTCGCCGAACGGATCAACAAGCTCACCGAGGCGGTGGACATGCTGGGGTTCCTCTTCATCGAGGAGGAGGCGTTCACCCGCGATCCGGCCGACGTCGAGAAGCTGCTCGGCGACGAGGGCCGACAGGCCGTCCAGGCGGCACACGACGCGCTCGACGGCATCCGCCCATGGTCGACCGCCGAGATCCAGGCCGCGCTCCAGGCGGCGCTCGTCGAAGGCCTCGGCCTCAAGCCGCGCAATGCGTTCGGTCCGGTGCGGGTAGCGGTCACCGGGCGCCGGGTGTCGCCGCCGCTGTTCGAGTCGATGGAGCTGCTCGGCCGCGACCGGAGCATGGCGAGGCTCCAGAGCGCGCTGCGGTGACGGAGGCCGAGCAGGGCGGGCTGCCCTACCACCGGATCCACCGCGCCCAGCCCCGGCCAGGAGACACCTGGCGGGCGATCCTCGGTGTGGTGGCGCTGGTGTTCGGCGTCGTGGTGCTCGCGCCGTTCGTGGTGCTCGCGGCGTTCTCGATCGGGTACGCCGTCACGGGTGCCGACGTCCAGGCCAGCCTGGAGCGGCTGATCGACACCGACGACGTGACGCCGGCCGGCCTTGCGTACGTCTTCCTCGTCCTGGCCAGCGCGATCCCGGTCACTTGGGCGATCAGCCGGATCCTGCACGGCTTGCCACCGCGCTGGCTGTCCTCCGTCGCCCCCCGGATCCTCTGGCGCTGGTTCGCCATCTGCCTCGGGCTCGCCGTACTGGCGCTCGCGGCCACGCTGATGGTCTCGGGGCTGCTGCCCGACCAGGGCGGCGCCGAGATGTCGGGAGAGCTGAACGACTTCACCACCACCACCCGCGACTTCGCGTTGGTGGTGCTGCTGCTGACCCCGCTGCAGGCGGCGGGGGAGGAGTACGCCTTCCGCGGCTACCTCGCGCAGGCATTCGGCGGCCTGATCCCGCACGTGTGGGTCGCGGTCGTGGTCCCCGCCGTGCTGTTCGCGCTCGCGCACGGGCTCGGCCAGAGCTGGCCGATCTTCTTCGACCGGTTCGCGTTCGGGCTGGTGGCCGGGACCCTGGTGATCCTCACCGGAGGCCTGGAGGCCGGCATCGCCATGCACGTGCTGAACAACTGGCTGGCCTTCGGGCTGGCCCTCGCCTACGGCGACATGAGCTCGGCGCTCAACCCCACCGGAGGCACTTGGTGGAGCATCCCGGTGACCCTCACCCAGTCCCTTGCCTACCTCGGTCTGGCGGTGCTGGTGAGCCGCCGGATCGGGCTGCAGACGACGACCAGACCAGGCGTTTTGGAGGCCCCACGCGGGCGCGTGTAAGGTTTCCCGTCGGCTGGTCCGGAGCGCGTGAGTGCCTCGTCAGGAAGGGCCGAACACCAGTAAGACAGTGGGATATGGTGTAATTGGCAGCACGACTGGTTCTGGTCCAGTTAGTCTAGGTTCGAGTCCTAGTATCCCAGCGGAGAGCGGACGATTTGGCCGCTCCTTCAGGTACTCGCTAGAGTTCCGCAGGTTGTTCAAGCCCCCGTTGTGTAGCGGCCTAGCACGCCGCCCTCTCAAGGCGGTAGCGCCGGTTCGAATCCGGTCGGGGGTACCAGACTGAAAGGGGTCCTGACCAGCGGACGCTTGGTCGGGGCCCCGCTACGCTGTCCGGGCTTTATCCGGCAAGAACCCGCTTTCTCCGGGTGGCTGTGCCGTATTTGTGCCCAAAGTATTGCTCTGTCTCAGCTGATTCCGCGCTGCTCGTCGGCGCTCGACGGGCACCCCACGAGGTCGACGATGTGCCTCTTAAGCTTGGCCGGATCCTGGATGCGGTTCGCCTATGACCGCGCTGGGGCCGCGGGGCAAGCGGATGTTGGCCTCGCTGGAGATGCACGACAAGCCGCTGACCGAGAAGGACAAACCCGATGCGGCAGCGCGCCTGAAAGGCTGCCGTCCATCACGGTCAACCGGGAACTGTCCCTTGTACGACCGGCCCGCGGCCGATGCCTACTTCCGCATCACGTGCTGCCGCGGCGAGACCAGCCCGCCAGCCAGGGGCGCGGCCACCAGCGGGTGGGCGGAGCATGGCCCGGCGCGTATGCCGTCATGAGCGGAGCGTCGCTCCCGTGCCTGCTTCGCGCGAACCCGCCGTTCGTGTACGTGAGGTGGCACTGGCCGAGCGACGAGTACTCTTGGCGCTTACCTGGGCGCCGACGGCGAGGTGGCCGACGTCGCCCCGGTGCGCGGCTGTTCAACTGTGGCGCCCTGCTGCAGCTCGCGCACATGTGGCTCGGCGCGTTGATGGTCGTCGGATTCGTGGTCGCCCTGTGGCCACCACTACCCACGAATGTCGTATCCGGCGTCACGAGCCCGAAAACCACCCAACTGGGGTGGAGTTCGACCCTCCTCATCATGCGAGTACCGGATGAGCATGGCCGATCCGACCCGCACCCGCCGCCGCGCACTTCTCTTCGTCGTGCTTGGCATCATCGTCGTACTCGCGGGGATGCCGCTCGTGGGAACCACCCGCGGCTAAGCACGACCAGATCGACCCGCAAGAGGGAAAACTGTCGCGACAGTCTTCCTCCGCTCACGCCCACGGCAGCGCTGTCACCCGATCAGAGCGCGTGTCCCGGCCGTGCATCGGGAACCTCAGACTCATGGCCGACGACAAGCACGATACGAACGACGAGCACCCGCACCCAACGACCAACCAGCCACGCAACGCGGGCAAGCCCCGACCCAAGTGGACACCGCTGCTGGCCGTCATCGGACTCATCCTCATCATCGCGCTGATCTTCGCGACCGTCACCTGGCTCCGCTACAACACCTGACGCGGTGTGTTCGCGGTCTGCTCCTGCCGCGCCGGTCGCCGTGTGCCAAGTTCCGCGGCGTCCCAGTCGGCCCACGACAACTCGACGGCCCGCTGAACGCCGTCTTGCCACTCGCCGAGGACGTGCTTGGCAAGAACACCGAGTTCTTTCCGTTTGATGGCTTGGTCTCGAGCCAGGGTGAGGCATCGCATACCTCTGCCGATCTGCGGCTGGGAGAACTCCCACCGCAGACGAGTTCTGGCGAATCTTCGTGAGGGAGTGCGCGCGAACGCGGCCAACACACGTGTGCCGTCGCGGTTCGTCGCACACGTCCGGATAGAAGGTTCCGAAGCGGTCCAGGTGGTGCTTGAGCATCGGAAGGAGTGGCGCCGATTGTGCTGCTCCCGTACCCGCGAAGCAGTTTCAAGAAGACGTTGGCCATTCGGTCAGATGAGGGCCGTCGACGGCGAGAGGAGAGTTTGGGACCCAGAAGGCAGGGACCGGATCACGCTCGGCGAGCGGCCTGTGCGGCGGCGGGAATCCGTTTGAGCGGGTCAGTGAATTTCCCTGCGGTACCTCTTTCGATGATCGAATCGTTCCCTGCTGATGGTTTCGGAGGTCGACACCAACGCGCCGCTAGGCTGCGCGAATGGTGCCTCCCCGCAGGCCGATGGATATCGGTCGTGTCCTCCAGGCGGCGGAGTCTGCGTCTCCAGTGGACGCGGTGAGAGAGGTCGCGCGCGAGCTCGGGCTGGTGTTTGGTGCGGTGGCGGTTTCCTTCCTCATCACAGACGCGTCGGGGCGTGGCCTGGTGCGGCTGGCCCACGTGCCGCTGGCGAGCCCCAACGTCGTGCCCGACTTGCCACTGGTGGGTGAGCGTCGTGAGGGTGAGGAGTCCGCGGCGCAGCTCCCGTTCGACGGTGGACCTGAGGAGCAGGCGCTCCGCACGCAGACAGTTCAGGTGCTGACGCCGGATGCCGTAACCCCCCACTTTACCGACGTGGGTGGGTGGAGGGTCCTGGCCCCGGTGACGGAACGTGGGGAGTCGATGGGCTTGCTCGAGTTGTATCTGCCCATCGAGCCCGATCGCGAGGTAGTCGCCGAGGTCGGACTGGTCGCGCATCTTCTGGGGTTCGTCGTCATCGCCAACCGTCGGCACACCGACCTCTACGAGTGGGGGCAGCGCAGCCAGGCATTCAGTTTGTCCGCCGAGATCCAGCAACGCCTTCTACCCAGCGCCCGCACGTGCGAGGCGGCCGCCTTCACGCTCGCGGCGTGGCTGGAGCCGGCCGCGAGCATCGGCGGGGACACCTTCGATTACAGCCTGGCTCGCGATTTGCTGCACCTGTCGCTGACCGACGCAATGGGCCACGGCGTGGACGCCGCGCTGACAGCCAATTTGTGTCTGGGCAGCCTGCGCGGCGCACGTCGTAGCGGCATGTCGTTGCTCGAACAAGCAAGCTCAACCAACAAGGCGCTGCTCGAGTACCCCACCAGCGTTACCGATATCGCATTCGCCGCAGGGCTGATCGGCCGGCTCGATCTGCGGGCAGGATCGCTCGAGATCGTGAACGCGGGTCACGTCCCGCCCTACCTGCTCCGCCACTCCGACCTCACAACCCTGTCCTTGCACGTCAACGTTCCCTTCGGCATGTTCGCTGAGACCAACTACGCCAGCACCCAGGTGACACTCGAACCCGGGGACCGCGTGCTGTTCGTGACCGACGGGATGCTGGAGCGCAACCCAGCGAGCAGCAGCCTTCCGTCCGCGATTCGGGAATCCCGGGACCTCCACCCCCGAGAAGTCGTGCGGGCCCTTGCCGACAGGGCACTCGAAGCTGCCGGCCACGCTCTGCCAGATGACGCCACGGTGATGTGTCTCGACTGGCATGGGATGCACGAGAACCTCAGGGAGGCAGTGTCCGGGGCGGACCTCTCAAGGGCGAGCGACCCCCTCACCAAGGGCAAGACTCGCCCGTAGGCGTGGACCCGCACCATGACGGCGTCGGATCGGGCAGCGTGGCGCGCATGTGCAGACCCCACGAGGCTCTTCGGGCTGAGTCCTGGGGTCGTCGAAGCCGGTCCTAGCGAGCATGTTGAAGCGGGAGTGCATTGGACTCGTGAATGTCTGCAAGCGCCGCCTTGGCGCCGTCCACGCGCAGCCCATGCCTCAGCCGCGCCCATCGGCGCAGCCCTAGGACGGTGAACGAGACCAAGGCGGTGCCGACGCCGAGGGCCGTGCCGGTTGTTGCGACGGCCAGCGCGACCGTGAGCTGAATGGCTGTGGCGAGGTTCATGACAGTCCTGTCTGGTCAGCCGAGGACGAGGAATCCGGTCCCGACGATCAACGCCGGGATCGTGGTGAGCACGGTGGCGATCAGCGCAGAGCGGTGCTCCAGCGCGAGCAGGGGGAGCAGGGCGTCGCCGTCCTGGCTGACCATGTTGGCCGCAAGGGTGGACAGCGGCATGCCACCGGCCAGGAAGATCCCGGTGAACACGATCTGCATCGCGCAGCCGGGAACCAGCCCTATCAGGGCTCCGACCAGTACCCCGGCGACCCCGAGGAGGGGCAGCTGGGAGCCATCGAACCCAGTGAGGTGGGTCAGCAGTGACCAGGCCAGATACGCCGCCGCTATCCAGACGGTGACGAAGCTGACCTCGTGTGCGCCGTGCCGCAGTACCGCATTGAGCGATTCTGGCCGTGCGGTTCTTGCGTCGTCGTCGGCCAGGCGGCCACCACCTTGCAGGAACGCGAATAGCGCGACCGCGGTGCCGGCTACGCCCAGCATCAGGTAGAGGTCGGCCGGTTGGGACAGCTGAAAGGTGACGGGAACACTGATGGTTGCGCCTACTCCGAGACACAGCCAGATGGCGACCGGCAGCACACCCAGGGCGGCGAGCCGGCTGGTCGCCGGCCCGCGGGCGGCGACCATCTGGCTGGTCAGAACGGGGAGTGGGACGGGCGCGGGTGCGGTCGCCGGTGGGTCCGTGTCGTGGCCGAGCCGGGGGGTGATGCCCAGGGCGTCGACGGCGTACCCGCAGATGGTGCCCGTGACCAGCAGAAGTCCCTTGAGCTGGAGGGTGAGCACGGGGTCGGCGGCCAGCAGTACCCAGGAGGCGTCGCCCATCGTGGCCACGAGAGCCGCGACCGCCGCGCCGAAGGTCACCCCGCCCCGTGCGTAGACAGCCATCACGATGATGGCGCCTCCACACCCGGGAGGCATCGTCACTGCCGCCGCGACCAAGGGCCCGAGCCCTTGGTTCCGTCGGAGGAGAGAGTCGAACCGGTCCCCCCACCGCCATCGCGCCCAGCCGAACGGAGCCACCAGCAGGGCGACGAAAACGCCGACCTGCATGAAGGCGTCGGCGAGCGGGCGGAGGAGGAGTTCGGTCACGACGCACGTCCGCCGGTCAGTCGTCGTCTTTGTCGGGGGTGAGGGCTTCCTTGGCCTTCGACAGGAGGTTCTCGGCACCCTGCAGGTAGGCCCCGCCCGCCGTGCCCGGCTTGCCCTCGCCCATCGAGCCGTCGTAGGTGACGTAGTGCAGCGGGTTCGGGGCCGGCGCCTGGTTGACGTCGTCGCCGAGCGGTGCGCCCGGCGCCACCTCGATCTGATGATCACCGATGAGCGTGGTGCCCTGCGCCCAGCGTCCCTCGGGCCCCTTGCTCCCCTCGGTGAAGGTGTAGAACGTGTGACCGGGTTCGGTCTTCTCCTCGTCAGCGTGCGAGTCCTCGATGCCGTCGGTGAAACCGTCCTCGATGAGCTGTTCGATCCCCAGGAGCCACTGCTGTTGGTGGTAGGTGTCACGGGCGAGGTTGAACTGCAGCATGTCCTTGACGCCGGGGTCATCGGTCATGTTGTAGACCCGCGAGGTCATCAGCCGGCTCTGCGCCTCGGCGGCGACGTTGCTGCGGAAGTCGCAGAGCAGGTTGCCACTGTTGACGATGTAGCCGGAGTTCCAGGGGACCCCCTGGCTGTCCCTCGGCAGCGCCGACCCGCCGGTGACGATGGCGTGTTGCACGTTCTGCCCGCCGAGCACCGCGGCGAGCGCCGGGTTGGCGGCGGCAGCCTGCGCCTGTGTCTCCGACGGTGCTCCCTCGAGCAGCCGGGCCATCATCGTGCAGAGCATCTCGACGTGACCGATCTCCTCGGTGCCGATGTCGAGGATCATGTCCTTGTATTTCCCTGGCACGCGACAGTTCCAGCCCTGCCACAGGTACTGCATCATCACGGTCATCTCGCCGAACTGGCCGCCGACGAGCTCTTGCAACTTCGCCGCGAACAGCGCATCGGGTCGTTCGGGCTTGGCGTTGTACTGCAGCTGCTTGGTGTGTTGGAACATCGCGGTCCTTCCGTTGGTATGGGATGACCGTGGCGACACTGCCGGGCCCTCGTGTCTGCGCCGTGGATCGTGGCGTCCCGGGACGCGCCGAGCCACCGTTGCCAACGCCGTCACCGCCCCGTCACCGGCCTGTTGAAATTCTTCAGCGACCGGACGGCATGGGTCGCGGGGTGTCAGGAAACCGGCGTGGACCACGGGCGGGAGGCAACATGGAATCTGAGGAAAACACCAGACTTCACCTCGGCCTGCTCGGAGGGTTCCAAGTAACCTTCGCCGGCGAACCGACCGCCGTCTCGAGGGCGGGACAACGATTGCTGGCGATGCTCGCCGTCGTTCACGGCCAGCGGCCGACGAGCCGAGCGGCCATCGCCGAACGGCTGTGGGTCGACGTGAGTCCCGAGCGGGCGGCCTCCAGCCTCCGCTCGACACTGTGGCGGCTGCCGCGGCCCCGCGGGCGGGTGTTCGTGGTGTGCGACGCTACGACGGTCCGCCTCGCAGAGGACCTCGACGTCGACCTCTGGCAAACCGAGGCGCTCGCCCGGGGGCTGTGCGCAGGCTCCGGGGCCGTGTCCGCGTCGGACGGCGACCTCGAGGCGCTCAGCGACGACCTACTGCCGAGCTGGTACGACGAGTGGCTGGACGTGGCGCGCGAGAGTCATCGGCAGAACCGGCTGCACGCTCTCGAGCGCTCGTCCCGGGATCTGCGGGAGCAGAGGCGGTTCCCGCAGGCCCTGACCGCTGCCCTGGGTGCCGTGCGCAGCGAACCCCTGCGCGAGAGTGCGCATCGCCGGGTCATCGAGGTGCACCTCACCGAGGGAAACAAGTCGGAGGCGCTGCGCCAGTACGACAGGTACCGCAGACTGCTCGCCCACGAGCTGGGCCTGACCCCCTCGCCGGCGATACGGCGTCTGGTCGCCCCGCTGCTGGGACGTCCAGACGATGCCCGATCTCTTGCTGAGTGAGCTTCCACCCGCCGCGAATGCGCACGCGACATGGTCGCACCAGCACGGGGTACCACGAAGACATGAAGTCACTCGCCGACCAGACCGAGACGGAGCTTGGCGGTAGGTGGAGCATCCTGTCGCGGCAGAAGCGTGACCATGTGCACCTGGACAGGCTGTTGGAACAGCTGCAGGTGACCCACGGAGATGCGCAGGACGCCGTGATGAACCGCGTATGTCGGCTGGTCTTTCCCCATGCTTTCGCCGAGGAGTCGGTGCTGTGGCCCGAGCTGCGACGGCGCCTCCCGGACGGAGAGGCCCTCACGTTGCAGGTCGAGCAGGAGCACCAGGAGGTCAATGAGCTCGTGACTTCGCTCGAGGACCGGCACCGCGGGCCGGGTGGCCACGAGAAGCTCATCGAGCGACTCATAACTGTTCTGCGCGAGGACGTCCGAGACGAGGAGGACGTCCTGCTGCCGCGACTCCAGGCCGCGGTTGATGTGCGCCGGCTCCGGCAGCTTGGTGTCACCTGGGAAGCGGTCCGCCGTACCGCACCGACGCGTCCTCACCCGGTAGTGTCCCGTCGCCCGCCCGGTAATGCCCTTGCGGCGCTACCGCTGACCATCCTCGACCGGTCGAGGGACGCGATGGACGCGACCGCGCGCCGGGTCCCCGTGTTGCGATCCGCGATGACCACCGGCAGCCAGGGCGCCGCGGTCCTCGCTGGGCGGGTCGAGCACATCGGCCTCCTCCGGCGCGGCGAGGACGCGAGCACCCGCCGCGCCTAGTCGGGCGCGTCCTGGTCACGGACGCCGGGCGAGCCGGCGGACGGTCCGTCGCGTCAGCTCGGCACCCAAGATCCAGGGGCCGAACACGATGAAGGGATCCATGAGGTGGTGGACGGTGTCGGTGCGTGACTTCCCGAGCCGCGACCCGATCCCATGGTGCGTGAACTCGGCCCTGATCCCGGTCTGGGCCCACGGGTTGTCCGGACGGGTGCTCGCGAAGGAGCCGACGGTGCTGAGCAGGACGTCCACGCGGTCACCGGCGATGAGGAGGAGCCAGTGCGCCGTCCGGGCCTCGCTGAAGCGTTCGTAGGCCAGCTTGCGGATCGAGCCGGAGATTCCCTTGAGGGGTTGCGCGGTCCCGAAGACCGGCGTGATGTCTGCGTGCTCGATGGACCGCTCTCGGTAGCCGCGGACCGGCTGCCGATCGGGTAGGTCCCAGTCGGCTCCCGCGGGTCGTGCGTTGGTGGTCTCCTGCGGGAAGTTGGGGCGGTCGGCAGGGTCGAGGTCGGCTCCCCATCCCGGGATTCGCTGCCGAAGGCTCTCCACGGACTCGGGCAGGGGAGGCTTCTGGCTGGTGTAGGCGTAGGTGAGAGACATCGGGGCTCCTATGCGGCATCCGGCACGATGATCGGCTTGATGCAGCCGTCGAGCTTGGCGGACATGATGTGGTAGCCCTCGGCAATGTCAGCGAGGGGGATCCGGTGGGTGACGATGTCGCTCGGTTTGAGGTAGCCGTTGCGGATGTGCTCGAACAGGCGCGGCCACTGTCGCTTGGCCGGGCACTGGTTCATGCGCAGCGTCAGGCCCTTGTTGAGAGCGTCACCGAACTTCACGGCGCTGAACAGCGGGCCGTAGGCGCCCATGACGGAGATGGTGCCGCCCTTGCGGACGCTGTCGATGGCCCAGTTGAGCGCGATCGGCGAGCCGCCTTGCAGCTTCAGCTTGGCCGAGGTGATGTGCATGAGCAGGTTGCCGTCGGCCTCGGCGCCCACGGCATCGATGGCGACATCCGCACCTAGGTGGTCGGTGATCTGCTTCATGTGGACGACGATGTCGTCGTACTGGGTGAAGTTGTAGGTCTCGGCATGCGCGAACGTGCGCGCCTTGTCCAGCCTGAAGTCGAGGTGGTCGATGACGATCACCCGTCCGGCGCCCATGAGCCACGCGGACTTGGCCGCGAAGAGGCCCACCGGTCCGGCCCCGAACACCACAACGACATCGCCTTCTGAGATGTCTCCCAGTTGGGCGCCGAAGTAGCCGGTGGCCAGCGCGTCGGTGCACATCAGTGCGTCCTCGTCGTCCAGCCACTCCGGAATCTTGCTGGGGCCCACGTCGGCGAAGGGGACCCGGACGTACTCCGCCTGGCCACCGTCGTAGCCGCCGGTCGTGTGGGAGTAGCCGTAGATTCCCCCCACGGCCGTCGCGTTGGGGTTGACGTTGTGACAGTTGGAGTACAGGCCGCGGGCGCAGAAGAAGCAGGAGCCGCAGTAGACGTTGAACGGCACCATCACCCGGTCGCCGACCTGGAGTCGCTGGACAGAGCTACCGACCTCGTCGACCACGCCGATGAACTCGTGCCCGAAGGTGTGTCCGACCCGTGTGTCCGGCATCATCCCGTGGTAGAGGTGGAGATCGGACCCGCAGATGGCTGCGAGCTCAACGCGGATGATCGCGTCGTTCGGGTGTTCGATCCCCGGTTGTGGTTTCTCCTCGACCCGGACGCGGTACGGGCCGCGGTAGACCATCGCCTTCATGTCGAACTCCTAGAGAGAGCCGCCGATACCAGCGCCCGGGCGGCGCCCGGCGTGTGCATTGCCAGTACCCCGCGCGTACCGGGACACGCCAAAGACGCTCGGTGTCGCCCGCCGGAGGCTGAGAGTGGCGGGCGTGGGTACCCGCGGGCGGGATCTGCGATCGAGGAGATGACGAGCATGGGTGCCCCTGAGAGACCGGGTTCATGATGGATCCCTCTTTGGAGTTCGTGGGTACGGCCACCGCGATCCTGCGCCTGGGGCCGTTCGTCCTCTTGACCGATCCCAACTTCCTGCACAAGGGGCAGCGCGCCTACCTCGGAAAAGGCTTGGTGAGCAAGCGGCTGACCGAGCCTTCACTCCAACCCGATGGCTTGCCCGCCCTCGACGCTGTTCTGCTCTCGCACCTGCACGGTGACCACTTCGACCGGATCGCCCGTCGTGAGCTCTCTCGGGAGGTCCCGGTGCTGACCACACCGGAGGCCGCGCGGCGGCTGGACCGGTGGGGGTTCGGGGCAGCGGAGGGGCTGGATACGTGGGACAGCGAAACGCTGGTCGACGGGGAGTGGCAGCTGAAGATCACCGCGGCGCCGGGCGTGCACGGCCCGGGCCTGGCACGGCGCCTGCTGCCGCCGGTGATGGGATCGGTGCTGGAGCTCAGCCGCGCCGGCACACTGGAGCTGCGGATCTACATCAGTGGCGACACGCTGTTCCGGCCCTGGCTGGCCGAGGTGCTGGAGCGCACCGGCCCGATCGACGCGGCGGTGCTGCATCTGGGAGGTACCCGGGTCCTGGGCCTGTTGGTCACCATGGACGCTGACCAGGGAGCAGCACTGGTCGAGCTGTTGCAGCCGCGGGTCACCGTACCGGTGCACTACGACGACTACACCGTGTTCCGATCCCCACTGGAGGACTTCCTGCGCCAATGCCGGGAGGCGGCGTTGCCGACCCGAGTGCGCTCCGTGGCGCGTGGAGAAACGACGTCGCTGCGCTGAGTCGCACATCCACGAACACGAGCGACGGGCTTCATCTCCCGAGCAGGGTGCTGTCCTGGATGAACTCGTGTACCGGCATCAGCTCAACGGCGGTGACGCCGACATGAGTGAGGTGTTCGGTCATCGCCGGGTGCGCGAGACCGGCGTAGGTGCCACGGAGTTCCTCCGGGACCTCGGGATGCAGCTGGGTCATTCCCTTGACGTGCGCCTCGTAGATCACCGACTCGTTGTACGGGATCCCCAGGGGACGATCGCCCTCCCAGTCGAAGTAGGGGTTGATCACGACG
>Ga0190265_10002587_pt1 | contig 12175 bp, 10 predicted proteins | sample Popmic124T_FD_133135 | JGI IMG/M metagenome (GOLD analysis project Ga0190265, IMG submission 133135) | Populus adjacent soil microbial communities from riparian zone of Indian Creek, Utah, USA - 124 T | ecosystem: Environmental > Terrestrial > Soil > Riparian zone | place: USA: Utah | collected... | reverse complement strand
GAAGACAGGCTTCTCGATGACCGTGGACATGGAGCCGATGGTCCTCTTCCTGCTCCAGATGCAGCGCGAGATGGGAGGGCAGGGGGGCGATTTGACAGCCGCCGAGATCGACAAGGCGAAGCAGGAGTTCCTCGCCCCGCGCAAGGAGGAAGAGACGCCCTCCCCTGCGGAGCAGAAGGAGGAGATCGAAAAGTCCCTCCCCGCGGGCGTCAAGCTCCTGGACAGCAAGCTGGAGGACCAAGGCCTCAAGATCAAGGCGCACTTCCTCTTCGGCTTCGACGACGTCGCCAAGCTCGCGAAGATCGAGCTGCCAGGCAAGAAGAGCGAGGGGCCGGGATCGCAGAACCCCTACTCGCAGCCCTTCGGCGGCCTGCAGGTCAAAGACGAGGGAAAGACCCTCCTCTTAACCAGTAGAGCCATCAACCCGGTCGAGGAGCAGAAATCGCAGACTGAAGGGCTCGAGATCTCGCCCGAGTTGAAAAAGCAGATGACTCAGGCCATGAAGGGACTGCGTTTTGCCTTCAAGATTGACACCCCGCTGGAGGTAGTCGAGACCAATGCCACCCGCCGCGAGGGGAAGACCCTCGTCTGGGAGTACGACCTGGCATCCTTCGAGAAGATGACCCCCCAGCAGGCGGCCGAGGGGATCCGGGTGCGGTTCAGGAAGTAGCGGACCGCAACCGTTACTTTGAGGCCCCGACCAGCCGCCACAGCGCTGCCACCGTCAGCTCCGCGATGCGGTGCAGCTCGTCGACGGTGAGGTACTCGTCCGTGCCGTGGCCGCGGTAGTCCTCCATCGAGAGGGCGGGGCCGAAGTCCACGCCTCCCTTGAAGAGCCGGGCCTGGGTGCCGCCGCCGATGGCGATGGGCCGGCCGGGCTGGCCGGTGACCTCCTCCCAGGCGGCGAGGAGGTTCGCGACCAGCTCGCCCTCGGGGGCGACGTAGTGCGACGAGCCCAGAGAGTCGACCTTGGCGGCGACGGCCGCGCCGGCCCGGCCCTCGAAGGCCGCAGCCCGCTCGGCGAGCTTCTTTTCGATCTCCTCCCGGGTGATTCCCTTCGGGGCCCGGATGTTGATCTTCGCCACCGGGACTCCTCCCTCCTCCTGGAGGAAGCCGAGGCTCACGGTGAGGTCCCCCATGGCGGCGTCGCGGTGGGCGATGCCGAGGGAGCGGCCGTCGGTCTCTGTCCCGAGTGCGATTCCGGTGAAGGCGGCGAGGGCTCCCCAGGCATCCATGCGCAGGTCCAGGGTGGAGAGGAACGCGGTGAGGTCTCCCAGGGCGTTGTGCCCGCTCGCCGGCACGGAGGAGTGACCGCCCCGGCCCTCGGCGAGCACTTTGAGGGATTCCCCCTCACGGCTCACGGTCAACTTCGCCGGGGGATGGGCCGCGGCCCACTCGGCGGCGAGGCGAGAGAGGTCGGCCAAGGCCGCGGTCGGATCCTTCGCCTCGCCGGCTGGCGCGAGCAGGGCCTCTCCGCGCTCGGCGATGATCGACAGACCGCTGCCGCCGCTCATCTTGACCACCCGCCAAGCTCCCGCGCGCGGCTCGGCTACCGGCGCGGCGCGGAAGGTGATGACGCCATAGCCCTTCTGCGCGTGGGTCACCGGATAGGCCGCGTCGATGCCGAGGGTATGGTCCGGCATGGGGGCGCGCTCGAGGTAGTAGGGGATCTCCGCCCAGCTCGACTCTTCGCCGTTGGCGATCAGCAGACGGACCGTCGAATTGCGCGTCCAGCCGCTGTCGCGCAGGGCGGCCATGGCATAGAGGCTCGCCACGATGGGCCCCTTGTCGTCCTCGGTGCCGCGGCCGACCATCTTGTCGCCCACGAGTCGGGCCTCCCAGGGGGGCGACGACCACTGCTGCCCCGCGACGTCCTGTACGTCGCCATGGGTGAGCAGCGCGAGGATGGGCGCCGGCCCCGGCAGGGTGATCTCTTCCACCCTCCCGTCGTAGCCCTTGAAGTCGAAGCCGAGCGCGCGGGCCTTCTTCTCGAGCCACTCCCGCTGGCGCACGAACTCCGGCGCCCCCCAGTTCTCCTTGCCCTCGGTGGCGAAGGTGCGGAAGCCGATCATCTCCTGAAGATCGCGCACCATGCTCTCGCCATAGCGGACGAGGGTGTAGCGCCGCAGCAGGCAGGAGGGCGAGGGCACCGGTCCCCCCGTCTCGCGGGCAGCCAGCAAGGCCGCTCCCCGGTAGCGCTTGAACGCCTCCGGGCCGGTCCCCTGGAACCCGGCGAGCGCGTCGGCTCCGGCATTCAGATGAGCATTGGAATCCTCGCAGCTCGCCTGGGCGGCTGCCTCGGAACGGGCGGCGCCGAAAACAAGAAGGGAGAGAAGCAGCGGGATGCCTTTACGCATGGGGAGATCTCCGGGAGTACGCCAGGAATCGTGCTACGGCTTCTTGTTCGCCTCGGGCTTCTTCTCGATCCTCTTCGCCACCGGAGGCAGGGGCTTGCCGGCGGAGTCGGGATACACAACGATGTCCGCCCGGGCCCTCAACTCGTTCGTCCAGGTCGCCAGCTCCTGGTTTAGCTTCTGCTGTTTCAGGACCTCGCGGATCTGGTCGCGCACCTCGTCGAGCGACGGCGCCGGCTGGCCCTGCTTCTGCATCTCGGGCGCCAGCACGGTCCGATAGTACTTCTGGATGTCGTCCGGACTGACGAAGACGCGGGCGCCCAGCCGCTCGTCCACGTAGATCAGCACGAGAAGCTGACGGGAAACGAGCCGGCGCAGGCCCTGGAGGTCGAGCCCGACCTCCTTCAACGCCTTGCGGAACGACTCCTCGTCGGGGAAGCGCGCGCGGATCTTGGCGACGTTCTCCTCGATCTCTTCGACCGGCACCTGCTCGAAGCCGAAGCGGTCGATCTCGTGGAACCGCAGCCGCTCCTCGATCAGCTCGTCCAGCACGCGGCGGCGGAGTTGCTCGTCCGTCTCGCCGGGGCGAGCCTGCTGGAGCCCCAGCTTGATGACCCGGTCGAGGTCCGAAGCGAGGATCGGGTCCTCGTCCACCACGGCCAGCACCCGGTCCTTGAGCACGGTCTTCGCCTGCGGCTGCGCCTGGGCCGGCGCGCCGGCGCGGAGCGACCCGGCAGCGAGGGCCAGGAGCAGCAAACAAGCCAGGCGGCGGAGGGTGTCGGTCGTCATCATGGGAGGCATGCTAGCATCGAGGCCATCCATGATCGAAGCCACCACCCTCCTGCAGGTTGCGCGCAACTGATGGCCGGCAAGCTCCTAGTGGTCGCGACACCGATCGGCAACCTCGACGACCTCTCGCCGCGCGCCCGGGCCGCCTTCGAGATCGCGGACCTCATCGCCTGTGAGGACACCCGCCACACCGGCCGCATGCTGGCCCATCTGGGGATCAAGCGGCCGCTCGTCTCGCTCCACGAACACAACGAGCGCCAGCGCCTCCCGAAGCTCCTCGCCGACCTGCGCGAAGGCAAGACCATCGCCCTGTCGAGCGACGCCGGCACGCCGCTGCTCTCGGACCCCGGCTTCGTCCTGGTGCGCGAGGCGGCGGCCCAGGGCACCCGCGTCGAGCCCATCCCCGGCGCCTCCGCCCCCCTGGCCGCGCTGGTCGTCTCCGGCCTGCCGCCCTACCCCTTCACCTTCGCCGGCTTCCCGCCTCCGAAGTCCGGCAAGCGGCGTACCTTCTACAAGCAATGGGCAGGGCTCGGCCACACTCTCGTCGTCTTCGAGTCCCCCCACCGGATCCTCGCGAGCTTGGCCGACGCGGTTGAAGAGATGGGCGCAAACCGGCCGGCGGCCGTCGCCCGCGAGCTGACGAAGATGTACGAGGAGGTGCTGCGGGGTAGTCTCTCGGAGCTTCTGGAGCAGCTCAGGGTACGGCCTTCGATCAAAGGGGAATTCGTGCTGGTGATCGGGGGTGCGGTGGTGGCCCGCTAGAATGGGCCACCACCTGTACGTTATCTAGATCTGCCCCGGAGTCGAGCTCGGGGCGCCGTCAATGGTGTTGCCATCTACGTTATTGTTCCCAAAGGAGATGATCTGCCCAGGGGCCGTGAACTGTAGACCTGTCGCGTTGCCGAAGACAGACGTGTTGCCGATGTAGATAATTCCTCCCGAGCCGCTGACAGCCACACCCGTGGTGCCGTTGCTGACGGAGGAGGTGTGATCCACGAAGACCTCGACGCTTTGCGTACCGCCAACCGCAGCTATGCCGGCGAAGAGGTTTGCAGAGGCTGTGCTGTCCTTGATGCTCGCCCTGATCCCTGCCGCACCAGTCCCAACGGTGCCGTTGGCTTGGAAGCCGAAGATGTTGTTATGCATGCCCACCCGGTCGAGCATCACTTTGGCGCTGCCCGTTCCGGACGGCTTGATCTGGATGCCGCCTCCTGTAGAGCCGGCAACGTTGCCGTTGTCCGAGATGAGCGTGTTCGAGACGTTCAGCTTGCTGGCGCCGCTCGGAAAGAAGGCAATCCCGAACCCGCTGGTCGCGCCTGCAGCCCGAAAGCCTCGGATTACGCAGTCCTGGATGTTGAGCGACCCACCAGCAATGAAGCGAATTCCGTTTATCCCGTTGCCAGCCCCCTCGATGATCAAGCCGCGGAGATTCACGAAGTCGTTCGGGCCCGCGTTGACGATGATGCCGGTGGTCAAGGCTGCCAGGATACCGCCCTCACCCGAGCTGTCCTGAGTGATGCTGATCGACTTGGTAATTGTGACCGCGCCGAAACCGCCGGGATCGAGGACGCTGATCTCGCCTGCAGCCGCGGTCTTGGAGATCGCTCCGGCGAACGTCTTGCAGGGTGCGGTCCGGCTGCACGGGTTGGCATCGTCCCCTACGCCGGAGACCCAGGTACGCGTGGCCTGGGCGGCGGCCGGTGACTGGCTGAACGCAAAGAGGACGGCAACAGCTGTTACAACGAAATTAAGGCGGCGCATAGGTGACTCCTCCATGATTTTGTGGACATGTGACTGTAGGCGAAGCTGAGCGTAAGACGTTACAAGTCTACGCCTACGGTGGGGTCGCCGCAATGGGCTAGAGGTGCTTTTCTGATCCCGCCCCGGCGCGGGTAGAGGGCTCTGTCCCCTATTGAAACCAGGCAATGATATAAGATACGCGCAAACCCAATGCGATTCCTACGTCGTCGTCCCACGCTCGAAGTCCATGTCCCGGTGAGCCCTACTCCGACGTTTCTCAACATGGCGCACTACCTCACGAGGTCGTTGCGCATCCGAGGGGGCCGCTATCGCGATGCGCCGGTCATCTTGACCGTCGGAGCCGAAAAGCGCGATCCCGACCTTGTCCGCAACCACCCCTGGATGTCCGACAACGGAGTCGAGGTCCGCTGGATTGATGAGGATCTGTTCGCGCGCGAAAGCTGGTATGCCACGGCCTGCGAGCGCTTCCGCTACGAGTTCGCGAGCGATGTTGTGCTTGCGCTGGACGCCGATACCCTGATTGCCGGTCCGCTCGACGATTTGGTCGAAGAGGCCCATCGAGCAGGGGGGCTGTGCGGTGTCGTGGCGCATGTACCGCCGCTTGGCCGTGAGCAGTGGCAGGAGATCTATCGCTCCTGTGGCTTGGGTGAGCTGAAAACCCCTTGCCAGCACACCGGCTGGGGCTACATGTTTCAGGATGAAGCGTTGCGCTATTGCCCTCCGTACTTCAACCTCGGCGTGCTGGCCGCTCCGGCCGCGGCGATGCGGCGCATCGGCCGCGTCATCTACGAGTTGATGGCGGCCGTCGACTCCGTCAACCGTACGATCTACCGTATCCAGGTCGCGGTCTCCCTGGCGGTGACCCGGCTCGGGTTGCCCTTCCGCGCCTTGCCCTTTCGCTGGAACTTCGTCAACGATCCCCTGCTCGAGGCGATCCACGCCGACGAGCTCCGCGATGTACGAATTATCCACCTATTGCGCAGGCATCAGATCGACAAGGACGAGCTCTATGCCAGCATGGACAATGTCGAGGCGATGCTCGCCCGCGCCGATCTGCGGGTGATCAACGCGCTCGCTCAGCGGTTGCTGGGTGAGATCCACCCGCGGGTAAAGGCCGAGGGCGCCGCGCGGCCGTTCGCATGATCGCCTTCGTCGAACCCAAGAGGCCGGACTACGAGCAGATCCGGGAGCTGCTGGCCCGTAGCGAAGCGAGCGGCGTGTGGTCGAACTTCGGGCCGGTGTCTCTTCACCTCGAAGCGAGCGTGGCGGAAACCCTCCTTTTGACGGGCGCGCGCCGGGTGATTGCCTGCGCCAATGGCACCGTGGCGCTCCATGGCCTCGTTCAGCTCTATGAGCACCTCGCGGGCCGTCCCCTGCGCTGGGTCGTCTCGGCCTTCACCTTTCACGCTCAGCGGCAGGGTCCGCTCGGCGCCGCGCAAGTCATCGACTGCGACGCGCAGGGCTTCCTCGACCTTGATGAGCTCACCGCTTTGCCCGCCAAGTCGTACGACGGAATCGTGGTGACCAACCTGTTCGGGACCGCGCTTCACGTTGAACGCTACGAGGAGCTCGCGGCGCGCGCCGGAAAGATCCTGCTCTTCGACTCGGCCACCTGCTTCGGCTCGACGCACCACGGAGAGCCTTTCGGTAGTCTCGGCGCGGGAGAGATCTTCAGCTTCCATCACACCAAGCCTTGCGGTTTCGGCGAGGGAGGATGCGCCGTGGTGCCTGCCGAGCTCGACGACACTTTCCGCTCGCTGATCAATTTCGGACTCTATAAAGGAATCGATACCGGCGCCCCCTCGAGCAACGGCAAGATGTCCGATGTCGCCGCCGCCTTCATCCTCGACCGGCTTCGTCGCCGCGAAGCGATCCAGGCCGCCCATCTGCAGCAGTTCCGTCGCTTGGCCGGCATTGCCCGCGATCTCGGCCTTGCGCTTCTTGTCGACGGCGGCAAAGAGGGGGCGTTCCCGAACCTCGTGCCGATCCTCTTTCCCCAACCGGTCGGACTCGAACGGCTGTCCGGAGGTCCGCTGGTCGTTCACAAGTACTACAGGCCGTTGGCGTCACGGCCTCAAGCCGACGCGATCTACGCGCGCGTGGTGTGCTTCCCTTGCCATGAAGGTGTGGCCGAGATCCCGGACGACGATCTGCGCGCGGCCCTGTCTGCCCTGGCGCAATAGCTGAGGAGGCAGCATGGGAATCCTTTCTCCGGAGCAGATCGCCCAGCTCGGCCTTGCCGCCGTAGGAACCAACGTCACGATCAGCGATCGATGCTCCTTCTACGGTGCCGGCTCGATCAGCATCGGAGACCACGTACGGATCGACGACTTCGTAATCGTCACCGCTCGCCAGCCGGTTGTCCTCGGTTCCTACGTACACATTTCCGCCTTCGCCTTCCTGAGCGGCCAGTTCGGCATCGTTATTGACGACTTCGTCAACGTCTCGCCCCGCGCTACGCTGCTGTCGGGTAGCGACGACTTCTCGGGTCACTGGCTTCCCGGCCCGCTCGTTCCGGAGGAGTTGCGGAATGTTCAGGGAGGCTGTATCCACCTTGGTGGGTACAGCATGGTGGGAGCCCACAGTGTCGTCCTCCCTGGGGTGAGCGTCGGTGAAGGGTCCGTCGTCGGCGCACTCTCCCTGGTCAAAGAGCCGCTGCCTCCCTGGGGGGTCTACGCAGGAGTTCCCGCGCGGCTGATCCGGCCGCGCGAGCGCACCGTGGAGTCGCTTGCGGCCCGCGTCAGAGAGGGTCCATCGTAGGGACAGGCTACACCGCACCCACCCGCCACGCCGGAATCGGCACCGCCTCGATGACCGGATGGTCGTAACGGCGGCGGATGCTGGTGCCGAGCTGGCGCACGTCCGCGCCGTAGATGTGGATGGAGATGGCGGTCTCGGGACCGGGGTTGTAGACGGTGTGGATGTCGCCGGGAGGGGTGAGGGACGCCACGGAGCCCTTGTCGTTCGTGCACTCGCCGACGTACGTGAGGTACGTCCCCTCGGGCTCCTCGAGGAGCTCGTACTGCACCTCACGCTCACGCCCCTGGTGGATGCCGACGGCGCACCAGGAGACGTGGTCGTGGATACAGGTCGACTGGCCCGGCAGCCAGACCAGCGCGACGATCGAGAACGCTCCGGCGCCGTCGGCGTAGAGGATGTGCTGGCGGTAGCGGGTCGGGTCGGGCTCGCACTGCGCCGGGTCGAGCAGGCGTGGATTGCCCAGGCAGGGCCGCAGCACCCGCGCGATGGTGGAGGACACCCGCTCCGGGTCGCGCTCCGAGTCGAGCACGCCGTACACGGAGCGCACGAGGTCGTTGAGGACTAGGTTGCGGGTCAACTCGATCGTCGGGCTCATGGGGCAATCCCTCCTCGCCTGAAGCTCACGGCGCCATCGCCACAAGCACTCCCAGTCATGAGGATAGGAGGCGGTGGTTAGATTGTCGGTACCAGGAAGGTTCCAGTTTGGAGCTCGCAGCTTCAGGAGATAATGAAGCAATGACCGCAAGCGGACTGGAGATCTCATGAACCTCGCCTTTCTGACTCTGCTGCTGGGACTGATCTCGGGGCCCCACCCGGTCGAGCTCAGCGTCAACGGACCGGTCGCGGCGGTGGAGCTGATCCTCGACGGAATAAGCGTACGGCGGATCGAGGGACCGCCCTGGACGGCGCAGGTGGACTTCGGTCCCGGCCTCAAGCCTCACGAGCTGGTGGCCCGTGCGTTCGACAAAGAGGGCCTGGAGGTCGCCAGCATCCGGCAGCGGGTGAACCTCCCCCGCCCCAAGGCGGAGGTGGAGATCGCCCTGGAAGGGAGAGCGAAGGGCGCGCCCACGACCGCCCGGCTCACCTGGAAGATCCTCACCGGCGAGGCGCCAAGCCGGTTCTTCGTGACGTTCGACGGGATGCCGCTGGAGGTGGACGCCGGCGGTCGGGCGACGCTGCCGTCCTACGACCGCGACTCCGCTCACATCCTCACCGCCGAGGTGGCCTTCCCCTCGCTGACCATCGCTCACAAGGACGTGGTCTTCGGCGGGCAGTTCGGCAGCGAGGTCTCGACCGAGCTGACGGCCGTCTCGGTGCGGCTCCGCAAGGGCGCGAAGATGCCTCCGGTCGAAGCCCTCCAGGGCTGGTTCACTGCCGGCGGACAGACGCTCCCCGTGGCGGCCGTTGACGAGGGGGGCTCCGCGCAGCTCCTGGTCGTCCGCGGACCGCAGCCGCCGGAGGTGCGGATGGGGCTCGCCAGCTTCGGCGGACGGCGAGGCGCGACCAAGTTCGAGCTGCAGATCGGCAAGGCGGACTCGATCCGTTTCGTCTCTCCCGTTCCCCGCCAGTTCCGTGCCGGGGACGTCCAGTCGGACCTGTTCGACATCTCGCCGCCTCAGTCGGCCAAGACCGGGGGCCTCCCCTGGCAGATCCTGGCCCTCAACCCGAAGACCGATCATCCCCAGAACGGCAAGCGCGTCGCCGATGCGGTGGCGGTTGCCGGGCTTCACGCGGTGGCGGAGAACCACCGCCGAGCGGTGCTTCTCCTGCTGGGAGGGGACGGCTCCGACGCCAGCGTCTACGACCCCGCGGTTGTCCGCCGCTACCTTGCCCTGCTCCGCGTCCCCCTGATCGTCTGGACCTTGCGAGGACCGGAGAAGACTCCGGCCGCCGCGGCCTGGGGCCCGGGCACCGAGGTCTCCACCTTCTCCAAGCTGGCACGGGCGGTCGCCGAGGTGAGGGAAGAGCTCGAGGCCCAACGCATCGTCTGGCTCGAGGGGCGTCACCTGCCACAGGCGATCTACCTCTCTCCGGCCGCCGACGGGGTGCTCGAGCCGCTGCCGGGCGCCACCCCGTAAGACCCCCTCAGTTGAGCACGCTCCGCTCCAGGAGGTCCTGAAGAGCGAGGATGATCCGCTGGTCCGCGACAGGGGCACGGGCCTTGAAGCCGGCGACCACTTCATGGGCTGGGCGAGGGGTGCGGCAGAGACCGCAGAGGAGCTGGAGATCGGCTGAGGGCAGGTGCAATCCGGCCGGCGCGCGGGTCCCGTCCCAGTGGATCGGCTGCCTCGGATCCAGGGTGATCGTCTCGTGGCGGCGGCGCCAGAAGGGTGATTCCGGCCAACGGGCTTCCCGGCCATAGTACTCCGCCCGCGTGGCGAGATAGCCATCGAAGTCGGCCGTCAGGAAGGACTCGTGCTTCGCGAGACCTGCAGGGTCGCCGGCCAGGGAGTCGGCGATGGCCCTGGCGGCGAACAGGCCGGAGCGGAGGGCCTGGAAGACGCCTCCGGAGGACAGCGGGTCGAGCGCCAGCGCGGCATCGCCCACGGCCAGCCAGCCGTCGCCGGTGAAGCGGTCGAGCCGGTGCGAGCCGGCGGAGTGGATGGAGATCCCTCCCCGGATCTCCACCTGGCCGAGGCGGGCCGCGGTGTGCTCCGCCTGGCCGGCTTGTTCCAGCCAGCGATCGAGAGAGCCCAGCCAGCGGCGACGGACGACGTCGGGATCGGTCATGCAGGCGACGACGACTCCGCCGTCCGGCAGCCGGGAGGAATACCACCAGCCCTCTTCCCAGGCTTCCACGAGCGTGTAGCTGTCCACCTCGCTCCCCGGCCGGAGCATGGCGAAGAGGAAGACGCCGACCAGGCGGTCGAAGAGGATTCGCCGTGCGCCGTGCGCCCGGGCGAACGTGGCGCTCCTCCCCGTGGCATCGACGACGAAAGGCGTCTCGATCGCTCCCCCGCCGGCGAGAGCGAGCCGCCAGACGCCCTCGCTCCGCGCTTGGCCGGTCACCCGGGTCCCGGTGAGCAGGGCCACGCCCCGCCGCTCGGCCAGACGGGCCAGCGAGGCGTCGAAACGGCGGCGGTCGAGGTGCCAGCCGCGGCCGTTCCGGTGGTAGAGGAACTCGTTCTCGACGGGCTGCGGGCTCCCCCACAACGCGCGGGTGCCGTAGGCGGGGAGATGTCCCTCGGAGGCGAGCTCCTCCCAGGCCTCCAGCTCTCGCAAGAGAGGCTCGACGCCAGGGTGGAGGGTCTCGCCGATGCGGAGATTCGAATAGTCCGAGCGCTCGATTAGGGCCACACCGAGCTCCGGGTGCCGCCGCTTCAGGGCAAGGGCGGTCGCCGTCCCGGCGGGGCCTCCTCCGAGGACGGCGACGTCGAACCGCGGGGTCACTGGCCGTCGGGCTCGTAGAACTGGGGCAGCCCTGAATTTGGCACGTAATTCGGGTTCTCGTGGAGGAAGCCGAGCTCCTTCCAGGCCGTCACCATCTTCAAGTTCCCGGCGTTGGTCTGCGGGATCCCTTCAGCCCAGTCCACCTGGGCGAAGTTGGCGGGGTTGGCGAGAGGATTTTCACCCGTCGGAACATACTGGTAGACCTGCATGGGCCGGTGGCTGGGCCACCAGAGGGTCTCATTGGACTTCGAGCTGTTCTTGAGCCCGTAGGTGACGTTCCACAGCTCGTAGGTGACGTCGACGGGCTCGGACGAGCACTGGTTGAAGTCGGCCTGCCAGGGGAGCCCCGAGTACTTGGTGAGATCGCCGGGACCCAAGCCCGCGGTGATCTTCTTGCCGAGGCTCAAGCCCTTGGCCGGCATGAACGCGCTGGGGTTGAAATTGCGGGTAGAGCCCGAGGTGGGCACGTAGGCCGGGTTCTGGCGGATGCGGTAGGGCGTCTTATAGATCGCGGGGTTCCTCAGCACCCAGCTCAACTCTCCACCCGGGCAGAAGGCGCCGCCCAGGACGTTGCCGAGCACGCCACGGTCGATCGCCGCCCCCTTCTCCAGGATCTGGTCGATCTGGCTGGCGTCGAGGCACTCGCTCTTCTCGTCGATGAACTTGCCCGCCGCCCATTGGCCGAGCAGGAAGAGCATGGTGTCGGTCAAACGCAGGAACTTCGAAGGCAGCTTGTTGGTGATCGGGTTGTCGCCGCAGAGGAGCGGCATCAACTCCTTCAGATAGTTCCGGGTTCCCGGCGGAGCGGTCGTGTTCGCGTAGGCGTTCTCCTGGCCTGGCTTCCGTAAGGCGAGCCAGATGAATTGACGCACAGCCCAGTAGGGGTCGGCGCCGTCCTTGCCCGGCGGCACGGAGATCAGGGTGAGGTCGAAATCGCCCCGCGGAGTGGGGTCGTGGGCGTCGTTCGAGATCTGCAGGAAGTCGGTCACCCACTGCATCTGGAAGGGGCGGGTGAGGATCGGCCAGATGTCCCGCCAGAAGTAGGGATAGAAGTTGGGGTTGTACCACTTGCGTGCGCCGCGCCAGACGGAGAGCTGCTGGGGATCGTCCGGGTTGATCTG
>Ga0190265_10002586_pt1 | contig 12175 bp, 11 predicted proteins | sample Popmic124T_FD_133135 | JGI IMG/M metagenome (GOLD analysis project Ga0190265, IMG submission 133135) | Populus adjacent soil microbial communities from riparian zone of Indian Creek, Utah, USA - 124 T | ecosystem: Environmental > Terrestrial > Soil > Riparian zone | place: USA: Utah | collected... | reverse complement strand
GGGAACCGCTCGCCTTCACATCGACCGGTCGTTCCAGCTCCTGTTCATGGTCATCATCGGCGGCCTCGGCTCCATCCTGGGGTCGTTCCTGGGTGCCGCCTTCATCCTGGTCCTGCCGATCCTGCTCGATCAGGTGCCGCACGCGCTGGGCATCCCGATCTCGGTGGAGACGATCTCCCATCTCGTGTTCATCATCACCGGCTCACTCATCTGCTACCTACTGATCGTGGAACCGCACGGCTTCGCCAGGCTGTGGGGGATCGCAAAGGAGAAACTCAGGCTGTGGCCCTATCCCTATTGAGGACGGGCCGGCCCAGGAATGCGGCGCGCAGTGCGGAGCGGCGTGACGCAAAATACAACAAAGGCTCGCGAACGCCCACGGCCTCGTCTGGCCATACGAAGGAGAAGCAGTATGATTCGTAGAACTCTGGCCCTGGCCGCAGCCGCCGTCAGTATGACGGCGATGGCGGAACCGGTGCTGGCACAGGCGAACGAGCAGTTCGTTCCGTTGCTCGTCTACCGAACCGGCGCCTACGCCGTGAACGGCGTGCCCTACGCTAACGGGACGGTCGACTACTACAACCTGATCAACGAGCGCGACGGCGGCATCAACGGCGTCAAGATCACCTACGAGGAGTGCGAGACCGGCTACGCGACCGACAAGGGCGTGGAGTGCTACGAGCGCCTCAAGGGCAAAGGCCCGACTGGCGCATCCTATGTGAATCCGCTGTCCACTGGCATCACCTTCGCCCTGACCGAGAAGGGCCCCGTCGACAAGATTCCCATTATCACGATGGGGTACGGCCGCGCCGATTCCAAGAACGGCGCCGTCTTCAGCTGGAACTTCCCCCTGCTCGGCACCTATTGGTCGGCGGCCGACATCGCCATCCAGCACATCGCCAAGGAGATGGGCGGAGCCGACAAACTCAAGGGCAAGAAGATCTCCCTCGTCTACCATGACAGCCCCTACGGCAAGGAACCGATCCCGACGCTGCAGGTTCTCGCCCAGAAGCACGGCTTCGAGTTCACGCCCGTTCCCGTTACGCATCCGGGTGTGGAGCAGAAGTCGCAGTGGCTCGCGATCCGCCAGAACCGTCCCGACTACGTGCTCCTCTGGGGCTGGGGCGTGATGAACGGCGTGGCCATCCAGGAAGCTGCAGCCGTCGCCTATCCGCGCGACAAGATGCTCGGCGTGTGGTGGTCGGGCGCGGAGCCTGACGTAACCCCTGCCGGCGACCGGAGCATCGGCTACAAGGCCCTGATGCTCCAGCACGGCGCCCAGAAGACCGTCGTCCACGCCGAGATCGACAAGAACCTTTATGCCAAGGGCAAGGGCATGACGGAGAAGGGCAAGGTCGGCGAGGTTCTCTACAACCGCGGTCTGGTCAACGCCATGCTCGGTGTCGAGGCCATCCGCACCGCGCAGGCGAAGTACGGCAAGAAACCTTTGACCGGCGAGCAGATCCGTTGGGGCTATGAGAACCTCAACATCACGGCTGCCCGCATCAAGGAGATGGGCTTCGAGGGCATGATGCGGCCGATCCGCATCACCTGTGCCGATCACGAAGGTGCCCGCGATGGACGCGTGCAGCAGTGGGACGGCAAGGAGTGGAAGATCATTTCCGACTGGTACACGGCCAATCTGGAAGTGACCGAGCCGCTGGTGAAGGAAATCTCGGCCAAGTACGCGGCGGAGAAGAAGATCACGCCGCGCGACTGCTCTAAGGAGAGCTGATCTCTTGCGGCATTGCCGCTGACAAAGAATGCGGGGAGGCGGTGTGTACCGTCTCCCCGGCTACTAACGACCAGACGGAGCTACCTGCGTGTCGCAACCTGCCGCAGCCCCTGACAAGGCAAAGGCCGTTCTGGCCATCAAGAACATCGAGGTGATCTACGATCACGTCATCCTGGTGCTCAAGGGTGTGTCCCTGGAGGTGCAGCAAGGCGGCATTGTCGCGCTGCTCGGCGCCAACGGCGCGGGAAAATCAACCACTCTGAAAGCCATTTCCAATCTTATCAAATCCGAGCGCGGCGACGTCACCAAGGGCTCCATCGAGTTCAAGGGGGAGCGGGTCGACGGCCTCACGCCCAACGATCTGGTGCGCCGGGGTTGCATTCAGGTGATGGAGGGCCGGCACTGCTTCGGCCATCTCACCGTGGAAGAAAATCTCCTGACCGGCGCCTTTACCCGCAAGGACGGCCGCGCCGCGATCGCGCGCGATCTGGAGATGGTCTATGGCTACTTCCCACGCCTCAAGGAGCGCCGTAGCTCTCTCGCCGGCTACATCTCCGGCGGCGAGCAGCAGATGACGGCCATTGGCCGGGCGCTCATGTCGGCGCCGACCATGGTGCTGCTCGACGAGCCCTCCATGGGCCTTGCGCCGCAGCTGGTGGAGGAGATCTTCGAGATCGTGAAGCGGTTGAATGCCGAGCATGGTCTGTCGGTGCTGCTGGCAGAGCAGAACACCAACATGGCCCTCAAGTACGCCACCTATGGCTATATCCTGGAGAACGGCCGGGTGGTGATGGACGGAGAGGCCAGCTCGCTGCGCGAGAACGAGGACGTGCGCGAGTTCTACCTCGGCATCGGCGGCGCGGACCGCAGAAGCTTCCGCGACGTGAAATCCTACAAGCGCCGCAAGCGCTGGCTGGCCTGAGGCGCGGGCTGGCTGCTGGAGCGTCCGGCACGAGACCTTGCAGTCGCGGACCGGTTGACGCTGCCTCACCTATCGGCAAGAACGATTGTCGGCCGGGCGCTTTCGTCCGGCCGAGACGGAGACTGGCTGATGGCCGACGCCCCTCACTTCGACCAGCTCGAGACGCGTGACGCTGAGCAGCGCGAGCTGGCGCAGTTCAACCTGCTGCCGAGCCTGGTCAAACATGCGATGGATGCCGCTCCCGGCTGGGCCGACCACCTCAAGGGCGTGGATGCGGGCGCGGTGAGTACTCGCGATGCGCTGGCCAAGCTGCCGGTGCTGCGTAAGGCGTCCCTGCACGAGCTGCAGGCGCGGAGGCCGCCGTTCGGTGGGTTCGCGACCGTGCCTCCGAATGCTGTCGCCCGCATCTTCATGTCGCCCGGCCCGATCTTCGAGCCCGAGGGGCATGGCGAGGACTGGTGGCGGGCAGCGCGTGCCCTTTACGCCGCGGGCATCCGCAAGGATGACATCGTGCACAACACGTTCGCCTATCATCTGACACCGGGTGGCTGGATCCTCGATTCCGGGGCCCGCGCACTGGGCTGTGCGGTGATCGCGGCCGGACCGGGCAACACCGAACAGCAGCTCGAGGTGATCCGCGCGCTGAAGCCCACCGCGTACGTGGGCGTGCCGGACTACCTCAAGATCCTTCTCGACAAGGCCAAGGAAACCGGCAAGGACGCGAGTTCGATCAAGAAGGCCATGGTCGGCGGCGGCGCGCTGTTCCCCTCGTTGCGCGCCGAGTACAAGCAGCGTGGCATCGCCACCTACCAGACCTATGCCACGGCCGATCTCGGCATCATCGCCTACGAGAGCGAGGCGCTCGAAGGCATGATCGTGGATGAGGGCGTCATCGTCGAGATCGTGCGCCCGGGCACGGGCGATCCTGTTCCGGTGGGTGACGTCGGCGAAGTGGTGGTTACCGCCTTCAACCGCGACTACCCCATGATCCGCTTCGCCACCGGCGATCTGTCCGCGGTCCTGCCTGGCGCTAGCCCGTGCGGGCGTACCAACATGCGCATCAAGGGCTGGCTCGGGCGCGCCGACCAGACCACCAAGGTCAAGGGGATGTTTGTGCATCCCGAGCAGGTCGTCGAGATCGCCAAGCGCTATCCGAACCTCGGGCGGGTGCGGCTGGTGGTCGGCCGCGCTGGCGAGCAGGATACGATGACGCTGCGTGCGGAGGCGGAGGGCGGTGACGCGGGCCTGCGGGAAAAGATTGCCGGCACGCTGCAGGACGTCACCAAGCTGAAGGGCGATGTGGAGCTTGTCGCGCCCGGCTCGCTTCCCAACGACGGCAAGGTGATCGCAGACGAGCGGACCTACAACTGACCCGCGTGCCGCCCGCGCATCGGCAGGAGCATTCGTCGTGACCGCGATACTGCTGGTCCTGGCCCTCGTGATCGGGCTCGCCATGCTGCCCCAGATCTGGGTGCGCAATGTCATCGCCAGGCATTCGGCTGACCGCCCGGATATTCCCGGCACGGGCGGGCAGTTCGCTCGGCACCTGCTGGACGGGATGAAGCTCCATCACGTCAAGGTGGAGGAGACGAATCTCGGCGATCACTACGACCCTGAAGCCAAGGCGATCCGCCTGATGCCGCAGAACATGAACGGCCGCTCGCTGGCAGCGGTCGTGATCGCTGCGCACGAGACCGGTCATGCCATGCAGGATGCGACCGGCTACCAGCCGCTGCAGGCGCGTACGCGGCTCGCCAAGCAGGCGGTTCGCATTCAGAAGGTTGGTGCCATCGTCATGCTGGCGGCTCCGATCATGATGGTGCTGGTGCGCACGCCGAGCATTTTGATCATCGAGGTCCTCGCCGGTGTATTGATCCTCGGCCTCTCCATCGTCATGCACGCCTTCACGCTGCCGGTGGAGTTCGACGCGAGCTTCAAGCGCGCGCTGCCTGTCCTGAAGGAAGGAGGCTATATCCGTGAGACGGATATGCCTGCGGCGCGCCAGATCCTGCGCGCCGCAGCTTTCACCTATGTCGCGGCGGCTGCCATGAGCCTCCTCGACGTCGCACGATGGATCCGCATCCTGCGGATGTAGCCGGAGCCGGAGGTTACTCCGCCCGCAGCCTCAACTCCGAGACGCCGGCGGCAATGTTGAGGCCTTGCTGGGCCTGCACGCTCAGCGGCTGCAGCACGATCGACTTGGCCGATCCGCCGACCAGCGCGTTGGCGCCGACACCGACGCCGACGGTGGCTTCCGCGCTCAGGCCGCCGTAGGTGCCGTTCAGCGAGCGGCGCGGCAGGTTGGCAGTTGGGGCCAGGACGGCCCAGGAGATCACAGCAGCCTTGGTCGTGCCGATGTCCAACCCGACCTTGTTGATCGTGCCGCGATAAAATTCATCACGGCCCGAACGCTTGAAGGTACAACGCAGGTCCCTTGTGGACCCGATGATCATGCCGGTTGAACCACGCGCGTTGCAGGTCAACACGCCCACTTCCACGCGCGTCTGCGCGGCAGCTTCCGTTGCCACGCCCAGGGCGGCGAGACACGCGGCGGTTGCAAGAATGGGAGCACGTTTCATGGAGGTCCTCCGGACTGTTATGGAATGTTGAAAGTCAGCATACACCAGCATCGATTCATGACTGCGACATGGCTGTCGGCAGGGTGAAGAACGCCCAAGGTCACGTTTCGGATCCATACGTTGCCCGATTTGCGTCTACAGCCTTCCGACGCTACAAGCCGCGCCATGCCACGAACCCAGAGGCCGGCCCGCAGCGGGGGCAGCGTCCGCCGCATTGCAGCAAAACGCGCACCCCGCGTTGGGCTGGTGTCGCTCGGCTGCCCGAAGGCCTTGGTTGATAGCGAGAGGATCATCACCAGGCTCCGGTCCGAGGGCTATGAGCTCTCGCCGGACTATGCAGGCGCTGACGTGGTGCTGGTGAACACCTGCGGCTTCCTGGACTCCGCCAAGAGGGAGAGCCTGGACGCGATCGGCGAGGCCATCGCCAAGAACGGCCGCGTCGTCGTCACCGGCTGCCTGGGCGTGGAGAAGGATCGTATTCTTGCCGAGCACCCGGGCGTGCTCGCGGTGACGGGGCCGCACCAGTACGAGCAGGTCGTCACCGCGGTGCACGATGTGGTGCCGCCGCTGCACGATCCCTTCGTCGATCTCGTACCGCCGGAGGGCCTGCGCCTCACGCCGCGGCACTACGCGTACCTGAAGATTTCCGAGGGCTGCAACAACCGCTGCTCGTTCTGCATCATCCCGCAGCTTCGCGGGAGGCTTGCGAGCCGTCCGGCAAATCAGGTGGTGGCGGAGGCCGAGCGGCTGGTGAACGCCGGCGTGAAGGAGCTGCTCGTCATCAGTCAGGACACGTCGGCATACGGGCTCGACATCAAGTATGCGGAGAGCAGCTACAAGGGCCGCACGCTGAAGGCGCGCTTTTTGGATCTTTGCCGAGAGCTGGGGTCGCTGGGTGCCTGGGTGCGGCTGCATTACGTCTATCCCTATCCGCACGTCGACGACGTGCTGCCGCTGATGGCTGAGGGGAAGGTGCTGCCCTATCTCGACATCCCCTTCCAGCATGCCTCGCCGCGCGTGCTGAAGGCGATGCGGCGGCCGGCGCATCAGGAGAAGACGCTGGCGCGCATCGCCGGCTGGCGCTCGGTGTGCCCGGAGCTTGCGATCCGCTCGACGTTTATTGTCGGGTTTCCCGGCGAGACGGAGGAGGATTTCCAGTTCCTGCTCGACTGGATCGGTGAGGCGAAGATCGCACGCGCAGGTTGCTTCAAGTACGAGCCGGTGGACGGGGCCACGGCCAACGCGATTGCCGATGCCTTGCCCGACGAGGTGAAGGAAGAGCGCTGGCACCGTTTTATGGCTGCGCAGCAGGCTGTGAGCGCGGCTGTAACCGCGGCTCGGGTCGGCAAGACGATCGATGTGATCATCGACGAGGTCGACGAGGACGGCGCCGTCGGCCGCTCCAAATGGGATGCGCCGGAAATCGACGGGTCGGTGTTCCTCAACGGTGCGAGCGGCGTCAAGCCGGGCGACATTGTGCGGGCGCGGGTGACGAACGCGGATGAGTATGACGTGTGGGGTGAACTAACTGAAACCAATCAGGTGCCGCCTCTCCCCTCGGGGGAGAGGACGTGAGGCCATGACTTACGGTCGCGTGTTCCACGACTGAATTGAATCTGCGTCGATGCTGCGGCCGTAAGTCATCTGGCCGAACTGGTGAGGGGCGACGCTCTTTCTTTCGCCCACAAAGGCCCCCTCATCCGGCCTTCGGCCACCTTGTCCCCAAGGGGAGAAGGGGACTAACGAGCGGGCTTGGCCAAGTCGGGCACGGGCCGCGCCGTCTCCTTACTGCGGGCGAGCACCTCCTCCAGCGCGTGCGCCACCTCGAGCACGCGGGCGTCGGAGCCGGGGGGGCCGATGACCTGGATGCCGAAGGGCATGCCGGCGTGGTCGAGGCCGCAGGGGATCGCGGCCGCACAGGCGAGCGCCATGGTGGGCGCGTAGGTGATGGCGAGCCAGCGCATGTAGGTCGGCATCTTCTCGCCGTTGATTTCCTCCACGAAGAGCTGCGAATGCGGGAACGGTGACACCGACGCTGCCGGGCAGATCAGGACATCGACATCCTTGAAGAAGGCGATGAACCGACGCATCAGCTTGGTCTGCTCGACGTGCGCGCGGGCCACGTCACCGAGGGAATAGGCGAGCCCGCGCTCGGTGTTGTCGACCACGTTGCGGTCGAGAAGGTCGCGGGATTTTTCCAGCCGCTCGCGATGCGCGGCGACGAAATGGACCCCGCGCATCACCTCGAAAACTTCGTGCACGCCGCTGAAGTCGGGCGCGCGCTCCTGCACCTCCTGGAACGCGGGGCGGAAGGTTGCGACGCGCGCGCGGAACACGTCGGCGATGCGGCGATCCACGGGGGCGCAGCCGAGGTCTGGGGATACGGCGATGCGGAGCTTGCCGGGATCGACGCTGCCAAGCTCGGCGGGAATGCGTTGGCTATCGCTGGAGGAGAAGGGATCGCGTTTGTCCTGGCCCACCTGCGCGTGAAGCAGCATGTGGGCATCGGCGATCGTGCGTCCCATCGGCCCGGTGACGCCGAAGGGACTGAGGCCGGCAGGGCGATCCACCGCTGGGACGAGGCCGGGCGAGGTGCGGAAACCGGACACGCCGCAAAACGATGCCGGGGTCCGCAGGCTGCCGCCGTAGTCCGAGCCGGTGGCGAGTGTCACCTGTCCGAGGGCGAGCGCGGCGGCGGAGCCGCCCGAGGATCCCGCGCACGTCTTGGAGGGATCGAAGGGATTGCCGGTCGGGCCGTAGACGCGGTTGGTGGTGTTGGCGCCGGCGCCGAACTCCGGGGTGTTGGTCTTTGCGAGGATGATGCCGCCGGCGTTGCGTACGCGCGCAACGCTGTATTCGTCGGCGGTCGGCACGTTGTCCTTGAACAGAAGCGAGCCCCAGGTGGTGCGCAGGCCCGCGGTGGCCTGCAGGTCTTTCACCCCGATCGGCAGCCCTGCGAGCAGTCCGGGGTTCTCGCCGCGCGCGATGGCCTGCTCCAGTTCCCTGGCGCGGCGGCGCGCGGCCTCGACGTCCATCGCCACGACCGCGTTCACGGCCTTGTTGGTCTTCTCGATCCGGCCGACGCAGCTCTCTAGCAGCTCCACCGGCGACAGCTTGCGCTCGCCGATAAGCCGGCGGGCTTCACGTGCGGAAAGATCGCATGGCTCTGTCATTGGTCGGTCCCGTGGCTGAGCGGCCGCCACTCTAGCCCCGCTTCGTTCGCAGTTCGAGAGGCGGCATTGCGCATGACGGCCATGCGCCGCACATCGTAGGCTTGCCAATGCGGGGCGGATGCCGGTTAGCTCGCGGCTACGAAGAAGCGCGTACGGCGCCGCCGGAGGGGATATCGACTCATGCCGCTCTTTGCCCCGCGCGAGGGCACGGACAAGCGCAGCGACCCGCTTACCGCGGTGGTGTGGGTGACCATAGCGATGGCCATGTTCGCGGGGCTGGCGGTGTTCGCGCGCGCGGCCATGAACACGGGCCTGCATCCGTTCGTGGTGGTCTTCTTCCGTAACGTGGTGGCGGTAACGACGCTGCTGCCGCTGCTGTTCTGGCGCGGCCCGGAACTGTTCACGTCGCCGCAGATCGGGCTGTACGGTGTGCGCGTCACGATCTCGCTGTTCTCAATGCTGGCCTGGTTCTACGCAATTTTCCTCATTCCGATCGGGGAAGTGACGGCGATCGGGTTCCTCGCGCCGCTGTTCGGGAAACTTGGGGCGATCCTGCTGCTGGGCGAGATCGTGCGCGTGCGGCGCTGGATCGCCCTGCTTGTCGGGTTTGCCGGGGCCATGCTCATGCTGCGGCCCGGCGTCAGTCCCGTCGGGCTGGGGCAGGTTCTCGCCATCCTGTCGACGATCGCGACCGGGCTGACGGCGGTGCTGATCAAGCAGCTCACCGCGCGCGACGATCCGGACAAGATCGTGTTCCTGACGAACTTCATGCTGCTGCCGCTGTCGCTGGTGCCGGCGCTGTTGGTGTGGCGGTGGCCGACGCTCGATATGCTGCCGCCGGTGCTCGGCATGGGTTTTTGCGCCGTGCTCGGACACGTTGCGCTGGTGCGCGGCTACGCCATCGCGGACGCTTCGCTGGCGCAGACGTTCGAATTCTCGCGGTTGCCGTTCACGGTGGGACTGGCGTTCCTGATTTTCGGCGAGACGATCGACCTGTGGACCTGGCTCGGTGCGATGATCATTTTCAGCTCCGCCGTCTACATTACCCGGCGTGAGGCGCAGGTTGCGCGCGCAACGCGCCGCCCAACGGTTCCCGAAAAGTGAGCGCGACCAAACAGCGCTTTTTGCAGCGCATCTGAACGGATATTCAGGAACAATTTTCCTTTCTACCTGACCAGGGAACCTCCCGGTTTCCTGCACGTTTTTCCAGTCGATCACGGTGGGTGATACCCAACGACCGGCAGGGCCAGGGTGATCGGGCACTCCGGTCATGACAACGGAGCGAATTGTTATGCAGCTCAAGAACTGGCTCCTCGGCGCGGCGGCCGCGATGGCGTTTGGCGCCGTTGGCACGACCGCTCAGGCAGCGCCGCTCGGCAACGTGCAGGCCGATCGCGGTGCTAACACGGCAATCCAGGATGTAGCCTGGGTGCGCAACTGCTACTGGCACCGCGGCCATAGGCATTGCCGTCGCGTTTGGCGCGACTACGGCCACTATGACGGCGGCTACGGCTACTATGGTGGTCCCTATGCGTACGGTCCGGGGTTCGGCCTCTACTTCGGCGGCCGCGGACACCATCATCATCATCGCCACCATCGGCACCGGTAACGCCTGATTGTCGCAATGAATAGTGCAGGAGTGGGCCGGCATTGACGCCGGTCCACTCTTTTTGCGCTGACTGATGATCAACGTGCCGGGACCTGGGCCGACCATAGGTCGGCGCGCCAGCGTAGCGCCATCGCGGCAATGCACACGAGCCCCGCCGCGATGTAAATGGTCGCGGTGGTGGTGAAGCCGACGAGATCGATGAGGGTGCCGGATGCAAGCAGCCCCAGCGGCAGGCTGTAGATGGCGAGCATGCGCACGCCAATGACGCGGCCGCGGAAGCGCTCGTCGCTCGTACGCAGGAGCAACACGGTCAGGGAGATGATGCAGAAGCTCTGCGCGAAGCCGGCGAACATCAGCGCGACGATGCCGGCGTAGAGGTTCGGCATATGAGCGAATACGAGCAGGAACAGGTGCCACGCCACGGCGGCAATCAGCATGGTGCGTGATGGTCTGGCATTCTCGCGCAGGCTGACGATGATCGACCCGATGAGTGCGCCGAACGAGAACGACGCGGCGAGGTAGCCGAGCGCGGTCTGGTCGAGATGGTAGATCTCCCGCACGACATAGGGCAGCAGGCCGTTCGAGAAGGGAAAGGCTGTGAGGTTGACGAGCAGCGCAAGTAGTATGGCCGCGAGCATCGGCGTGGAGGACCATATGTGGGCGATGCCGTCGCGCAGGTCGCGCCAGGCGGACGGGCGGGGCAGGTCGATGTGAACGGCGCCGCCGTTCGGCTTGCGGCGGATGTTGTCCACGCGGAACGTGAGCAGCAGACCCAGCGCGTAGAAGCAGGCGATGGCGACATAGGCCGGTCCGATACCGAACAGGGCAAAGACACCGGCGCCCGTGAGGGCTCCGGCGACGCGGGCGGTGTCGGAGGTGGTGCGCGAGATGCCCATGGCTGCGGTCAGCCGGGCGGGCGGGATGATGTCGGCGGTCAGCGCGATGCGCACGCCGAGATCGGAAGGACGCACCATGCCCATCAGTGCCGTGATGCCGAGCACCACCATAGGATTGAGGTGACCGGCCAAGGCGATGGCGGCGAGCGCCGCCGCCTGCAGGACATAGAACGCACGCATGAACAGCAGCACGTTGCGGTGGCCGAGCCGGTCGCCGGCCACGCCGAACAGCGGCGACACCAGCGTACCCACGAACAGCAGCGCGCCGAACACCGTCAGCAGCAGCACGGAACCCGTCTCAGCCAGCACGTACCAGCCGAGAATGATGGTCTCCATCTCGAAGGCGCAGGACGTCAGGAGGTCCGCCGGCCACTGGAACCGGAAGGCACGGACCCTGAAAGGTGATGCTGTCGAGAGCCGTGTGACCGCGCTCAAGCCCCGCTACGGCGGATCATTGCTCCCACTCGCTCCCCGATTGCGCTTCTCAATCCGGTTGTATCCGGACTTTGTGCCGGTGCAGCCTATGGCAAAGGGCATGTGTCGCCAACAAGCGGCCGAGGTCGTGACGCGCAGGTCTGATGCGCAGCAGGCGATGGCATGAAGGCTGGCTATCGCCTATGAAACGAGGCGGCCCAGCAATCCGGGAGTACGGCGATGACGCGTGCTGTCAGCTATTCCAATCCCCCGACCATGGAAGTGCCGCCGGGGTACTCGCATGTCGTCGAGGTGAGGGGAGACGCGCGGATCATTTTCTTCGCGGGCCAGCTTGGTGTCGACAAGAGCGGGGCGTTCGTCGGGGATTTCAAGGCGCAGACGGTGCAGGCGTTCGAGAACCTCAAGGCGGCGCTCGAGGCAGCAGGTGCCGGCTTCGAGCATCTGGTGAAGATCAACAACTATCTCGTCGACATCGAGCGCAACATGGCGGCCTTCCGCGAGGTGCGCGATCGCTATCTCGTCAAGCCGCCGCCGGCGAGCACCACCATCGGCGTGCCGGCGCTCGCGCGCCCCGGCGGTCTCTTCGAGATCGAGGCGATCGCGGCGCTGCCGGGCTGATGCATCGATGGAGGACAAAAGCGACATACAGCGCAAGCGCAGCGGCTACCGCCAGCTGATCGGTTATCGCACGACGGCGTGGCGCGAGGGCTACGGCGAGCTTCAGCTCATCATCGGGCCGCAGCATCTGAACTCGGTCGGCAGCGTGCATGGCGGCGTCTACATGTCGATGCTGGACGTCGCGCTGGGTCACGCTGTCGCCTACTGC
>Ga0190265_10002585_pt1 | contig 12176 bp, 10 predicted proteins | sample Popmic124T_FD_133135 | JGI IMG/M metagenome (GOLD analysis project Ga0190265, IMG submission 133135) | Populus adjacent soil microbial communities from riparian zone of Indian Creek, Utah, USA - 124 T | ecosystem: Environmental > Terrestrial > Soil > Riparian zone | place: USA: Utah | collected... | reverse complement strand
GCGCGCCCGGCTCGGTGACGATCGCCGCGTTGGGCGTGGCCGCGCCGTTGTTGAACAGGAAGCCGGTCGCGGGATCGAAGAAATTGCCGGCGCCGTCGTCGGCGACGTTGAGGCTGGTCAGCACGAGATTGCCGACGTCGAAGACCGCGTTCGCGCCGATGATGATGCCGCCCGGGCTCGAAAAGATGATCGTCCCTCCGGGCGCGGCGGTGCCCGCCGCGAGATCTCCGATGAGACCGAGCACGGTCCCGTCGAATCGGATCGGCTGAGTCGCCAGAATGCGGTTGAGGACGACATAGTCGTTGACGCCAGGGCCGTTGATGAAGGTCGCGGTCCGGCCGGCGGGAAGGAAGACGATCGGATTGCCGCCGACATTGGGGATCCAGTTGATGATCGCGGTCGGCGATTCGACCGTGACCGTTTCGACGCCGGGCGTGGCGCGGTCGTAGGTGACGGCGCCGGCGACGGTCGCCGGATTGGCATTGAACGCCTGCGCGAATGCTGGTCCGGCAGCGAACAGGCCTCCCGCAGCGCATCCGATCATCAGCAACGTTTTGGCGGTCATCGCGCTCTCCATGGCCACAGGCGGGTGGTGAAGGTGACGAGCAGGCGCGGATCGCCGGTGCGGGTCTGGAAGCCGGCGCGATCCAGCGGCACCGCGAGGATGAGGTCGAGGCGGAAGCGGTCGCCATAAGCGGCGCGGACGCCGCCGCCGATCGAGCTCAGCTCCTGCCGGCCGACCACGAACAGCCGGTCCGCATTCCACACCCAGGCATGATCGAAGAAGAGATAGGGCTCGGCGGTGAAGCGATCGGCGCGCTCCGGAACCGCGCTGCCGTAGCGGATCTCGGCCTGGACCCCGGCGCCGCTCTCGCCGAGCAGGGTGCCGGGATCGTAGCCGCGCCCGGCGGTGTAGTTGCCGGCGGAGAATTCCTCGAAGCTGAACAAGGGATGCGCGCTGTACTGGCCGCGCAGGTCGAGCGCGAAAGTGAGCTTCGGCATCGGCCGCCATTCGCCATAGGCGCTGCCGCGCAGCACCAAAGCGGTCGGATCGCCCTCGAGCCGCGTCGGCGGCACCACCCCGGGCGCGAAGCAGGCGGAAAGGCCGGGGCCGCAGCCCTCGCTCGCGCCAAGCACGCCGAGACCCTGGCGGACCTCCGCGACGAACCCCAGCCGCCAGACCGGCTCGGCCGGCGTGTAGCGCGGGTTGCCCGGGGCGAGGCCGAGCGCGCCGAACGCGAGCTTGGCGAAGGCGACGCGCAGCCGATCCCGGTTGAGCGGGATGGTGTTGAAGTCGATCTCCTGGTCGATGATGTCGAGGCCGATCGAGCCGCGGAGCGTGCGCGACTGGCGGCGGACGAGTGGATAGCTCGCTTCCAGCGTCGCGAACAGGGTGCGGGACTCGATATCGACGAGCGCGATGCCGAGGTTCGGGATCGCCCAGGCGTAAGTGAGCTGGCCGCCGATGGCGAGGCCCTCGCTGCCGAGCCTGAAATCGTGACCGATCTGCAGCGTTTGCTGCTCCGCCGTCTCAGCGGTGCTGTAGATGGCAAGCGTGGTGCGGTCGCCAAGGCCGGTCAGCCCGAAGACCTGGCCGCGCACCAGGGCGCCCCAGCGCCCGAGCTCGCGCGAGCCCAGATTCTGGACACTGAGCTCGACGCTCGCCGGCTGGCGGCTCACGGTCACCTCGCCGATTACCTCGCCGCGCGCCGCGCCCGCCGAGCGCAAGGCGAGGCGGACGTCGAAGCCGGGCAGGTCGCCGGCAAGCAGCAAGTAGCGCTCGGCGTCGTAGCGGTTGAACACCTCCTGCCCGGTCAGCCTCTCGAGATAGCGGGAGATCATCCGCTCCGAGCGCCCCGCCTCGCCGCGCACGCGCAAGCCGACCAGCTTGGCCATCAGCACCTGAAAGCGGACGCGCCCGTCGGCGATCCTCTGCTCGGGCACCTCGACCGCGGCGATATAGCCCGCCTCGCGCAATATCGTGGCGGCACGGTCGCGGATCTCGCAGATCGCCGCCACCGGGATTTCCTGCCCGACATAGGGCGCGAAGGCCGGGCGCAGCGCCTGGGCCGGCAGCCCCCGCAGATCGGCGAACTCGACGCCGGTCAGGGTGAATCGGATGTCTTGCGTCTCGGGCCGGTCGAGCGCGCACGGCGCCCGCTCGACACCGCCCTCGACGGTCAGCCGCGCGCGCGGGAGCTCGGTTGGCCGGGCCGGCGGCGGCGCGACCTCCTCTCGGGTAGGCGCGACGGGCTGCGCTTGCGCAAAGGCGGCGGAAGCAAGGAGCGCGACGGCGAGGCCGGTCTCGAGCGCACGAGCGGGCCGGATGCCGGCCGGTCGCTTCGGCAAGCGCTCACCCATCCCCGCGGACACCCCTCATTTCCCCTTGGCTGCCGCGAACATAGCAGAACGCGGTGTGCCGCCAACGCGAATCTCAGGGCGCGAGCCCGGGGTTGAGCGCGCGCACATGCTGGAGAAAGGAGCGCGGGCGCTTCATCAGCCGCGACCGATTCTCGACCCGCAGACCCGCCGCGAGGGCAAGCTCGGAGACGAAGTGGACGCAATTGGCCCGGTTCATGTTGTAGGAGGGCTGCGGCAGATTGCGCCAGCGCCCGACCACCGCCATCACCGCCCGGTAGCGCTCGTCGGAAAGGGTCAGCGAAAATTGGCGGTCGCTGATCGCGATCCGCTCCTCCACTTCGACCTGGACCCCGCCCCTCACCGAGCCGAACAGGATCGCCGGCGTCACCCTATGGGCGGTGAAGCCCAGGCTGGCGTTCACCGGCTCGCCGGTCGCGTCCACCGTGCCGGTGAGCATGATGAAGGCATGCGGGTAGTTCCTGTCGCCAAGCTCGCGCGAGTAGAAGGCGATCTCGACCGCCGCCGCCGCCGGCGCGTGGACCGAAAACAGCAGAAAGGCGAGAAGGACCCTCCGCCATAATGACGGCCCCGTCACTCGTTCATCAGCCGGCGCGGCCGGCCGCGGCCCGAGCGCGAAGCGCGCGCTGATTTGGGCCGCCGCGCGATGGCGGCGTTGCGGCGGCGCCGCCGCTTCGAACATTCCGAATACCAGAAACGGGGCGGCGCAGAGACCGGCCGCCAAATCCACTCGTCGCTCAAGGGAGTCCTCGTTCACATGACTTTCGACCGCCGAATAGTCGGCCCGCCCGATCGGATCAAGATGGCCGCCCCAGCCCGAGCGAGATTGAAGTTGCCCCCTCCGGCGCCTATCTGGGGCGCCCGCTTCGTCACACTTCCCCCCAAGAGAGCGCACCGCCAGAAATCATGCCCGTCAGATCCCTGCTCAATCTCGTTTCCAGGAGACGGCCTCGGCCTCTCGCGATCCCCGATGAACGCAGAATCTATGCGATCGGCGACATTCACGGGCGCCTCGACCTGCTCGACCGGCTGCTCGCCACGATCGAGGCGGACGATGAGGCACGGGGCGATGCGCGGCGGGAGCTTATCTTCCTGGGCGATCTGGTCGATCGCGGCCCGGATTCGCGCGGGGTCGTCGAGCGGCTGCTCGCGCTGAGCCGCGGGCCAGTGCCGATCCGCTTCCTGATGGGCAATCATGAAGAGGTGTTCCTGCGGGCGCTGGCGGGCGATTCCGGGGCGCTGCGCTTTCTGATCCGGATCGGCGGGCGCGAGACTTTGCTCAGCTACGGCATCGGCGAAGAGGAATATGCCAGCCTCGACTATGACGGGCTCGATGCGCTGATCCGGGCCAAGGTGCCGCAAGCGCATATCGACTTCCTTGCCGCATTCGAGGAATGGATCGAGGTCGGCGACTATCTGTTCGTCCACGCCGGATTGCGTCCCGGGGTCGCGATCGCGGAGCAATCGACCAGAGACCTTCGTTGGATCCGGGACGATTTCCTCAGGCACCGCGACAGCTTCGGCAAGATGGTCGTGCACGGCCACAGCATCACCGAGGATATCGATATGCGTTCCAACCGGATCGGCATCGACACCGGCGCCTTCGCCAGCGGCAAGCTGACCGCGATCGGCCTCGAGGGGGACGCCCACTGGTTCCTTTCGACCTGAGGGCGGGCCCGGCGGTCAGGAACCGGCGCCCGCCGCGGGAACGAAGCCGGGCATCGGCACCTGTCCGGCCGACCGCGCCCGCGCGATCGCGTCGATCTCGGCCTGGAACAACTGGATCCGCGCCCGCCAGTTCGGGTGGTCCCCGCTGCGCAGGAAATTCAGCGGGTGCGGCCCGAAGCGAGTCCAGAAACGGACTGCGGCCGCCGGATCATAGCCCGCGCGCTCCATCAGATAGACGCTGAGCCGGTCGGCTTCGACCTCGGTGTCGCGAATCCGTCGCACGCTCCCGTCGAAATTGCCGGCGACGCCGCGCGAGGCGCCGTCGAGGCGGACGCGGTGGCGCAGGATGTTATGCGCGAGTTCGTGCGCGACGACCGCCGCCAGCTCCGCGTCGTCCGGCACATATTCGGCAAGGGCGATCGTGACCTGGACGTAGCGCCCGTCCGCGCGCGCGCCGCGGCCGCGGCCCGGGACCAGCTGGAAGCGGCTGGCGCAGCCTTGCTCCGCCGGCACCGCGACCGTCAGCCGCTCGCCGCCGCGCAGGACTTCGATCTGTGCCCGCCCGTCGATAAAGGCTCCGTCGAGCGCGGCCAAAATCCGGTCCATCGGCTCGTGCGAGGGCTGCCGGGCCAGCGCTCCGCGCGGCGGCGCCTGGCCATCGAGCGCGAGGATGATGTCGCCGGGGCGCAGGCCCGCGCGCTCGGCCGGCGCGCCCACCGCCAGCGTCAGCACGCCCGGGCCTGGGCCGAGCCCGAAGACGCGAGTCGCCGCGGCACGGAAATCCGCGCCATATTGCGAGAGATCCTGAACAACCAGGCCGGACCGCCATTCCCGTGCGGCGCACAGATCGAGGCTGGCGACCGCGAGCCGGTGCCCGACCGTGGCGAGGCGCCGTTCGAGCGCCTGCAGCGCCCGCAGCGCCCGGTCCTGCGGGTCCTGCTGCGCCGAAGCCGGCCCGAAAGCGCCGAGCAACAAGGCCGCGGCAGCCAGCCCTCTAAAAAAACCGCGTCGCATCAGACCCTTCTCATTCGGCGCGCCGAGAAGCCGCGCCGACCATGCTGGCTGGTAGCCCGTACGGGCCATGAAGTTCAAATCCGCATTCAGGAGTCCTTAAACTCCCGCAAACCTAAGTCTTGCAATCGCGCAACACCTTTCAATCAGGTCGGAAGCGGGCCGAATTTTGGGGTTGTCAACACTGTACCACTGTGGCACTGCCGACAGCGAACAGCTCAACGGGGAGTTCAAAATGAGTTTGAAGAAGGCATCCGTGGCTGCGATTCTCGCGGTTTCCATGGCCAGCACACCGGTTTTGGCGCAGTCGTCGGCCGCCTCGCTTTCGGTCGCAGCGCGCACCAGCGCCACCACCGACGAAGACAGCGAGCTTCGCGGCGGCTTCATCATCCCGGCGGTCGCGATCATCGCGATCATTCTCGGCATCCTGACGCTGACCGGCGGCGGCGAGGGCCCACACAGCCCGTAGGATCAGCCCGATCGACTAGAATAGCGGCCTTTGGGCCGCTATTTTTTTGTCTCCCACGACCCATGAGCGCGCAAGTGGGCAGCGTAATGACATGCCGTTGGCTAAGCGCCGATTGCCGATGGCCACCCCTGAACAAGTCGTCCTCGCCGACAACGTACTGCAAATCTGGACAGGCCGCCGAGCCCGGGGAGCGTCAGGACGCCGAATCGTTGATCGCGCGGGATCGCCTCAGCCCTTTTACAAGCGTCAACTCGATCTTTGAGTTGGACGCCTGCTCCTCGATGAAGAGCCGGTCGACAATCCCGTCGGCCGAGACATATTCGGTGACGAGCTCGCACAAACGCGCGTGCACCAGCCGCACATTCTGTTGCGCGGCCGCGCTGAACAGTTGATCGAGTTGCCGTGTGAGCTCCGTCATCGGCAGCGGAGTTTCAGACGCCATCATGATCCGTGGGTGGCCGGTTGCCGTCGGGTTGTCGCCGATGAGCAGCTCTTCGTAAAGCTTTTCCCCCGGCCGAAGGCCGGTGAACACAATCTCGACATCGCCATCGGGGCACGCGTCGTTGCGGACCCTAAGGCCCGACAGCTCCACCATCCGCGTGGCGAGATCGAGCACCTTCACTGGCTCGCCCATGTCGAGCACGAAAACCTCCCCTCCCTTCGCCATGGCGCCAGCTTGGATGACGAGTTGCGCGGCCTCGGGGATGGTCATGAAATAGCGCGTCACTTCGCGATGAGTGACGGTTACCGGACCGCCGCGACTGATCTGCTGTCGAAAGTGCGGGACGACGGAGCCGCTCGAGCCAAGCACGTTGCCAAAGCGCACCATCGAAAAGCAGGTCGAAGGCGTTTCCTCCGCGAATGCCTGCAGGATCAACTCGGCGAGCCTCTTGCTGGCGCCCATGACATTGGTTGGCCGGACCGCCTTGTCGGTGCTGATCAGAACGAAATTCGACGCGCCGCAATCCTGCGCAGCCAGTGCCGTCACCCAAGTGCCGAGCACGTTATTCCGCACACCTTCGATAAGATTCGTCTCAACCAGGGGTACGTGTTTGTAGGCGGCGGCGTGATAGACTGTGTCGGGCCGCCAGGCGCCGAAGATTTTCCGTATCCGCATTTCATCGCAGACGGAGGCCAGGAGCGGGACAATCTCCGGCGGTCGGTCGGCATTCTCGCCGATTAGCTTCGCGAGTTCGCGGTGGATGTCGTAGAGCGAATATTCGTTCGCATCGACAAGGATCAGCCGGGTCGGTGCCGTGGCGACGATCTGGCGACACAATTCGCTGCCGATCGAGCCGCCTGCGCCGGTCACGAGTACCGTCTTGCCGCGATTGTTGGTTTCCATGAGCGTGACGTCGGGCGGCACGATGTGGCGCCCCAGCAAATCTTCGACATCGAGCGGCTTCAGGTCGCTGACCGTGACGCGGCCATGAGCGATGTCGAGCAGGCCCGGAAGCGTCTGGACCGCGACGCCGAGGGCGCGGATCATGTCGAGTATCTCGTTGCGCCGATTCCGACTTGCCGACGGGATTGCGAGAAATATCTCGGCAACGCCCAATTCCTCCACCACTGCGAAGAGCTTCTCGGGGCCCCTGACCCTGACGCCGCCCAGGACGCTGCCGCGGAGGCCGCGATCGTCGTCGATGAAGCCGACGACTCTGAGGTCCGGCGCGTCAGCCAGAGCCGCTGCCAGTTGGCGGCCGGCGGCGCCGGCGCCGTAGATTAGTACGTTTTTCCGGTTGTGCAGCCTCAGGCGATCCCGATAGCGGCCGCCAAGGAAATAGCGCCCAAAGGCCCGCGAGGAGCCGACCGCAATGAGGAGGAGTATGGGTTGTATGAGGCCGACGGTGCGCGGCACGCCCGGCACTCCCCAGGCGGTGAAGATGGCGGAATAGACAATCCCGTAGAGGATCACGGCCTGCGTGATCGTCGCCAGCGCGTCCCAACTCACGTGGCGGAATACCGCGCGATAAAGGCCTGAGACGATGAAGATGGGCAATGCGAGCAATGGTGCGGCGACCGCTGCCGGCCAGGAGTCGCCGGACAGCGGGACCCACTCGCCGAGTCTCAGATAGAGGGCCCACCAGAGGGTAAGCATGCACAGGCTCGCGTCCATCGAGAGCGCGATCGCCCGCTTGGCGTAACGCGGCAGCGAAAGCAGAGACGCAATCGTGGGTTCGATGATCATCTCGGCGATACTTCCTTATGAACAAATACGTTTCTTGCCGTCCTGGCACCCCCTAACTTGTCTCCAGGTGCCATGTAAAGACAAGGGGCGGTGCGTCCGCACGACGCGGCGCCTGGTGCGCGGTTTCAGGGCCGCCCGAGCGCGGCATCGCCGGCGCCGCCCCCCAGGACTGTCCGAACAATGATCCCAAGATCGGTCCAGGGCGTGGCACGTTCAAAATACTGCGCCTCCACTTCCGCCAAGCGCACCGGCTCTGACATGTCGACATTCAAAAGCTGGGCGGGACCCGTAATCCCGGGAGGGTATTCGAACAATCCCCTTGCCTCGCGCGCCGCGATTAAGTCCGCTTGCGACGGAAGGCACGGGCGCGGCCCGACTAGGCTCATGGAGCCGGTGAGAACGTTCCAGAACTGGGGAAGCTCATCGAGCTTGAACCGCCGCAACACCCGGCCCAGGCGGGTGATCCGGGCGAGCTCCACCTCGTGCGAGGGAACGTGCGCCGTGTCCGCGGTCATAGTCCGAAGCTTCAGCATCCGGAACGGCTTTTTGCCGCGCCCCACCCGCCATTGCGCGAACAAAGGATTGCCCCGGCTCTCGATGCAGATCATCGCCAAAAGAATCAGGCAGACCGGCAACGCGACTGGCAGCGCGATTACGCCAGTCAAAAGGTCGATCGCGCGTTTCATGCGTGCGGAAGTGGTTCAGGTTCGCCGCCAAACGCGGCGCCGAGTTCCTGCGCCGTCGGGACCAGCGGCGGATCAGCCGGAGAGAGCAGGCAGTCCCCGGAAACCTCCATCGATGCAAACAGGCTCGAATAGAGCGACGGGGCGAGACCGCGGATCGGGGCGAACAGGACTGGCGGCAGCTGGATGACGCGGGCCCGGAACGGCAGCACCTGGAGGAGGTCGTCCAGGCGCAAAGGCTGCGGATCGGCGGCGAAGGAGATCCCTCCGCGCGGGAACTTGAGGAGGTCCAGCAGGACATGCACGAGGTTGCGATAGCTGATGATCGACCGGCGCGGCAGCGGGCGGGGCGCCGGGAGAAGTCGCACACGCCGCAACAAAGTCACGAGGCTACTCAGCTTCGAGCGTGTACCCCGGCCGTAGATGATCGGAATGCGCAGCAGTGTCACCCGGAACCCTGTATTGTCCAAGGGACTTAGCAGGCGCTCGGCCGCCAGCTTTGACCGACCGTAGGGCGTAACCGGCGCCACCGGGGTGTCTTGGTCTACCCACTGCGCGCGGCCGTAGACGGAGAGCGAGCTCAACTGAATGAAATGGGCCGCCCCGGCTGCCCGCGCGGCCTCGGCAAGCCCAAGCGCCAGAACCGCATTCACCCGCATATATTCGGATTCGGTCGGCGCCTTAATCGCGCCGACGAAATTGATGACCGCGGTGCAGCCCCGCAGCATGTCCGGCGTGATTGCCGAATAGTCCGGGACAACGACGGTCTGCTCGTCGCCGGCGAAGTCCGGGCCTCGTACGAACGAAAGGCATTCAACGGCTGGCGAAGCGCGACCGCTCAGTTCCAGGAAAGCGCGCGCGGAGCGGCTGTTTCCCCCGATCAGCGCCACCTTCACCGGGGAATCCATTCAACCGGAAGCCACTCGCCGACGATCCGCGCAGGGCGGTCGAGAATGGACTTGCGCACCATGGCTTCCTCATTGTCGACGGGCGTCGTCTCCGTCAACCGAACTTCCGAATGCGAGCCGTTCGAGGCGGCCCACAAGCCCACGGGCGAGCTCCTGCGGCTGGTAGTTCGCTTCGAAGAAGCGGCGCGCCGCGTCGCCCATCGCCGCCCGGTGGGCCGCCGGCATGCGTTTGAGGGTAACGATCGCCGCGGCAAGGGCGGCCGGATCCTGTGCCCGGCAGGAAATCCCGGCGCCGGATTGGGAGACGATCTCAGCCGCCTCGCCATTGACCGCAGCGATGACCGGGACGCCGGCGCCCAGATAGGACTGAAACTTGCTCGGAACCGTCTGTCCAACCATCTTATTGTCAACCAGCGTGAGCAGCAGAGCCGACGCCTGTCGGTACACGCCTGGCATCGCCTGGGGCGGAAGGCGGCCGCCGAGACTGATATTGGTGAGACCAAGCGCCTCGATCTCGCCGGAGATTCGGGCGACCATGGACCCTGAGCCGAGCAGGGTGATGTGAATGTCGGGGTCCGCGCGCAGCAGCGCCGCCGCCGCCACGACCGACTCGAGCGATTGCGCCTTGCCGAGGTTGCCAGCGAAAACGACATTGAACTTGGCCGGCAGCGTGGGGGCCTGAACGGCCGAGGCCTCTTGCGGATGCTCGCCCGGATTGGGCAGATAACCGACCGGCACCCGGCCCGCCTGCGCAGCAATGATATCGACAAAGGCGCGTGATTGACCGAGGACGAGGTCGGATCCGCGATAAAGTAGCTTGACGATTCCACCCACCAGACGAAGCAGGCCGCGCGAATTGATGAAGCCGGTGGCTGCAAGGGCCTGCGGCCAGAGATCCTGGACCCAGAGGACCAGCTTCGCTCGCTTGATCAGCTTCAGCCAAAGGCCGACATAGCCCTGGATAACCGGCGTCGTGCAATAGACGAACAGGACGTCGAAGCGCCGCCTCCTCAGCAGCCAGCTCCCGCAACAAATGGCGGAAACGACGAATGACAGATAGTTGAGCGCGAGGCGGAGGTGGGTGCCTCTGCCGCGCGGGACCACCGGAACGCGGACGATGTCATAGCCTGCCGCATGGCGCTCGACCGCCGTTCGGCGGGCGTCATAGCCGGGATAGGTCGCACCTTCGGGATAGGAGGGGTGGCCGGTGAGGACGGTGACCTCGGCTCCCGCCGCGATCAGATCTTCCACGAGCTGATTTATTCGGAAGCTTTCCGGCCAATAATAATGGCTTATGACAAGAACTCGAAGCATCGCGGCCCTCTATCCTGCGGGCCGCAATATTTGATGCGCGCCCAGAGTCAAACCTGGCCGCCAATCGACTGACGGCATCCTGACCGAAGCATTCCGGCCCTTGTGCGGCCACTCGGCACCGCCTAAGCGCCCGAAGCATGACGACCCTGGTTACCGGCGCGGCCGGCTTCATCGGCTATCATGTCGCGCGCAGTCTCCTCGAGCGCGGCGAAAACGTCATCGGCATCGACAATGTCAATTCCTACTACGATCCGACGCTGAAGGAAGGCCGGCTCAGCGAGCTGACCCACCTCGGCGGCGGCGCGTTCGCCTTCCACCGCGTGGATTTCGCCGACGACGCCGCGCTCGGCCGCGCCATCGAGGGCGCAGAGTTCGACCGCATTATCCATTTGGGCGCGCAGGCGGGCGTGCGCTACTCGATCGAGCATCCGCGCACCTATGTCGCTTCTAACCTGGTCGGCCATCTCAACATGCTGGAGGTCGCCCGGGCCCGCATGGTCCGCCATTTCGTATACGCTTCATCCTCGTCGGTTTACGGCAGCAACAAGGTGCTGCCGTTCCGAGTCGAGGATCGCGTCGATCACCCGATCTCTCTTTATGCCGCGACCAAGAAGGCGGACGAGCTGATGAGCGAGAGCTACGCTCATCTCTATCGCCTGCCGCAGACCGGGCTGCGCTTCTTTACGGTCTACGGACCCTGGGGCCGGCCCGATATGGCAGTGTGGATCTTCGCCCGGAACATCCTTGCCGGGCGACCGATCCAGGTCTTCAACCATGGCGAGATGCGGCGCGACTTCACCTTCGTCGACGATATCGTGTCGGGCGTACTTGCCGCCCACGACAATCCACCCGCCGACGATGGCGCGATGAAGGCCGGGGGCAGCGTGGGCCCGCACCGCCTCTACAATATCGGCAACAGCAGATCCGAGCGGCTCATGGACATGATCGGCCTCCTGGAGGAGGCGTGCGGGCTAAAGGCGGAGATCGAGTTCCTGCCGCTGCAGCCGGGAGACGTGCCCGAAACCTTCGCCGACATCAGCGCCATCCATGGCGATCTCGGCTTCCAGCCGACAACTCCCATCGAGACGGGGGTCCCGAAATTCGTGGAGTGGTATAAGCAATACCACTACTAGACGGGGTTGATCAGCGTTTGGGTTCTCTTCCGCAGCAGGACCGCGCCCGGCGTCCGCCTGGTCGACAACCGGCTGTCCTAGATCACGGTGAAATCGCTGCTGGTGAGCGGCGGGGCGCCGCTCAGGGTCGCGAACTGGACGGCGGCGCCGGCGCCGCTGCCGTCGGCATCGTAATAGAGCCCGCCGTTGCTGGTGTTGTAGATGATCCGGTCGTCGGCATCGAGCGCCGCCGAGCCGGTGACGAACGCATTGGCATTGAGCGCGCCGAGCCCGAGCGCGGTGAAGATGGCGTCGTCGAGGGCGATCGTGTCGTCGGCCGCGCTGAAGCCGGCGATGATGTCGATATTGCCGGCACCCAGAGCAGTGGTGAACGCGAACGTGTCGGCGCCGCCCAGTCCGACCAGCACGTCGTTGCCGCCCTTG
>Ga0190265_10002584_pt1 | contig 12178 bp, 13 predicted proteins | sample Popmic124T_FD_133135 | JGI IMG/M metagenome (GOLD analysis project Ga0190265, IMG submission 133135) | Populus adjacent soil microbial communities from riparian zone of Indian Creek, Utah, USA - 124 T | ecosystem: Environmental > Terrestrial > Soil > Riparian zone | place: USA: Utah | collected... | reverse complement strand
CTCGGCGGCTACAAAGCCCAGGGCAAGACCGCCCAGGGCGCGATCAAGCTCTGCGAGGACGCGCTGGCGCTGCAGGCGGTCGGCTGCTTCGCGATCGTCTTCGAGGCGGTCCCGGCGGCGATCACCGAAGCGATCGTGGAGAAGCTGGAGGTGCCGACGATCGGCATCGGAGCCGGCCCGGCGACCTCGGGCCAGGTGCTGGTATTCCACGACCTGCTCGGCATCACCACCGGCCGCATGGCCAAATTCGTCAAGCGCTACGCCGACGTCCACGAGGAGATGGTGGGAGGGGTGCGGAGCTATGTCGAGGAGGTCCGCTCAGGCCACTTTCCCGAACCCGACCACGTCTACGGGGTCGAGCCGGCCGAGCTGGCCGAGTTCAGGAGATACCTCGACCAGGAGAGCCTGGCGTCTCCGAAAGCCTGGGACTGGGAGCCGCTGCCCTAGCCACGGCGCGTACCATTCGCGCGGCGTGCCTATCTACGAGTTCGAGTGCGAGGGGTGCGGGCGGCGTTTCGAGGAGCTGGCGCCTGTGGGTACCGCGAGCCTCGTCTGTCCCGCTTGCGGGTCCGATCGCACCCACCGGTTGCTCTCGAACGTCTCTCCTCCCGGACGCCAGCCGCGCGGTGCGCGGGTGCGCTCGGACGAAGCCAGGCGTCGCGAGCGGGAGGCGAGATGAGCCTCTCCGCAGGGGAGCGCCGCGCCGAGCTGGTCGATCTCTTCCAGGAGGTCCAGGCGTGCACCAAATGCCCCCTGCACGAGACGCGCACCAAGACGGTCTTCGGCGCCGGCGACGCGGATGCCGAGCTGATGTTCGTCGGCGAGGCGCCGGGGGCCGAAGAGGACCGGCAGGGCCTGCCGTTCGTCGGCCGCGCCGGCCAGCTCCTCAACCAGCTGCTGGAAGAGATCGGGCTCTCACGCGAGGAGGTCTTCATCGCCAATGTGCTGAAGAGCCGCCCGCCGGGCAACCGTGACCCGCAGCCGCTTGAGATCGAGGCCTGCCGTCCCTACCTGTTCGAGCAGGTGCGGCTGATCGAGCCGAAGGTCGTCTGCACGCTGGGTAACTTCGCCACCAAGCTGCTGAGCGGCAACCCGGCCGGGATCACCCGCGTGCGCGGGACGCCGCAGGTGCACGAGCTGGGCGGGCGCACCGTCTTCCTGCTGCCGCTCCTCCACCCGGCGGCGGCACTGCGCACGCCGGCGATGAAGGAGACGCTGCGCGCCGACTTCGGACGGATCTCAGAGTTGCTCGCCGGCCCGGCCCCCGGGGGTACGGCGGTGCCGGAGGAGGAGATCGAGGAGGAGCCGGTGCCCGCGCCGCCGCGGCCGGCCGACGACCAGCTCGATTTCTTCGGTTGAGCCGCGCGGCGGAGACGGTCGAGACCGCGTCGGCGGCGGAGACCGAAGCCCTCGGCGCCCGCATCGCAGCCGATCTGCGACCCGGCGACGTGGTCGTCGTCAGCGGCGACGTCGGAGCGGGGAAGACGACCCTGATCCGCGGTGCCTGCCGGGCCCTGGGGGTCGAGGAGCCGGTCACCTCGCCCACCTTCACCATCGGCCAGCGCTACCGCGGCCGCGTTCCCGTCTCACACCTCGACCTCTACCGGCTGGGCGGCCTCGGGGGAGAGGAACCGGCCCTGCTCGACGATTATCTCGACGCTGGCTCGGTCGCCTTCGTCGAGTGGCCGGCGGTGGCGGAGCCGGAGTTGGGTGGGCGCAAGGTTCTCGACGTCCGGCTCAGCCACGCCGGAGGCGACAGGCGCCGGGTCGAGGTCGGAGCCGCATCGCGCCGCCGCTAGCCGTGTTGGGGTGGATGCTGCGTGTAGCATCGCCCGGTCACGCGAATCGAAGGAGGAAGCGCCGAATGAGAGCAGCGAAAAGGCTGGCGGCCCTGGGCTTGGTGGTAGCGCTTTTCGGGAGCGCCGTACCCGCCTCCGCCGACGCGGCCGCGTTCAGGCACTACGTCGCCTGCGGGCTCTCTCAGAAAGCGAAACCGTCGCACCTCTGCCAAAAGCCGAGGAAAAAGGGTGCCTTCTTCCGCAGCAACAGAGCCGACGTCTTCTACACGGTCTGCGTCCGCTTCCCGACCAAAAAAAACCTCTGCGCGCCCGAGCAGGAAGCGGTGCGGGGCACGCTCTACGTCAACAAGATCACCACCAACATCCCCGGCGAACACCAGGTGAGCTGGTTCGTCAAAGGCAAAAGGGTGGGAGTCTTCAGCTTCGTAGTCCCGGGTTGAGCCTGGCGCTGGTCGGCTTCGACACCGCGACCGCCGACACCGCCGTTTGCGCCTGGCGCGACGGCGAGGTCGTCTTCGAGTCGCTGCTCGGCCCCTCCGACCGGGAGGTGCCGCTGCATACCGCCGCGCTGCTCGAGCAGGTCGAGAGCGCTGTCGCTGCGGCGGGCGGTTGGGACACGGTCGAGCGGCTTGCGGTCGGCCTCGGGCCGGGGACCTTCACCGGCTTGCGGATCGGCGTCGCGACGGCGCGTGGCCTCGGCCTCAGCCGCGGGCTGCCGGTGAGCGGCGTCTGCACGCTTGACGCGATCGGGCTGGCGCTGGGAGAGGTCCCCGGCGATTCGGCGCGGCTGGCGGCGATCGACGCGCGGCGCGGAGAGGTTTTCGCGGCCCTCTACGCGGCTGGCGGCGAGCGCCTCTGGGAGCCGCTGGTCTGCCCCCCCGAGGAGCTGGCCGAGCGGGTCGCCGCCCTGCCCGATCCGCCTCTGGCCGGTGGTTCGGGCGCGGTACGATTTCGCCAACAGTTGGCGAGTCGCGGTGTCGAGATACCGGGCGATGCCGACCCCGTGCACCGGGTCGCCGCCCGGCATATCTGCGCTCTCGCGGCGACCGGCCCGCCCGGGGACGGTTCCGGCCCCCTCGTCCCGATCTACCTTCGACCCCCCGACGCGGAGCGGTGGCGTGAGCGAGACTCTCTACAGAAATCAGAGTGAGGCAGCCACCGAGGTCCGGCGGCTCGCTTACAGCGACCTGCCGGCGGTGATCTCGATCGAGCGGCGCTCCTTCCCGGCGCCCTGGTCGCTGGCGATGTTCGTCCTGGAGCTCTCGAAGCCGTCGGGGATCTGCCTGGCCGCGACCGAGGCGGACGAGCTTCTCGGCTACCTGGTCTGCTCCCGCTACGACCGCGTCTGGCACCTGATGAATGTCGCCGTCGCGCCGGACCGGCGCCGCCGCGGTGTGGCGAGCCGGCTGATCTCGCGCTTGCTCGCGGAGGGGGGCGGCGCGCTCCCCTTCACGCTCGAGGTGCGGGTCTCCAACCGCGAGGCGATCGCGATGTACGAGCGTCTCGGCTTCCGCTCTGCCGGCGTCCGTCCCCGCTACTACCAGGACAACGGCGAGGACGCCCTGATCATGTGGCTGGATTGATCCTCGCGATCGAGACGTCCTGCGACGACACCTGCGCGGCGGTCGTCGAGGGGGCGCGAATCCGCTCCAACGTGATCTCCTCGCAGGCCGCGGCGCACGCGGGGTTCGGCGGCATCGTTCCCGAGGTCGCCTCGCGCCACCACCTCGAGCTGGCAACCCCCGTCGTCGAGGCGGCGCTGGTCGAGGCCGAGGTATCGCTCGGGGAGATCGAGGCCGTTGCCGTCACCGCCGGTCCGGGGCTGATCGGGGCTCTGCTGGTCGGACTCAGCACCGCCAAGGCGATCGCGGCGCCACGCCGGCTGCCGCTGATCCCGGTCGACCACCTGCAGGGCCACGTCGCCGCCAACTTCCTCGAGCCGGAGCCGCTCGATCCGCCCTTTCTCTGCCTGGTCGCAAGCGGCGGCCACACCCTGCTGGCGGCCGTCAGGGAGCGGGCGGGACACGAGGTACTGGGCCAGACCCTCGACGACGCTGCGGGCGAGGCCTTCGACAAGGTGGCCCGGCTGCTCGGCCTGGGTTATCCGGGTGGCCCGGCTCTGCAGCGGCTGGCGGAGGAGGGCGACCCCGAGGCGTTCGAACTGCCCGTTGCGATGGCCCGCGACCCCGGCCTCGACTTCAGCTTCAGCGGCCTGAAGACGGCGCTCGTCTACCTCTGTCGCGACCTCGGCGAGGAGGGGGTGGCGGAGCGCCGCGCCGACCTCGCGGCGAGCTTCCAGGCGGCGGCGGTCGGGCAGCTGGCCGCGAAGCTGAAGCGGGCATTGAAGAAGGGCGAGTGGGAGGCGGTGGCGCTGGGCGGGGGCGTCGCCGCCAACGGCCCCCTGCGCGAGGCGGTCACGGCGCTCTGCGAGGAGCAGGGCGTGCGAGTGAAGCTGGTGCCGCTGTCGCTCTGCACCGACAACGCCGCGATGATCGGATCTGCCGCCCGCTTCGCGCCGCGCCTTTCCTACCCCGAGTACCTCTCTTACGACGCCTTTCCCAGCCGGCGCCCCCCGGTTCCTGCGTGAGCGAGGTCGTCGTCTACTCACGACCCGGCTGCCACCTCTGCGAGGAGGCGCTGGAGGCGATCGTCGCCCTGCACGGCGAGGGCTACCGTTTCACGCTGCGCGAGGTCGATATCGAGAGCGACGAGCTGCTGCTGCAGCGGATGCTCGAGCGCATCCCCGTGGTCGAGGTCGACGGCGTCCCGGTCTCGGAGCTCGTCCTCGATCAAGCCGGCCTCAGGGCGCGGCTCGATACTGTGGGGGCCGACGATGATCGACCAGGCAGTGGAGGATCTTGAGGTGCCCAACGGGCTGATCGCCGATGGCGAGCGGCTCTCGCTCGGCGTGGCGGCGCGCCTCTCCCGTTATCTGCAGGTCCTCACTCAAGCGCGCAAGATGGGCCGGGAGACGATTTCCTCACAGGAACTCTCCGACTACACCCACATCAACCCGACCCAGATCCGCCGCGACCTCTCCGGCTTCGGCAAGTTCGGCAAGCGCGGCGTCGGCTACAACGTCGACTCGCTGGTGGCGGAGATCCGCAAGATCCTCCGCACCTCCGGTCAGCACAACATCGCCCTCTTCGGGGCCGGCAACCTCGGCCAGGCGATCGCCAGCTCCGACATCTTCGCCGACCACGGCTTCCAGGTGGTCGCGATGTTCGACATCGATCCCGAGGTGGTCGGCACAGAGGTCGGCAGCCTCAGCGTGCGCGACTTCGGCGAGCTGGAGGCGGTCGTCGCCGAACAGGAGATCGTCGTCGGCGTTCTCGCCGTCCCGGCCGGATCGGCTCAGGCCGTCGCCGACCGCTTGGTCGAGGCCGGGGTGAAGATAATCTTCAACTACTCCGAGCAGCTCCTCCAGGTGCCGCCGGAGGTGACCGTCCACACCTCCAGCCCCGCGGTCGACCTTCTCTACGCGCTCTACTTCTACCTGACCTGATCCCGTTGTCACTGGACCTCGACCTCGCTAGGGAGAGATTCGAGAGCTCCACCGATTTCACGATCGGTCTGGAGGAGGAGTTCGCGATCCTCGACCCCGGCACGCTGGAGCTGGAGCACCGATTCGAGGACGTCTACGCCGCCTGCCAGCAGGACGATCTGCTGGCCGAGTCGGCGGCTGGAGAGCTGATCGACACCGAGATCGAGATCCGCTCGGGGCGGGCGGAGAGCTTCGCCGAGGCCATCGAGGCGCAGCGCGAGCGCCGCCGCCGTCTCTTCGAGCTGGTCGACGGGATGGACTTGGCGCTGGGCGCGATGGGCACCCATCCCTGGGCGAACTACCTCGACCAGCGGATCATCGACACCCCGCACTACAACCTGCTGAGAGAGGAACTGGGCTGGGTCGCACAGCGCAACAACACCTGGAGCCTCCACGTCCACGTCGGGGTGCGCGGGGCCGACCGGGCGATCGCCGTCTGCGACTGGCTGCGGGAGCTGCTGCCGCTGCTGCTCGCGGCATCCGCGAACTCACCCCTCCTCGATCGCCGCGACACCGGTCTGCACACGGTTCGCACCGAGATCTTCACCCGCACCTTCCCCCGCTGTGGCGTACCCAGCCCGTTCCGCGACTGGGACCGCTACGCCGAGTTCGTCGGTCTGCTGGAGCGGACCGGGAGCGCGGTCGAGTCGACCCAACTCTGGTGGAGCGTGCGCCCACACCACGCCTTCGGCACGGTCGAGGTGAGGATCTGTGACGCGCAGACGCGCGGCGACGAGTCGTTCGCCCTCGCCGGGCTGATCGCCGCCTGCATCGCCCAGGCCGCGCTCGAGTACGACGAGCACGGCTACGAAGGCGCCGGCTCGCCGCTGCTCGACCGTGAGATCGAGGAGAACCTGTGGCGGGCGATCCGCCACGGGATGGACGGCAAGCTGATCGATTTCCGCCGCGGGGGGAAGGTCGTCGAGGCGCGGGCTGTGCTGGAGGAGGTTCTCGCCTGGACCCAGCCCGCCAGGGCCCAGCTCGGGATCGACGTGGACCTCCCCGACCGCAACGGTGCCCAGCGCGCTCGGGCCGCGCTCGCGTCTGGGCGGTCCTTGGAGGACGTCTACCGGGACGCGGTGGCCGAGACGAAGCGGACCTATACCGGCACCAAACAGGCGGCCTAGAGGGGTTTGCGGGCGGTCGCGAGGCGTTTGCGCCGCACCCGCATATAGACTCCCGCGCCGCTAAAACCAGCCGGAGGAACCCTTGACTGAATTCTTGACCGATTACGGGGTCGTCGTTGCGCTCGTATGCGCCGGCGCCGCAGTTCTATACGGACTTCTAATCACCCAGCGCCTGCTCTCACGCCCTGCGGGCAACGATCGCATGCAGGAGATTTCGGGCGCGGTGCAGGAAGGCGCCAGTGCCTATCTGAGCCGTCAGTACGCGATCATCACCGCAGTCGCGGTACCGATCGCGGTCGTGCTCCTGCTCCTGCAGAACTGGGAGACCGCACTTGGCTTCGTGATCGGCGGCGTCCTCTCCGGCGCGGCCGGCTTCATCGGGATGAACCTCTCGGTGCGGGCCAACTCCCGCGTCGCTGAGGCAGCACGCGGCGGCGTGCCGCCGGCGCTCGACGTCGCCTTCAAGGGCGGCTCGGTCACCGGCATGCTCGTCGTCGGCTTGGCGCTGCTCGGCGTCGCCGGCTACTACGGCATCCTCGTCGCCACCGGCAGTGCCGACAAGCACGCGGTCGACGCCCTCGTCGGCCTCGGCTTCGGCGGCTCGCTGATCTCGGTCTTCGCCCGGCTCGGCGGCGGCATCTTCACCAAGGCCGCCGACGTCGGCGCCGACCTCGTCGGCAAGGTCGAGGCGGGCATCCCCGAGGACGATCCCCGCAACCCGGCCGTGATCGCCGACAACGTCGGCGACAACGTCGGCGACTGCGCCGGCATGGCCGCCGACCTGTTCGAGACCTACGCGGTCACCTCGGTCGCGGTGATGCTGCTCGGCGTCCTCACCTTCACCGGCGCCGGCGGCGACTACCTGCGCGAGGTCGCGATCTACCCGCTGGTGCTCGGCGGCGTCGCGATCCTCGCCTCTATCGTCGGTGCGCTCTCGGTGCGGACTAAAACCGACCGGGTCGAGGGGGCGCTGTACACCGGCATGATCGTCTCCGGGATCCTCTCGATCGCCGCCTTCTACCCGATCACCGAGTGGCTGATGAGCGACGCGGTGCGGCTCGGCCTCGAGGCCGGCGCCGACGCGGTCACCACCACCGACCTCTGGCTCTGCGCCGTGATCGGGGTCGCGGTGACCGCGTTGCTGTTCGTGATCACCGACTACTACACCTCAACCCGCTTCCGCCCGGTGAAGACGATCGCCAAGGCCTCGGAGACCGGGCACGCGACCAACATCATCCAGGGGCTCGCCCAGGGTCTCCAGTCGACCGCGGCGCCGGCTTTGGTTCTGGCGCTGGCGATCCTCGCCGCCAACGAGCTGGCCGGGATCTACGGCATCGGCGTCGCGGTGATGGCCCAGCTCTCGCTCTGCGGGCTGATCGTCGCCCTCGACGCCTTCGGGCCGATCACCGACAACGCCGGCGGCATCGCCGAGATGGCCGACCTGCCGGAGGACGTCCGCAACGTCACCGACCCGCTCGACGCGGTCGGCAACACGACCAAGGCGGTCACCAAGGGCTACGCGATCGGCTCCGCCGCCCTCGCCGCCCTGGTTCTGTTCGCCGCCTTCAAGAGCGAGCTGGCCGACGAGGCGCCGGCTGGTTTCGACCTCAACAGCCTCTTCAACCTCTCCAGCCCTGAGGTGCTGGTCGGGCTGATCATCGGCGGCATGATGGTCTACCTGTTCTCGGCCTTTGCGATCGAGGCTGTCGGCCGCGCCGGCGGCCAGGTCGTCGAGGAGGTGCGCAAACAGTTCCGCGAGCACCCGGGGATCATGGAGGGCACCGAAAAGCCCGAGTACGGCAAGACGGTGGCGATCGTCACCGCCGCTGCTCAGAAGGAGATGATCCTGCCCTCGCTGATCCCGATCGTGATCCCGGTCGTGGTCGGCCTGCTGAGCGTCGACGCGCTCGGCGGGCTGCTGATCGGCGTCATCGTCGTCGGCCTCTTCGCCGCGATCTCGATGACCGCCGGCGGCGGCGCTTGGGACAACGCGAAGAAGCTGATCGAGGACGGCGCCTTCGGCGGCAAGGGCTCGGAGGCCCACGCGGCCTCGGTGACCGGTGACACCGTCGGCGATCCCTACAAGGACACGGCTGGGCCGGCTATCAACCCGATGATCAAGGTGGCCAACATCGTTGCGATCCTGATCATCCCGATCGTTCACTTCTGAGCCGACTGAAGCTGACAAGAGGACTGGCACTGGCGGTCGCTGCTGCGGCCGCCAGTCTGCTCCTCTGGGTTCCCGGGGCGCTGGCGGCGCCTCCTGGCAACGATGATTTCGCCGATCGCGAGGTGCTCGCCGGCAGCCTTCCGATCGAGCGCTCGCGGTCGAACGTAGAGGCGACGCTTGAGGTCAATGAGAATTCAATAGACCCTTTTGCGGCTGGGCACTCCGTCTGGTTCGCCTGGGAGGCGACGCTAACCGGATGGGTCACCGTGGGGACCTGCGAGAGCGACTTTGCCACCGTTCTCGGCGTCTACGTCGGGACGGCACTCGGCGATCTGACGAAGGTGGCGGATGGCAGTGACAGCGAAGGACCACACTGCCCGAACGGGCAGCGTGAGTACACGTTCAAAGCAACGAGCGGCGCCGACTATGCGATTGCCGTTGACGGCGACTCCTTTTTCCTGCCGCCAGCGAGCCCACCGTCCGGGGAAGGCAGCTTTGCCCTTCGCATCGAATCCAGGCCGCCTCCCTCCAACGATGACTTCCAAGAGGCCGTCACGCTCGAGGGCAAAACCACCGAAGAACCGGGAGGTGATCGTTTCCACTTTGCGCCTGCCTTCGGATTCAACTGGGGTGCAACCAAGGAGACGGGAGAGCCCAGTCACGCTGGAGATCCGGGTGGGGCCTCGGTTTGGTATTCGTGGACCGCACCGGGATCTGGCGTCGCTCGGATCGGCGCCTGCTGCTCTGCGTGGCAGCTCTTTGGCGTCTACACCGGGAGCTCCGTCGATGGGCTGACGCAGCACGAGCCAACGTTCGACCCTCCGCTGGGCAACAGCTTCTCGGTCAAGGTGGGCACCACCTACCGGATTGCGATCGATGGGAAATTCGACGCCGGAGCTGTTGCGGCTGAGATGGGGGGCTTCACGCTCAATGTCTCGATGCAGCTACCGTCGCTTCCCAAATCCGCAGCGGTCACGCCGTCGTTCAACAGCGCGGGATCAGTGCCTCCAAAGGACACCGAACCGCCAGAGACCTTCATCCATCGGAAGGTACTCAAGAGCAAACCGCCCACCATCGTCATCCGCTTCAGCTCCAGCGAGCTCGGCTCGACCTTTCGCTGCCGGCACAACAAAGGAGCTTTCATTCCTTGTCGTGCCCCGATTACCAATAGAGGCCGGCGGCCCGGTCGCCACAGGTTCGAAATAGCTGCTGTCGATGCTGCCGGGAACGTAGATCTGTCGCCAGCCATCACCCGTTTCTACGTTCCCCAGCCGAACAGGCGGCCTAAACCGAGCTAGCCGCTGGGGACTACTTCTACGGTTCCCTGCATGTCGGGGTGGATCTCGCAGAAGTAGGTGAAGGTTCCCGAGTCTTTGAAGTTCTCGGACTTGAGCTTGCCTTCGTCGAGGGTGCCGGTGTCGAAGCTGTCGTCGTCCGCGGTCGCCGTGTGGGGTGCGGAGTCGCGGTTGATCCAGGTCACCTTGCCGCCTTCCTCGATCGTGACCGGGTCGGGCTCGTAGGTGAATTCGACGATCTCGACTTTGGCCGAGCGCACGGCGTCGCCACTGGGGGCCGGCGCGTTGCCGCTTGGTTCGGGTTCGGTCGGTTCCGTTTCGGTCGTCGTGGCGCCTCCGCCCGCCGGCTCGGTGGTCTCGTCATCGCTGTCGTCGCCACATGAGGCGAAGGCCAGCGCTGCGACGACGAGCGTGGAGATCAGGAGCAATTTCGATCTACTGCTTTGGAATCTCATGCAGCGGGGGCTACCCCTTCTCCCCGTTTCGACACCTAGGCGCTAGGGTCGCGCGCTGTGATCGAGGATCTGATCAACGTCGGCGACTTCGAGCGGGAGGCGGCCGAGAAGCTCGAGCCCGGGGTGCTGGGGTACTTCGCCGGTGGGGCGGGGGACGAGTTCACCCTGCAGGAGAACGTCACGGCCTGGGGGCACTGGCGGCTGCGACCGCGGATGCTGGCCGGGCTCTGCGAGTGGGGGACGGCGGCCGAGGTGCTGGGCGGCGAGGTCTCGATGCCGATCCTCGTGGCGCCGGTTGCCTACCAGGGCCTGGTCGACCCCGAGGGCGAGGTTGCGATGGCGCGGGCAGCCGCTGCCGCCGGGACGGTGATGTGCCTCTCGACCCTGGCGACCCGCCCGCCGCGTGACGTCGCGGCCGCGGCTCCCGGCGGGCGGCGCTGGTTCCAGCTCTACTGCTTCAAGGACGAGGCGGTCACCAGGGCGCTGACCGAAGAGGCGGTCGGGGCGGGCTTCGAGGCGATCGTGGTCACCGTCGACGCGGCGCGCGGGGGCAACCGCGAGCGCGACCTGCGGACCGGCTTCAGGATCCCCGAGGGCCTCGGTGTGCCCAGCATCGAAGCCGCCCTCGGCTCCGGTCGGGCGGTGACGATCGAGGAGACCTTCGGCCTGATGGAACCGGCGCTGAGCTGGCCCTACCTCGAAGACCTCGCCTCCGAGTCCGAGGTGCCGGTCTTCGTCAAGGGGGTGCTGACCGCCGAGGACGCGGCGCTCTGCGTCGAGCATGGCGCCGCCGGCGTCATCGTCTCCAACCACGGCGGCCGCCAGCTCGACCGCGCGCTTGCCACCGCCGACGCTCTCTCCGAGGTCGTCGACGCGGTCGAAGGGCGCGGCGAGGTCCTGGTCGACGGTGGGATCCGCCGCGGCGTCGACGTCGCTATCGCCCTCGCCCTCGGTGCCGACGCGGTCCTGGTCGGCAGGCCCGCGCTCTGGGGGCTCGCGGTGGCCGGCGAGGCCGGCGTCCGGCGGGTGCTCGAGCTGCTCCGGGAGGAGCTGGCGCTGGCGCTCTGCCTCTGCGGCTGCGCCTCACCCGCCAAACTGACGCGAGCCCACGTGCAGCGGGCACCGGCAGCGCCCCTATATTCGGGCTAGATGCACTCCTCGCAGAGGTCGGGATAGATGGCCCGGCGCATACCCAGAGACGAATCGCTGAGCCGCGTCCACGGTGTCGGTGCGCTGTTCTCGGCGGCCTACGGGAACGTCGGATCCTCGATCTACTACGCACTCGGCGTCACCGCGGCCTTCGCGCTCGGCCTCACCCCGGTCGCCTTCGTCATCTCCGGGCTGATCTTCGCCGCGACCGCGGCGACCTACGCCGAGGCGACCGTGATGTACCCGGAGGCCGGCGGTTCTTCGAGCTTTGCCCGTCATGCCTTCAACGAGCTGGTCAGCTTCGTCGCCGCCTGGGGCCAGATGCTCAACTACACGATCACGGTCGCGATCTCAGCCTATTTCGTGCCCCACTACCTGGCCGTCTTCTGGGAGCCGCTCGGCCACGGGCCCGGCGACATCATCGCCGGCGGCCTCGTGATCGCCGGGCTCGCGCTGCTCAACATCCGCGGCTCGGAAGAGTCGGCCAAGCTGAACCTGGTCCTGGCGGTAGCCGACCTCGCGACCCAGGTGGTGCTGGTCGGGATCGGCGTCTTCCTCGTGCTCAGCCCGGAGGTCCTGATCGACAACGTCCAGCTCGGGGTCGCGCCGACCTGGAGCGACTTCGCGCTCGGGATCGCG
>Ga0190265_10002583_pt1 | contig 12179 bp, 15 predicted proteins | sample Popmic124T_FD_133135 | JGI IMG/M metagenome (GOLD analysis project Ga0190265, IMG submission 133135) | Populus adjacent soil microbial communities from riparian zone of Indian Creek, Utah, USA - 124 T | ecosystem: Environmental > Terrestrial > Soil > Riparian zone | place: USA: Utah | collected... | reverse complement strand
GTGATGTCGATGTCGTCGGGGTCGCGCGTACGGCGCGAGGGGACAATGGCTATGTCATCGAAGCCATAGGCGCGACGGCCCTTCTTGCCCCGACCAATCTCAATCTCCATGCGGTGATCCTAGGTTTGGCGACGGACGAACACCGAGGGTATCAGCGCTGGTTTTCCGCTTTGCCGCGCCAAAATCCCGCAGCTTGCGGACTTTCTCGATCGCCGAGAGCAGCGAGCCGTGCACTCAGCTGCCGATCTCGACGGCCGGCGCGTCGAGAACCTCTATGTCGACCTCTCCAGCAAGGCGGTCGACCTCGCGCGGATTGATCACGCCGGCACCGAAGTGCTGGGTCGACTCCGCGCCGCAGGCGACGCCGAAACGCAGGCAGTCGACCGTCGGTTGGCCGTCATAACGGGCTGCCACGTAGCCAGCAAGGAAGGCATCCCCGGACCCGACCGAGGAGACGGGCTCGAGCGGCTCAAGCAGCGCCCGGCAGAGGCGGCGCGGATTCGTGGCGTCGGCGTCGTCGCCGTAGAGCGCAAGACAACCATCCGCGAGCGTCATCAGCGCCTCTCGCGCGCCCAGCTCGACCATCTCCCCCATCGCGACGCGGCGGTCCTCCTCGTCGTCGAACTCATGGCCGACGAGCTCCTCGGCCTCGAGCTCGTTCGGCGCGACGACGCTCGGCTGGGCGCGAACCGCGAGCCGCAGCGGCTCGCCCTCGCAGTCGAGCACGGTCGTAACGCCAAGCCGGCGCAACTCCTCGACAAGTCGTGCATAGAGGTTAGGGTCCACCCCGCGCGGCAGGCTGCCGCTGAAGACGCACATGGCGGCGCCTTGGGCGAGATAGAGCAGCTTGTCGACGAACAGCTCCTTCTCAGCCTCTGACACCGAGGGGCCGCGCTCGTTGATCTCTGTCTGCTCGCCTGAGGTGGGATCGACGACGGCGGTCGACATACGCGACTCCTCGCGGATGCGAACGAAGTCGCTGAGGATCGCCTCGTCGGTTAGCTGCTCGATGATCCGCGTGCCGGTATGGCCGCCGGCGAATCCGGTCGCGATCACCGGCCGTCCGAGCGCCTTTAAGGCGCGCGCCACGTTGACGCCCTTGCCACCGGCCATCGATGTCTGCTCGACTGCCCGATGGCGTCTGCCGAGCCTGAAGCTCGGCACGGCAAGGGTCTTGTCGATTGCCGCGTTGAGGGTGACGGTGATGATCATGGTTTTCCGGCTGGCTCGCGTCCCTGGCGCGCCCGCTCTCGCTCGCGCGCTCGGCGACGCTCCAGCTGGATGCGAGTCCGGCGTCTCTGCCTGACTCGAATTCCCACTATGGCCGCAAGGGAGACGATGACCAACAGAACGAGCGCCGTCAAGGAAAGTCCTAGCGACGACGCGACGCGCCGCGGCAGGCCTGCCCCCGGAACCCGCTCCGCTGTCAGCAGCGGGACCCGCCGTATGACCTTTCCATCGCGCAGCACAGCAACCGCTCCGACCTTCGTCCCAGCGTCGAGCTCCCCGCGCAGCTCCTCTGGCGCGTCGACCCGCGTGGTGACACGCTGATCACGCCGGGCGACGACGCCCGCCGCCCGTGCTGGCGTGAGCTCCACCGTCTCCTCGCGGTAGGCGACATCGACCTGAGTCACCGCCTTGTTCTTGCGCAGCACGGGGACGCGCCGGTACTGGGCCAGCCCATAGCGCAGCAGAGCCAGCGTGTCCGCATCGCGGGCGGCCTCACTGGGCTCACCAAGGACCACGCTGACGACCTGCGCCCCGGTCGCCCCGGTCGCCGAGCCGACGAGGACGTATCCGGCACGACCCGTGTAGCCCGTCTTGACGCCGTCGATAAAGGGGAACTTCGCGATCAGATCGTTGCGGTTGCCAATCGTCCGCGGACGCGCCCCGGACTCCAACGTCGCGGACGGCATGTCGATGATCTGCGCAAAGCGCCGCTTGCGCAGCAGCTTCCGGGCGAGGGTGGCGAGATCGCGAGCCGTCGAGTAGTTGAGCGGGTCGTCGAGGCCGATCGGGTTGGCGTAGCTGGTTCCGGTCAGGCCGAGCTCAGCTGCACGCTTGTTCATCTCCTCGACGAATGCCTCGCGGGAGCCGGAGATCCCCTCGGCGAGGGTGACGGCCGCATCATTCGCGCTCTCGAGCATCAGCGCCTCGAGCAGATCGCGCACGCGCATCCGCTCGCCCGGACGGAGGTTAATCCTCGACTCGACCGGCAGCGCGTGGTAGTCGGCTGCTGTGAAGACGTCGTTCATCGAAGTCCGCTCGATCGTCAGCAGGGCAGTCATCAGCTTCGTGGTGCTCGCGATCGAACGCGACTCGCTCGGGTCCTTCTGAAGGATCGGCGATCCATCGTTGGCATCGACCAGGGCCGCCGCGGCGGCGCCGGGCAGGCTTGGCGGTGGTGGGGCCGCGACCGCCGGCGTCCCGGCGAAAGTCATTACGGCCGCCACGGCGACCCCGGCGAGCCGGTGAGAGCTCACTCGCGCAGCTTGATCTTCTGACCGGCGATCAGTGCCTGCGGGTCGAGCTCGGGATTGAGAATCTCGATCGTCTCCACCGGCACGCCGGTCTCCTCGGCGATCCCTCCAAGGGTGTCGCCGGGCTTGATGGTGTAGGCCGAGGACTCGCGTGGCTGCGATGTAGTGGTGGTCCGCATGTCCGTCTGATCCGCCGTTTGGGGCGGAGCCGCATCCCCATTTGACTCGTCGGTCCCACCTGAGCCCGCGATGATGATCAGCACCGCAAGAGCGCAGGCGACCAGCGCTACGGGAGCGAGCAGGCGGGCGGAGGTTCTCTGCGGTCTTGGAGGCATGGCCCGATCGGCCGGGAGCATAGGGCCTTACCCAGGCCACGCCAGCGCGCGCAACTCCTCTGCCGCGGCAGCCGCGGCGGCGGCGGGATCGCCTCCGCGATCGCCGTGTGCGTTGACGATCGAGCGCGACGCGGCTACAAGCCCTGCCGCCGGATGGGGCTCGAAGGCGGGCGCAAGGGCGTCGGCGCTGCCGCCCTGCGCACCGACGCCAGGCAGCAGGAAGATCGCCCGGGGCATCAGCTCGCGCAGGCGGCCCAGACGCTCCGGGCGGGTGGCGCCACAAACGGCGCCGACGAATGAGAGACCGCAGTCACCCACGTATGACTTGCCGATCTCGTCGACGAGGACAGCCAGTCGTTCATGGACGGGCTGACCTCCGGCATCGAGATCCTGGATGTCGGCGGCTCCGGGATTCGACGTATTGACGAGCAGGAAGCAGCCGGCGCCGCTCGCGTCCGCCGCCTTCATGAAGGGGTCCAGCGAATCGCGCCCGAGCAGTGGGTTGGCGGTAAAGGCATCAGCGCCCAAGCCCTCCACTCGACCGAAGGGACCATCGGTGGACCCGACCAAAGCCTGGGCGTAGGCGCGTGCGGTCACGGGCACGTCGCCCCGCTTGCCGTCTGCGAGCACGAGCAGCCCATGCTCTCGGGCAGCGTCGCGTGTCTGCTCGAGAGCCCACCAGCCCGGCGCGCCAAGACGCTCGAAGCACGCCAGCTGCGGTTTAACAGCGACGCAGGAAGCACCAGCCGCCTCGATCGCCAGCCGGCAGTGGCGGGCGACCGCCGCCGCGGTCCGCTCGGCGGTCGTGCCGCCGTCCGCGCCCTCGAGCGCGGACGGCCACAGCGCCGCTGGGTCTGGATCCAGACCCAGCACGATCCGGCTGCGACGCTCCTCTACAAGCGCCGCAAGCCGGTCCGCGAAGTGCTTCAGCCGCCCTTGACGGATTTCTTGAGGGCAGATCCTGCCGAGAAGCGCGGAACGCGGCTAGCCGCGATCTGGATGCGCTCCCCTGTCTGCGGGTTCACGCCTTGGCGCGCCCCACGGTCGGCCACGGAGAACTTCCCGAAGCCGGTAAAGCTGACCTCCCCGCCACGCTTGAGCGTGCCCTCGATGACGGTCAGAACCGCGTCGACGGCGGCTCCTGCATCACCCTTCGAGAGGCCGGATTCCGCGGCCACCTGATCGACGAACTCGGACTTCGTCACCTTGTTTCCTCCTTGGAGGGACTGGAACAGTGCCGCGAACCTAACAACGCTCGCGGACGATCGGCCTTGACCGCCGCTCTGGAAAGCCGTTTTTCGAGCTCAGATGCCGGAATTTGCGGATTTCGTCAGGGCGACCATGCCCTCCGCGACGTCCAGCAGGGCGTCATGTCCCTTCGCTCCAGGGGCGAGCAAACGGGGCTCACCAGGCCCGATGTAGAGCACCACACGGGGCTCTCGATCGCGCTGCCGCCGCCGCACCGCGCCAGCCACGCCCTCAGCTACCGCGGTGGCGCGGGCCACCGCTCCCTTGGGTCTTTCCTTCACGCTGACCGCTCCAGTTCCGCCAGCGCGTGGCGGAGGTCGTAGAGCACCAGCGCCGGCAGCGCGGCCCGGCGCGTGACGCAGGCCAGAATGTGCCTCGGACCGCGGACGGCGAACGTGGCGCCACCGGCAACCTGCACCTCGATCTGCTCGACGGGCTCCGCCGACGCGAGATCCGCGGACTCCACCAGCCGACGCGCGAGATCGGCCAGCTCCCGCGAGCGGTCGGAGTCCTCGTCGCTCGAAGCAAGAACGCTTCCCGCGGCATCGAGTAGAACCGCGGCGAGCACGTCCGCGGAGCCATCGACGAGCTTCCCGACCACCATCGCGGTCAGAATAGCCGCGTGTCCCTGGGCCGAATCTCCTGGATGGTGACGGTCGGCGTCTGCCTGATCGCCGCGCTGCTGCTGTTGGTCAACGGCTATTCGGGCTACGCCGGCGTCCTGATGGCCGTTGGCGCCGCTGCCGCGGTCAACCTGAGCTAGCGATCGTCCTCGTCCGGCAGCGGCGAGTGATCGGGCTCTAGGTGGATGAGGATGTCGGCGCTCTTGAGGCGTCCGGCGATGGCGGCCTGGAGCTCGTGGGAAAGCTCGTGCGCCCGGGCGAGGGTGGTGCCCTCGTGGAATTGCACGTGGAGGTCCACGTAGCGGCGGCTGCCGGCTCGGCGTGCGCGCAGCTTGTGATAGCCGGCTATCTCTCTCGCCCCGTGCCCTTCAATCGCAGCGCGGATCGCAGCCAGCTCGGGCTCGGGCAGGACCTCGTCGACGAGGACCCGTGACGAGCGCGTGAGGATGCGCAGGCCGGCAACGATGATCGCGACGGCGACCAGAAGCGCGGTGAGCGGATCGAGCCAGTCGATGCCTGTCGCCTCAACCATGACCAGGCCGAGCAGCACCCCGGCGGAGGTGAGCGCGTCGGTGCGCAGATGAGCGGCGTCGCCCTCAAGCGCGGGCGAGTCGGTCGCGCGGGCTTGGCGATAGAGGTAGGTCGAGACGACGACGTTGGCGGCCATCGAGAAACCGATGACGCCGATGCCGAATCCGAGCGACTCGACCTCCGGAGGGTCGAGCAGCCGGCGGACCGACTCGAAGATGATCACCCCGGCCCCGACAAGGATCAGCATCCCCTCGATCGCCGCGGCGAGGTTCTCGATCTTCTCGTGGCCGTACGGGTGGTCGGCGTCCGCTGGCTCGCCTGCCTTGCGTACCGACAGGAAGGCGATGATCGACGCGAGCAGGTCGATGCTGGAGTGGATCGCCTCGGTGATGATCGCTATCGATCCGGTGATAACGCCGGCGATCAGCTTGAGGACGATCAGCAGCGCGTTAGACGCGATCGACAGCGCGGCGGCGCGCGTCTTGCGACCGGTGTCGGCGACGTCAGTGAGCATCGCTAGCCCTGTGCTCCAGCAGATCGAGCAACGCACGCGCCGCCCGTCCGCGATGACTGATCGCGTCCTTCTCAGCGACGCTGAGCTCCGCCATCGTGCGGCCATCGGAGTAGTCGTCGGGAACGACAGCCGGGTCGTAGCCGAAGCCGCCTTCGCCCCGCGGCGCGTGCGTCAGGCGACCCCCGCAGCGACCCTCCACCACGCGCTCGCCGCCTCCCGGCTCAACGAGCGCAAGAGCACAGACGTAAGCCACCCGCGTGTCACCGTCGGGCGGAACCTCGCGCAACAGCTTCTCGAGGTTGTCGCCATCGCTCGCATCCTCGCCGGCGTAGCGGGCGGAGTAGATCCCGGGCGCACCGTCCAGCGCCGCGGCCTCGATGCCCGAGTCGTCGGCTACAGCCGTCATCCCTGTCGCCGCGGCGGCGGTGCGCGCCTTGACCAGTGCGTTCTCAGCAAAGGTCGAACCCGTCTCTGGAGGTAGCCCGACAGAGTCCGGCAGTGGCACGATCTCGTGCGGAGCTAGCAACAGGTTCAGCTCACGCAGCTTGTGCTCGTTGCGCGATGCCAGGACGAGGCGCATGCCGAGCCAGCTCAGGACGCGGCGAGAGACCCGTCGACCGCCGCCCGTTGCGCATCGCGAAGCTGCTCGATCCCCGACGCGGCAAGTCCCAGCAGTTGATCGAGCGAGGTGCGCGAGAGCGGTGTCCGCTCCCCCGTTGCCTGTACCTCGACGAGTCCACCATCACCCGTCATGACGACGTTCATGTCAACCTCGGCATTCGAGTCCTCGGGGTAGTCGAGGTCGAGTAGCGGCTCGCCGTCGACAACCCCACAGGAGACCGCCGCCACCGATCCGTTGAGCGGCAGCGCGTTGAGCTTGCCGGCCGTGACTAGCCCCTGCAGCGCCAGCTCGAGCGCTACGTATCCGCCGGTGATCGAGGCGCAGCGCGTACCGCCGTCGGCCTCAAGTACATCGCAGTCGATCCAGACTGTGCGCTCGCCAAGCGCCTCGAAATCGACCACGCCGCGCAGTGAGCGGCCGATCAGGCGTTGGATCTCAACCGTGCGTCCGTCAGGCCGCCCGCGCGAGACGTCGCGCTGCTTGCGCTCACCAGTCGATGCGGGAAGCATTCCGTACTCGGCGGTCACCCAACCGCGCCCGCTGTCCTTCATCCAGCGCGGCACCTGGTCATCGACTGAGGCGGTGCAGATCACTCGCGTACCCCCCGCCTCGATCAATGCGGAGCCGGCGGCGGAACCGACGAACCCGGTCTTAATCGCAACCGGACGCAGCTCATCCGCGGCGCGTTCACCAGCTCTCATGCGGCGACCTCCGTAGGGGGCGTGACGTCGACCTGACCGACACTTGCGATTGGCAGTTGTAGGAAGCGAGTGCCGAGCCGCCGGAACTCATCGACGTCGCCCGTAGCCAAAAAGCGGTACTCGCCACTGTGCCCCGCGGGAGCGGTTGTCCCGGCAGCCTCGAGCTCGCGTTCGATCTCCTCGACGATCGCCTGACCGGAGGTGACGATCTCGACTCCGCGGCCGAGGCAGCGCTGGATCACAGGCCGTACGAGCGGGTAGTGGGTACAGCCGAGGATGACGGTATCGACGTCGGCTGCAAGGAGCGGCTCGCAGGCGCGCTCGACCGCCTCGACGGTCCGTTCGTCGACCTCGCCACCGGCCTGGATCAGTGGCGCGAGCTCCGCTGACGCAACCGAAAACAGTGTGGCGGTCTCATCCGAAGCGTCCTGGAGCGCTCGTTCATAAGCAGCGCTCGCAACCGTCGTCGGCGTAGCGAGCAGCCCTACCCGGCCGTTCCGGGTAGTGGCTGCCGCGACGCGCGCCTCCGGAGTCACAACCCCAACGACCGGCACGCGATCGGCAAGTTCCTCGCGCAGCTCTGGAAGCGCCGCCGAGGTAGCCGAGTTGCAGGCGACGACGATCAACTTCGCCTCGTTGTCGAGCAGGATGCCCGCGAGCTCGCGTGAGAAGGCCCGGAGCTCGTCGGGCTCGCGGACGCCGTAAGGAAACCGCGCCGTGTCGCCCAAGTAGAGGAAGTCCTCATGCGGCAGCGACACGAGACACTCGTGCAGGACAGTCAGGCCACCGACCCCGGAATCGAAGACAGCGACCGGCAGCTCTCGCGCGGAGGGCACCGCAGCATGGTGCCACGACCGCCGGAGGCGTCGCCGGGTGGCCTCCGGCGGTCGTGGGCCAGGCTCAGAACTCGACCTTCTTGACGGCCTCTCTCATCTTGTCGAGGATCACGTCGCTCAGCTCCTGCCCCTCGTCGGTCTTGAAGCCCTTCATCGCGGCGACGACGCCGGCCATGATCAGGGCCACCAGCAGGATCAGGGCAACGTACTCGACGGTCCCCTGCCCGAGCTGTCGCCTGAGCCTGTCGGACGTAGTGATGAGCGCCGCGTGAGCGAGCCCGAAGAAGCGGTACATGGAGCACCTCCCGGTCGAGTTGACAGGTGGCCGACTCTGGCCGGGCGCCACGCACCGATCCATGCGCGGGCGCGACAGCCCGGTAACGCCTGGGTTACCGAGCCGTTGCCGCTGCCAAGATGCCCTCTCATGTGCGGCATCGGTGCCCTCCTCGATCCCGCCGGCTCGGCCACGGCCGAGACCGGACGACGGATGAACGCCGCGATGCGTCATCGCGGTCCCGATGGCGAGGCGGTGCTCTCGCTGGGACCAGTGACGCTGACGCACCGACGACTGGCGATCGTTGACGTGGTGGGCGGCGATCAACCACTGCGTTCCGAGGACGGCGCGGTCTCGCTCGTCGCCAACGGCGAGATCTACAACCACGAGGCCCTACGTGGCGAGCTCGAGACGCGCGGACACCGCTTTGCCACTCACTCCGACTGCGAGGTGATCGTTCACCTCTACGAGGAGCACGGCGAGGACTGCGTCCGCCACTTGAACGGCATCTTCGGCTTCGCCATCTGGGACGACCGGCGGCGCCGGCTGTTCGTCGCCCGCGATCCGTTCGGGGTCAAGCCGATCTACTGGTGCGCTAGCGGGCGACGCGTCGCTATCGCGTCTGAGATCGGCGCGCTGCTCGCCGCCGGCCTCGTCGAGCCCCGCGTCGACCGCGTGGCCCTCGACCACTACCTCGCATGCCGCTTCACACCCGCTCCTCGGACGCTGTTCGAGGGCGTGTCGAAGCTGCCGGCCGCATCGGCGCTGATGGCTACCGAGGACTCACCCCCGCGAGTCTCCAGCTACCGCCAGGGGCCCGGCGCCACGGATGCGAGTCTGCGTGGCGAGGACCTCGAGCGCGAGCTCGCAGACCGCTTCACAGACGCCGTCGAGCGCCAGATGATGTCCGACGTTCCGTACGGAGCGTTCCTCTCCGGCGGTGTTGATTCGGCGGCGATCGCCGCGGCGATGGCGCGGCGCTCGGATACTGCCCCAGAGACCTTCACGATTGGCTTCCCCGGCTATGGCAACGTGCTCGACGAGCGTGCCTACGCAGCTGAGTCAGCTCGCATCATCGGAACCGATCACCACGACACCGCGATGGAGCAAGGCGACTTCCTCACCGAGCTCGCCCATGCCGTGCGTCATCTCGAGGAGCCATGTGGCATCCCCTCCGCCCCCGCTCTGATGCAGCTTTCGCGCTTCGCGGCGGGGTCGGTGAAAGTAGCCCTCTCCGGTCAGGGCGCCGACGAGCCACACGGGGGCTACGGACGCCACCAGGCGGCGATGGCGTTAGGAGCCGCTCGACACCTAGGTCCGCTCGCCGCACCGCTGCGGGCGGCCGCCGGCCTGCTGCCCGGCAACGAGCGCGCCCGCCGCGCCGCTCGCCTGCTCGGCGACCTGAGCGATGCCGAGCGGCTCGTCCGCCTCGTCGAGATCACCGGCGAGGAGCTGCGCGCCGGCCTGGTGGGCGAAGCTGGAGAGCAGGCCGCCGCCGAGCGAACGGCGCTCGCCACCGACGTCATCTCCGACGTTGGCGACCGTCCGCTGCTCGAGCAGGCGCTCTACCTCGATACTCACCTCTTCCTGCCCGACGGCTTGCTCGTCTGCGCCGACAAGATGTCGATGTCTGCCAGTCTCGAGCAGCGCGTCCCGTTCCTCGACGTCGAGCTGATGGACTTCGTCGAGCGCATCCCGGCGAGCGAGCGCGTCAAGCCGCGTGCCGGCAAGCGACTACATCGCAAGGCGATGGCCCAGCTGCTCCCGCCCACACTGATCGAGCGATCGAAGCACGGGTTCTCCACCCCCTACGACCGGTGGCTGCGCGAGTCGCTCGGCGAGGAGGTCGAACGCCGCTTCGCGCCCGGTGCGCCAGCGGCCGAGCTGATCGACTCGGGCACCGTTGGCGACCTTGTCGCGGCCCACCGCTCCGGCCGGGCCGACCACAAGCGGATTCTCTACTGCCTGATCGAGCTGTCGGAGTGGCACCGCACTTTCATCGAAGGCGGCGTTGCGACCCAAGCGTCCGCCGAGGTGAGCTGATGGCCGACCGCCGACCGCGCATCCTCTACGTCCACAGCCGCAAGGCGAGCTTCGTCGCGATCGACCGCGAGATCCTCGCGGAGCAGTACGAAATCGAGGACTGGTACCAGCCTGGCCGGGTCCCGAACCTCCTTCGGCTCGTGCCGGCGGTCCTGCGAGCGGACCTTGTCTTCGGCTGGTTCGCCTCCTGGCACACCTTCTTCCCGATCACGCTGGCCTGGCTGCTGCGCAAGCCCTCCGTCCAGATCATCGGTGGCTTCGATACCGCGAACATGCCGGATATCGGCTACGGCTACCAGCAGGGCGGGTTGCGGCGTTGGGCGAGCCGCTGGATCATGCGCCGCGCCGCCCGGCTGATCACCAACTCCGAGTACAGCCGTAGCGAGATTGCGGCGAACACGCCGTTCGAGCCCGACGACGTGACCGTCGTCCACCATGGCGTGCCAGACCCGTTCGGGCCGCTGAACGAGAGCCGTGAGCGCGAGCCGCTGGCGCTGACCGTCGGCCACCTGGTCACGACCACACTGATGCAGAAGGGCCATCGCCCGTTCGTCGAGGCAGCACGCCACTTGCCCGACGTGAAGTTCGTGTTCGTCGGCAAGTGGCACGACGATGCGATCGAGCAGCTACGCGAGCTCGCCGGCCCGAACGTGAAATTCACTGGTTGGGTCTCCGACGAGGAGCTCGATAATCTCTACGCACACGCTGCGGTTTACGTCCAAGCGTCACGACACGAGGGCTTCGGCCTCGCCGTCGCCGAGGCGATGCTGGCCGGCTGCGTGCCCGTGGTGATGGACGTCACCGCGATGCCCGAGGTGGTCGGCGATACGGGCGTCCTGATCTCCTCACAGGATCCGGCAGCTGTGGCCGACGGAGTTCAACGCGCACTGGACCTCGGTCCCGAGGCGCACCGCCGCGCACGGGAGCGGATCCTCAGCGAGTTCCCGATGAAGATCCGGCGCGATGGCATCCTGGCGGTGGTCTCAGAGGCACTGGGCGCGCGCCGCCGCTAACCGCTCTCCAGGGACCAGTGGCGGCCGACGACTGCCTTCGCGCGCTCGACGAGCGGGCCGGGTTGGACGTGCGGCGGCTCACCGCCGTGCTCGAAGCCTTCCATCGTCGCTACCACCGACGCTGCCAGCGCGGCAAGGTCGTAACCGCCCTCGAGAACCGCTCCAGTCGGCACGCTCAACTCGTTCGCCAGCGCATGGACGTGGCGCGCCATGTGGCCGAAGCTCTCGGTCTCCAGCAGGCACTCGCCGAGCGGATCGTCGCGGTGAGCGTCGAAGCCCGCGGATACGAGGACCAGGTCAGGACGGAACCGCCGCGCCACCGGGAGGGCGATGTGCTCGATCAACCCAAGCCACTCCTCCTCCCCTGAGCGGGCCGGCACTCCGAGATTCACCGTGTAACCGATGCCGTCGCCGCTGCCGACGTCCTCCAGCGCTCCGGTGCCGGGATAGAACGGCCACTGATGCAGGCTCACGAACAGCACGTCGCGTCGATCGTGGAACGCGGCCTGAGTGCCGTTGCCATGGTGGACGTCCCAGTCGAGCACGAGCACGCGCTCGGCTCCCAGCGAACCGAGCGCATGGGACGCCGCGACGGCGATGTTCGAGAACAGGCAGAAGCCCATCGCCCGCTCAGGCTCCGCGTGGTGGCCCGGCGGCCGCGGCGCGGCGAAGCCGGTCGACGCCTCGCCACTCGACAGCGCCTCGACGAGCGCACAGGCGCCGCCGACAGCCCGTAACGCCGCCTCCCATGAGGCGGGCACGACCGGGGTGTCCAGATCGAGCGGCTCCGCCCGAGCGCAGGCCTCCCTTACCTGCTCCAGATGACTGCGCGGATGCACCCGCCGCAGCTGCTCCTCGGTCGCCCGAGGCGCCTCGCGCACCTGCCAGCCGAGCCAGTCGCTCTGCTCGAGAACGTGCTCCAACGCCCGGATCCGATCGGCCCGCTCGGGGTGCATTCC
>Ga0190265_10002582_pt1 | contig 12185 bp, 11 predicted proteins | sample Popmic124T_FD_133135 | JGI IMG/M metagenome (GOLD analysis project Ga0190265, IMG submission 133135) | Populus adjacent soil microbial communities from riparian zone of Indian Creek, Utah, USA - 124 T | ecosystem: Environmental > Terrestrial > Soil > Riparian zone | place: USA: Utah | collected... | reverse complement strand
GGCGTACTCCTGGTCCTCCCCGACGGCCCGCACCTGGACGGCGAAGGCGAAGCCGAGCAGCAGCGTGAGGATGCCGATCAGCGCCGCGGCCAGGGGGTCGCGGGACCGGCGGCGGGCCGGCTTCTCCGCCGCGGCCGGCCCGGCGGCCTCCTCGGCCGGCTGATCCGCTACCGGGTCCGCCTCGGCCGGCTGGTCCTCGACAGGCGGCCCGGGCTGCAGGGACACGTCGTCAGCCGGGGGCACCACCACGTCGTCTTCGGCCGGTTCGGGTCCCTGCCCGGGCCGCTGGTCGCCGGTCATGCGCGGAAGACGTGCCTGCGGATGGCCGCCGCGTTGCCGAAGATGCGGATGCCCAGGACCACCACGACGGCCGTGGAGAGCTGGGCGCCGACACCGAGCTGGTCGCCCAGGAAGACGATCAGCGCCGCCACGACGACGTTGGAAACGAAGGAGATGACGAAGACCTTCGCGTCGAAGATGCCGTCCAGCCGGGCGCGGAACCCGCCGAACACGGCGTCCAGGGCCGCGACGACGGCGATCGGCAGGTACGGCTGCAGCCAGACGGGCACGGTGGGGTCGAAGAAGAGGCCGAGGAGGACGCCGGCCGCGAGTCCGAGGATCGGGATCACGGGGTCAGCCTCCAGGCGTGGGGTCGGGAGCCGGGTCGTCCGGGCCCTCGGGAACTGCGGAACGGAGCTCGGGCACGCTCGCCGCGGGGACGCTCAGCTCCTCCTCCTCGGCGTACTCGAACCGGAGCCCGAAGGTCTGCGAGATCACCGCGAGGGCGCCGACCTCCGGGCTGGCCAGGAACTCGGCCGACAGCGAGTCCGGATCGCCGATCGCGCTGATCTCGTACGGGTTGGTCACCGGCCGGAAGTCCACCAGCACCGCCTCGCCGGCGAACCGGATCGCGGTGGTGGGTCCCAGCCGCTGGCCGTTGATGCTGATCGCCTCGGCGCCGGCCGCCCAGAGGGCGTTGACCACCAGCTGCAGGTCGCCGTCCTGGACCTGCTCTCGCGGGTCCTCCTCGGCGGTCCCGCCACCGACGGGGTCCTCGTCGGCCGACGGGTCGGCGTTGGCGAGGGTCACGAGCAGGCCGGGACCGCTGACGGGCACGGCTCCGGCGCTCTCCTCGGCGCGGGCCAGCGCGTCCCTGGCCCGCTGCCCCACCGCGCTGGCGGCCAGCAGGTCGTCGCGGGTGCGCGTGACCTCGGTGCGCAGCGACTCCAGCTGGGCCGCCAGCTCGTCGCTGACGGCGGAGTCGGTCCGGATGTCGTCGACCAGCGCGACCCGCACCTCGTCGCGGCCCTCGACGCTCGCGGCGGCCTGGTCGTAGGTGACCGCGACCAGCAGCCCGGCGACCGCCATCGTCAGGGCCACCACGACGCGGTCCCACCGGCGCGGACGGGGCGCGCCGCCGTCCGAGGACCGGGCCGCGGCCGCCTGTGCGTAGGCGGGGTCGAGGGTCTCGGCGAGGACGGCGTCCAGGAGGGACGCGCCCATCGAGCGCGGCCCGCCACCCCGCGGGGGTGCCGTCACTGCGCCGACCGGGGCAGCCCGGCGGCGCGGTCGGCGCGGACGAGGCCGACGACCTGCACCAGGTAGAGCACGCCGGCCAGGACGTAGAGCGCCGTCCCCCAGATGGTGAAGGCCCACGCGAACGGCGCGATGGCGGTGGCCAGCCAGCCCGTGCCGTCGGCCAGCAGCAGCCCCGGGAAGGCGTACAGGAGCAGCAGCGTGGCGGCCTTGCCCAGGTAGTGCACCTGCAGGGGCGGGTAGCCGTGCCGCCGGAGGACGAGCAGCGCGATCCCGAGGACGACCTCGCGGCCGACCAGCAGGGCGACGACCCACATCGGGATGATCTCCCGCAGGGCGAGCGCCACGAGCGTGCTGACGATGTAGAGCCGGTCGGCGGCGGGGTCGAGCAGGGCCCCGAGCTTGCTGCTCTGGTCCAGCCAGCGGGCCAGCTTGCCGTCGAGCCAGTCGGTGAAACCGGAGACCATCAGGATGGCCACGGCCCAGCCGTCCTCCTCCGGCCCGAGGAGCAGCCAGAGGAAGACCGGTACGCCCAGCAGGCGGAGCACCGAGAGGGCGTTCGGCAGGGTCCAGACGCGGTCGGGCAGGTCCTCGCGGTCGGTCACCGGCGGCACCGGGACGGCCGCCGAGGGACCGTTCGACGACGTCACCGCTCCCCCACCTCGCACGACAGCCCTCTGCACACCGTCCACGAGGCTAGTCGAAGGACCCCGTCCCTCTCACCACTCGCCCGCTCGCGGCGAGCCTCCGGACGGGGCCGTTCCAGCACGTCACCACGCTCGCGGCGGGTCCTCGGACGGGGCGGTACCGGATAGGGCGCGGCCCCACCGCTCGAGGCTCCTTCGTCAGGCGGGGACGGAGAGGTTCGACGGCGCGGGCTCGTAGCCGAGGGGACGGCGGGAGAAGCTGCCCGTGCCGTGGGTGACCGAGCGCAGCACCCCCGGGTAGGTCAGCAGCTCCACCTCCGGCACCTCGGCGAGCACCGTCGTCCGGTCGACGACCGGGTCGGCCTCGCTGCCGGTGACGCGGGCCCGCCGGCCGGACAGGTCGCTCATGACGGCGCCGACGTACTCCCCCGGCACGACGACCTGCACCTCGCACCAGGGCTCGAGGACGCGCGTGCCGGCCGCGGCGGCGAGCTCCCGCAGGGCCAGCGCGCCGGCCGCCTGGAAGGCGGCGTCGGAGGAGTCGACCGAGTGCGCCTTGCCGTCGACGAGGGTCAGGCGCACGTCGACCAGCGGGCGGTCACCGGTGATGCCGCGCTCGGCCTGCGTCCGGATGCCCTTCTCCACGCTCCCGTGGAACTGGGTGGGCACGGTGCCGCCGACGATCTTCTGCTCGAAGACGATGCCGGAGCCGGCCGGCCCGGGTTCGGCGTCGACCACGACCACCGCGTACTGGCCGTGCCCACCGGACTGCTTGACGTGCCGGCCGGTGACCCGGGTGGGGGCGGCGAGGGTCTCCACCATCGGCACCCGCACCGGAACCGTCGTGACCGCGACGCCGTGCCGGGTGCGCAGCCGCTCGAGCAGCACCTCGGCGTGTGCCTCGCCCACGCACCAGAGCAGCAGCTGGCCGGTGTCGGGGCGGCGCTCCAGGCGGACGGTGGGGTCCTCGGCGACCAGCCGCGCCAGCGCGGTGGCGAGCCGGTCCTCGTCCGAGCGCGAGGCGGCCTCCACGGCGACGGGCAGCTGCGGCGTGGGCAGGTCCCAGGGCGGCACGAGACGCGGCTCCTCCGGCGAGGACAGCGTGTCGCCGGTCTCCGCGCTCGCGAGCCGGGCGACGGCGCAGATGTCGCCCGCCGGGCAGGACGGGACCGGTCGCAGCGCGGCACCCAGCGGAGAGGTCAGGGTGCCGATGCGCTCGTCGACGTCGTGGTCGGGATGGCCGCGGTCGGCCATCCCGTGGCCGGACACGTGCACCGGGATGTCGGGGCGCAGCGTCCCCGAGAAGACGCGGACCAGGCTGACCCGGCCCACGTAGGGGTCGGTGGTGGTCTTGACGACCTCGGCGACCAGCGGTCCGTCGGGGTCGCACTCGAGCGAGGGGGCCGCGGTCCCCTCGGGCCGGGAGACCGGCGGGCAGCCGTGCTCCATCGGGCAGGGGAAACCGCTGACGATCAGCTCGAGCAGGTCGGGGATCCCCACCCCGCCCAGCGGGGCGGCGCAGAGCACCGGGTGGAAGTGCGCTCGGGCCACCGCCGTCTCCAGGTCGGCGATCAGGTCGGCCTGGACGAGCTGGTCCCCGGCGAGGTAGCGCTCCATCAGCGCCTCGTCCTCGCTCTCGCCGATGATGCCCTCGATCAGCTCGGAGCGGAGCCGGTCGGCCTCCGGGGCGTCCGCGTCGGGCTCGAGCAGGTTGACCAGGCCGCGGACGGAGCCGTCCGGGCCCCGGTCGACGAGGTGCACCGGGTAGACGCCTTCGCCGAGGAGCAGCTGGCAGAGGCGGACGGCGTCGTCGACGTCGGCCCGGGCCCGGTCGAGCTGGGTGATGACGACCGCGCGCGGCATGCCGACGGCGGCGCACTCCTCCCACAGCTGGACCGTGGCCGCGTCCACGCCGTTGACCGCCGAGACGACGAACAGCGCCGCGTCGGCTGCCCGCAGCCCCGCGCGCAGCTCCCCCACGAAGTCCGGCGACCCCGGGGTGTCGAGCAGGGTGATCCGGTGGTCGGCGTGCTCGATCGTCGCCACGCCCAGAGACACCGACCGCTGCTGCCGGACCTCCACCTCCTCGGTGTCCAGCGCGGTCGTCCCGTCCTCGATGCGCCCGGCCCGGGGCAGGGCGCCGGTGGCGACGAGGAGCGCCTCGGCGAGGGTGGTCTTGCCCGCCCCCGCGTGGCCGACCAGCGCGACGTTGCGCACGCGCGCGGCCGGCCGGGGGGCCGGTGCCGTACCGGTGTCCTTCGCCATGAGTCCGGCCCCTCAGCTGTGTGAGGGGCCGGAGTGGACGACGGCCGCGGTGCCGGCCGGGTAGAACAGCGCGGTGTGCCCGTCGGGCTGCCACCGCACCCGATACGGCGGCCCCCCGTCCGGCTCGTGGCACTCGATCACCTCGCCCACGCGGTCGGGCTCGCCCTGGTGGGTGGAGTGGACGACGATCCGGTCCCCGACGTGGGCTTCCACGGCTGCCTCCTGGAGGTGCGACTGTGGTCTGCCTCACAGCCTGCCCGCCCGGACGGGACCGATCAAGGGGCTGCGCCCGCGGTCGGTTCCGGGTGGCACCGGTCCCCCGACATTGGGGATGGGCGCACGAGGACCACTTCCGCAGGATGACCACCTAGGAGCCGGGAGGGTCGATCGTGCTGGAGCGCCAACGGCCGGTCCGGGCTGCCCGCCGGGGCAAGCTCGCGGTCATCGGCCCGGCGTTCGTCGCCGCGATCGCCTACGTCGACCCGGGCAACTTCGCCATCAACTTCTCCGCGGGCGCGGAGTACGGCTACCTGCTGCTGTGGGTGATCGTCCTCGCGAACGTCATGGCGATGTTCGTGCAGAGCCTGTCGGCCAAGCTCGGGCTGGCCACCGGGATGTCCCTGCCGCAGAACTGCCGGGAGGAGTACCCCCGCCCGGTCGTCCTGGGGCTGTGGGGACAGGCCGAGCTGGTGGCGATGGCGACCGACCTGGCCGAGATCGTCGGCGGCGCGATCGCGCTCAACCTGCTCTTCGGCCTGGACCTGGTCGTCGGCGGGCTGGTCACCGGCGCGTGGGCCTTCCTGCTGCTCGCCCTCCAGAGCCCGGGCGGCCGGCACTACATCCACGCGGTGACCGCCTATCTCGGCATCGTCGCCTTCGCCTTCCTGCTCCTCGTGCTGAGCGCCGACATCGACGGGGCCGACGCGGTCGGCGGTCTGGTTCCCCGCTTCGACGACGTGGGCAGCCTGCTGCTGGCCGTGGGCATCCTCGGCGCCACGGTCATGCCGCACGCCATCTACCTGCACTCGGCGCTGGTGACCGAGACCAGCGACGCCGTCACCGTCCCGCAGAAGCGCAAGGAACTCCGGGCGCAGCGGATCGACGTGACGGCGGCGATGAGCGTGGCCGGACTGGTGAACGTGGCGATGCTGCTGGTCGCGGCCGCCCTCTTCACCGGCACGGAGCTCGGCGACAACGTCCTCGAGGGCGCGTACGAGGGGTTCGGCCCCCTCAGCGCCGCCTCGCTGCTGTTCGCCCTGGCCCTGCTCGCGTCGGGCTTCGCCTCGTCGAGCGTCGGCACCTATGCCGGCCAGGTGATCATGTCCGGCTTCCTGCAGCGCCGGATCCCGCTGTTCCTCCGCCGGGCGCTCACCATGATCCCCGCGCTGGCCGTCCTGGCGCTCGGGGTCGACCCGACGCGCGCGCTGGTGATCTCGCAGATCGTGCTGTCCTTCGGGATCCCCTTCGCCCTGGTGCCACTGCTGCTGCTGACCCGGCGCAGGGACGTCATGGGCGACCTGGTCAACCGCAGGCGGACCACGGTGGTTGCCACGCTCGTCACCGGGGTGATAGTGACCCTGAACATGGTGCTGCTGTTCCTGCTGCCTTTCTGAGCACGGGACGGCCGCCCGGACCGGGAGGGCTCGATGGATCTGGCCCGACGTGAGCAGGCGCTCGCTCGCCATCTCCCGGGATGACCGCCGTTGCGAGCACGAGCACCCGGCGTCGGTTCGCCGGGTCGCGGCACCGCACGCGGGGCCGGGAGATGCCCCCGCGCCGGGACATGCTCACGTTCCTGGCGGTGGCACTCCTGGCCTTGCTGATCACGTCGGCGGGGACGGTGTGGATGAGCGAGCGCATCGCGCGTGCCCGCGCCCTGGACATGGCGGAGCAGGCGGCACAGCAGCTGGCACGGCTCTCGGTCGCGCCGCTGCTGGCAGAGTCGCTGGCCGGTGGCGACGAGGACTTCACGGAGCTGGACCAGCTGTTCCGGGGCCGGACGGACGACGGCTCGCTGAGCCGGGCCGTCGTCTGGCGTCCGTCCGGCGAGGTGGTCTACGCCAGCGACCCGGCCCTCGAGGGACAGCGCTCGGCGCCGTCGGCGAAGCTGCTCGCGGCCGTCGGGGGCGAGACCGTCTCGGACTTCGGCAGCACCGCCGACACCGACGGGGACGACCCGGACGGGGCCCTGCTCGAGGTCTACACCCCCCTCGAGGCCAACGGCGAGCAGCTGGCCCTCGAGACGTACTTCCCCCACGCGAGCCTGGACCAGCAGGCCGCGGCACTCCGGGCCGACCTCCTGCCGATCGCCGTCGGGGCACTCGTGGCCCTGCAGGCGGTGCAGATCCCGATCGCCGCATCCCTGGCGCGCCGTGCGAACCGCCGGGCGGCCGAGCGGGCCGAGCTGATCCAGCGCGAGGTGCTGGCCTCCGACCGGGAGCGCCGTGCGATCGCCGACGACCTGCACGACGGGCCGGTGCACGAGCTCGCCGGGGTCAGCTACGCGCTGTCCGCGCTGACGGCCAGCCTGCCGCCCGAACGCCAGGCCATCGGTGACCGCCTGGTGGTGACCGTCCGGCACGCGGTCCGGTCGCTGCGCCAGCTCATGATCGACATCTACCCGCCGGACCTCCGGGGGCCGGGCCTGGGCATGGCGGTCGACACCATCGCCGACTCGCTGCGGGACGAGGGCCTCGAGGTCACCATGGCCGCCGGTCCGCTCCCCGAGATGAAGGCGGAGACCGCCGCTGCGCTCTACCGCACCGCCAAGGAGGCCCTGGCCAACGTCGCCCACCACGCGGAGGCCGGACACGTCTGGATCACGCTCGAGGAGACCCGGTGGCGCGGCGCGCCGGCCGTGTTCCTGGAGATCGCCGACGACGGCGGGGGCTTCCCCGAGGAGGGGATCGACCGGCGGCAGGAGGGCCACCTCGGCCTGTCCTTCCTCCGCGACCGCGTCGTCGACGTCGGAGGCACGGTGGAACTGGGCGCGCGGGACGGGGGCGGCGCGGTCGTGACCGCCGTCGTGCCGCTGGAGGACCCCGACTGAGCGGTCGGCCCGGACCGAGGTCAGCGCCGGGCGCGCTCCTCCATGCTGCGCACGCCGCGCCGGTGCAGCGCCCAGCCCACGACGACCAGCAGCACCCCGGAGGCGAGGAAGCCCAGGTCCCAGCTCAGCGGTGCGCCGAGGTCGTCGCGGACGTGGTGGACGCCCAGGATCTGGTGGTCGACCAGCCCCTCCACCAGGTTGAAGACGCCCCAGCCCGCGAGCACGAGACCGAAGTGGAAGCTCCAGCTGGGGGCGATGCGTCCCTGACGCCAGGCGACGAGCGCGGTGACCATCCCGGCGAAGACCGCAGCCCACGTCGCGAGGTGGAAGAAGCCGTCGGCCACCGTGTTGGCCTCCAGCCCGGCCAGCGTGCCCGGGTCGCGGCCGTCCACCGAGCTGACCATGTGGTGCCACTGCAGGATCTGGTGCAGCACGATGCCGTCGACGAAGCCGCCGAAGCCGATCCCGTAGAGCAGCCCGGCCGCACGCGAGGGCGGCCGCTCCCCCGTCGCCGTCCGCGCCTCCGCCGTCGCCATGCGTGCGGACTACCCCGGCGCCGGCCGGGGCACCCCCGCCCCGCCGCTCGAGCTGCGGTGCTTCTTTCCGTCCCACCCCCATCGGTGTTGGGGATAACGGTCGTTGCGCCGGAGTGCCGGTTCGCGGACGGGCGGGCCGGCACCCCCAAGTCTTGGGGTGCGCCGACCCCGTGCACGTGTCTGCCCGGCACGGGCCCGCGGCAGCGACGCTGCTTCCCGACGCGGGCCGGAGGGTCCGACCGATGCCGGGGGGCCATGAGGATGAAGCGGGACCAGGAAGCTGCGGGCGGCTGCCCGTTCAGCGGGGGCGCGGCAGAGCACGGGATGGCCCGGCGCGGCTTCCTGACCGGGGCGATGACCACGGCGATGGCCACCGCCATGGTGCCGGCCGCGGGCTGGCTCGGGGGCACGGCGCAGGCCGAGGAGGTCCCGCCGGCGACCGACCCCACCACCGCCCCGGCGCCGGCGGGCGCACCCGCCGAGACCGCCGCGCACGCGGTCGGCGACCCGCGCGGGGCCGACGTGGCCGTCCGGGTGGACCGGAAGGTGGAGGCCCGCTTCGGGCTCATGTTCAAGGACCTGCCACCGTTCGCACCGACCGACGGGCTGCTGCGCGGGCTGGCCGTGAGCATGAACGACGGCAAGGCCCCGTTGACCGACGTCGTGCTCAGCGACGCCGCGTTCGACAACCCGGGGATCCCGGCCGGCTACATCTACTTCGGCCAGTTCGTCGACCACGACATGACCCTGGACAAGACGCCGCTGACGAACCGGCTCCAGGACCCGCTGGCGATGCGGAACTACGACACGCCGTGGTTCGACCTGGGCAGCATCTACGGCAAGGGCATCAAGGGCAGCCCGGAGCTCTACGAGCAGGACCCGGCCCGGTACGGCTACCTCAAGGTCTGGGAGCACGACGGGCTGGTGGACGTGCCCCGGGACGACGTCGGCGCCGCCTACCTCGGCGACCCGCGCAACGACGAGAACCTCATCGTCGCCCAGCTGCACACCGTCTTCGTCCGGCTGCACAACAAGTTCATGAGCCAGGGCATGACGTACGCGCAGGCCCAGCGGCAGACCCGCTGGCACTACCAGTGGCTGATCGTCAACGACTACCTGCCGCGCATCGTCGGCCGGGACGTGGTCAACAGCCTGATCAAGCGCGACGGGACGATCAAGTTCACCGGCACGTTCTACAAGCCGGAACAGCCCACGAACCCGTACATGCCGATCGAGTACTCCGGCGCCGCCTACCGGTACGGCCACAGCATGATCCGCGCCGAGTACGAGATGCAGGACGGGCACACCGTGCCGATCTTCGGCGCCGACGGGTTCGAGGACCTGCGCGGCAACCGGCCGATCCCGGCCAATCTCTGGTGCGACTGGAACTACTTCTTCGACATCCCGGGCCTCGAGCCGCCGGACGACCGCAACATGGCCCGGCTCATCGACACCCAGCTGTCCCTGCCGCTGTTCACGCTGCCGCCCACGGTCGTCGCCCCCACCGACAAGGCGATCATCGCCCTGGCCGAGCGCAACCTCCTGCGCGGCAAGCGGCTCGGCCTGCCCTGCGGCCAGGACGTCGCCACCGCCATGGGGATCACCCCACTGACCAACCAGCAGCTGGGCCTCAAGCAGCCGGGCTGGGGCGGCAAGGCGCCGCTCTGGTACTACGTGCTGAAGGAGGCCGAGCTGGTCAACAAGGGCAAGAAGCTCGGACCGGTCGGTGGCCGGATCGTGGCCGAGGTGATCCTCGGCATCATGGCCCTGGACCCGGAGTCCTACTTCAACAAGAAATCGAGCTTCCAGTGGCAGGAGCAGAAGACGATCGGTGACCTGATCCTGCTCGCCGACGCCCTGGACCCCCGCTCGCGGATCGTCCTGCCCGACGACGACGAGGTCGAGGTGACCGGCCCGCTGCCCCTGGAGCCGGACGAGCAGATCAACCCGGAGGCCACCTCGCCGGTCGGCTCCCTGTCGCTGGCCGAATGACCGACGTCGCCGTCCACAAGGACCACATCGCCTCGTCCGGGGCTGCCTGAGGTGACCTGCGCGGGTTACGTTGCGTGACCGCAGGGCGTTCCGCGTGGATGAGAGGACAACCCATGTCTCGTGCCGTCGTCACCGGCGGAGCCGGCTTCCTCGGCTCGCACCTGTGCGAAGCGCTGCTGGACCGCGACATCGAGGTGCTGTGCCTCGACAACTTCCTCACCGGTTCGCCGGCCAACGTGGCACACCTGCTCGAGCGGCCGGGCTTCCGGCTGGTCCGTGCCGACGTCACCGACTACGTCCACGTGCCGCAGCCGGTGGACTACGTCCTGCACTTCGCCTCCCCCGCCTCGCCGATCGACTACGCCGAGCTGCCCATCCAGACCATGAAGGTGGGCTCGATCGGGACGCTGCACACCCTGGGCCTGGCCAAGGAGAAGGGCGCCCGGTACCTGCTCGCCTCCACCTCCGAGACCTACGGCGATCCGCTGGTCCACCCGCAGCCGGAGACGTACTGGGGCAACGTGAACCCGGTGGGGCCCCGCGGCGTCTACGACGAGGCCAAGCGCTTCGCCGAGGCCCTGACGTCGGCCTACCGGCGCACGCACGGCGTGGACACCGCGATCGTGCGGATCTTCAACACCTACGGCCCGCGGATGCGGCCCCGGGACGGCCGCGCGATCCCGACGTTCATCCGGCAGGCGCTGGCCGGCGAGCCGCTGACCGTCGCCGGTGACGGTAGCCAGACCCGCTCCGTCTGCTACGTCAGCGACCTCGTCGAGGGGTTGCTCGGCTTCCTGCTGTCGTCGGAGACCGGGCCGATGAACATCGGCAACCCGCACGAGATCCCGGTCATCGACATCGCCCGGCGGATCAGGGAGCTGACCGGGTCGGGGTCCTCCATCGAGTTCATCCCCCGCCCCGAGGACGACCCGACGGTCCGCCAGCCCGACATCGCCCTCGCCCGCCGGGCGCTGGGCTGGGAGCCGCAGGTGGACCTCGACGAGGGCCTCAAGCGCACCATCACCTGGTTCTCCCAGCACCCGGACACGGTCGGCGCCGCCCGCTGACGCGACCGGCTCCGTCCCCGCGACGGTGCCTAGGTGCGGCGCAGCGCCCGCGCGACCGAGACCGCGGCGACGGCGAGGACGAGGCCGGCGACGACGCCGACGGCCACGCTCTGCGTCATCGACCCGTTCGCCCGCTGCTCCGGCAGCTCGGCCGCATTGCTGACGTAGGCCAGGGCCTCGGGGTTCTCCATCACGCGCAGGTCGACGTCCAGGCTCGAGATCTGCGCCTCCACCCGGCGCAGGTCCGCCTGCACCGGGTCGAGCTCCGAGGCGAGCGTGCGCTGGATGGCCAGCCGCTGGTTGAGCAGCCGGGACAGCTCGACCGGGTCGGTCTCCGCCGCGACGGCGTCGTCGAGGGCGGCGACCGGCTGGAGGATCTCCTGCTGCTGCGCGCGCAGCGCGTCGCGGTCCCCGGTCAGGAGGTCCCGCAGCTCGGTGGTCTCCTCGACGTCGCTGTCGTGCCGGGCCTCGACGTAGGTCTCCGCCCAGGTCTGCGCGGCGTCCCGGGCCGCCTCCGCATCGCCGGCCTCGGCGACGAACACCAGGGCGCTGGACTCGCTCAGCGGGCTGGCGCCCGAGGTGCTCCGGACGTCGACCTCGGCCCCGTCGCCGGCGGCCTCGTCGACGCGCTCCTGGAACTCGTCGCCCTCGATGTAGATGATCTCCGCGCTCGGCGAGCGGATCAGTGCCCCTGCCGAGGTGCCGCCGGTGCGCGGGAAGAGCTGCCGGCTCTCCTCCGTCCGCACCAGCACCTCCGCCTCCGCCCGGTACACCGGGTCGATGACGTACAGCGAGGCGACGGACGCCGCCAGGACGACGAGGAAGGTCAGCAGCGCCAGCCACCAGTAGCGCCGGAGTGCCGCGACGTTGTCGCGCAGGCCGGGCTCCGACTCGAACGAGCGGTCGCCCCTGTGCACCCCGCTCGCCCGGTCCGTGGACGGGCGCGACGCGTCGTCAGCAGAGGTCTCCAGCACGGCGACAAGGTACCGGCGGCGTCCCGGTTCTGGGGGTTACCGGATGGTCACAATTCCCATGCGGCCAGTGACCGCCCGAGGAGCTCGGCGAGCTCCGCGTTGGGCTCGGCGAACCGCTG
>Ga0190265_10002581_pt1 | contig 12186 bp, 10 predicted proteins | sample Popmic124T_FD_133135 | JGI IMG/M metagenome (GOLD analysis project Ga0190265, IMG submission 133135) | Populus adjacent soil microbial communities from riparian zone of Indian Creek, Utah, USA - 124 T | ecosystem: Environmental > Terrestrial > Soil > Riparian zone | place: USA: Utah | collected... | reverse complement strand
GTCTCCGAGTCGAACCTCTTGGCGTAGTTTTTTGCCAGTAACCTGGACACGGTGGGCGCCGTATCCCTCAATTGGCGACCGGTCGCCTCCCATCTTTGGTCGTCTATCGTTCTGTTGGCCAGATGGCTGCCCATGCCATGCAGCGCCCCGCCAAGAAGGTCGGCCGAAGTCATGACATCCTCTCGCCAATCCCATTCGTGCCTATTTTGGTCGTAGTCTTCTGAGTGGGGTACATCAAACGCCATGTCGAACAGGGCATGCCAGACGTTCGCTCCGCGAGTCATACGGACCGGGAAATTCTCTTTTGGCACTTGGACCTTCGTCGACTTGATCAGCAGCTCCCGCGCCGAGAAGTTGAAGCCGTTGCGCCCATGATCGGTGGTCGTGAATCCTCTGTACATGTTCCACAGGATGACGTACCACTGGATACGATGGGTCTGCTCGCCGTGGCGGGACAACTCGCCGACGTCCTTTGGTATGACCGCCTCCTTCAGCATCCGGTTGAAGTCGGCTCCCGACAGGCCCTTGGTGTAGATTGGCGCACCTTGACTGTTGATCCCATACTGCTGCTCTCTGCGCAAGAGCACCGTGGAGAGGGCTCGCTTCGCGCCTTGGATCCTGATCTGCGTCTCCACTTCTTTGTTCAGCGCCGCGAGCGCCGGGAGATAGCACCGACGATCGGTGAGACACTCCTGAAGCTTTTCGTAGTCGCTGATTAATCTCAGGTACTCGTCATCCCTCTTGCCTGGATTTCGCAGGTTGACCGGCCTGCATTGGATACCGAGTGAACCCTGGGCCGGAGCAGGCGCGCGGTGGGGTGCCGTAAACCTTGGAGATCCTGCGCTCCGGTGTGGATCGAGGCCCGGCGAGGCCTGCAGGGACGCCGCCCGCAGTCCCATCCGCTCCGCCTCCGCTTCGAGCGTCGGCTCTTGAACGATCGCGATCCCAGGGCCGAACGGATTGCGCACCCGTCCGGCACGCTGCTGCACCACGTGGGTCAGCTCGTGGCCGAGCAGCCGTTGTCCGTGGGAGGTCTGAGGATCGTATTGCCCCGGCGCGAAGTACAGATGGCTGCCGCAGGTGAAGGCCTGCGCCCCGATCGCCGGAGCTTCCCCGCCGACGTGCACCCGGACGTCAGCGAAGCTGGTGCCGAAGACCGTCTCCATCTTCCGCTGCACCGCCTCGGGCAACCGCTGGCCTCCCTGCCCCATGGAGCCGGCGAGGGCCGGCGGCAACGACAGCGCCGTTCCCGCGCCCCGATCGATCCGGCCTTGCGCGACGTGCGGAACGGTCGGGTGTGGAGCAGACGGGGTGGGCCGCGAGCCGCGCGGTCCCGTCACATGCGGCGGCTGCGACAAGGGGGCGGGAGTCGGCCGCCGCGGGGGGCCGCCGCGGAAGGAACCTTGGACGACGTTACCGATAGGCATGGCCGTGCTCTCTCTTCTGCTGAATTCTTTCCAGAATACCACGGTGCCCGGGAAGCGGGGAGTCGGCCGTAGGCTGAAGCGACCCGCAGCCTCTCGCCGATAGGTGAGCTCAGAGGCTGTGCGTCCCCTCAAGCTTGCCAAGATCGCGGTCAAAGGTGCCCAATGGCAGATGACCTGCTTTTCGTGCCACCTCCAGTATCAGGCAGTCCGAGAATCCGAGCTTCGGCCATGCCCGGAAGTGTTGGAGCGCTGCCTCGACCACGTCCGCAGCTCTGTGCACATCTTCCGAGGAGTACCGCCCCGCCCGCCGGACGACGATCTTCTCTCCCTCCTGCTCCCACTCCAGAAGGGAGCCCGGGCGAATGCCAAGCCTCCGCTGAATCTCGGTAGAAACTGAGATCTGCCCCTGTGCAGTCAGCTTCGAGTACGCGATCGCCGTGGCAAGCAGATTACCGCAGTGATGTGGCCGGGATCGAAGTTGCACGAAAATTAACCCTGGGTTAATGTTTGTGCATGGATACGGCAGCGACGACCCGCGCAAGCTCTCCAGATTGGGATGCGCTCTTTAGCGTCGCGCAGGCTCAAGGTGGCTATTTCACGACCGCGCAGGCCGCCGGGACAGGTTACTCGCCGCCGCTACTCCACAAGTACCTCGCAAACGGAAAAGTGGCGCGCGTGCGGCGGGGCATCTATCGCCTCGTTCACTTCCCGGCCAGCGAGCATGAGGATCTCATTGCGCTCTGGCTCTGGGCCGAGCAGGCCGGCGTCTTCTCTCATGAGACCGCGCTTGCACTGCACGACCTCTCCGACGCGCTGCCCTCCAAGGTCCACATGACAATCCCGGCGAGTTGGCGTCGTCGACGGCTACGGGTGCCTGCCGGTCTCGTTCTGCACTACGCCTACATCGACCCTGCCGACCGCACGGGGTCCTCGGCAGTGCCCATCACGTCGCCGCGACGAACCCTGCGAGACTGCGTCGAGGCGAACGTCTCCCCCGAACTCGTGCGCCAGGCTGTGCTCCAGGCGCGCCGACGCGGGCTCATCTCCGAGAAGGACAACGCCGAGCTCAACGCCGCCCTCGACTCTGCGTCAGAGAGCGCCCGATGATCCGGCGCTACGCGACCTCACTCGCTTTCAAGCAGGCGCTCGAGCAGCGGATCAAGTCCTCATCGACCACCGGTGTCGACTTTGCACGCCGTCGCCAGTTGCTCGTTTTCGATCGGTTTCTCGCTCGGGTCTTCTCGGTCGTTGGCGACGCGGTGACGCTCAAGGGCGGGCTGGTTCTAGAAATGCGCCTCGGCCGAGCGCGGACCACCAAGGACGTCGATCTGCGCATGATTAGTTCGGCCGACGACGTGCTCGACCGACTTCAAGCCGCCGGGCGTCTCGATCTCGGCGACCTCTGTGGGACTTGGGAGCCGAAAGACTGGCTCTGGAGGTAAAACCCGTTCCCCGGAGAAGGGATGCTGCGCCGGCGTTCCAGTGCCCTCGAATTGCCTACAGTCCCCACCACCGGCCCTAGCGGTCCAGCATCCGAAGACCCGCCCACCCTCTACCGCTCCCAAAGACGGAGCACATTTGTTGAAACCTACCGCGGTCGTTCTCCGTACCCTTCTACATTGTAGAACTGCCGCCCAGCTCGAAGAGAACCTCACGACCATGCCGCCCCCCACCCACACCTCCCCCACCGCGCCACGGCCGCCGCTCCGTCTTGCCGCCTCGCTGCTCGGGGCAATGCTGCCCGCCGCCGAGCGGGAGGAGGTGCTCGGGGATCTGCGGGAGGAGTACGCGCAGCGGCGGAGCGCAGGGCGAGGAGCTGCCGCCGTCTGGCTCTGGTTGCAGGTGCTGGGCTCCGTGCCCGCGCTCCTGCGGCGGAGCTGGTGGCGGGGATGGACCGGTTTCGAGCCGGCGGCGAATCGATGGCTTCCTGGAGGACCCGGAATGGAAAGCTGGATCATGGATCTGCGGTATACCGTCCGGCGCCTGCTCGCGCGCCCGACGTACGTGCTTCTCGCGGTGCTGACCCTGGCGCTCGGAGTGGGCGGCACCGCCGCCATCCTGAGCGTCGTGCGCGGTTTGCTGCTCGAGCCTCTCCCCTACGCCCGCGAGGCGGAGGTCGCCGTCTTCTGGAACCCCTTCGACTGGACGGAGGCGGAGCTCCTCCACCTGCGGCCGGATTGGCCCGGCTTCCGTAGCGTGGCCGGGTACCGGACCGAGGACGTGACGCTGGAGTCGAGCGAGGGGCCGGCGCGGGTGCTGCCGGGGATCTCCGCGTCCGCCGAGCTGTTCGAGGTGCTCGAGGCCCGCGCGGCGCTCGGCCGCGTCTTCAAGCCCGGGGACGACCAGCAGGGCGTCGATCCGATCGCCGTGCTCAGCCACGAGCTGTGGAAGGAGATGGGCGGCGACGCGTCCATCCTCGGCAAACGAGTCCGGCTCGACGGCATCACGCGGACGGTGGTCGGCGTCATGCCGCAGGGCTTCTGGTTCCCGAACCCCACCGTGCGCGTCTGGCTCCCCGAGCCGCTCGATCCGAAGAACGAGAACGGGAACTACACGCTCGTCGGGCGCCTCGCGCCGGGGCAGAGCATTGCGGGGATCGACCCCGCGCTCGCCCGCATCACCAAGGCGCTCAGCGAGCGGTTCAAGTATCCCACTCAGTGGGACAAGACGAAGAACGCAGCGATCACCCCGATCCGCGAGTACCTGGTGGGCTCTCTGCGCCCGGCGCTCCTGGCGACGCTCGCCGCCATGGGAGTCATCCTCCTCATCGCCTGCGCCAACGTCGCCGCGCTGATGCTCGGCCAGGTGAACCGCCGGGCCGGGGAGCTGGCGGTGCGCTCCGCCTTGGGTGCCGACCGGCGCCGGATCACGCAGCAGCTCGTCATCGAAGCACTCCTGCTCGGTCTGCTCGCCGGCGGTGCCGGCGCGCTCCTCGCCGCGGCCGGCTTCCGGGTGCTCTCCGGCGCGCTGCCGCTCGGGGCGTGGGCGGACAACGCGAGGCTCGACTGGACGTTGTTCGGCGCCGCGATCGCGCTCGCCCTCCTCGCGGCGCTCGTCATCGCGCTCGTTCCGGCGATCTCGCTCTGGCGCGGCGACCTGCGCGACGCCCTGACGCGCGTGCGGACGGCGGCGAGCAGCCGGGGCAGCCGCATCGAGGGCGGGCTCGTGGTCGCCGAGGTGGCGCTCGCGGTGCTCCTCGCCGCCGGCGCCGGGCTGCTCGTCCGCAGCGTCGTCAACCTCTACGCCATCGACCCGGGGATGGACACCCAGGGTGTCGCGGTGCTCGACGTCACGGCCGGCGCGGCGATGCCGGAGGCCGAGCTCCAGCGGACTCTCCGCGCCCTGCTGCTCGAGTTGGAGCAGCTCCCCGGCGTCCGCTCGGCGGCGCTCACCAGCAAGCTGCCGCTGCGCGGCCCCGGGGACAACTGGGGGATCACCGTCGAGGGCCGGCCTGACCTCCCCGACTCCACCACGTACTTCCGCCTCGTCTCCCGCGACTACTTCCAGACGCTCGGCATCGCGGTGCGCCAGGGGCGCGGTTTCACCGACGCCGACCGGCCGGACGGCGAGCACGTGATCGTGATCAACGAGGCGCTGGCGAAGAAGTACTTCCCGGGAGTGGACCCGCTCGGCAGGCGTCTGGAGAGCGGGTTCGACCGCTGGGCGAGCATCGTGGGCGTAGTCGAAAACGTGGCCGAAGCGCGCCTGACGGACGCTCAGGAGCCCGCGCGGTACATGGTCTACGACCAGGTCTCCTACGCGCCGGAGCTGCAGACCCTGGTGCTGCGCACCGACCGGCCGGCGGATGCCGCGGCGGTCCTGGACGCGGCGCGCAAGGCGGTGCAGCGCGTCGCGCCCGGGGTCGCCGTGCAGGAGGCGACGACGATCGAGCAGGTCTTTACCAAGGCGATCGGGCCCGTGCGGCAGATCACGACCCTGCTGACCCTCTTGACCGCGCTCGCCCTGGTGCTCGGCGCGATCGGGGTGTACGGCGTGATCGCGCACCACGTGAGCCGCCGCAAGCGCGACTACGGCATCCGCATCGCGCTGGGGCTCTCGCCGGCTCGCGTGGTGCGCCAGGTGGTGGGCCGCGGGACCGCCCTCGTCGGCCTGGGCGTCGTGTTGGGTGTCGGTGCCGCGGTCGTGCTCGCGCGGTCGCTGGGCTCGCTGCTCTACGGCGTCGGCGCGGCGGACCCCGTGGCGCTCCTCGCCGCGTCCCTGGCGCTGCTGGCGGCGGGCGTGCTCGCCGCCTTCCTGCCCGCCTACCGCGCGAGCCGCGTGGATCCGGCGAGGGTCCTTTATGAACCGTGACCTCTGGGAACCGGGAGAGTGGCCATGATCGACAGTACCCCGCTCGGCACGTTTGAGGAGCAGGTGATGCTCGCGGTGCTCCGCACCGGCGACGAGGCGCATGGCATGAACGTGCGCCGCGAGCTCGAGCGCGTCACCGGCCGGGGCGTCGCCATCGGCGCCGTCTACGCGACGCTCGACCGGCTTGAGGCCAAGGGGCTCGTAGCCTCCAGTCGGTCGGGCGCCGGCAGCGCGGCACGGCGCCTCTTCGCCGTGACGGCGCTCGGCGCGCGTGCCCTGGTTGAATCGCGGACCATGCGCGAGCGGCTGTGGGAGGGGGTGGATTTACGCCCGTTGCTGGCTTGAAAAGAAATCTATTCCAGGATCCGAAACAAAGTGACCGAGACCGAGATCAGAGGGGCTGTTCAGACCACTACGAGATGCTCTGGCGTAGCCCCAGGAGCCGCCGACAGCGGGATGGAGCGATCGAAGGTGACAAACCTTCCCCGATGCTCCACGGCGAGCGCGAGAAGATAGACATCGGTCACCTGGCGTGGCCCATGAACGTGGCTGGAGTTGATGCGGCGGTCTTCGAGGAGACTGATGGAGCAGGGCCAAAACTCGTGGTACTCGGTGCTGGTCGCTCGGCGCAACCGCTCGACGGCCTCGGAAGGCGAGACCGGGCTTGGGTACCTGGGCTGGCTGATGATGCGGACGAATCCGTTTTGCGTCAAGGCGCAGGATGCCCAGCCGTGCTCGATCTCTCCCGAGATCCACTTTTGGGCTCGCTGATGGTCTACATGGTCTGCATCCAGTAGCGCAAGGAGGACGTTGATGTCGAGAAGCGCCCGCATCACTCCATGTCGTCCTCTCGGAGCTTGTCAATCAGCTCGTTGGAAACCGCTCCCCCGCGAGGGGGCAGCGGATCGAAACCATAGAAGCTCTTCGGCTTCTTGACGTCGGGGCCCTCCCGATACCGGTGGGTCAGCGCCTCTCTGGCTAGCTCAGACAGAAGGTCTCCGGCACTACGCTTCTGCCGTCGCGCTCTCTCTTTGACAGCAATCAGAACGTCGTCGGCGATATCCAGGGTGGTGCGCATGCATCAGATGCTAGCACAAGAAAGCCAGGTCCTGTAGTGGCTGAAGGTCGATGGCGTATAGAGACCAATCCCGAAGGTTCGGGAACCAGCATCTCCGCCTGCCTGTCTATGCTAAGATACTCTCGGCCAAAACTTAGCGCACAACCCCCGCTCCCGCGGCCGACGCCTCAGGCGTCATCAGCGGCGCGGCTATGCGTGCTTTTAGCTTCAGGGACCGACGGCGGCGAGCCGCCTCGAATCCGCGATCTCTAGCGTATCGCCATCTCACGGCAAAGGAGCCTCGGCATGTCCAAAGGTTCAGGAGACCAGGTCAAGAGTCAGTACACCTACAATCCGAACAACAAGACGTATCAGCTCGCCCGCTTCACCACGCCTGCCTGCAACAACGATTTCCCGGACGATCCCTCGGCCTACGAGCAACTGGCGCAGTTATGGAGCCAGAACGTCGACGGCTTTACGCAACAGGCCATCACCGGCAATCCCTGGAATTCCCTGTACCAGGCGCAGCAGACGGCGTATTACAATCCACTCGTGACGCCGATCCCCGCGGGTTCGGGCGCCGTTGACGTCGCCTGGATCGCCTTTCCAAACCGTCTCATCCAATACCTGGGCGAGACTCAGCAGCCGGCCAATCCCTACAGCCTGCCGCAGGCGACGCTCAACCAGCTCGCCGACACCGGTGAGCTGGCAAGCTACCCGATTCCCCAAAACCGCTGCCCACAGGCCGATTGGAATGGCCCGACGCAGCCGTATGGACCCTACGGGCCGCGCGGCTGGCTCGACGAGTACAGCGAATTCTCGGTGGTGCGGGAGACGAACGGCAAGATCTTCCGCATCGATTTCACCAGCGAGAACCCGGAGTACTTCCAGACCCTCTGGCGCATCAGCCCGCAGAGGGTGGCCGAGGTCTATCAGGCCACTCTCAACCAGGGCGCGCCGGCCAACCAGCAGGTTACGGTGACGGTCGCAGACCTGCAACTGATCGATCCGCAGACGCAGCAGCCGGTGATCGATCCGCAGACCGGCCGTCCCGCCTACAATCCGCTCAACCGGTGGAACAGCGGTACGACCGCGGTCCGCACCGGAGATCCGTCGCAGTTCACAGGCGGCGCGATGCACCTGACCGCCACGCCGAACACGCTGCAGACGGAGCTTGGCCTGGGCGCCGGCGCCACCGTGCAGCGCACGCAGGGGAACACTGATCCGCAGGCGCTCATCTGCTGTGCGCAGTACGGCCAGAACTACCGCAACAGCGATCCGCACATCGGTCAGACCATCAACCTCGCGGTCGCGGCGGGATTGAACATCTCTCTCGCCGATCCGCCGGGGCTTTACATCCAGATGCCGAGCTTCGCCCAGTACGAGCTGCCGGCCGATCCGAAGCTTCCGCCCGGTGCGACCGCCGCGGACTGCTGGCACATCCTCCGCGGCTTCGAACGGCTCGTCGATCCGATCACCAACGCTCCGTTCCCCGGCTCGTTCATCCTTCACGCCGCGTTCCAGATTCCGCAGTCGTGGATCGAGGCCGGCGTCTCGTTCACCGTCGGCGACATCAAGATCGCGGGCGAGCCGATCGAGTGGGGCTCGCAGGTGCAGGCCACGCTCGAGATCGCGCTCTTCGGGCGTCCAATCCCGCCCGTCGTGCCGGCACCGAAACTGGCGTGCGTCACCTCGCCGAACGTGATCACGCAGGCGCAACCGCTCCAGATCCTGTATCAAAACCTTTGGGACGCTTATTACAACACGCCCGTCTCTACACCTGTCGGCGTACAGATGGTGCTGGCCAGCAACTCGAGCATCATTCCGCCGACGGTCCCGGCCGGCCAGAGCGCCGCCCTGGCGCTCATCTACGCCGCGCCCACCGGCACCAGCCCCTTGCCCGAAACCCAGCGGCCCGCCGTGGTGTTCACGCTGAACGGCCAGGCCGATCCAAGCATCACCACGAAAGTGATCGGTTTCAATCCGGAGGTCACCTATGCCGTACCTGGCAATACCTATCCAGGCCCGTCCCAGCTTCTGAACCTGCAGGTTTCTGTCGCCCCCGGCGCACCGGTAGGAACCCGCGGTGTCGTCATCGTGCCCGCCGGGCAGGTGCTCTCCCCCGCCATCACTCCCGCGCCCGCGTTCCTCGTCGTCGCCGCCTCCGTGAACGCTTGAGAGAAAGAGGAGATCATGAGAACGATAAAAGCCCTCTCCGTCGCCGCCCTGGCGCTGTCGCTGCTCTCCTCCTGCGCGACCAAGTACAGTAGGAGCCCGGCCGCGCCGACCGCTGCCCCCGCTCCCGCTCCTGAGGTTCCCGCCGCTGGCGGTACGACCAGCAACTGCCTTGCGGCACCGTTCCTCGTTTCGAACAATCCGGGCCAGAAACCCTACAATGTACCGAAGGACATCGCCCTCACACGGCAGGCCGACGCCAATTGCTTCGCGTGGCAGGAGTTCATCGCGCTCAATTGGGCGGCCTCCTCGGCGATGCGTGGACAGCCTGATCCGAATGCGCCGGCGTCACAGTTCGGCGAGCCGAACGATCAGCGGCCGACCGTCTGGGAATCCTACAAGGAATCGGATGAGGTCTTCCTCGCCGACGCCAGAGATCCGGGCCCATGGAATACCTGGTTTAACGGCGTCAACGTGAAGGTGCTCGGCGGGATGCTGTCGGAGTTCTCTCCGGAGCCCATCCTCGACCTCAGCAACATCGGCCAAGCCTCGCCAGGCAACCCGTGGCTCACGGCGCAGAACAAGCTCCTCACGCTCTACGAGCGGCGGATGAACGAGGATGAATACAATTACATCGTCGGGAACAAGCTCTACGATGCCGACGTCCAGCAGGCCTTCGTACAGTCACCCGGCATCAACCTACCGGATGGCACGGCGGCCAGCGCCCCTTATGGTACGGTCGGATCGATCGAGACGAAGGCGGCGTGGCTCGAGCTGCCGAATCCCGCCGACTGGCCGCGCTACAAGATCTCGAAGGCCGTGGTGAGCTATCCGGGCCAGCAGCCGAAAACGGTGATCGTCGGGTTGGTCGGGCTGCACATCATCCACAAGACCGCCCTCGGCCAGCAGTTCATCTGGGCGACGTTCGAGCACAAGCAGAACGGTCCCGACCGGCTCCAGGTTGCAAAGAAGGCTTTCAATCCACCCTACACCTACTACAACCCGGCCTGCGACCCGAAAACCGATTATTACAAGTGCGTGGCGAACGCAAATCCGTCAGAAATCAACAACGGCAAGAATCCGTTCGACGCTCCGATCCAGGTCGTCCGCGAGACGCCGATCCCCTCGCGCCCGAACAACGACGTCGTGGGGCTCAACCGTTACGTCTGGGACCAGATCGCGGCGCAGAACCGGAATTCGGTCTTCCTCAACTATGAGCTCGTGAACACTCTCTGGTCGAACCAGAACACCCCCATCCAGCCGGGTGCGCACATCCCGCTCATCGCGGCGCAACTCTCCCCCGGGCCCAGCCAGGAGCCGGTGGCCAACACGACGATGGAGACTTACGTGCAGAGCCTGACCTGCCTCTCTTGCCACGCCTCGGCGGCCATCGCCACGGTCACGCCGGTAGGGTCGACAAAGATCTATGATCCCGCCACGGCCGGAACGCCCGCAACGCAGCAGAACCCCTACGCCGCGGACTACTCTTTCCTCCTCAACAACGCGCAGCAGCCAAAGGCCAACAAGGGAAACCACTGACGGGCGTCGTACTTGCGAGGGAGGCTGCCGCCCGCTGAGGCGCCTAGTTCGGCGGTCTCTCAGCAGCCAGACATCTTTACAAGGAAGGAGGGCGAGGATGCACCATCCCCGCCCTCTCCAGTCCTTGAGCCCTTTGATGCCTCCTTCTGATGAATACATAGCTTAGTGCGCACATTTTTGGGTCGCCAAGAGCAGGTTGTGTTAGGGTACGGCGGGTGCGGAGCCGGACGGTCCGCCGAGAGCCTCGACATGACGAACCGCCTGACTTCCCTGATCCTTTTGCTGGTGCTCGGCTGCGCCCTGATCGCAGGCCCGCATCCGTGCCAGGCTCGGGCGACCGCTCCGGAAGCGGCCGCTTCGGAAGAGGTCAAGGCGGTTGCCGGCGAGGGGTGCCATTCCCACGCGGCACCCTCCCCTGCTTCGAATACGGCGGCCGGGCCGAGCGTCTCCTCGGGGGGTGGTGCGGAGGACTGCTGCGCCGGGCACGGGGCACTGTGCCAGGCAGCCTGTCAGCCGGCCGCCATCATTGGCACCGCCACCCTCGCTTTTGCCGTGTTGCCCTCGGTGCAAGCCCAAGCGCCTGCGTTCGAGTCTGCCCTGCCGCCCTTCTCACAGGGCATCGACCACATCCCCTTAGTCTGATCTCTCCCAGCACAGGTCTGTCCGCAGCACGCGCTGCGATCCACAACCCTTGAGCTTTTCAGGCCGGCCGCGGGCCGGCGACGGGAGAGTATGACTATGTTCGGAAGCAAGAGATGGCCGGCGGCTGCCTTGGCCGGCGGGGTGATCGCCTTTATAGCCCTTTCCGGCTGCGGGACGTTCGAGGGCTCCGCACCCCCGGGAGAGGTGAGGTCGCCGGTCACTGCCACCTCCACCCCCACGGCCCCGCCTGAGGCGGTTCCGCACGGCCAGCCGGCGAAGACCCTGGCCCCTGATCCCCTGGATGCTCCTGCCCCCATCTCGGTGCTGGAGGCGCAGCGATCCGCGGAGATTGCCGGCGGAGATCACGGCAGCCACGGAGATCATGGGACGGGCACGTACCGGCAAGTCGACGCCGGCCGCGGGCAGACCGGCGCCGAGCCGCACCAACACCAGCCGGCGACGCCGACGCATTCCGGGCACGAAGCCGCGGCCTACGTCTGTCCGATGCACCCCGAGGTCACCAGCAACGCTCCGGGGGAGTGCTCGAAGTGCGGGATGGATCTCGTCGAGAGGAAGACGGAATGAGCCGGCCCTGGATGCGTGGAATGCGTGGCGCCTGGGTGGCCGTTGCGCTGCTCGCCGCAGGCTGCGCCTCGGTGCCGCGCGACGCCGGCTTGAGCGGCGTGCAGAAGACGGTCGAGGAGCAGAGCGGCCAGCGGCTCGACTGGAGCCCGGCACAGTCGATCGAGCCTCCCACGGACGAACGGCTGCGTGCGCTCCTCGAAGGCGAGCTCACGGCCGAGCGCGCAGTCGAGATCGCGCTCACCAACAACCGGGACCTCCTGGCCGCGCTCGAAGAGCTGGGGGTGGCGCGCGCCGACCTCATCGCGGCGAGGACGGTCCGCAATCCGATCTTCGACGGCGAGATGCGGTTCGACGGCAACCCCGGAAACCCTTTCGAGATCGCGGTCATGCAGACCTTGGTCGACCTCTTCCAACTGCGCAAACGGCGCGCCCTGGGGCAAGCCGAGTTCG
>Ga0190265_10002580_pt1 | contig 12190 bp, 11 predicted proteins | sample Popmic124T_FD_133135 | JGI IMG/M metagenome (GOLD analysis project Ga0190265, IMG submission 133135) | Populus adjacent soil microbial communities from riparian zone of Indian Creek, Utah, USA - 124 T | ecosystem: Environmental > Terrestrial > Soil > Riparian zone | place: USA: Utah | collected... | reverse complement strand
CCATGATGATCGGGAGACCGTTGGGTCCTTTCTTCGGATGGCCTTTGTCGTCTTTCTCCACCTTGATGACACCGGCCTCGATCATTTCGTTGTAGAGATCGTTGCCCTCGCGGGTGCGTTCACCGACTCCGGCGAACATCGAGACACCGCCGTGCAGTTTCGCGATGTTGTTGATCAATTCCATGATGATGACGGTCTTGCCGACACCGGCACCGCCAAACGCGCCAACTTTGCCGCCTTTCAAAAACGGGCAGATGAGATCGATGACCTTGATGCCAGTGGTAAGAACCGTGGGGCTGGTCGTCTGGTCCACGAGCGGGGGAGCGCTGCGATGAATCGAATTGAGTTTATCGAACTTCACCGGCCCCTGTTCATCCACGGCGTCGCCGGTGACGTTGAACACGCGGCCCATCACGCCTTCGCCCACCGGCATGGAAATCGGCCGGCCCATGTCCGTAACCTCCATCCCGCGCTTGAGGCCCTCGGTGGTGCTCATGGCGATCGCGCGCACCCAGTTGTCGCCCAGATGCTGCTGCGTCTCGAGCGTGAGCCTGGTCCGGCCCTGGCCGGGAAGATCGTAATCGATAGTGAGCGCGTTGAAGATCGCGGGGAGTTCCCCGGCGAATTCGATGTCCAGCACGGGACCGATGATTTGAACGATTTTGCCTTTGTTCATGAGAAGTCAGTGTTAGCCCATCGCCATCTGGGCCGTGGTAATTTCCAAAAGTTCCTTCGTGATGTTCGCCTGGCGCAGCTTGTTGTACTCGAGCGTGAGATCCTTGATGATTTGCTTCGCGTTATCTGTCGCGTTCTTCATCGCCACCATGCGCGCGCTGTGCTCGGACGCCTTGGCTTCGAGCAGAAACTGGAAGACTTGAAAATTCAAATAGTGCGGCAGCAGTCCGCCCAACACCGCTCCCGGGTTTGGCTCAAACAAGTATTCCGTCGTATTTGTCGTGAGAGTCGTTCCCTGGCCGTGGCCTGCCAAATCTGCATCCAGAGCCGTGATTTCCCCGATCGGAAGCAACGTCCGCGCTTCCGGTTTTTGCGTCAGCGTGTTGATGAAGTTCGTGTAAAGCACGATCACTTCATCCACTTCGCCTTTAGTGAACATGTCCTGGGCGAACCTGGAAATCGCGCGCGCTTCTGCAAACAGCGGCGCGTCCTTGTAGGTAAACTCGGCCGCCAGTTGGCGCTTCGTGCGTGAAACGAACTGGCTGCCTTTGCGTCCCGCACAAATGTAAACCGTCGTGTCCTTGTCGAACCGCGCCGCTTCGCGCAGGAGGTTGGAATTGAGCGCGCCGCACAATCCTTTGTCCGTGCTGATGACAATGACGGCTCGCTTTTTCACCGGTCGCACCTCAATAAGCGGATCGGTGAAATCGCCCGCACCCGCCGTGGCCGACGCCAGCACGCTGTTCATCAACGTCGCATAGGGCCGGCCCGCGAGGGCGCTGAGCTGCGCCTTGCGCATCTTCGACGAAGCGACCATTTGCATGGCCTTCGTAATCTGCGCCGTGTTCTTGATCGACTTGATCCGCCGGCGTATGTCGCGTGTGCTGGGCATGGTTTACCTTCGGCGTGAAATTCTGTAACGCGGCGATGTTTCGCGCATGTGGAAACCGATCTCCCGTTTGGGTTTTTCTTCGGCGGGCGCTTCCAGGAGTTGGCGAATGGCCGCCACCAGTTTAGCGATGACTTCGTCATGGGCACCGACACGGTTCTCCAGTTCATCCAACTTGGCCGCGAGCAGGCGGTTGCTCGTCAGCACTTCGCGCATGCGAACAAAGGCACGAACGACGAAGACGCTCATTTCCACCGCCCGTTCGCTATTCAGGATGCTGGCGAGCATAATTGCTCCGTGTTCGGTAAACACCCACGGTCGGTAACGTCGTCCGCCTCGCCCCTGTTTTGAGGTCACAATTTGTGACCTCAAAGCCGAGAATTCTTCGCCCGATAGCTGAAAGGCAAAATCTGTGGGAAAACGGAAACGATTTCGGCGCAACTGCTGATTCAACTGCTTGGTCGAAACGCCGTAAACAGCCGCCAAATCCGAATCCAACATGACACGCTGACCGCGGATCAGATGGATTCTGGAATCCATCCCGTCCACGGGCGTCATTGCTGGTTCGTTGGCCATATACATCGTCGTCACACCTTTGAAATCACGAATTGTGATTTCAAATGTTTCACCGATATGTCTGCTTGAACTCCGCCACGGCCGTCTTCAACTCCGCGCCAAGCGCGTCGTTGATCGCCTTCTCCGTGCGAATCCGGTCGAGCAAGGCCGCTTTGCGGCTCGTCAGAAAGTCCGTCAGCTTGTTCTGGAAATCCTTCACCTTTTCCACCGGCACGTCGTCAAGGAAGTTGTTCTGCATCGTCCACAGGATGGCGGACTGAACTTCAACCAGAAGCGGGTTGTATTGGTTCTGTTTGAACAACTCGACGATGCGCTTGCCGCGTTCGAGAGTGGCCTGCGTCTTGGCGTCGAGATCAGAGCCGAACTGCGCGAAGGCCGCGAGTTCACGATACTGCGCGAGGTCGAGTTTGATGCGGCCGGCGACCTGCTTCATCGCCTTGATCTGCGCCGCAGAACCGACGCGCGACACCGATAGACCGACAGAAACTGCCGGGCGAATGCCTTGGTAAAACAAATCCGTTTCGAGATAAATCTGCCCGTCCGTGATGGAAATCACATTCGTCGGAATGTAGGCCGAAACGTCGCCCGCTTGCGTCTCGATGATGGGCAGCGCCGTTAGCGATCCATTGCCGTTCGCTTCATTCACACGCGCGCTGCGTTCGAGCAAACGGCTGTGCAGATAGAACACATCACCGGGGTAGGCTTCCCGGCCGGACGGACGTTTGAGCACGAGCGAGACCTGGCGATAAGCGACGGCTTGCTTCGAGAGATCGTCGTAAATGATCAGCGCGTCCATGCCGTTGTCCATGAACCACTCGCCCATCGAGGCGCCCGCGAAAGGAGCCAGATACTGCGCCGCCGCTGGAGAGTCGGCGCCGGCCGCGACGACAATGGTATTCTCCATCGCTCCGGCCTTTTCGAGTTCTGCGATGACGCGCGCGATGTTCGACTGCTTCTGACCGACGGCGACGTAGATGTTGTAAATCGGACGAAAATCTTTGTCGGCGGCGTTTTGCTTATTGATGCGCGCCTGATTGATCATCGTGTCCACCCCGATAGCGGTCTTGCCGGTGGAACGGTCGCCAATGATCAACTCGCGCTGGCCGCGCCCAATCGGAATCATTGCGTCGATCGCCATGATGCCCGTCTGCACCGGCTGGCTCACGGACTTGCGCTTCACGATGCCGGGCGCAATTTTCTCCACTGGATAAAACGCCGTTTCCTTGATGGGCCCTTTGCCATCAACCGGGCGGCCGAGCGTATCGACGACGCGCCCAAGCAATCCTTTGCCGACGGGCACGGAAAGGAGCTTGCCGGTCGTCTTCACTTCCGTGCCTTCGCGAATGCCCAGGTAATCGCCGAGAATGATGGCGCCGACTTCAGTCTCTTCCAGGTTCAGCGCGATGCCGATGACGCCGTTGCCGAAGTCGAGCATCTCGTTGAGCATCGCGTCGGTCAGTCCCTCAATCTTGGCGACGCCGTCGGAAGCTTCGCGGACGATGCCGACATTCTGGCGCGACACTTCGGTCTTCACGCCGGATATCTTCGCTTCAATTTCCTGCAATAATGTGCTCATACAAATTCGTTAAACTTCTTCCAACTGCGCCAATCGCGACTGAATGCTGCCGTCGAAAACATCGCTGCCCACCTTGATGCGCATGCCGCCGATCAAAGCCGGGTTCTGCGCGAAGGTGAAATTCAAACCCGTGCCGTAGCGCTTGGTCAGCGCGGACCTAACGCCGTTTTGTTCCGCGTCATCCAGCGGCACGACGGACTCGATTCGCGCGCTGCGCCGGTCGATGTCCAGCTTCAAAAGCCGCTGGAAGTGCGAAAGAATGCCGACGTAACCGCGGGGCTTGAGTCGCAACACTTCATCCACGGCCAGACGCGCCCTGGCTTCGTCCAACACGCCGTTCACCTGAATGGCGCGAAAGAGTTCCTTCGCATCGCGGCGCGCTTGTTTGCTGATCTTCATTCGAGTGTGAACGGCAAACTACGCGGCCAACTGCTTCGTCGTTTCGTCGGCCAAACGCTTCTGGTCGTCGAGCGTGAGAACTTTGCCGGTCACTTTGGCCGTGGTGTCGGCGACGAGGCGCACAAGTTCCTTGCGCAACTCGGCTTTGGCGCGGGCCAGTTCCGCTTCGCTCGCCTGACGCGCTTTCACGACGATCTGGTTCGCGGCTTCGATGGCCTTCTGCGTTTCCACTTCCTGAACACGCGCGGCGGCGGCGCGGGCTTCCTCGATCAACTTGTTGGCCTGCGCACTGGCCTGGCCAATGAGTTCCTGCACTTTGGTTTGCGCGCTGGCGAGTTCCTGCTTGATGCGTTCGGCGTTGGCGAGGCTCTCGGCGATGCGCTGGCGGCGCTCTTCCAACACTTTCAAGATGGGTCCGTAGGCGAATTTCTTCAGGGCCAGCGCCACGATCACAAACAAGACGATCTGCGAAATGAGCAACTGCCACGTGACGCCGAACTGAGTGGCGATGTCGGTGATCGGATTTCCCGTTTCAACAACGGGAGCGGCGGCCGCCAGAACAAAATCCAAATTCATAATGTTTCTCGAAAGATTTGCGGGGCGCGGAGCCTCACGACTCCGCGCCCGCAAGATTACTTGGCCAGGAAGATGGCGAAGAACACCACGCCTTCCGCCAACGCGGCGAAAATGATCGCCTGGTTGCGGATGGCGCCCGCGGCGCCCGGATTGCGTCCGGTCGCTTCGGCGGCCTTCATGCCAATGATTCCCACACCAATCGCAGAGCCGACAGCGGCCAGACCGATGTGCAGACTTCCCGTCATTTCTGCCAACATGGGCATCAACATAATTTACCTTTCGTTTTTCCCGTCCACCCCCGCAGTTTGCCCACGGTCCGGCGAACGAAATCTTGGCGCATCAGTGCGCGTGTGCGTGTTCCTTTTCGTGACCGTGACCTTCTTCGTGATGTCCCGCCATCAGGGCCGTGAACACCGAGGTGAGCAGTGCGAAGACCAGCGCCTGCACCAGACCAACGAGCAACTCGAGGAAATAGAACGGCAGCGGCAGCAACCACCCGAGCCACGGCACGAGGTGCATCATCGACTCCAGTATATTTTCCCCGGCGAAAATGTTGCCGTAGAGCCGGAAGCTCAATGACACCGGCCGGAATGAAATGGAAATCACTTCAATGATGCCGACGAACAGAAAAATCGCGATCATGAAGATGGCCGTGAAGCCCTTGCCATTGTCGCCGCCCGTGAAGATGTGCTTGAAGAAACCCACCGCGCCGAGCGACTGGAACGACCAGACGATCCACAGGACGAAGAAAACCAGCGACATCGCCAGCGTCATGTTCAGGTCAGCATTGCCGCCGCGCAGAATCGGCTTCACCAAATGGAAGTGACCTTGCGCATCAGTCGTGCCCCACCCGACCGTGCCGACGCCCGGAAATAAACCGAACCAGTTGGTGAACAGAATGAAAACAAAGAGCGTGCAGAAAAACCAAAACGACTTCTTCACCAGGTCGGAACCCAGGATTTCGCCGAAGAAATTGTACATACCTTCGACGAGCCATTCGACGAAGTTCTGAAGACCCTGGGGAACGAGTTGCACCTTCCGCGTGGCCAACTGCGCGACCAGAATCAGAAGGGCCGCCACCACCCATGTCACCACCATCGAGTTGGTAAATTGAATCGGCCCAATTTGAAACACGGGCGCGGCCGGGGGAAGACCTTCGGCCGCCGAAGCAACAAACGGCGTTCCCATGAGAAACGCCGACACGAAACCCGCTTTAAGAAAACGATTCACGCTTTGTGAAAAAATGCTCGCGGGGAACTCCACGTCCCCAGCCCCTGGCCCGGTCAAACCTCGCGGCCCAGCCAAAAGCGTGCGCGAAATTGCCGCGTCGTGAAATTTTTCACAAGCGTTTTTTGAAAAAGATTTGTCGAGGATTGCGAGGATATTTTCGCGGCTTTGCCCCCTTCTGAGGCCGAAATGCGACTTACCTGCCGAGTCGTGTGGAAGAGTGCCGCCTCTAACTGATACATTAGATTCGACGCGGCACCCGGCGCGAAGTCGATTCGTGTCACGGAGTGAGGCAAGGGCGGATTTCACAAGACACACGGGCGGGACACTGGCGAAGCAGCGCAGACGCTTAACGGCACGATCCGGCCTGTTCTTGAATTCCTACAGCTTGAATCAGGCGAATTTTCATTTTCGCGCCGCCATCCCGTTCACGTTGGCAAACCCCCTGCTAAAGACGTTCAGCAATGGAAACGCAAATCATACTCCCGGGTGCGAGTGCAACCAACGAGCGAAAGCTCGCCGGGAGTGACCGTGTCCATCGTTTCTGAATCAGTAAATATCAACCCTGAACTCATTAAACTCTATGATGCTCAACGTCGAAGTCCGCGAAGAAAAAAAGCAAATTCGTTCCTCCAAAGAAGCCGTGCTGTGGCGCAGCTACCGTCGCAAAGCGACACGCGCCGAATCCGAAGCCGGCCTCGTGGAACAATATCTTCCGCTGGTAAAAACCGTCGTGGGACGTTTGCAAATGTCACTGCCTTCGCATGTTGATGCCGAGGATCTCTACAGCGCCGGTCTCGTCGGTTTGCTCGACGCGATTCGACACTACAATCCGAAACTTGGTTCCACGTTCGAGACGTATGCGCGGGTCCGCATCCGCGGCGCGGTGTTTGACGAACTGCGCCGCATGGATTGGGTGCCGCGCTCGATTCACAGCAAGGCGAAGAAAGTCCAGGAGGCCATCAAGCAACTGGAACAAAAGAAGCGCCGCATCCCGACTGACGCCGAGGTGGCTTCCGCACTTGGCGTATCACTGAACGATTACCAGCAACTCCTCGAGGAAATCCGGCCCGCCACGTTTGTGTGCCTTGACGCCGCGATGAGTGACGAGAGCGACAGTTCGCCCTCGCAATACGAGGCGTTCGCCGATGCGAAACAGGAAAACCCACTCGATGGCGTAGCCCGCAACGAAATGGCCGGCATCATTGCGGACCATCTGCAAGCGTTGCCGCAGATGCAACGACAGGTGCTGGCGCTTTACTACTTTGAAGACATGCGACTGCGCGAAATTGCGGAAATCTTTGGCCTCACGGAATCGCGCATCTGCCAAATCCATTCCCAGGCAATTCTCTCGCTCCGCGGGCATCTACAGCCCTTCTGCGAAGCCTGACTCTGAGAAAAACAATTTCACAACCAAACAAGAAAAGGCTCCAACCGGGAGCCTTTTTCCATGCCGACCAGCGTTTCAAATTCGGGCCAAAGCTACTCTTTCAACTTCGTCCACGCTTCTTTGAAGCCCTTCTCCAATTCAGCAAACGCCGCTTCAGTCTTGGTGCGCGTTTGGTCCCAGGCTTCTTTGCTCGACTCTTTCAATTCTTCGAGCCTCTTGGCGGCGGCGGCGCGTTGAGCTTCGAGCTGCGGTCGCCCAGCTTCCCATTCAGATCTCGCCTCGTCGCCAGCCTTTTGCGCGCGCGTCTTCAACTCAGCCATTTTGGAATCCAAGGCACTGAGTTGATCAGAAAGCTTTTGTTGAGCCGATGTCCGCTCGTTCGTGGATTCCGCCGCGCCAACAGTGCCAGCTTGCGGAGTCATTGGCTCGCCAGCCTTCGGCACTTTGTCGTTGGCCGGTTCGCAGCCGACGAGTAACGCCATCGAGATCGCTCCCATTATTCCTGCTGTGACTTTCATAATTTCCTCCGTGCTCATTGTAAGACCATTTTCGCTGACCGCAACGCGGCGCCTCGGTTTGCCGGTGAATTTTTCGTGGCGTGTCCGAGTCGATCAAGCATCTTTCGCCCTATGCCAAACATCATCATGCGACGTTCGTGGCAGTTGACGGAACGGCTCGTCATTCCCGAAGCCATCTTCAACAATCGTCGCGCCTTTCTGAAGCAAACGGGGTTTGCCGGCGGCGCTCTGCTTTCCGCGAACCCATTGCTTACCGCGGCGGATGCAACCCTCCGCAAAGGTTATCCTTATCCGCGCAACGGCGAATTCGATCCGAAGTGGAAGCTCACGGACGAACGCGTCGCGGGCAGCTACAATAATTTTTACGAATTCTCGCTGCAAAAAGATCGGGTGAAGGATCTCGTGGGCGGTTTCGTGACGTCGCCCTGGCACATTGAAATCAAAGGTCTCGTCGAGAAACCGCTCACGCTCGATCTGGCGGAGTTGATCGACACGATGCCGTTGGAAGAACGCATCTACCGTTTCCGCTGTGTCGAAGCTTGGGCCATGATTGTGCCGTGGACCGGCTTTCCTCTGAGCAAGTTGATCGAAAAGGTGAAGCCGAAAGCCGAAGCAAAGTTTCTCCGATTTGAAACGGCCAATCGCCCCGACCAAATGCCGGGAATGCGCAGCCCGCAAACGGCGCATTACCCGTGGCCTTACTTCGAAGGACTGCGCATGGATGAAGCCATGCACCCGCTCACGCTTCTGGCGACCGGAATCTATGGGAAGCCCATGGCCAAACAGTACGGTGCGCCCGCGCGCATCGTCGTGCCCTGGAAGTATGGCTACAAGAGCATCAAGTCGATCGTGAAGATTGAGTTCATCGACAAACAGCCAAAAACGTTTTGGGAAATGCTGGCGGCGGACGAATATCCCTTTGAATCGAACGTTAATCCCGCAGTGCCACACCCGCGCTGGAGTCAGGCCACAGAACGGATGATCGATACGGGCGACCGTGTGCGCACCCAGCCGTACAACGGATACGGAAATCTGGTCGCCAAACTCTACAAGCGCTGAATTGGTTCCAGCCGGATCGTAGCGTGGAATTTCTGCACTTGCGCCGCGGATAGAACTCGTCCGGCTTCACATTGCGTCGCAGCGGTGCCGGCGGCGACGCCCGCCCGCAACCACTCAAATGGTTCGGCGCTTCGCATGGCCGCGGCCGCTGCGGCGGCGAGCAAAGCATCGCCCGCGCCCACTGTGTTCAGCACTCGCACCGCGGGTGCCCACGCTCGCATCGCGAAATTATTTTCAGCGTTCACCAGCAACGCGCCCTGTTCGCCCAGCGACACCAATATCCAACCACCGGCCTTTTGTGAGAGAGCGCGCGCAGCGGATCGAACCTGGCGCTCGCCACGCAACTTGGTCCCGGCCCACAAAGAGAGTTCGTGCAGGTTTGGTTTTATCAGGAAGGGCCTGGACTTTACCGCCGCCGCCAGCGCCGGCCCATCACAGTCGAGAAACGTGCGGCGTCCCAATTCGTGAGCCAGCCGAATCAATTGTGCATAGGAATCTGTGGGAACACCGCGCGGCAAAGCGCCCGACAGAATGAAAGATGCGCCGCGCGCAAGTCGTTGCTTTGCCAAACGCAGAATTTCCCGCCATTCAGCCGCGGAGAGTTTTGGCCCGCGTGGGTTGAATCGCATCTGCCGGCCGGCCGCCGTGGTGACCACCACATTGACGCGCGTCTCTTCCCGCAAACGCACGACTCGCGCCCGCAAACCTTGTGCGCGAATTCCGGCTGACATTTCGCGCCCGGCCACGCCACCGGGCGGAATCAATAACTCCGAGTCCGCTCCGAGTAATTTCAACCAGCGCGCAACATTTACTCCCTTGCCGCCCGGCCAGCGCCGCTGCGTCTCGACAATGTTCTTCTCTTCCCAAAGCACATTCTCCACGCGCCACTCGGCGTCGATGGCAGGATTCAGGGCGACGATGCAAAGGCGCGTCACTGGAGACGGAGGAGTCGATAAAACCGATTGAGCGAAAGTCCGCCGCTCGCTGAACCATCGTCAGTAAACGAAAACTCTCCGTTTGGTGCCGCCATTGTTTGAGGAAACGCCATCCAGGGCCCGGTCGGGTCTTCGGCGTACTGCACTTCGAATTCGGCACCCGGATCGGAAACCCACGTGAGCGTAAATCCATCCGGGCCGAAGCTGATTGTCTGCGGAATGGCAAACGGGCCGAGCGGACTGAATGATGGGTTACAATCTATATCCACGCGCAATCGAAAATTATTGTTCTGCACTGGATTGCTGTTTCGCACCGCGAGGATATACGCCCCTCGGCGGGCGAGCGGATAAGTGCCAACATTCAGGACCGCACTGCCGCCCAGAGTATTGGCCAGCAGCACAAAATCTCCCGGCTCTGAACCCGTCGGGAACGTGTCCTGATTGAAAAGCAAATCAAGGCGGCCCGGTGGAGTCAGGCTGGTAAGAGTGTGGGTCACTCTCGCGGGGGTGCATGGGACGTTGACCACAAAGTATTGCAGATTGTTGCTAAACACGCTGCCCACATAGGGCACTCCGTTCGTCAGCCGTGTCGCAGGCGGATTGGTGCGAACGTAGGCAAGGTTCAATCGCCAGCTCACCAATTCTGAGTTACTCATGAGAGCGCCCAAGCGGCTGTCCCACACTTCCAACGTCCACGGTCCGTGAGCCGGCTGGCCTACCAGCGGTGTCAGCGGCTCTTCGGGGAAATAGTATTTCTTCCCGGTGTCGCGGATTTCGATGTGATCCAGCCACAAGCCGGGAGTAAGGCCGTCAAACTGCAACACCGTGTTATCTGAGCGGGCCACAAAAGTCAGGTTCTGCATCCGCCAGGCATCAGAATGCCCGGCAAATGTATTTGTGTATGAGCCAATGAGGTTTACCCGTCCGAACGCGGTTGCGGTGCCCTGCAGCGTTGGAACTTCCGTGAATTCGACTCGAATGCCATTGTAGCCGAGGATATTGGTGGTCACGCAATCCAACGTATTGCTCCCCGGAAGAAATCCATTATTGATCGTGAAGGGAGTAAAGCCCGTCCAAATGATGTTGGGAGGTCCGTTGGTAACACCGTTCAGGACCCAAATCGCATAGTTATCGATCACCCACTGGCCCCTGATGCGGGCACCGGCGAGCGAGACGCCGGTCATGTCGAACGTAGTTCGATAAGTAACGTATCCATCCGGGCCATTAATGTTTGGCATCACCAAGGGAGATATCCAATGAGATACACCATTAGGTGGAGCCCACGATCCCGGCTGCTCAAAGCGCGGAATGACGTATGCATCAGTGGGACCAGGAGTAGCCGGAAACGTGCAATAGGGAACCGTCCAGTGCGGGTCCATCGCATAGTTAGTCAGCAACACGTTGTTATCATCCACCCCGGTATTGAAGAGCCGCACCCGGCCACCGGCCTGCGCTCTCGTCGCAAACTGAAGCACATATTCCTTGCCCGCGATGGTCGGCAATACACGGGACACGCTGCCCGTTCCAAGGGATAGAAAATTGGTGTCGGAGTACGCCAGCGCACTGTTGCTGCTCACAATTACGTTGTTCGTGAAGACCGTCCATCCGACGAACATGCTGCCGCTCGGGTAAACACCTGCCGGTGTATTTTCAAAACCGCTGATGAAAACATTCGTGCCCTGAAAATTGGTTTCTCCGAAAGGCGGCACCGCAAACTTGATCGGCTCCAATGCCTTGGCCGTGTCGTCCGTGAAGGTGACGTAGAAGGTGCCATTGGTATTAATCTCCACTTCATCCATGCGGATGGTATCCAACAAAATGCCTGCGTTCCCGAACCAGGTCGAAACAAAGCCCACTCTTGCTAACGTGCCCGTGGCTCGGTACAGCACCGAGGCGTTGCTCCAGTTCAGGTTGAAAAAGGTGACCGGGGGCGCAAAGGAAATATTGAGCACGGGTTGACCATTTATCTCCACACGGGCCGTTGGACTGACAGGGCTGTTCCCAAAACCCGGATTTTTGCTATACGCGAAAGTGAGCAGGTAGGTCTTACCCACCACCGTTACGACATTGCTCGAAATGCTGCCGGGGCCGGAACCGTTTAAATCCAGCGTGTTAGTCCCGCTGTGCTCTTGGCCGTAGGCGTTGGACATGTCAATGGTGCCGCTGTCTACAAGCCAACCAGAAGCAATAGTGCCCGCCGGAACTTCGGCATTCAGGTTGGTTACCACATACTCAAATCCATCGTCCAGCACACGGGTGCCGAAGTTGGTGGTGGTGACGGGGGTCTGGGTCCAGCCGTAGCCGTTGGTGGTGTCGCGGCCGCGGTTTTCGGCGAGCAGGATGCGGGTGCCCTGGGGATCGACGAGGTGG
>Ga0190265_10002579_pt1 | contig 12192 bp, 8 predicted proteins | sample Popmic124T_FD_133135 | JGI IMG/M metagenome (GOLD analysis project Ga0190265, IMG submission 133135) | Populus adjacent soil microbial communities from riparian zone of Indian Creek, Utah, USA - 124 T | ecosystem: Environmental > Terrestrial > Soil > Riparian zone | place: USA: Utah | collected... | reverse complement strand
GGTCGGCGGCGAAGTAGAGCGCGTTGTGTTCGCGACCGCGGCTCATGGCTGTGTAGGCCCATTCGCCGGAGACGCCGCTGTCGGCCAGCACGTAGGCACGGTCGACGGTCAGGCCCTGCGCGACATGGCCGGTGATGGCATAGCCGTGCAGGGTTTGGCCGCAGACGCTGCGGTCCGCCCGAGATTCCGAGCGGCTTGACGACTATGACCAGTCAACCCGTAGATGGCAGAACGGGCAGGCGCCGAAGCCGGTTTCGGGATAGCGGCTACAGCGCCCCGAGATCACGGAGTGCCGGCCACGACGCTGAGTGGCTCGAGCCAGAGCTCGCGTGTCGACCTGCCCGCTCGAACCGAAGACGACGTTCCGACCGTGGCTCACCGAGGAAGGACGACAGTTTTTCGCTGTTCGCAATCCAGTCGTCTTATGTCTCTGGCGACGCTCTGATCCGTCATGCGCTTGGATCGGCACGGCGTTGAACGCTGGATGAGAATCCGCTGCATAGCGTCAGCGGGAACTGGTCCATATCTCTCGCGTTTCCTTGACGTCGCTGAGGCATCTATGATATGACGCTCGTAACTTGCCTGTCATAGGTTGTATCTCGACCGGTGGCGATCTCGGCGCCGCTGGTCGGCGAAACGCAAGGCCGAGGAGAACGTCGGCGCGCGTCTGGGCGCTGGCGAGGAACGGATGAGGAGGAGGGGTTGATGGAGGGGTCGGACCATCGTGCGACAGCCGCAGGCTGCCGCCATCACTCAGACAGCTGGACCCGCCTGGCAATCAGGAGGGCGTCCGGTACAACATCACCCGGGGGGATCATGAAGCGCAAGTCGTTGGTGGGTTTCACAGCCGCGGTTCTTGTACTAACGCTCGGTGGCGCAACGAACGCCATGGCGACGAAGTCCGCGAAGTCGGGCTCTTGGCACGGCCACGCGAAATCGAGCACCTGGTACGTCGAGTCGTTGGCGCCGGCGAATGGAAAGGGCACGCGCAACTCTCCGTTCAACACGCTCGTGGCGGCGGAGAACGCCTCCAAGGCCGGCGACACGATCGTCATCCTGCGTTCCCCTGCCGGCACGCCACCGCTCGACGGTGGGATCCAGCTGAAGGCCAAGCAGACGCTCGTCGGCGATGGACCGAAGGTGATCGGCCGGCCGGCCGCTGCGAGCCTTCCACGCATCGCGAACACGACGACGCGGCTGGAGGGCGACGCTGTGCGCGTGGCCACAGGCGTTGAAGTGAAGAACCTCCGGATCGTCACCTCGCGGCATGGCGCCATCTACGGACTCGACGCCGGCGACGTGGAGATCATCGGCAACGACGTCACCGCCGCGAACGCGTCCTGTGACGCGCCGGGCGGCCATTGGGTGGCCGGGGCCATCATGCTTGACGCAGGCGCGAAGGTCAGCCCCGTGCGGATCGAAGGGAACATGGTTCGCGACATCAACTGCCCCGGCGACGGGATCACCCTGCGGGGGAACGGCACCGGCGCGATCCACGGCGAGTTCGTAAAGAACACGGTGACTCGCGTGAGGGCATCGACCGGGATCGGCATGGGGGTCGTTAGTCGGGACTCTTCGAAGGTGACGGCGAACTCCTACCGCGACACGGTCACCGATTTCGGCAACCCCGTCAGCGGCCACAACGAGTCGATGTACGGGAAGGTGGAGGGCGACGGTCTCGTCGTCTACAACATCGACCGCGCCGCGGTCGGGCCGAACATCGGTACGTCGTCCACCAACGGGCTCGAGCTCTGGATCGGCGGTTCGTCGCCCAACGCCCCTACGGCCCTCAACGGCGGACGGCTCTACTCGACCGTGACGAACAGCCTGTTCTTCGACAACCCGCAGGACATGTTCGAGATGAACAACACCCAGGCCGAGGACGGCAAGATGCACCTGACCCTCAAGAACGTGATCGCGAAGAACACGTTCACCGGTGGCATCGAGCCGCCGTTCAACATTGGGACGGGGCAGGCTGACTGCCTGAGCATCTTCAACCGTCCCGGCCTGAACAGTGTCAACGAATTCAGGATGATCAACAGCACGTTCGAGAACTGCAGCGGCGATGGGATTCACGCCTGGACGGCGAATCCGAACACGACGCGCGTGGAGCTGATCGACAGCACGATCGCCAATTCCGGCAACGACGCGATCCAGTACGTCAGCCTCGCCCCCACGGCGAAGGTCGACATCGACGTCGAGGGGAGCAAGCTCTCCGAGGCCGCGAACACGCTGATGGCGTTCGATCAGACAGCGCCGCTGAATCCGGACGAGGGGACCATCGACCTCGAGGGCCAGAACTGCTTCATCGGAGGCGACATCGCGACCATCGAGACGACGGGGTTCAACGTTCTCGCCAAGCGCAGCTGGTGGGGATCCGCCGCCGGCCCGGCAGCAGGCTCGATCCGTACCACGGCGGGCACGGTCGCTGTCAGTCCGGTCCTGACCCGAAAGCCGGACTGCGGGTCGTCGACGACGGGTCTCGGTCTGGACGACTAGCTGCACCACGTGGGCGAGGCGCTGTCCGTTTGACGTGACAGAGCCTCGTTCGCGAGCCCGCCCCGACTCCGCTTCGCGCCGTCGTCGACCGCGGAGCGCCGTAGTGACTGCCGGGCGGTGCACGGCCAAACCGGCCGTGCGCCGCCCGTACGGCGTTCAACCGACCTCGACGACGAGCGCGGCGCCGGTGTCGCCGGCCGCGCAACCCGTGAACAGGCCGCGACCGCCGCCGCGCTCGGCGAGAGCGTGGACGAGCTCGACGATGCCCCGCGTGCCTGTCGGGCCCTGCGGGTGGCCATAGATGAGACTGCAGCCGTACGGGTTCATCGCCGCCGCGTCGACTCCGGTCTCGCGAGCGAACCAGAGGTCGTTGACGACGAACGGGTTGTGCGTCTTGATGACGTCGATGTCGTGAAAATCGAGGCCGGCGTCGTCGAGCGCCCGCCGCGCCGCCGGGACCGGCGCCTTCGGCATCGTCCCCGGCTCGACACGCGCGAACCCGGACGAGAGGATCCTGGCCAGCGGGCCGTCGGCTCCCGCAGCACGCGCCACCTCAGCCGCCGTGACGATCAGACCCGCGGTCCCGTCGGCGGGATGGGTCTGCGAGCCGTAGCTGACCACGCCGTCTGGGCGCACCGGCCGCAGGTCCGCAAGCCCCTCCGTCGTGACGGGCCGGACGCCATGGTCCGCCTCGATCTCGACGGGCGAGCGCCGCGAGCCGGCCGTCACCGGAACCATCCAGCGCCGCTGGAACGCACGATCGCGCGCCAGCGCATCCTCGTACTGCTCGTAGCGTCGCATGGTGAGCTCATCGAGCTCCTCCTTCATGAACCCCGCATCGGCGGCGACACGCTCCGCCGTCGCGAGCATGCCCTCGCCCGTGACGGGATCTCGATCGAAGGAATCCAGCACCCAGTGCTCACTGTCGGGAGCGCCGCCCGTGGCGCTCGAGCGTGGGTAGAGCATCTGCGGCCCGTTGCTCGTGCGATCGGTCGTGACGACCAGACTCGCGCCTCCGGGCTCGCCGGTCCGGCCCGCGGCCGCCGCGTGGATCGCCGCGACCGACGTCGCGCACGCCTGGGCGATCATCGGCCCGCTCACACCCGCGAAACCGAGGCGGGCAGCGAGGGTCGGCGCTCCGTAGAACGCCTCCTTCTGCGGGATCGTCATCCCGAGCACGAGCTCGTCGACGGGCCACTCGAGGCCCCGGTCCTCGAGCGCCCGGCGCGCGACCTGTTCGGCAAGGTCGAGGCTGTTGATGTCTGCGGCAGGCCCCTGCCAGCGCATGAACGGCGATGCCCACGCCGCGTCGACGGGGATGACCGTGTCCTGGTAGCGCATCTCAGGCGGGATCAGGCACGATGACGTTTGCCGGGCAGGGCGTCTCGTACAGGCGCGCGACCTGGTCCGCGCGCAGCTCGAGGACGCGGCGCTGGTTGATATAGCCCTTGTCGGTGATCTCACCGGCGTCGATTTCGGGCGGCTCGGAGAGCAGGAGCAGCCGGTCTATGCGACGGGCCGATCCGGCTCCATCGTTGAGCTCGCGCAGCGCGTCCGCCAGGAACGATCGGAGGGCGGGATGATCGAACGGTACGTCTGCGTCCTCGCCGCAGAGCCCGCGGGCCTCAACCTGGTTGACCCACGCCAGCGCGGCCGCGAACTCCCGGTCGTGGCCGGCGATCACGGCGTCCGTGAGGACGCGCGCCCTGGACAGCAGCTCAGTCCGCAGCATGCCGACGTGGACCCATGTCCCGGTCGCCAGCTTGAAGTCCTCCGCCAGTCGGCCGGCGAACATCAGCCCCTGAGACGGTCGTCCCTCGTCGACGAGACGGACCGCGTCGCCGGTGCGGTAGAAGCCCTCCTCGTCGAACGCGGCGGCCGTCGCCTCCTCGTTCGCGTGATAACCAGGCGTGATGTTGGGCCCTGAGAGGCGGATCTCGTACTTGTCGGCGTCGGGCACGAGCTTAAGAATGACGCCGGGCAGCGGAACGCCGATGCAGCCGCACCGCGCGGAATGGAAGTGCGCACTGGTCGCGCCCGGTGCGGTCTCGGTCGTACCCCACGACGCCGTCAGGGGCACGTCGTGGTCGGCCACGTCGGCAGCGACGGCCCGCAGCCGGTCCCAGAGGTCCTGGGGGAGCGCCGCGGCCGCATAGAACATGAAGCGCAGCCGGGAGAAGAACGTGGCAGCGAACTCCCGGTCCTGCTCGAGCCGCGGCGCGAGCAGGGCGTAGCCGGCCGGCACGTTGTAGTACACGGTCGGGGGCATCGAGCGCAGGGCGTCGATCGTCCGCCCGAAGAGATGCGGGGCGGGCTTGCCGTCGTCGATGTAGAGCGTGCCGTCGTACGCGATCACCTGGTTGAGGTTGTGGTTGCCGCCGAAGGTGTGGCTCCACGGCAGCCAGTCGACGAGCACCGGAGGCTCCGTGTGCAGGAACGGCCAGATCCGCCCGAGCGCCTGCTGGTTGGAGCAGAGCATCCGGTGGGTATTGATGACGCCCTTCGGGTACCCCGTGGAGCCCGACGTGAAGAGGATCTTCGCCACGGAGTCCGGACCCAGGGCGGCGACGGCCACATCGACGGCGCCCGTCGGCTCGGTCAGCAGGAGATCCTCCAGGAGCAGGGCGCCGTCGGCGTATCCGCGCGCGACGATCCGGACCGGGACGTAGGGCCGCGTGGCCGCGAGCGCGAGGCGGTACGCATCGCCGTCGTCGGCAAACACGGCGCCGGGTTGCGTGAGCCGGACGAGCTCGCGGATCCGTTCGTGGTCGCGGCTCATGAGTGAGTACGCCACGCTCACCGGGACGACGGGAACACCGGCGGTATGGGCGGCCAGCGTCAGCAGGAGGTGCTCGATCGAGTTGCCCGAAAGCACCATGAGGGGGCGGTGCGGGCCCAGACCGTGATCGAGCAGGGCCTGGGCGAGGGCGTCCGCGGACGCGCGTGCTTCGCCCCACGTCAGCGTGCGCCAGGACTCGCCGTCGCGGTCCGCGGCGAGCGTGCGGTCGGGATGCGACTGGCTACCGGCGCGGAAGAGCTGCGCCATGCTCGGCGCGTACGGCCCGAGGTCCTCCTCTGAGCGGAGCAGCAGCGAGCCATCCGTCCGCCGCTCGTCCGCTATCCGCGGCGTGCTGAAGACATCGAGAGCGGCGTTGACCATTTCTCCTCCGGGCGAGACGGCGTAGCGAACGTAAAGACTATTTGGGGACGACCGTAAGTCAAGTGTCAGCTATGGCGCTTGACCATCTCGACCACGGCGGATACGACGGCTTCGGGGTGCTCCAGGTGCGGGCTGTGGCCGCCCGACATGACGAGGCGCGTGACCCGCCCTCGGACCGCCGCCTCGATCCGATCGAGCTGCGCGAGCGTCCCGTACGGGTCGTCGGCGCCCTGGACCAGCAGCGCGGGGGCGCTCACGAGTGCCGCGTCCTTCTCGAGGTTCCAGGCGAAAAACGCCGGGTCCAGCCACACATCGCACCATCCCCAGAACGCAGCATCCGGGTCGTCGTGGTGCCGCGCCATCCGCTCACGCAGGCTGCCGGCGATGTACGCCTCCCGGGTCTTGCGGATGGCGTCGACCGTGATCGACTCGACGAACACGTGCGGCGCCAGGAGGACCAGCGCGGAAACGGGGTGCCGCCCGGCATGGATGAGCGCGATGGAGCCGCCGTCGCTGTGGCCGACGAGGAACGGGGTGCGGGCGTCGAGGCGATCCAGCAGCTCGGGAAGGACCTCGAGCGCCTCCTCGTGGAAGAACGCCGGCGTGCGCGGCCGCGGTGGCGGCCCTGAGCGCCCGTGGCCGAAGCGAGAGAAGGCGAGGACCCGGCGGCCGGTTGCCGCGTTGAGCGCGGCCGGCAGGTCGCGCCAGAGATCGAGCGAGCCCAGCCCCTCATGGAGGAGCACGAGCGGGGCGAGGCCGACGGCGCCAGCGAGCTCGAGCACGTCGAGGTCGCCACCTGCAATGGTCACGGCCTGGCGAACGGATGCTGAGGTGGGAACGTGATCCGGCAACGCGGGTTCAGGCGCTCGTAGCGGCGCGCTCGGCTTCGCGCAGCTTGAACCGCTGGATCTTCCCGGTCGGCGTGCGCGGCACGTCGTCGACGAACGCAACGACGTGCGGGTACTCGTAGCGGCGTAGCCGTTCCTTGCACCACGTCCTGAGCTCGTCGGCGAGGGGTTCGGGGCTGGCGGCGGGCTCCTTGCAGATGACGAACGCTTTGATCCTGCTCACGTCCTCGACCTGCACTCCGATGACCGCCGCCTCCGACACTGCGGGATGGGCGGCCAGGCATGCCTCGACGTCCGCGGGCGCGACCCACAGCCCGCCCACCTTGATCATGTCGTCGGCGCGGCCCTGGTATGCGAAGTAGCCGTCCGCCGTTCGCACGTAGCGGTCGCCGGTGAAGAACCAGTCGCCGCGCATGCACTGACGGGTCTTCGTCCGCTGGTGCCAATAGTAAGGGGCGCAGCTGTCGCCCCGGACCAGCAGGTCGCCGGCTTCACCTGGCCCGACCTCGCGACTGGCCTCGTCGACGACGCGCAGCTCGTATCCCGGCACGGGGCGGCCCGAGGTCCCGGGGCGCAGATCGTCCGTCGTGTTCGAGCAGTAGATGTGCAGCATCTCGGTCGAGCCGATGCCGTCGAGGATCGGCAAGCCGGTCTGCTCCTGCCAGCGCTCCTGGACGGCGGCGGGCAGCGCCTCGGCTGCCGAGACGCACGCTCGCACGCCGGAGAAGTCGGTGCCGGCAACCTGGCCGGACTTGAGCATCGCGGCGTACAGGGCGGGAACCGAGAAGAAGAGGCTCGGTCGATGGCGCGCCACCGTGTCGAGGATACGATCCGGCCGGGAGGGGCCGGACACCTGGACGGCCGCGGCTCCCACCGCGAGCGGGAAGGAGAGGCCGTTTCCGAGCCCGTAGGCGTGGAAGAGCTTGGTGGTCGAGTAGCAGAGGTCCGCCTCGGTGATCTGCAAGACGTGCTTGGCATAGGTCTCGATCGTGACGAAGATGTCGCGCTGCGAGTGCACGACGCCCTTGGGGCGTCCTGTCGAGCCGGAGCTGTACAGCCAGAACGCCATGTCGTCGGGATGGGTGTCGACCGGCGCCGCCAGCTCGCTCGGCAGCTCGGCGATCGCGTCCTGGAAGCTCCTGTGGTCACTGGGATCGCCGTTGGCCACGAGCGCCTGCACCGAGGGCCGCGACTCGATGGCCGGACTGAGCTTGTCGAGCAGCGCGGAGTCCACGACGACCAGTCGCGCGTAGCTGTCGTCGAGGTAGTACGCATAGTTGTCCGCGCGGTCTAGCGGGCTGACCGGGACGGGTACGGCGCCGATCCGGATCGCGCCGAGGAACGTCGCGTGGAAGACCGGCGAGTCGTCGAGCACCAACAGCACGCGGTCCTCGCGGCCGATGCCGAGCTCCTCCAAGAGTGTCGCGGTGCGAGCCGTGAGCCCCGCCACGTCGGCGAAGGTGAGCACCTCGCCGGCGTGAAGCAGCGCGGGGCGATCGCCGCGGCCAACATCGAGATTGCGGTCGAGTAGCAGGCTGACGTTGAGATGCTTCGGGGCCACGACGCTCATCGGGACTCCGCTCCTCGCTCGTGACGGAATGGTGACGTTCGTCGGAGATGCGAGTCTAGTGATACGCCGTAACGACCGTCATCCAACTGTCAGACGAACGCGAGGTCGAGCCGAGCGACAATGGTCCGCAGCGTCGGTCCGTTCGCCCATCACGAGCAGGATCGGCGCCGACGGCTGTTCGAGCAGGCCCTCGTGCAGGAGCGACAGCTCGGAGCAGCGCGCGACGTAGTCCTCGAAGGTCGTCTCGCCAAAGGAGCTTCGTCGCCTCCTCGGCCTGGAGCGCAGCTGATGGGCGAGCAACGCGAAGCCGTCGACTTCAGCTACGTCGACACGGCTGATCCGCATACCGCCACGGAGCCGACTGCCGAGATCTTTGGCGGCGAGGTCACCGTGCGGGCTGTACTGCCGCCGACGAGCGAGGATCGCGACGAGATCGCCCACGAGAAGGGCAAGGAGGTAGTGCTGACGGACGCCTACGCGAGACCCGCGAGCGGTTCTCCTTCGAGGAGATCTGTCAGGGCAACCTGCACGCGCTGCTGGAGTGGAAGCTCGGGCCGCTTGCGAGCACCAGCGCATGGCGGACCTCGCTGGAGCGCCGACGCCGCGAGACAGACGAGGAAATGCAGCGCGGCGAGGACCCGCTCCGACCCGGCTCAGCGTTCCGCAAGCTACAGGCGGTTATTGAGCGAGGCCAGTTTGTCGCTGCGCTGGTGCGGGAGTTACCCGAGCTCCGCGAGCGTGCCGGGGACTTCTTCGCCAGCCTGGATCTGCGGATGATGCCGAGCTTCCTGCTGTACGCCTGCCTGCGCGCGGGCCTGGCGATGACACCCGGGCGGACGGCCAAGCCGGGAGACGGATACGACCTCACCCACCTTGTGCACGGGCTGTCGCGGTGTGACGTGGTGACCGCCGACCGCGGCATGGTGAGATGGTGCGCGCCCACCGACTGCTGCCCGGCGGCGTAAGGCTCGTCGAGTCCTCCGATGTCGACGGTCTCGTCGGCGCTCTGCACGCGGCACTCGAGTTCTAGAGGCATCTGGAGCGATCCAACTGGCGCTGGTGCTCCGCACGGTTCCATGCCCCGCTGGATCCGGGTCACCGCTCAACCGTAAGGACACACACACCCCTGCACTTCGTGCGACCGGCTCGCCCGCCCAAAATTGGGCCTTCGGCGGAGCGCGGGCTGATCGACGCCCGGACTACCTGGGTCGCGTCCCGCGAGGATCACGCAGCGGGACGGGCGAGAGGGCCTGCAGGCACTGTTGATGGGCGCTTCGAGGGCGGCTTGGTCGGCGGCACCGCAGTCCCGGGACTGAACGCCCGGGTGGCGGCGTCCGCGAGCTGGCTCGCGCGGATCGCGTGGAGGTAGCGTTCAGTGGTCTTGAGGTCCGCATGGCCGAGCAGGTCCTTGACCGTGACCGGGTCGAGCACGCGCGTGAGCAGCGTGCCGGCCGTGTGACGGAGGTCGTGGAAGCGCAGCGCGGGCAGGCCGGCGGCGTCGCGTGCGCCGATATAGCGGCGGCGCAGCGCCGACGGATCGAGCCGATCGCCGACGACGCTGCAGAAGACGTAGTCCTCGGCAGCGGTGAAGTTCGGCCGCTGTGAGAGCCGGTCGAGCGCGGCGAGTGACTGGTCGGCGAGCGGTACGTAGCGGACACGGCGCCCCTTCGTCGTCCGCTCGACGGTGTCCGAGAGTGCGCGCTCGACGACGAGCACACGCTCGCTCCAGCGCACGTCGCGCCAGCGCAGTACGACGAGCTCACCGCGACGCAGACCGGTGTACGCGGCGACGCGCAGCAACTCGCCGAGTTGGTGGTCCTCTGCTTCGCGGAGGCCAGCATCCGCCGCCGTCTCGTAAGTGCGCTTGGTTCGCCACGCGCCCTGCTCCGCTGAGCGTGCGAGCGCCTCGATCTGCTCCACCGTGAACACCTCGAGACGCCCTGGTCCGTCCTCGCGACGCTTGGCGGTCGCCGCCGCCGGGTTCTCGGCGATCCGCCAGCGTCCGCGCTGCTCGGGCCGAAGCCCGAAGTTGAAGATCGCGACGACGACCTCGCGGTGCCGGTTCACGGTTCGGCGCGCTACCCCTGCGTCGCCGACCTGATCCAACAGGGCGGCGACTTCGGTCGTCGTGATCTCGCCGGCGGGCCGGTCGCCGAACGCTCCGGTGATCCGACCGAGTGCACGCCCCCGGCCGCGGCGATATGGCGTGCCGGGCTCGGCGAGCATTGCACGGTAATTGCGCAGGGTCGACGGCTTCACGTCCTCGACGGCGGCGAGGTGATGGAGCCACGCCTGTGACAGCGCGCGGAACGTCGGCGCGCCCGCGCGGGCGGCCTCGGCGCGATCGTGTGCCGCCCTGGCTCGATACTGCGCAGCCTCCTCCTCGGCAGCGCGGATGACGTTGGCGACCAGGCGTCGCGCCTGGCGCTCGGTGAGGTACTCCGGCCGCGCGCGCCCGGGACGGGGCCGCCAGCCGCCGCTGTCGTCCTGCTCGAGCCAGGCCGCCGCTCCGAGTCGTCGCTTTGTTCTTGAGCCGTCCGCGCACCGCCACTGCGGGGCTTCTGTCGTTCACGATGGCGCGGCGGGGAGTTGCACCGTGGCGCAGAGCCCGCCACCGGCCCGGGGGGCGAGGGTGAGGGTGCCGTCGTGTGCTTGGGCGATGCTCTTGACGATCGCCAGGCCGAGGCCGGTGCCTGCGTGGCCGCTGCGTATGCGTTGAGTGCCGCGCTGAAACGGCTCGACCAGCGTGGACACCAACTGTGGGGTGAGCGTCTCGCCGGTGTTCTCGACAGTGAGCACCACGCTCTCGGGGTGAGCGCTGGTCGTGACCCACACGGTGCCCTGCTCGGTCAGGTTGTGGACGATCGCGTTGTGCACGAGGTTGGTAGTCATCTGCTGCAGGAGCGCGTGTGAGCCGATGGCGGGCGTCATGTCGCCGGAGGTCTCGATGGTGACGCCGCGCGTTTCTGCGAGAGGGAGGAGCGTTTCAGTGGCTTCTTCCGCTATGAGCGACAGGTCGACGGGTTCTCGGACGAAGGACCGCTGGTCGGCGCGGCTGAGCAGGAGCAATGCTTCGGTGAGGCCGATCGCTCGGGTGTTGACGAAGTGCAGGCGGTCGACAAGTTCGTCGTTGCCGCGGCTCTGATCGTTGCGGGCGACGTCGAGCAGTGTCTGCGTGATCGCCAGTGGCGTGCGCAGCTCGTGGGAGGCGTTGGCTGCGAATCGCTGCTGTTCGGCGACGTGTGCTTCGAGGCGCGCGAGCATGGCGTCGAAGGCGTCGGCGAGTTCGCGGAACTCGTCGTTGCGGCCTTCCAACCGGATTCGGTGGGAGAGCGATCCGGTCGTGGCCGTGCGCGTGGCGTCCGTGATGCGGGTCAGGGGGGCGAGCATCCGGCCGGCGAGAATCCACCCTCCCAGCAGACCGAACACGAGCAGGAACGCCAGCACGATGGCCGCGGGCAGGCTGAAGCCGTTCAGGGGGTCGGACCGGATGGGTGGGATCCACGGGAGGCCGAAGATCACCTCGTCGGGTATGTATCGCAGCAGGGACACCCACACGACCGCGAGCATCAAGGCGCTTGCGACCATGAGGAACCCGGCGTAGCTGAGGGTGAGTTTGAGGCGGACGCTCAACCCAGGCGCTCTAACCATCGTCGCCTCCCCTACCTCCGGCGTCCGGTTCTGTGTCTATGCGGTAGCCGACGCCGGCCACCGTGGCGATGATCGCCGGTTCGCCGAGCCGTTTGCGCAGTGCCGAGACCGTGATGCGCACGGCGTTGGTGAACGGGTCTGCGTTCTGATCCCACGCCCGTTTCAGGAGCTCTTCGGCGCTGACGACTCCGCCTTCGGCCCCGATGAGCACTTCGAGCACGGCGAACTGCTTCCGCGTGAGCGCGATGTAGCGGCCGTCGCGGTAGACCTCCCGGCGGAACGGATCCAGCTGCACACCTGCGATCTCTCGCACCGGCGGCCTGTTGTGGGCGCGCCTGCGGTCGAGCGCCCGGAGCCGCAGGACGAGCTCTCGGAGCTCGAACGGTTTGGTGAGGTAGTCGTCGGCACCGAGCTCGAAGCCGGATGCCTTGTCGTCGATCCGGTCGGCCGCGGTGAGCATGAGG
>Ga0190265_10002578_pt1 | contig 12194 bp, 12 predicted proteins | sample Popmic124T_FD_133135 | JGI IMG/M metagenome (GOLD analysis project Ga0190265, IMG submission 133135) | Populus adjacent soil microbial communities from riparian zone of Indian Creek, Utah, USA - 124 T | ecosystem: Environmental > Terrestrial > Soil > Riparian zone | place: USA: Utah | collected... | reverse complement strand
GAGGAGCGCAGCCTCAAGGTGCGGCAGCCCCTCCGGCGGATGCGGGTGGCGCTGCCGCGCGCGGCCGATGCGGGGTCGATTCGTATCGCGAGCGCCGTGCTGTCGCGCAATCTGGCGGCGCGGGACGTGCGGGTCGTAAGCATGGAATCGGAGATTCTTCCGGAGGGGCATTTCAACCGGGCGGTCGATGCGACGCAGAACAAGGCGGCGATGCTGTTCGGCGTCGTGTTGCGGCTGATGCGGAGGGTCATTGCCGCGAATCCCGGCTGCGACCTTGTGTTTTTCGTCGATAAGCAGGGCGGGCGGGATTATTACTCGGAGGTGCTGAGCGAGGCGTTTCCCGATCGGGCACTGCGGGTTCTGGAGCAGGCCGGCGACGAGGGCGAGTATGAGCTTGCGGGCGGCGGCACGACGTGGCGGATCCGGTTCAGCCAGGAGGGCGACAGCAAGCACATGCCGGTGGCGCTGGCGAGCATGATGAGCAAGTACGCCCGCGAGCTGTTCATGGAGCGGCTGAATTCCTACTGGAAGCAATTTGACGAGTCGATCGCGCCGACGGCGGGGTATTACAGCGACGGGTGGCGATTTGTGAAGGCGATTTCGCCGCACGCGCGGCGGCTGGGATTTCCGACGGAGCATTTCGTTCGAGCGAGATAGCCGGAGCGTTTGCGAATGAGCGAATCGATGGCGCGGCGGAAATTGCCCGGATGGCTGGCGGGCTGGCTGGCGCGGCACCGCAACCCGGTGTCATTCTGGTTGCACATGGTTGGCATCCCGATGACGCTGGTTGCGGTGGTGCTGGCGATTGTGCAGCTTGCCCGTGGGGAATGGGGCCTGTGGTGGCGGCCGGCAGTGCTGTTTTTCGGCGGATACTTCTTGCAGTGGGTGGGGCACGTGATTGAGGGGAATGACATGGGGGAGTTGATTCTGATCAAGAAACTGCGCGGCAAGCCGTACGTGGCGATATCGCCGCGATATGCCTCGAAATAAACGCCGCACCGCGACGAGATTTACTACCCGATTAGATACGACTTATCCAGTTCTCCACACGAAGATTTGCGACGACGTTGAAATGACCGTCCGAACTTAGCAGAGTGAGATGTCGAGATCGAGCGATCGATGCGATCTGTACGTCGATCATGGGGATCGGTCGGCCCGCGCGACGAAGCTCTACACGGATACGGCCGAATTCGATTGCGGCTGCTTCGTCAAATTCCCAGATATGAAAACCTCGACAAAGCGCATCGATGCGTTCGCAGTTCTCTTCAATCTGAGTACTGTTGAATGCCATGAACCAGAGCTCGCCAATCGAGGGCCGGCACAATCCGGTTCGGGACCCCGTGAGGCCTGACAGCCGATCAATCAGCGCGTCATCCCCACGCAGAATCATGCCGGCATGGTTTGTATCCAGTAGGTAATCGGTCACGATTCGTCGATGGGGCTGAGGTCGGATTCGCGAAGCTGTTGAACTTCGGCCAGGAGTGCATCGAGTTCTGTTGGATCACCCGCCCAACGTGCATCGCAGGGTCGCAGGGCCTCCGGATTGCCGGTGTTCGATGCCGTGGATTCAGCGAGTGGCTCAACTCTTACGAGCGTACCATCATTAAGAGACAAAGGTTGATCGAAGACGACCGTCCCGTTGTGGACTCTTCCAGTGAAGCTCATGCGGTTCCTCCATCAACAATTGTATCTGTAGTCCGGCATTCTTCCCATCGCGAGTTTTCGGGCGTGCGTACATTCAATGTTCGGCGCTCGCCTCGCTGGCGCTTCGGCCTCGGAATGGGTTCACTCCGCGAAAAGAGCTTCGACAAAGGTTTGGGGGTCGAAAGGCTCGATGTCGTCCATCGTTTCGCCGAGGCCGACGAATTTCACGGGCACGTTCAGTTGGTCGCGGATGCCGACGACGATGCCGCCCTTGGCGCTGCCGTCGAGCTTGGCGAGGATGATGCCCGAGACGCGGACGTGCTCGCTGAACATGCGTGCCTGCTGCACGGCATTCTGGCCGATGGTCGCGTCGAGCACCAGCAACACCTCGTGCGGCGCGCCGGGCAGCTTTTTCTCCACCACGCGCTGAATCTTGTTCAGCTCGCGCATGAGATTGTCCTGCGTGTGCAGACGCCCAGCCGTATCGACCAGCAGGATGTCCGCCTTGCGGGCGATGGCCGCCTCGCAGGCGTCGTACGCCACCGCGCCGGGATCGGCGCCCTGATCGTGCTTGACGATGTCTACTCCGGCGCGGCCGGCCCACTCGGTGAGTTGCAGGACCGCGGCGGCGCGATAAGTGTCGCAGGCCGCGACGATGACCTTGTTCCCTTGCTTCTTGAGCCAGTTGGCGAGCTTCGCCACGCTGGTGGTCTTGCCGCTGCCGTTGATGCCGGCGATCAGAATCACGGTCGGCCCGCTGGGCGCCCGGGCGAGCGTTCGAAGGTCCTCGGGCCACTTCGAGACGATGTACTGTTTTAGAAATGCGATGATGTCCTGCGACTGGGCGATCTCTTTTTTCTTCCACGCCTCACGAACGGCGCCGATGAGCTTCTCGGCCGTCGCGGGGCCGAAGTCGTCGCGGATCATCGTTTCGTAGACTTCATCGAGCAGCGCTTCGTCGATGGGACGGCCGAAGGGCAGGACGGATTTGAATCCGCTGACGACTTTTTCGCGGGTCTTGGAGAGCGCTTTCTTGAATTTGTCGAAGAGACCCATTTTGGGAATTGAGAATGTAGAATTGAGAATGTAGAAATGAGGATCGCCGGAGCGCGAGGCAACCTGCCCCCGATTTTTCTACATTCTTCATTCTACACTCTTCATTCGTCCCCCGTATTGGCGAGCTGCGGTGAAGTCTTCTTTACGATGGCGTCGAGAATGCCGTTGATAAAAGCCGCCGTCTCCTTCGTCCCGAATTCCTTGCCGATCTCGATGGCCTCGTTCAGGGCGACCTTCGCGTGCACCTCCGGCCGGTGCATCAGCTCGCAGACCGCGACCCGCATGATATTGCGATCGATGGCCGCGAGGCGCTTCATGTCCCAGTTTTGGAGCGACGACTGAATCGTCTCGTCGATCACGCCGAGGTCCTGGCGGACATCGAGCACGAGCCGGCGCGCGTGCTCGACGATAGCGGCCGGTGGAGCCTCGTCGGCGAGGAAATCGCCAAGCTGCTGCGCGAATTCGTCGCCCATCGCGTCGAAGAGACAGAGCGCCTGCATGGCGAGAATGCGTGCCTGACGGCGGTCGATCATCTTCAATGTTATAAGCGCGGCCGCTCGGTGTTCGCAAGGATGATGGGTCAGAACTCCGCGAGGAATGAGCCGGAACGGCGAGCAAGGCTGTTGGATGCACTTTGAATGATGGGGTGTGCATCGAGCGCATGATGATTACGGGTGATTCTTTAGCGCAAGACGGTGCTGGACAAGACAGCGCCGGATGCGATTTGGCGGCAGGTGGGCAATGTCCACCCTACAGGGGAATCGTGCCGCTGCTCGAATATCAACGGGCGGTGGTTGAAAGCCCCGCGCGGTTCACCTGGAACTGCTGGGCACGGCAGACGGGCAAGAGCTTCTCGTTCAGCCTGCGGCGCCTGCTGCGCGGGCTGATGCGCGAGCGAAACCAGATCATCCTGTCGGCCGGCGAGCGGCAGAGCCGCGAAGTCATGCACAAGGTGCGCATGCACTGCGAGGCGCTGCACATCGCCTGCATCGTGGCGGGGTTCGATTTTTTCGACGGAGTGGCGGTGCGTGGGCTGGAGGCGCAGTTGCCGGGCGGCGTGCGGGTGATCGCGCTGCCGGCCAATCCGATGACAGCTCGCGGGTTTACCGGCGACGTGTTTCTCGACGAATTCGCCATGCACCGGGATGACGATGCCATCTGGTCGGCATTGCTTCCCACGGTGCTGCGCGGCGAGGGCGAGCTGGACGTGGCGTCGACGCCGTTCGGGCAGCAGAACATGTTTTATCGCCTGCGATCCAACCCCGATTTTGCGGCATCGACGGTGACGCTGGCCGAGGCGGTGGCACAGGGGCTGGACGTGGACGCGGAGGCAATGCGGCGGGCGATCGGCGACGAGCTGACCTGGCGGCCGGAGTTCTGCTGCGAGTTCGTGGACGAGGCGACCAGCTTCATGCCATACGAATTGATTCGTTCGTGTGAATGCGAGCGGCTTTCGACGGAGATCGATTGGGCCGTGCTGGAGCGACCGGAGGCGGACGTTTTCGTCGGGGCGGACATCGGCCGGGTGCGGGACGTGACGGCGATTTGGCTGTGGCGTCGGGAGGGCGAGGCATTCGAGACCGCGGGCTTGCGAGTTTTGTCGGGCGCGCGGTTCGCGGAGCAGGAGGCGATTCTCAGCGGGCTGCTGGAGAAGCGGGCCGTGCGGCGGTGCTGCATCGATGCGACGGGGCTGGGATTGCACCTCGCGGAGCGACTGATCGAGCGCTTCGGCGAGCATCGCGTGGAGGGTGTCATGTTCACGGCGGCGTTGAAGAGTCAACTGGCCGGCGGGCTGCGGGCGCGGGCGGAGCGCGGACTGATACGAATTCCGGCGGACGAGACCGTGGCGGCGGACTGGCACTCGATTGCGAGATTGGTGCGCAGCGGCGGGCAGGTGCGGTTTGAGGCGGATCGATCCAGCGGCGGGCACGGCGACCGCTTCTGGGCAGCGGCGCTGGGTTTGTACGCGGCGGAGGGTTACGGCGGTGGTGCAGGTGGCGGGGTCGTGACGAGTGGAGGGCTGCGGTTTGGAAGGCCGGGAATTTGGTAGAGGGCAGAAATAAGAAATAAGAGATTTGAGATTTGAGATTTGAGATTTCAGATTTCAGATTTGAAATTTCAGATTTGGAATCGTGCAAGCGGAGACTGATATGAAACCCTTCAAGTGGATCGTGAATGCATTACGCGGAAAAAGTGTCGAGCCGCCGCGGGCGGGGGTGCTGGTGGGGCGCGGCCCGGAGGAGTTGTTTCGCGACTACCCCGCCGACGGACTGACGCCGCAGCGACTCGTCTCGATCTTTCGGGCGGCCGATGGCGGTGACGTTGCCGCGCAGATGGCACTCTATGAGCAGATGGAGGAAAGGGACGCGCACCTGTACAGCGTGGCGAACACGCGGCGGCTGGCGGTGACGGGACTGCCGTGGGAAGTCGTGTCGGCGGCGGAGATGCCGGGATGGGGATCGGGGCGGTTGCGGAACGCCGACCGGAAGCTGGCGGACGATGCGGCGGCGTTTTGTCAGGAAACGCTGCTGGATATGGAGGGATTTGAAGAGGCCCTCGCGCATCTGTCGCTGGCTTATGGGCGAAATATCGCGGTGGCGGAGCTGGTATGGGACGCGACGGCGCGCGGGGTTCGGTTGGCGGAGATTGCGCCGATCGATTTTGGAAGGCTGACGTTCGACGAGCGCGGCGACCTGCGGATTCTGACGGAGGAGGCGCAATTCGAAGGCATCGCCCTGCCGCCGGCCAAGTTCGTCGTGCATACCCCACAGGCCGCCAGCGGTCTGCCCATGCGCGGCGGGCTGCTTCGCGTCACGGCGATGGCCTACCTCGGGAAGCGCTTCGCGATCAAGGACTGGCTGATCTTCGCCGAAGTGTTCGGCATGCCGGTGCGGATCGCGCGGTATCAGCCCAACGCGACGCCCGCGGAGAAGCGCGAGTTGCTGGAGATGCTCAAGCAGCTTGGGGCCGACGCGACCGGAATTTTCTCGAAGGCCGTGGAGATCGACATCAAGCAGACCCGCCTGCCGGGCGAGACGAACCTGTACGAGAACCTGTGTCTCTACTTTGACCGCGAAATCAGCAAGGCCTGGCTCGGCCAGACCCTGACGACCGACACGATTCGCAGCCTGGCCAGCGCCGGGGCGGCCGTGGTGCATGATCGCGTGCGGCGCGACTTGCGCGATGACGACCTTCGCAAAGAAGCGCAGACGATTCGGCGCGACCTGTTGTCGGTCATGACGCGGTTTGAGTTCGGAGCGGAAGCGCCGGTGCCCCATTTCCGCCGGATTCCAGACCAGACCATGTCGCCGGAAACCCTGGCCCGGGTGCTGGGGCTGGCGGCGAACGAGCTGGGGGTACGGGTGCCGGCCCGATGGGCGCATGCTTCGCTGGGGATTCCGGAGGCGCGGGAGGGCGAAGCGGTGCTGGCGGGAAACAGCGAATAGCGAATATCGAATCGCGAATCGCGAATCGCAAAAAAGGGGCAACTTTCGCTATTCAGCATTCGCTATTCATTCGGAACGGTGAGCCAGACTGCAAGTGTTGTGTCGAGGAACAGCGGCGATTCGGAGGAATGGCGATGACGGACTGCGAGGTGAACATGGGAATGGAACTTCGAGAGGACCTGCGGGTGGCGCTGGAGGCGCGGCCGCTGAGCGACGCGGCTGTCGCGCGGATTGCGGACGCACGCGCCGCGAAGGAAAAGGCGCCGGTCCCGCATCGGGTGATGATCGTGCCATGGGGAGAAGTGCAAAGCTCCGCGGGCGCATTCATGTTTGATGACGATGCCGCTGCGGAGACACTAGCGGCGTTCGCGGCGCATGGGACCGATCTGCCGGTGGACTACGAGCATCAGACGCTGGGTGGCGAATTCAGCTCGCCGAACGGGCAGGCGCCGGCGGCCGGTTGGATCACGGGGTTGGTACCGGTTTCACCGGAACAGGCGGGATCCCAGGACATGCCGGCGCAGGCGGGCTTATGGGCCAACGTGACGTGGACGGACGATGGGTCCGAGCGGTTGGCGAATCGCGAATATCGATACCTCTCGCCGGTGGCGCTGGTGCGCAAGACGGACGGCCGATTGGTGGGGCTGCACTCGGCAGCGCTGACCAACAAGCCGGCGATCGTGGGGATGCGGCCGGTGGTGAATCGGGATCGGCTCTCGGCCGGCGAACTTTCGGCGACGACGCATCTGTTGGCGCTGCGGATCGCGCTGTCCCTCGACGAAGGCGCGGACGATGCGGCTGTCTTGCGAACGGCGGTGGGGCGGCTGCGTGCGTTGGAGAACGCGGAGTTTCAGCGTCGCGCTGAAGCACGAGTGGCTGAGGCGATGTCGGCTGGAAAGTTGACGGCTTCTCAGCGCGATTGGGCCTATGGACTGGCACTGCGCGATCCGTCCGAATTCGACCGCTGGGCAGCCGATGCGCCGCGGGTGGTGGCGATGGGGCGGATGATGCAGCCGCTTGCGTGCGGCGGAGCGGCGAGGGCGGCGCGCGGGGTTGTCGAATCGGCGGCGCGGATGGAATGGCGGACGAATCGTCAGTTTCTGGAAAGGATTTGCAGCGAGGATGCGTATGCGGCGGCGGCGCGGCGGGAGTAAACGCAAAACGCCGAAAAGTCGAAACGCCGAGATGGGATCGGACTTGAGATTTGACATTTGGAATTGAAATTGAAACGAACGGGAGGATGTCATGGCTTTGACGGCAAATCGGGAATTGAATCGTTACGTCGACCAGGAGCTGCGCTCGTTCAGCGTCGCGGCCGCGGCCCACGTTTACAAGGGCGCCTTCGTCGGATTTGAACGGTCCACCGGCCACGTGCGCAACCTGCAATCCGGCGATCTGTTCGCGGGCATCGCCTATGAGGAGATCGACAACTCCGGCGGCGCGGCGGGCGCGCAGTCGGTGCGGCTCTACACGCAGGGCGATTTCATTCTGACCACGTCGGGCGCCACGCAGGCCCTGGCCGGAGCGCCGGTCTATGCGAGCGACAACGAGACCACGACGGTCTCGCCGAACCAGGGCATGTCGTTCGTGGGAATCGTCATGGCGGTGGTCGGCTCGAACCTCGGCGTGGTGCGAATCATGCCGGTGACGGCGCCGCAGCAGGAGCAGGCGGTCTATGCGCCGCTGACCAGCTCGACTTCGGCCGCAACGACCCACACCGTGATGGTGCCGCAGCGGGCGATTCGCGTGGTCAGCGCGCAGGTGTCGTTCCGTGTCGTGCCCGATCAGGGATTGCTTGACGTCGGCATCGTCGTCGCCGATCCGGACGAGATGGTCGATGCGTTTAACCTGACCACGCTTTCGGTCAACACGCCGGCGCTGTTGCCGCTGGCGAGCCGGAGCTTTGCCGCGGCAGCGCCGATCTACGCGAAGGTCGGACAGGCCACGAGCACGGCGGGGCTGGGCGGGATGCTGGCACTGCGGTATGTGGAGCTGCCGTGAGAGTAAGGCGGTGAGTTTCCTTGTTGGTTGTTGGTCATGAGTGAAAACGAAACGCCGGATGGCAACGATGTACTCCGGCTTGGGAGTGAGCAGATATGGCGATTATCAATACGGGGCTTTTGACGAAGGGACTGCGGGGCGAGTTTTTCAATCGCTTCGAGAACACCAAGACGCACTTTCAGGATTTGTCGACGCGGGTGGCGTCGACCACCGACCGTGAGACCTATCGCTGGCTCGGCACGGTTCCCCAGGTGCGGGAGTGGGGCACGGGTCGTTTGGCGCAGGGCCTGCGCACCGAGAGTTATTCGATCGAGAACCTGAAGTATGAATCGACGCTGGAGGTCGATCGCGACGAGATCAGCGATGATCAGACCGGGCAGATTCGCCTGCGCGTCTCGGAATTGGCGCAGCGCGCCGCGACGCACAAGGACTATCTGATTTCGCAGCTCCTCATCGGCGGCGAGACGGCCGGCAACAACAGCTACGACGGCGTAAGCTTTTTCAACGCGACGCACGCCTCGGGCAGCTCGGGCAATCAGAGCAACCTACTGACCTTTGACGCGACGAGCACGGACGCGCCCACGGTCGAGGAGTTCAAGGCGGCGCTGAAGCAGGCCATCAGCAAGATGCTGACTTACCTGGACGACCAGGGCCAGCCGATGATGATCACCGCCGGCGGGCTGGTGTGCATCGTGCCGCCGACGATGCTGTTCACCGCGACCGAGGCGATCAACGCGACGGTCATCGGCAACACGACCAACGTGATCGAGGGCATCGCCAAGGTGGTGTCGCTACCGTGGCTCACCGATGCGTCGAAGTGGTACGTCGCCAAGACCGATGGCGTCGTGCGGCCGTTCATCTTCCAGGATCGCGAGCCGGTGGAGTTCAACGCGCTGACGGAGGACTCGGACGAGGGCTTCCGCCGCGAGAAATTCCTGTACGGCGTGCGGGCGCGGTACCGGATGGCATATGGATACTGGCAGTTCGCGGTGCGGACGGACTTTGTTTGAGAATATCGAATACCGAATAGCGAATGGCGAAATAGGGAAAAGCGAAATACCTTTCGCTATTCGCTATTCATAATTCGCTATTTTTCGGAGCGCGATCATGGCGTACATCACCAATACTGATATTGAAAAGCGCCTCGGCACCCCCGCCTACATCGCCCTCACCGACGACAGCGGCGGCGGATCGGCCGATGCGACGAAGGTTGACGAGGCCCGGCTCGGGGCTGAGGGCGAGGCCAATAGTTATCTGGCCACGCGGTACCAGACGCCCGTGGTGCTGACCGGCGAGGCCGAGATCGCCGCGGTGCTCAAGTCCTTCGTGCTCGACGTTGCGGTCTATCGACTGCACAGCCGCCGGCCGCCGGTGCCGCCGGACTTCGTGCGGCGCTATCAGGAGGCGGTGACGTGGCTGGGCCGCGTGGCGTCGGCGGTGGTGCAGTTGCCGGCGGCGGTCGCGACGGCCGAGCCGGTGGCGCTGGGAATCATGGGCGAGAACACGGGGCCGGCGCGGGAGATGACGCGGGAAACGCTCTCCGACGTCTAAACCTGTAAACGTCGAAACGTCGAAACGCCAAAAAGTCAAAACCAGGACGGGGACCGGGAAATGTCGCGCCTCGGTGATTTTGAGAACGAGATCGTGGATCGGCTGGAGACGGCCACCGTAAGCGGGTCGGCGGCGTTCGCCCGCATTGTCGGGGCGTCCGGCGGGTGGCGGCCGGCGAACCGCGATGCGATCTTTCGCGAGCGGATGCCTGCCGCCTATGTGGCATTCGTCGAGGAGCCGGCCGCGCCGGAGGTCCGCGATGCCGTGCGCGGGGCGAAGTTCGTGGTGCTGATCGCGGCGCGCAGCCTGCGCGTCGACGGCGACGCCCGGCACGGCGAGACGGGCGAGACCGGGGCCTTCGCGCTGATCGACGCCGTCCGCGCGGTGCTCGACGACTACGAGATCGACGACGGCCTGCAGCTCGTCTGCGTTCACGTGCGCTTTGTCGAGGCCGACGCGCGGTCGGCGGTGTACGAGCTGCTGTATCGCGTGTGGCCGGTGGTGGCGGAGGAGGAGCCGCCGCTGCTGAAGTTCAAGGACGAGAACCTCGTGGGCACGCTGAGCCGGATGGAGCTGGAGGTGGGGCCGACGCAGGCCGACAGCCTGGAAGTGGAGTATCACAACAAGAATTCGAAGTTCACCAAGGCGCTGACGACCGGCATTCGCACGCTGGTGTGGCGCGGGGAAATCCGCGCCGAGACGCACGAGGATTTGAACGACATCGAGGCGGCCATCGACGAATTCATCGTCGGCGGCAACGAGGGCGCGGTGGAGGAAACGAGCGTGCGCACGCTGGAGGATTGCAAAATCCTCACGTACTTCCGCCAGGGCGGCCGCACGACGCGCGACGGGCTGGTGGTGCAGGCGGGGGAAATTTTGTTCGAGCAGGCGGTATGAGACGCTCCTGCTAAAATGGAGGCGTGGCATCAACGAATAAAGGTATAGGCGCAACAGTCCGGCTGATGCGCGAGGTGCGGTTTTCGATTGATCGGGACTGGGCGCCGGCGGCGCATGGGGAGGATGGGTTTGATCGGGCGCATCCGATTTCGAATTCGTTTGGCGGGTGGCCTTCGGCCGTGGGAATTGCGCCGTATCTGATTCTGCGGATCGTGGTGTCGGGCCGGCCGGACGAGACGACGGGATATCTGATCAACATTCAGGAGCTGGACCGGCTGCTGCGGAACGAGGCGATTCCGCGGACGGCTCGGCGGCTATCCGTCGCGGGCGTGGGGTTGACGGGGGAGGCGCTGCTGTCGGAGCTGTGGCATCCGATATCGGCTGGGTTGGGGCGGCTTGGCGAAAACGCCGAAACGCCCCGCCGCGGCGGGCAGGCTGCACGCCGAAACGCCGAAAGGGCGGGTGCCACGAAGCCACGAAGCCACGAAGGCACGAAGGGGATTACGAACGACGAAATGGCCAACCGTAGGGTGGGTCGGCCTTTTGACCCACCACTTGGGCAGAGCGATGTTCCGCGAGATGGTGGGTCGATACGGCTGACCCACCCTACGTGTGGGTTGGAGCGGCTGGAGTTGTGGACGACGCCGTACGTGACGTATGCAATTCAAGCGGGGAGCGAGACGATGGTTGAATTGACGCAGTGCTTCGAGTTTTCGGCGTCGCACCGGTTGCACGTGCCGGCGCTGTCGGATGAGGAGAACCGGCAGTGCTTCGGGAAGTGCAACAATCCCAACGGGCACGGGCATAACTACCGCGTGGAGGTGACGATCGGGCGCGAGATTGGCGACGAGCGCGGGACGGTGCTGCCGCTGCCGGCGTTCGAGGCGATCGTGAAGGAGGGCGCGATCGACCGGCTGGATCACAAGCACCTGAATGCCGACGTGCCGGAGTTCGCGGCGGTGAATCCGTCGGTGGAGAATATCGCCCGTACGGTGTGGGAATATCTGAGCGGCAAGTTCGCGCCGGCGGCGCTGCTGCGCGTGCGGGTGTGGGAGACGCCGAAGACGTATGCGGAATACGCGGGATGAGAAACGCCGAAACGCCGAAAAAGTCGAAACGCCGAAACCGTAGCGTTCGTGCCGCTGTGCCGGACGGCGAATCGCAGAAAAGTCGAAAGTCGAAAATCGAAAGTCGAAAGGCGAAATTAGGAGGGGGCTTCGGACGGTGCGGGGCTGAAGGCGGTTTCGGAGATGAGGGTGAGGCGCATGCTGACGTAGGTATTCAGCGCGCGGGGGGTCAGGGCGCCCAGCCAGCGCTGGGTGTGGCGATCGAACAGCTCTCGCTCGAAGAGAAGAATCGCCGGGTGGGGGAGCTTTGAGGAGCGGGCCAGGGCGCGGAGCACGAATCGATCGGCGAAGGGCATTCCCATTTTTTTCAGCAGGGCGTTGAACAGGCGCATGGGGTGCGCGGTCGAGGCGCCGCCCAGCTTTTTTCGTGCTCGGACATGCAGCAGCAGGGCCAGTATCAGTACGAGGCCGATGGGAACGACAATCATGAAGACCAGCGATTTGATGTCGGCCGGGTCGGTGGGCTTGTCGG
>Ga0190265_10002577_pt1 | contig 12200 bp, 12 predicted proteins | sample Popmic124T_FD_133135 | JGI IMG/M metagenome (GOLD analysis project Ga0190265, IMG submission 133135) | Populus adjacent soil microbial communities from riparian zone of Indian Creek, Utah, USA - 124 T | ecosystem: Environmental > Terrestrial > Soil > Riparian zone | place: USA: Utah | collected... | reverse complement strand
GGAGCTGCAGGCGTGCGCCGAGCGCCTAGGCCGCTCGCCCACCATGCGCGAGTTCGCCGCCGACCCGGAGACGAACGTCCATCCGCAGACGGTGATCGAGCACTTCGGCAGCTGGAACGCGGCGAAGCGCCAGGCTGGGCTGGTGCCGCGCCGGTTCGCGACGCGCGAGGAGCTGCTCGGGCAGCTTCGCGTACTCGGCGAGGAGCTGGGGCGGACGCCGACCGCGCGCGACGTCGACGAGCGCAAGGGCTCGATGCCGTCGAAGTCGCTCCTCTGGCACACCTTCGGCTCGCTGGCCCAGGCGCTGCGCGAGGCCGGCTTCGACGTGCCTGTCGGCGAGGAGCGGCTGGAGCGCGCCGTCGAGCAGGGCGCCGTGCTGACACGCCGGCTCGGGCGTCTCCCCAAGATGGCCGACTGGGCAGCGGCGCGGAGGGAGGAGGAGGGCCTGCTGACCGAGTGGCAGATCTACCGCATGATCGACGTTCAGCCGGCCTGGGCCGCTTTCCAATTCCTCGTGCGCGAGCGGCTGCTCGCAGACGGCGTCGACGTCAGGCCCGACGGGTCGCTCGCCTAGTAGGAGACAGACGTCAGGCGAGCGCGGCGATGGCCGCGAGGCGCTGCAGGCACGAAACGCCCTCGTGCGGGGCCCGGACCGCGGGCAGCACGCGATCCTCGACGTAGGAGCGATCCGGCTGGAAGCGCTCGTGCGCAGTGATCCGCCCGTCCTGGATGCGCAGGAGCGTGCCCTCGTCGACGGAGCGCTTGCGCAGGCTCAGGCGCAGCGTGCGCTCGAGCACCTCGAGCGCGTCGCGCGTCGAGGCGAAGAAGAGCTCCTTCGACGTCGAGCCGATCCAGAGCGGCCGGCCGACGCCGCGGGCGAGAAAGAGGGTGGCGGCGTGGCGCTCGTCGAGCCAGGCCGTTGCCATCGCGCCGTAGAGCTCCTCGAGGGCCTCGGGGCTCCCCTCCGCGTGCTCCGCCAGGGCGAAGATGGCCTCCGAGTCGACCGTCATCGCCGGCTCCTGCCGCGGGAAGCCGTAGCGGGCGAAGATCTCCTCGTCGTTGGCGATGATCCCGTTGTGGATGCCGACCACCGCACCGTGGCGGATGGGGTGGTTGTTGGCCTCGATCGTGGGATGGCCCTTCGTGTAGTCACGAACGTGGACGAGCACCTGCGTCGCCTCGCGGGGGACGCTGACCTCGTCGAGGAGCGCCGTCGCGCCGCTCCGCCGCTTGTGGATGCTCACGGCCGAGCTCGAGCCGCGGTGCGCATAGCCGACCGCGTCGGCGCCGCGCTCGGCGATTCCGGCCAGCAGAGCCTGCGCGGAGAGCGTCCGCTGGACGCTCGACTCGGGGCTTACGCTGTAACCGGCAATACCACACATTTCAATCTCTGATCCTATTCGTCACTCGTGTGCGCCTTGTAAAACCTAGACGGGCGCCTTCACCCGAAGTTAGCAATGGCGTCGGACACGTCTTTGGTCATTTCGGCACATTCTCCTCCTAGGTTGAGTTTGAGGTAACTGAGATGAGGATTACCTAGACTTTCGACCGGTCTAGGAACAGATTTCTCAAGGTCGGCGGGGCGACCGCCGATAGAGAGGCCAGTGGAGCCTCAGAACGCCGAGCCGTTTGTCGAGCTGGTTGCGCCGGAGACGCGCCTCGAGCTGCTGCCGACGCCCGCCGCCGACGACGACGACGAGCCGACTGAGTCGGCCGAGGTGTCGGCCGAGGAGGACGAGGACGGCGACGAGGATGCGCCCGTGGCCGTGAAGGCCGTGGAGACGACGCAGGATCCGCTCAAGCTTTACGTGCGCCAGATCGGAGACGGCCGGCTGCTGACGGCCGCCGAGGAGCGCGAGCTCGCGCGCCGCAAGGACCTCGGCGACGAGGATGCCAAGCGGAAGCTGATCGAGTCCAACCTTCGGCTCGTGATGTCGATCACTCGCCACTACACCAAGGCCAACGTGCCGCTCCTCGACCTGATCCAGGAGGGCAACCTCGGCCTCATCCGCGCGGTGGAGAAGTTCGACTACAAGATGGGCTTCAAGCTTTCCACGTACGCGACGTGGTGGATCCGCCAGGCGGTCACCCGGGCGCTCGCGGAGCAGGGCCGCACGATTCGCCTTCCGGTCCACGTCGCAGAGCAGGTGCGGCGCGTCACCCGCGCCCGCAGGACGCTCGCCCAGAAGCTGAACCGCGACCCGAAGCACGACGAGATCGCAGCCGAGAGCGGGCTCACGCCCGAGCGCGTCCGCGAGCTGCTGGAGCTCGTCGAGGATCCCGTGAGCCTCGAGACCCCGGTCGGAGACGGCGAGAGCCTCTACGGCGACATGATCGAGGACAGCCATACCGTCGAGCCGGACGAGCAGACGGCCGAGCGCTCGCGCTCGCGCGAGCTCGCCGAGGCGATGGAGCAGCTGAACCCCCGCATGCGCTTCGTGCTCTCTCAGCGCTTCGGCCTCGACGGGGCCAAGCCGCAGACGCTCGAGGAGGTGGGCGCCGACCTCGGCATCACCCGCGAGCGCGTTCGCCAGCTGGAGGCCCGCGCGTTGCGCGAGCTCCGCACCGTCGCGCCCGGGCTCGAGTTCTACCTGCGTTCGTAACACGGCCCCTGGCTACGCTGGGCTGGTGGAGCGGCCCGGCTTCGTCGACTGCCATTCGCACGTCTGTCCGTCCGGCGACGACGGCGCGAGCACGGTTGCAGAGGGCTCGGTGCTCTGCCGCGAGGCGGCTCGCCACGGCACCGCGATCCTCTTCGCGACGCCGCATATCTGGCCGCACCTGACCCTCACGGCGGAGCGCGAAGAGCGCATCGCGGCGGCGTTCGCGGAGCTGGCGCCGCGGGCGGGGCTCGAGCTGCGGCTCGGCTACGAGCTGACCCCGGCCGAGGCGCTCCTCGACGAGGACCTCACCCGCTACGCGCTCGGCGGCACCGACCGCATCCTCATCGAGGTGCCGTTCTGGGTCGGCTACGACACGACGCTGCTCGTCGCCGAGCACGCCGAGAGCTTCGGGCTGCGGCCTGTCATCGCCCACCCGGAGCGGGCGGACGAGGTGCTTGCGCGGCCCGAGCTGACGGAGGAGCTCGTTGCACGCGGCTGGCTCCTGCAGGTGAACGGCTCCTCGCTCCTCGGTAGGCACGGCATCGCCACGCGCGAGCTCGCCTTCGATCTCGTCGAGAGTGGGCTCGCCTCGGTCGTGGCCTCCGACGGGCACCGGCAGGCCCGCCCGCCGCACGTCGACGACGCCTACGAGCTGCTAGTCGAACGAGTGGGGGAGGCGGCGAACAGCCTCTTCGACGGCAGCGCGCTCGGCCTCGCGCCGCGAGCCGCCGCAGCCTAGAGGCCTACAGACTCCATCTCGCGCAGGGAGGCGAGACGCTTGAGCGAGTCGAGCTCGATCTGGCGGACGCGCTCGCGGGTGAGACCGAGCCGGCGGCCGATCTCCTCGAGCGTCTTCGGCTCGGCGTCGGCGAGCCCGTAGCGAAGGACGACCACCTGGCGCTCGCGGTCGGACAGCGCCTCCAGGGCTTCCTTGAGGGCCTGGCTGCGGAGCGAGACCTCGACCTCCTCCTCGGGCAGCGGGCCGTCGCCGGCCACGAAGTCGCCGAAGACGGCGTCGTCGGTCTCGCCGATCGGCTGGTCGAGACTCGTCGACGCCCGTGCGGCGGCGCGCACCTCGAGCGCCTGCTGAATCGGGAGCGACGCCTCCTCGGCGATCTCTTCGAGCGTGGGCTCGCGGCCGAGCTGGGTCCAGAGCGTCCGCTCGGCACGGTTCATCTTCTGCAGCCGCTCGACGATGTGGACGGGCATGCGGATCGTGCGTGCCTTGTCGGCGAGCGCCCGCGCCACCGCCTGGCGGATCCACCACGTGGCGTACGTCGAGAACTTGAAGCCGCGCCGCCAGTCGAACTTCTCGACCGCCCTGATCAGCCCAAGCGTGCCCTCCTGGATCAGGTCCAGGAACGGCAGGCCCTGGTTGCGGTAGTTCTTCGCGATCGAGACGACGAGACGGAGATTCGCCTGGATCATGCGCTGCTTCGCGTCCATGTCGCCGCGCTCGATCTTCTTCGCGAGCTCCACCTCCTGCGCGGCGGTGAGCAGCTGGTGCCGTCCCGCCTCGCGCAGGAAGAGCTGCAGCGCGTCCGTGGTCGTCTCCTGCGGCGCTGCCGGCGGCGGCGGCGGCTCCTCGACGAGCGGCTCCTCGATGACCTCGATCCCGCGCCGGTCGAGCTCCCGGTAGAGCGCGTCCAGCTCCAGCGCGTCGAGCTCGTGCGTCTCCAGGATCTCCGTCAGCTCTGCGGCCCGGAGCGAGCCTGACTGCTCCGAGGCATCCAGCAGCTGCTGGAGGTCGTCGTTACGGAGCAGATGCTCGATGTCGACGGTGGTCATTCGCGCAAAGTGCGGACAGACGGGTGCGCAGTTCCTTCCGCCACACTCGCCGCTTCAAACGCGCGCGTCAAGCGGGAACCGGCGCGAGCCCATGCACGAGAACGGGCGTTATGTCAAGTTGGAGGAAAGAAGGCCGCCTCTCAGAACCCCGCTGAGCGCACCCCACTCGCGATGAGGAGCAGCACGGCGGCAGCGGCGGCGAGGCGGTACCAGACGAAGAGCGAGTAGTCGTGGCGCCGCACGTAGCCGAGCAGGCCCTCGATCGCGAGCAGCCCGCTTCCGGCCGCGGCGAGCGTGCCGACGAGGAAAGGCCCGGTGGAGCCGGACGGCAGCTCGCCGAAGACGACGTCGGTCAGCCCCTTGTAGACCACCGCCCCGAGGACGGTCGGGACGAGCAGCAGGAACGAGAAGCGCGCCGCCGAGTCGCGGTCGAGCCCGAGCAGCCGCGCGGCCGAGATTGTGATCCCGGAGCGCGAGACTCCGGGCACGAGCGCGACCGTCTGCGCGAGGCCCACTGCGACGGCCGTGCGCGGCCCGAGGTCGGTCAGACGGCGCGTCTGCGGCCGACGGTCCGCCCACCAGAGGACACCGCCGAAGAACGCAAGCACGATCGCGATCTGCCACGGCTCGCCGAGGTGGTCGGCGATCTGGTCGCCTGCGAGCAGGCCGACGAGGCCGGCGGGAATCGTGGCGATCACGACGAACCACGCGAGGCGCTCGTCGGCCGTCTCGACCCGCCGCGTGCGCAGTGTCCGCACCCACGCCGCGAGGAGTGCGACGAGCTCGCGCCAGAAGTACGCCGCAACGGCGACGAGCGTGCCGAGGTGAAGCGCGACGTCGAACGTCTGGTTGAACGACTCGTTCTGCTCCAGGTAGTCCCAGCCACCGAGCCACGGGACGAGGATCAGGTGCCCTGACGAGGAGATCGGCAGGAGCTCCGTCGCGCCCTGCAAGAGGCCGAGGACGAGCGCCTGCCAGTTGGGAAGCCGCCCCGGCTCGTCCCCCACTCCGAGCAGCGTCAGGGCGAGCGCGGCCACGAGGGTCGCGGCGGCGACGGCGAGGACGGCGGCGCGGCCCACGCCGCATTCTTGCGCAGCGAGGAACGGCGGAGCCGGCGTTGGGAATCAAGAGGAAAAAAATTCAGGGAGCCGGTGGCGCTTTCGTCCACCGAACCCGCTGACTTTCCGCTTCCGCGTACGGCCCTCGAGCTCGGCTTCGACCTAGTCGCGCTCCGTGCTCCCTGCAGGGGAGAACATAGGGACCGTTCGGGTGTCCGGCAAGTGTTCCCGGCTGGTGAAGTCTGCAAATTGCGACAAGTTTTCTCGCGGCTTCTGCGAGGGGCCGGTTCGGCGCGAGCCCCCGCCGGTCAGTCAGTACGATCGCGACTGTGCATCTGCGCATGCCGAGCATCGACCACGGCGTCCAGTCGTTCTTCTGGGCCGTCGTGTTCTTCCTCATCCTCTGGGTCGGGATGGTCGCGCTCGGGGTCGAGGGCGCGACGGCGTTCATCGTCGCGCTGCTCGCGGGTGGCGCGATCTTCCTCTTCGTACGGACGTACGGCGAGGACCGCCCCGGCCGGGCGTAGCGCTCTAGCGCCGCGTCGAGAGCGCGAAGAGCAGGCGACGCGCCATATCCGGTCCGAGCACCGTCTCGAGGCGCGAGCGGGCCGTGGGACGCCCCCGCCCCGGTTCCAGTGCGGCGCAGTGCGCGAGCAGGAGCTCCGAAGCGCGAGGCCTGGGCGGGCAGGTGGCGGCGGCGTCCATCACGACCTGTCTATCGGCGGGAGGAAGCTCCAGGCATCATCCCTGAGGGGAGTGAGTCAGGACCTCAAGTCTCCTCCCGGTGGCTCGAGCCGGCCCGGCGGCGGAAGCCGAAGCGGCGGCCGCGCGGCTCGGATTCGACCTCGCGGGCGTGCTCGTGACGCTCTGCCGTGAGCGGCTCGTCGGCGTCGCGCACACGCTCGCTGCGGCCGTCGCCGTCGCCGTCGCGGTGCGCCACGGCCGTCGGCGCCGTCTCCGCCGCGGTCTCCGGCGTACGCTCGACGCGCCTGCGCTGGACCGCACCCGCTCCGGCCGCTGCGGGGACTCCCCGCTCGCCGGCGTAGCGGCCCTCGGCGACCTCGCGCCGCGCGCCGGCGGTGTCGAAGGTCAGACCGAACGTGAGCCCGATGAGGAACGCGACCGCAGCAAGAGCCTCGCCGAGGTCGCCGACCGGGCCCATGATGCCGAGGTCACGCGACCAGTTGGACGTGTTGAAGAAGTCGGCGGGCTGGCGGGCGAGCAGGACCCAGCCGCCCACTACGAGCACCGGCAGGAAGCCGAGCAGGAAGACGCCCGGCGACAGTCGGGGCGGGCCCCACTTCGTCCAGCCGCCCGCGATCTGCGAGAGCGCCATCGTCAGGCCCGCGGCGGCGATCAGGCCGTACGCCCCCCAATACTCGGCCTCGGTCTCGGTGCCGAGCTGCACGGCGAGCCAGATGAGGAATCCGGCCACCGCCGCGCCGACCAAGGTGGAAAGACCTCTGGTGATGCCCATCATCGTGAGCCTCCGTTCGCGGTTTGTTGGCCGGGAGTCCTTATCCCCGCCACGGCGTAAACGGAATCGGCGCTATTCGAGGTTCAGGCGACGCTCGTCGAACTGCGACGAGTAGAGCTCGAGGCGGAAGTCGTCGAGCGTGCGAAACGCATCGTCTGCGAACACATGTTCCACGACCCCCACGCGGGCGTCGTTCCAGAACGGGAGGTCGACGTGCGCCTGCGTGACGAGGTTCACCGAGAGCGAGCTGCACGCGGGGCAGCGAACCGCCAGGCCGTGCGTGCCCGAGCCGGGCGCGATCGCAACGAACGACGACGGGAAGACCGGCCGTGGCCTCCCCTCGGGGAAGCAGAAGAAGCTCCACGGCCACGTCCCGGCCCGCACGCGTGCCGCGGCGGCCTCGCGCAGCTCGGCGCCGAGGTCGTCCAGCCTCGACGTCATCAAGTTCAGGAAGACGCCGCCCTCGCCGCCCAGCGGCGCCACGTCGAGCTCGTCGTGCGACACGAAGCCCGGGTGCGCGTCGCCGCAGCCGCAATCGAAGACCACCTCGTAGACAGCGGGGTGCGCGGCACCCGGCAGCCGCTCGAGGCGCCGGAACGAGGACAGCGTGACTCGGGCCTCCTCGCGGTGGGGACACGAGAACGTGTAGCGGCCCGTCAGCGCGTCGTACATAACGGAATGCTGATACCCCGGCCGGACGCCGTCGTCCCCCGATGGAGGGTTAGGGCCCCTAGTACGAGATCAGCGCGCGGACGTCGTAGCCCTCGAGCTTGTCGCGGGCGTTCAGGAACGTCAGCTCGATCACGAAGAGCAGGCCGACGACCTGGCCGCCGAGCTGCTCGACGAGGTCGACCTTCGCCCGCGCGGTGCCGCCTGTCGCGAGGACGTCGTCGTGGATGATCACGCGCGCGCCGTCGCCGATCGCGTCGGCGTGCACCTCCAGGCTGTCCATGCCGTACTCGAGCTCGTACGTCGCTGTCACCGTCTCCCACGGGAGTTTTCCCGGCTTCCGGGCCGGCACGAAGCCGCAGCCGAGTTGGTAGGCCAGCGCGCCGCCGAAGATGAAGCCGCGCGCCTCGGCGCCGAGGATGACGTCCGGCCGCAGCGGCTGCGCGAGCTCCGTCAGCTCGTCGATCGTCGCCTTGAAGTACGCCGGGTCGGCGACGAGCGGCATCAGGTCCTTGAAGACGATGCCGGGCTTCGGGAAGTCTGGCACGTCGCGGACGCGGTCGCGCAGGTCGAGCGTGGCGCCTCCGGTCGTCACTTCGGCAGCCTACCGCTCCGCCAGAGCGCGGAGCTCGCGCCAGAAGAGCAGGCGGGCAAGCTCCTGCGCGGCCTCGGCGAGCGCCTGCAGATCGTCGAGCGCAGCCTTGCGCCGCTCCGGGTTCCGCGTGCGCAGCGAGGGCGCGACGAGCTGCTCGAGCAGGCCGGCCTCGCGCCCCGCCGAGTTCTTGAACGTGCGCAGGTGCCTGGCGTCGATGCCGTAGTGGGCCAAACGGCCGCAGGCCGCGGCGACGTCGGCGTCGCTCTCGCGATAGAGGCGCTCGCCCGCCTCCACGCGCGGGGCGAGCAGGCCGAACTCCTCCAGAGCGCGCGCGAGGTCGGCGTCGATGCCCGCGCGATCGCAGAGCTCGGCCAGGTCCAGCTCGCCTTCCTGCTCGCCGATGCCGACCGGACGGCGGCGCTTGGATGGGCCGGCGGCGCCGGAGGCCAGCTCGTGCCGGATGACGCGCAGCGGGAGGAACTCGTCGCGCTGCAGCCGGAGGATCGTCTCCAGGCGCTCGACGTCCTCCTCGCCGAAGAGGCGGTAGCCGCCGCGCGTGCGCTTGGGTGTGAGGAGCCCCTGGTCCTCGAGGTAGCGGATCTTCGAGACGGAGATGTCGGGGAACTCGTCCTGGAGGCGCGCGCAGACCGCACCGATCGTGTGCAGGCGCCCCTCCGGGCGCTCGGCCTGCCGCCGGTTCGTGGTCGTCGTGCTCATCGGCGCAGGAAGGTCAGGCGGTACTTGCCGATCTGGACTTCGTCGTCGTCCTCGAGCTCCGCCGACTCGATCCTGCGGCGGTTGACGAACGTCCCGTTCAGGCTGTTCAAGTCGGTGATGGTGAACGCGTCGCCCGAGCGCGTGATCTCGGCGTGGCGCCGCGACACGGTGACGTCGTCGAGGAAGACGTCGCACTCGGGAGAGCGGCCCACGAGGGTTCGCTCGCCGGAGGGAAAGAAGCTCTCCCCCGCCCGGCCGCCACCGGAGCGGACGACCAGCGCAGGGCCCTTTCCCTTCACCTCGCCGAGCGCGGCGTCGCCGTCCTCGGGCAGCTCGTCGGCCGCAAAGGTCATCGTCTGCTCGCCGGACGCGTCCTTGTGCAGGGGCGAGCCGCACTTCGAGCAGTAGTTGGCGGCCTCCGGGTTCTGGAAGCCGCACTCCGGGCAGTAGACATGGCTCACGCGGACGTATCTCCCTCGTCGGGCGCGCCGATCGAGGGTGAGCCGCGCGAGGAGAGGATGTCCGTGAGCACGTCGACGTCCACGTCGACGTCGCCCATGCCCCTCCCCTTCATGCGGGCCGTGCGCTCGGCGCGGAGGATGTCGATCCGCCCCTGCAGCAGCCGGCGCCGGTACGACACCTCGTTCTCCTCCGCCTGCAGGCGCTCGATCAGCGTCTTCAGGTCCTCGTCGCTCAGGCTTCCGAGATCGGGCAGCGGCTCCACTCAGTCCTCCAGTCGGTCTCGTTCACTGGATCTCATTTGCTGGGCCTCGACCCAGTAAAGCAGCCGATCCGCCGAGGGGTCAACCTCAACTTGAGGCTTCTACAGGAGTTCGCTGCGGGGCCTCGTCTCCCTGCATGATCTCCTCGACGAGCTCCCGCACCTCCTGCTCGAGCTCCTCTGAGGTCTCGCGGCTGTCGCCCTCCGCGTACAGATGCAGCAGCGGCTCGTCCGGATCGGGCAGCACGTGCGCCCAGCCCCGTTCGTCGATGACCTTGATCCCGTCGAGCAGGTTGAGCTCGCGGCCGGCGAGACGCTCATTCAGGAGCCGCATCACGAGCCCCTTCTTCGCCCACGGGCAGGCGACCTGGCGGTGGATGAGCGTCGGCGTCGGGAGCTCGGCCACGAGCTCCGACAGCGGCCGGCGCTCGGGAGCCAGGAGCTGCAGCAGCTTGGCGAGGCTGGCGACCGCGTCGTAGGCGGGCAGGAACTCCGGGAAGACGTAGCCGCCGCCGACGGCGCCTGCGAAGACGACGCCGTCCTGCGCGGCCACGCGTGTCAGGTCGGCGAGCGAGTGCGGCGTCCGCACGATCTCGAGCCGGCCGTCCGCCAGCTCGTCCACGAGGCTCGTGACCGTGATCGGCACGGCGACCTTGCCCGTCACGCCTTTCGGGCCGTCGGCAAGGGGGCCGTTCGAGCCGAGCAGGCGGAGGAACAGGAGCAGCGCCTGGTCGACCGGCACCTCTTTGCCCTGCTCGTCGATCAGGTAGAGGCGCTCGGCGGCCGCGTCGAAGACCGCTCCGAGGTCGGCGCCGATCTGGGAGACGAGCCGCTTGGTGTGGCCGATCGCCTGCGCGAGCGTGCCGCGCGAGCCCTCGTCGTCCGCGAAGAAGCCGTGCGCGGACACCGCCTCCACCCCGAGCGGCCCCACGACGAGAGGCAGAACGAACGACGCCGCCGAGTAGCCGTAGTCGACGACGATCCGGAAGCGGCGGGCGCGGATGGCGTCGGCGTCCATCGAGTCGACCAGGTCTTGCGCGTAGCTCTCGCGCACACGCGCCGGGTACGAGACCGCGCCGACGCCGTCGGCGGCGACCCGCCGGAAGTCCTGGCGCGTGAAGTTCTTCTCGATCTCCTTCTGGAGCGAGGGGGTGACGAGGATCCCGGGCGACTCGTAGAAGCGGATGAAGACGGCCTCGGGGTCGATGTGGCTGGTGCCGACGTGCACCCCCGCGGCGAAGGCCTGGGTCTTGAGGACGTGCCTGCTCACGGACGGCGGCGAGACGCGCAGGTCGGCGACGTCGACCCCCGTCGAGTTGAGACCGGAGATCATCGCCCGCTTGATCATCCGGCACGCCGGTGCGGAGTCGCGGCTCGCGACAACGCGCGCGCCTCGTTTCAGCGCCGTGCCGAGAGCGGCTGCCAGCCGCACGGCCGTCTCGGGGGTCACGTCGACGTTCACGAGCCCGGTGACGCCGTCGTTCCCGAACAGGCGGGCGGTTGCACGCGACTCCCAGATGAGGTTCTCGTGAACATGGGAGCCGGTCTCCACCTCCTTGTAGGGGTAGATCCGGACGTGCGGCATGATGCTCGACTCGGAGCCGATCGTGACCTCGTCGCCGATCGCAGCGCCCTCTTGGATGCGCACGTGGTCGCGGATGTCGCACGAGCGGCCGACGATCGCGCCCTCGATGAGCGTGCTGCGGCCGACGTGCGTCCCAGCGTCGATCACCGCCCTCGTCGTGCGCGCGCGCTCGCGCAGCGTGACGCCGCTCGAGAGCACCGAGTACGGCCCGACGAACGCGCCGCGTGCGACACGCGAGTGGTTGCCGATGAACGCCGGCGCCTCGATCTGCTCGACGTCATCGATCTCAGCGCCCTCGCCGATCCAGATGTTGCCGCGCAGCCGGATCCCCCCCACGTTCAGCTGCACCTTCTCGTCGAGCGCATCGAAGTTCGCCTGCCGGTACTGGTCGAGGTTGCCGATGTCCTGCCAGTAGCCGTCCATCACGTAGCCGTAGAGCGGGCGGCCCATCTCGAGCAAGAGCGGGAAGAGCTCCTTCGAGAAGTCGTACGAGCCCTCGGTCGGCACGTGCTTCAGCACCTCGGGCTCGAGCACGTAGATGCCGGTGTTGATGGTGTCGGAGAAGACCTGGCCCCAGGACGGCTTCTCGAGGAAGCGCTCGATCTTGCCCTCGTCGTCCGTGACGACGATCCCGAACTCGAGCGGGTTGTCCACCGCTTTGAGGCCGATCGTCACCGCCGCACCCTTCTCGCGGTGGAAGGCCACGAGCGCGCCGAGGTCGACGTCGCAGAGCGCGTCGCCGGAGATGACCAGGAACGTGTCGTCGAGCGCGTCGCGCGCCAGGCCCACCGAGCCGGCGGTGCCGAGCGGGAGCTCCTCGACGGAGTACTCGATGTTGAGCCCGAGCCCCTCCCCCGTGCCGAAGTAGCTGCGGATGGCCTGCGGCAGGAACGCGAGCGTGACGATGACGTCCTCGAACTCGTGCCGCTGCAGGAGCTCCAGGATGTGCTCCATGCACGGCTTGCCGACGATCGGCACCATCGGCTT
>Ga0190265_10002576_pt1 | contig 12201 bp, 13 predicted proteins | sample Popmic124T_FD_133135 | JGI IMG/M metagenome (GOLD analysis project Ga0190265, IMG submission 133135) | Populus adjacent soil microbial communities from riparian zone of Indian Creek, Utah, USA - 124 T | ecosystem: Environmental > Terrestrial > Soil > Riparian zone | place: USA: Utah | collected... | reverse complement strand
ACTAAGGTTGCAATCAGCCCTTCTCGTGTAGGGCAGCGTAAATAAACGGCAATAATGTAGTGGCTTCGCCATGAATCGTGACACGAGATGCTTTTGCAGTTATCTTTCCCCATGATACAGCTTCTTCGACAAGGGCTCCACTTAGACTTCCGTCCCATTCAGGACTGGTAGTCAAATATACTGCGTAATCCAATCCCCCTTTGAATTGATTCCACCAAAGGGTGTGATGTTTAGAAATGCCTCCTCCGATCATGAACGCACCACTTCGCTTGTCATCATAAACGATGTCTGAAATGGTGGTCTGATCTTTGAGGAGATCGAGACCAAAGTCTCGATGTTCCTGATGGAACATCCAGAGTTGGCTGCCCACAGCTCCGTCGACTATCCCGGGAACTATTACAGGTATGTGATTCTTATTGGCCCAATACAGGAACGATGAATCGTTCAACCTGCTACCTACGAAATCCATGATCTCAGAGGGTGCAATGAATTTCTTATTATGATCAAAGTACAATTCGTTTAGACAGGCTCGTACCTTCTTCTCAATCACCGCTCCATAATTTGCAAAGGGTATGAGCACATTGCCTAACCTATGTATACCCTCTTTCAAGAGGGATGAGTCGTTTAGTCTAAAATCTCCAGCATAATAACTGGCAGAGGTCCGTGCAATATCATGATCTAAAGCGCCACAGGTTGTAACAATACAATCGAAAGCATGTTCCTTTATCAGCTCACGTATAATTCCCCTGGTACCTGTTGAAATAATTGAACCAACAAAGGAGATGAACTTTACGCAGTTTCCGTCGCTGTTCATAGCTTTTAGGATTTCAATGCCATTAGCGAGGTTAACTGCCTCAAAACCTCCCGAATTCATCATCCTTTCAACTAATTCGGTCATGTCTGATTTGCCATACGAGGCGTAGTCGCGTATTGGTCTCGTTAACAAATCATTTGAAGGACTCAATTTTCTGGGCTTCTTGCCTGTTGGGTTTTGCCGCGATCCAGCTCTTGTCTTGCGATGATTTATCTTCCTTATACTGCCCACGCTTCTCATTACTTCAGACGTGTAAAATACCTTTCATGGGATTCTATTCCCATGAAAAACAACAAATATTACGCCATCAAGTCTGAGATGCTCAGTGACTCGATTAAAATTCTTGAAGGGAGTGTCACATGAAATTTATCTGATTTGATCAGATAAGTAGGAGATTTCAGAACTTTCCCCCCTAATCTCTTCTTGTTGGCCCGACTGAGGAAGGTTCAGTAACATGGAGTTCATTAAGAACCTTAACAACACCTTCTATTTTCCAAATTTCTTCCCCAATTCGGCGTTTGTGTTCATAAGTTTGTACCGATCCTGTGATAGATACCACCTGGTCAACAACGTTGATTACGACCTTGCTTGTGTCTATGTGAGATATGTTCTTTAACCTCGCTCCTACAAGTGATCGAAGCTCCTCGTCAGTTTTTCTTCCGGGAAGGCTACTGCTGCTGAAAAAATATCCGGCATAATAGTTATCTTTTGCATGGGGATGCTCCTTGTCGTCAGTGTTGTTTGAGTCTAGCATACTCTCAACAATACTATTGATATTTTTAAGCATTGCCGAACCAACGTCACCTGATACCAAAGTCCGGCTCGTTCATACCTTGGCATATACATTTTAAAGTGATTATCATGACTTCTTTAAAGAGTGAACAGATTTCACAATTTTACTGGGCGCAAGATAGATCCTCCCACCATTTCAGGCAATATGGACATTCGCGATTTAGTAGAATATTTTGGCGCAACTGGTTTCAATGCGCGGCGACTTTATGAGGCTTTACAGATCACTAAGCAAATGATAAACGAAGGGGCTTGCGTTTGCTTAACATTAGCAGGTGCACTTGCTCCAATTGGACTGGGAAGAGCAATTTCAGCCTTGATAGAGCACGGATTCATAGATTGGATTGTGTCTACCGGCGCCAATGTTTATCATGATCTTCACTTTGCTTACAACCTTCCCGTAAGACAAGGGTATTTCGATGTTGATGACAATATTCTCTATTCGAAGCAGATCGTGCGTATCTATGATGTATTTATCAAGGAAATTGGGACATTACAGAAACAAGATGAGATAGTCAAGGCAGCTATAGAGAGAGACAGGCGGAATTTGCTTGACAACTCCTCAACAGCCGACCTGTGCAACATTTTAGGCATGTCTGCGAAAAAAAACTCTGCATATCCTGAAAAGTCTTTCTCCGTATGTGCATATGAAAATGACGTGCCGATCTATTTGCCGGCTGTAGCTGATTCTTCGATTGGACTAAATATGCTCCCTCTTCTCCTTGAAAACAGACAAGTTAGCCCTAACGTGATTTTGGATGTCGCGGAATCAGCGGCAATTCTTTGGAAGAATAAGATTTCTGGAGGAATTGAATTAGGAGGAGGAGTTCCCAAGAACTTTTTCCAACAGACCGGCCCCGCTTTGTTCCAGATTCTTAAGTTGAAGGAAGGAGGACAGGACTATCTCGTCCAATTCACAGATGCTCGTCCAGATACAGGGGGTTTATCTGGCGCGACACTGCAAGAGGGCAAAAGTTGGGGAAAAATTAAGTCTGCTCATGATGGAAATGTGATAGTTTACGGAGATTCATCAGTTTATTTTCCCATCTTGGCAGCATTCATTATGTCTGAGTGTAAGCCTCGTGAGCGAAAGAGGATCTATAACAAGAAAAATGCATGGGTGAGGGAAATGAAGCTAGCATATCTTCAAAGCAAAAAACATAAGCGAAGTAGGGCTCATTGAAGGTGAGGAACGATCTTTTGTCAAGATACACCTTTGATTCAAGACTGATACTGTTGGAGAAAGTATTATGAGCATGAGCAAGGAAGATCTAAAATTCGAGGTAAGAGAACTTGAATTGGGAGATTTAAAAAATGGATACTTCTGTACGCTTAAGAATTTGTCTGATTTGGGAAACGTCGAAGGGAATAGAGAGAAAGCAGAACTGATATTAAACAATATCAATGCAAATCCACTTCACAGAATATTTGTTGCAATAGACAAACAGACTTCTGAGGTAATCGGAGCGACCACACTTCTTGTCGAGCAGAAATTTATTCATGATGGGGGAAAGGCAGGTCATATTGAGGACGTTGTGACTCGCAAGGGATTTGAGGGCCTTGGCATAGGCTCTGCACTTATTAACCACGCATTACATTTCGCAAGGACGGTCGGTTGCTACAAAGTAGTATTGGATTGTTCAGACAACAACATCAGGTTTTATCAGAAGGCCGGTTTTAGAGTACATGAAACCTCCATGAGATACGACTTGCTTTGAATACAAGTGCTTGAGATTTGATCGCGTCGCAATTTTAGGTTCATTGACTTTAATGAATTCTAATCGCCTGCCTCCTTCGATGATGGCCGCGGAGGCTTTTATAAGAATAGCCTCAATTTATTGTCCATTCAACTTATCTATCAAAAGTTCTAATTGCAAGATATCTCTACTGCCTATCAGGTCGACAATTTCAATATTAGTCCTAAAGTATGAAATTACTTCTTTGGTCGATTTTAATTTGGGATTGCTACCTCTTGCACCCGCTATATACCCATCCTCCCTTGTTCCATAGTTGTAGAGCGAAATCAGGGCTTGTCCAGGTAGGTGTCCCTTGCCTTCTCTCCCACACAAGATAAGATATCTCAAGTGCGGGTAATTGTGAACAGTCTCAAGGATATTATCGATTCCTCGATTTTCCGAAAGAAGCCTACCGACAAGAAATAGCTTGCACATAATATCATTACGGGAGACAATTTCCTTCAAAAGGCTCATGTCTGAGAGTGTGCAGATAGCAATTGTTTCGCCATTTCCCATCGCATAAGATAACCGTATCGGAAGGACAAACTCGCATATTTTACCAGCAACCGTCTGTAAGGATTGCAGTGTTTTTTTCATCACCCAGTTGTCGTTATTAACCAGCATTAATATTGTATAATCTTTTATGCAAAGGCGATTCAATGAAGGGAAGAATCCTATTGATTCAAGCAGGAGGGTGAGCAAAATCATGACTATTAATATCAAATATATAGCAATACCGTCGAGTACGGGTAACAAACTGCTATGTCTGAAGGAGAAGGAATAGTTGTGATCTTTACTGGAAAGGGAAAAGGAAAGACAAGTGCAGCGCTAGGGATTGTTTTGAGATCAGTTGGACATGGTCAACGGGTAGCGATGATACAGTTCATCAAGGGAGAATGGTATTACGGGGAGCTAACAAGCTCAAAAAGGCTCGAACCTGAATTTGACATGGTAGTATCAGGCAGAGGGTTTGTTGGTATCATCGACGACGATCTTCCCTTGGAAGAGCATCAAGCGGCGGCAAAGCTAGCTATAGATATCGCAAAGAAGAAAGTCAGTTCTGGCGACTACGACGTAGTGATCTTAGATGAGATCAATTATGCATTGAAACTAAAGCTCATCGTTATAGAAGATGCCCTTGATCTTTTGAAGTGCAAGGCGAGGCGGACTTCAGTAATCCTGACAGGAAACTATGCACCAACCAGATTAATAGAACTTGCTGACATGGTTACAGAAATGAAAGAGATTAAACATCCATTTAGAAGTGGAGTAAAAGCCATGAAGGGTATTGACTATTAGATCCTGGGCGTATCGGTTAGCCATTTTTTCGGACCCCAATTTAGGCTCTACTTTGTCTAGAAGCAGGAGCAAGCAACCCATGCTTTTAAAAAAAGGATCATCGAGCCTCTATTGCCTCGACTATGGGCAAGATCGCAGAATGTATGAATTGACCTGAATTTTTTGCCCAATTCACGCAGCCGGTAGCCTAATGGCAACGTTAAAGTAGCCGAAGTGTGGCGTTTACCGTTATTAATGATGACTGCCGAGGTTAGACGGCTTCCTGAAGAAGGGGAAATCGTTCTAGTGACGATAAAGGAGGTAACTGGTCATGGAGCGTATATAACTCTTGACGAATACGACGAAACGATAGGCTTTCTCCATATTTCCGAGATAGCTACGGGATGGATCAGAAATATTGAGAGATACATCCGGCCTAAACAGAAGACCGTTTTAAAGGTTATACGAGTAAACAAGTCAAGAGCTGAAGTCGACCTGTCGCTTAAGCAAGTTACCGGCGACGAAAGGAAATCGAAGTTGATCGAGGTTAAGAAAAATGACAAAGCTTCTGCGTTCATGGATATCGTAAGGAAAAATGCAAATTTATCAGACTCTGAGATGACAAGCCTCGAAGATGAAATTCTAAAGAAATTTGATCTCGTCTATGATTTGTTTGAGACTGTTTCAAGGAAGGGGATCGAATCTATTCGTAGTCTGGGCCTCTCCGAAGAAATTATGAAAGCAATCGAGATAGAGAGTAACAAGATCCAAATCCCTCACGTAGAAATAATGGGAATCCTCGAAATATCCCTAAACAAAGAGGACGGTATAGAAAGGATAAAGAATCTACTCGGCTCTGTAGAAATGTCAAAAGCCAACACTGCGATCAGTATTACCTATATTTCAGCTCCTAAATACAGAATGGTGGTTAAAGCAGATAATTTTAAGAGTGCAGAAAAGATTATGAATAACGCACTAGAGAAAATCAAAAGTGCGATCAATCAGGAAAAGGGAAACTTCGAATTTAAGAGAGACCAATCCAGGAAGGTCCACTCGTAGATTTTGAAAAAGCATCTCATGAGGCTGTGCAGAAGCTGTGCGAGGTACACCTTGAAACTAGATTGTCCTGCATGTGGATCTATAACTATCAATCCACATCCGCCTCGCTATTCTCCAGATGATAAATACATACGATACAGGGTCCCTGAAAGGTATTCAGCTAATTAGGACTGGCCCACTACCGCTACCTAACTACATGTACGTCAAAGAATGGGAAATAGCAATAAAAAAAAATGGAATAGTCGACTGACGTTCTTAAGACCACCTGAGATCGATACAAAAAACTGACGTTATTTACTATCTGATATTCCAGATATCATCTTATGATGGGTTTGCCTAATAGTATCTCGCACTCATGAGTAGTCTCGGGGACCGGTCGATTGAGGACTTGTCATATTTATCACGTTATCTGCTGCAAACCCCGTTGCATTTGTATTTACGGTCTGTTCAATTACGGCTTTCATAGCTGTGTCATTTGTCGTATCTCCTGTCATGTTATCTGCTCCAGTCAAGCCAGTGGCGTTGGACAGTTTGTCTGACATATTACTAGTAGTTGTTTGAATCAGCTGACGCGCTGCAAAATCAGTCGCGTTAGTGTTTTGTGCTTCTCGAATTACCGCTTCCATTAGAGACTGAGGTGAACCGAAAGACTCTACCAGAGACTCTCCTGTTTGATTTGTCATACTCAAGTTGGATAATGGAGAAAGATTTGTAGAATTTGACGGGGAAGCTACCGGAAACTGCTGTGCATTAACGTTTGGTACGTTTAGACCTTGCATGAGCGGCAAGCTCGAACCTGTAGCTAAAATAGCAAAACCCATAAATGTCATCATGATCGATCTGTTCGCGAATTTGTTCATTGATGAACAACATTTGTCATTGGATTTATTTATTTCTACCTTCTATTCTATGGGAAAGTACAGTTAGAATAATATTCTTTAATCCCCCTGAATTGTCAAAATATCATAAAAAAGGTTATGGTGAGATCGATCACCTTTTCAGTCAGCTGGCAAATTTCCTTATCTTCCTATACAGATCCCGCTTGGATTGCTTACTTGGCAGTTGTTGTCCGTAAACTGGTTGTTGTTGATATTAGGTGGTAGACCATTGGCGTTGTTTACATCGATGACATTTTGTAGAACGTTATTTGCTACGACACTGTTTCCTGAGCTCTGTGCATCGAAGAATGCGCCGTTTTGGCTCCCATCAATATTGTTCATCGAGACCTCAGATTGTTGGGTATTCACAAAAGTAATTCCTGCAAGCAAATTTCCACTCATTAGGTTGGAAGTCAATGTAGCTCCTGAACTAGAATGTGTAGCCACACCAAGACTGTTTTGTTTGACGATGTTCTGTTGTATCTCGGTATTCTCAGAACCTGTCATAAATACTCCAATTTGATTACTGTCTAGTATTAGAGATGACATCTTCATTCCGTTCGCGCCCGTGACGAGTACACCAGCTTGGAAGTTACTTATGGAACCTGGCCCATTAATGACGACATTATCATTATTGGGAACCATTAATCCTACTTTTGAGCTATCAGGCCCTGGCCCAGTGATTGAGTATCCGTTCATGTTTATCACTGTATTATCACCACCAATAATGAGACCGTCTCCACTGCAGTCAAGATTTGCTGTAAGGTTTACCAATCCGCTGACAACTTGCCCGCATGCTGCGTTAGTTGCTACCGGTTGCACTTGTGCCATTATTGACAATGAGGGCATTGTTAAGCCTCCAATCGCCATTAGTGACAGAATTGTTGCTACCATGTATGACACAATAGTTGGTTTCATTCAGAAAACGCTAGCAGATATACTATATATGCGACACTCCGATATGTACTGAATCTCTCCTTCTTGTCTATTGAATATAAGTATCTGATTATGTTATTGTTCTTATCTTGCAAGCATAAAAAAATAATGAATATGAGAAAGCGTTTCTAGCTCAATAATATTGTCCCAATTTATCCTAGCAGTACTACTATGTCGATCCGTTGAATCTCACAGTATTTTCATTATTATCTTCTTCTATCGAGATAGCAATTTCACGGGAATAGGTTTTTAGATGCAACAAAGGAAGATCACTTCTATGCGTATTGCGATTGTTGGTGCTGGTGTTGCAGGAAGCTACCTAGCATGTATGATATCGAAGATGGGGCATGAAATTGAGGTGTATGAAACAAATGGCGAAGGAGCACATTGGCCAATATGCGCATGGGGAGGATCTAAGAATATGCTTGCAAAATTCTCACGGCAAGCAGGCCTTGAATTCAACGACTATATCAATCATACTGGACGGACACTAAGACTTGAACTTCCTGGGAATAAGGTGGAAAACTTGGAGCTAAAGGGATTGGTCACCTATAACAAACGCAAATGGGAATCAGATTTACTTCGAGGAATTAGGGTTTCCTATGGAAGGAAATGCAATTTGGGAAGCCCATTATTGTCTGAATGTGATCTAGTAATTGACTGCACGGGGTTCCATCGATCGCTGCTGCCAAAATCTGAGGAGGACTTTATGATACCTGCTTACGAATATCTAGTTGAAAATCTTAAAGACATCGAAGATTTTTACGTGATTGGATATAAAGGCGCTCGAGGCTATTTTTGGTGCTTCCCCTTAAGCAAAGGAGAGGCATTTGTCGGTGCGGGGGATTTGGACAGGAGGTACTATGGAATTTCAGAGTTTTTGGCTAGACACCCAGAATGCAATATTAGGAAAAAGATAGGAAGGCCGATACGTCTTGCTCCACCGCGAAGAATGCAACCATTCTATTGGAACAATGTCGTAGGTGTTGGAGAGTCTATCGGCTGTGTGTTTCCAATGCTTGGAGAGGGAATTATCCCATCTTTAATATGCTGTGATATTTTCTTGCATGAGCTTACAAGAAGCAACAATTTAGGAAAGGGGTTTGATTTCAAGCATTACTCAAGCAGCGTCCTCAAACGGTTCAGATACTATGACGACGTTTACCGAATAATACGACTTAAAATGGCGTCTTCATTGAATATGATAAGGCACTTTAAACTAATGATGAATATGTACCAAAATATGAAAAGGGAAGAGGATCGATTTGGGTTTGAGGTCAGTCTGACCAAGATGAACAGATTTGTAAATGCACTCTAGTTCACGCCGTCGAATTGCTGCGAATCGCTAACAACATCGCATCATGGCATTCTTATTAGTGAATTGTTCGACGTCGCTTCCCTGAAATAGCAGTGAGCATTCTCCTTTTTTGAATTTCCCTTACGAATCTCCGAAGCTGGTCATCGTATAACCGATCATATCCTACCATTTTTGGTTTGTACGAGAGGTAGTAATATAACATATTGAACGCTCCAATTCTCCCTGTTACCTCTCCAGTTGCTAGATACTTCGCAAATCTGCCCCATACAAAGATCGGGTGATATCCTAGTGTCTTCATGCTCGCACCAAATTCATAGAACTTGTGATGCTTTCCCAGAGGTCTAGAGTGTTGAAACCTAGCTTCAGTCAGTGTCGCGTAGCGGTATCCCAGTCTTTCTGACTCATAGAGAATTGCGGACTCATAACCCATTAATTCAGGGTATAATCCTCCCCATTGAGTCTGCTCAAAAAAAGAGTTACGCACAAATCTCCCTGCACCATGCGGCTTCTCAGGCACGTACTTTGTGTAATTGCCTGATGCTACAGCAATACTTGAATTAGCATCCATAAAATCCACCAAATCGCGAGCATACTCAGGTGGATAAGTTGTATCATCCGTTGCTATCATATGATAGGTTGCATGTGTAAGTTTCTTGTTCCTCGAATAGGCGATGGCTTCGTTCCAGTTCTTGACTACTCTGCCAATATCATATCCCAAATCATTGTGCGTTATGACATGAAGAGATTGCCAGTTTTGTTTTGTCTGTGTCAAGATCTCAGAAGTTTTGTCCGTTGACCCATCATCCACTACAATCACATATTGTGGAGCTAAAATCTGTTTTTTTAATGACATTAGGGCAGCATGGATATCGTCCTCGGAGTTCCTACATGTAACGATCGCGAAATACGTACCCATACAAGAGGGTCGATGGAGGGCTAATTAAAGTCCTATTAATTTGAAATGAAGGCCACTTCCCTCTTCTTATTGGAAGAACTAAACCACATCTTCGGTTGATAATTTTAGGAATCGACGATAAATGGTTGTGAAACCATCAGCAGCACTTGTATGCACTTATAATCTGATCTTCGTGCTTCTCCCATGTCAACTTTTCTCGTGCTAACTCTCGCGTTCTTTTACGCAAATTATACAGCTCTTCTGGATGCCCTTGCAAATAGTCAAGCTTCTTCATTAAATCTGGATAGTCTTCAAACGTTACGCAGCAATCTTGAAGCGATTCTATTACAGGATGGATTGAGGAAGTACACATTACTACCAATCCAGCATGTGCGTATTCATATGGTTTGTTTGGATTCGTATAATAGTGAGCCCAGTGCTTCTTCCAAGGCAAGAGACCTACATTATGTCTTGACATTTCATCGAACATTCCGGGACGTGGTAAGAATCCGACAAATCTCAGATTCGAAAATGAGGGATCCGACCAACCTGCAATTGTCAAAGGGTATCTTTTGTTATTCTCGAATAGCTCGAAGAGTCCGTCCATTTGCCTTTGAGGATACATGACCTTGTCATTGCCGTCACCTCCTGAATAAATGCAATCGACCGAAGTTTGATACGTGGGAGAGCCTACTGCTTCTATTTCTGAGCGTATAGGGTAATTTGGAACGAGAAACGGTCTGGCGTTCCGTTGACGCTCGTAGTCCTTTGCAATCGTTTCAGAAACAACAATAACAGGGGTAGTAGAAATGAGTTCTTTCTCCCATGCAGTCCATATCCGAATCGCATATCTATCAATCAGACGCCTCCTTATCCTACTCATCCGCCCCTTAAACGTAATTTTTGACATCTCAGATTTTCCCATTTTTTGTGTTCTAATGCTAGATTGGAATGGTTGGTAATCCATCTCCAACAGTATTTTCGATGACATCGACCAATATTCATGGTCATCGAAGACAAAGGGCACGCCTAGTTCTGAAATTAGCTTTGCAGAATATAGATTGTGTGAATGAACTATGTCTGGAGCTTCCTGTTTCAAAATTTTCTTTAGCTGCTTTTTTACTCTTTCCCAGTAATAGGGGATACCCAATCGTGCCTTGCTATTCCATTCTATTTCATAGATATTGGCAAATTTAGTTCCGTTGGTATTATTTCCTGGTTTACCTGCAAAACTAACTCTATAACCAAGCTTCAATCCGGTGATTGCAGATTTTTCTACTCGCCAATCTGGAAGGCTTTCGTGAGAGACGTGTAGTACCCTCAAATGTATGGATGGTCAATATCGGATTCAATTAATAAATCTACCACGAAGAGCTCTTAGTGTGGAGAGTTCAATTCCACAGGTTTGCACCATAATCTTAAACGCCGAGATGTTGTGTAGCTGGGAGTTATGGGGTTTCTAATGATAAATATGCTCATTAAGGTCGGAATGTCTTGTTGATGTCCGACTAGAATCTGGCTTTAAAAGTGGCCCTATCTGCGATCAAAAGGCTCAATTTTGAAGGTTACATTCTTGGGTTGAGATGGACGAGGTTGACGGTCCAAAAAAAAGCTTTTATTTTTGCCCTTGTTCTATTCGCGGTTCCTTGTAGTCAGAGATACTGCCGTCGGTAGGTCGATCAATGGGATCCTGCTTCTGTTTTTCGGTTTGTACAGTCGGTCTAGGTGGCTTTCGTACAATCTTGTGTAGCATATCCCTCATTTGCTGTTTTTCCTCTTCAGAAATCTTACCGTCAATAAGATCGATGACAAACAACCACATGGTAGCCCCTATTTCATTCTCCTTGAACAAGGCTTGCTGTTCTACCCTCCACTGAGTTTTGCGGTGCCAATACCCAATGACGATTGCTATTGGTACATATGCTGAAACAAAAATTACTGCGAAAATCCAAATACTTTCGAATAGACTCTTTAGATAAGGCACCTGGTCAATAAGAAGGCCATATTGTATCGTAACAAAATTCGCAAATGTCATCAAGAATATTAGATAAATACTATGGCCATTCCGAAAATCTAGCCATCTCCTTCTAGTCCAGTTGCTGGCCAAAGATTTCATCAGGGATTTAGCACCCACACTGATATTGGGCAGAATACCGTTAAAATACATTGCGTATCTCGACAGTGAGAAATTCGATTAGCAATGCTCCTTCCTAATGAGTTAAGCTCATATTTCTTGGGATTTCCAATATCCGGTAAACGGTAAACAAGGCGTTTGAATGAACTTTTACTAGCTCAGATGTGGAATCCATCTTGTAACGAACAGAATCATCGCCTCCATCCGCGTCAACCAGATATGCATGATCGTCACGTTCATAGGTCGATTCTCTAAATAAATTCCCTAGACTTTCATAACCGCTAAAACTTCTGTTTCCGGACAAACCTGAAATGAACCATCCTCTCCAGTCATTACTTCCAATGATTTTCGATTCGGTAGATGT
>Ga0190265_10002575_pt1 | contig 12202 bp, 12 predicted proteins | sample Popmic124T_FD_133135 | JGI IMG/M metagenome (GOLD analysis project Ga0190265, IMG submission 133135) | Populus adjacent soil microbial communities from riparian zone of Indian Creek, Utah, USA - 124 T | ecosystem: Environmental > Terrestrial > Soil > Riparian zone | place: USA: Utah | collected... | reverse complement strand
TCGGCACCGGCGATTTGAGCGAGATCGCGCTCGGCTGGTCGACCTACGGCGTCGGCGACCAGATGAGCCATTATGGCGTCAATGCCGGCGTGCCCAAGACCCTGATCCAGTACCTCATCCGCTGGGCGATCCGCTCGAACCAGTTCGACGAGGCGACCGACCGCGTCCTCCAGGCGATCCTCGATACCAGGATCTCGCCCGAGCTCGTCCCCGCCGACGCCAAGGGGAATTTGCAGAGCACCGAGGAGCGGATCGGCCCCTACGAGCTGCACGATTTCTTCCTGTTCCACATCCTGCGCTCCGGTTTGCCTCCCTCCAAGGTCGCTTTCCTCGCCTGGCAGGCCTGGAAGGACGCCAAGGCGGGCCACTGGCCGCTCGACTATCCGGACGCGCTAAAGCGCGAATATGACCTGCCGGCGATCCGCAAATGGCTGGAAGTCTTCCTGTTCCGCTTCTTCCAGCTCTCCCAGTTCAAGCGCAGCGCCATGCCCAACGGCCCCAAGGTCTCGGCCGGCGGCGCCCTGTCGCCGCGCGGCGACTGGCGCGCGCCGAGCGACGGGACAGCGGGGCCGTGGCTCGACGAATTGAAGCGGGCGTTCGAGGATTGACGCACCCAACGGCGACGCGCGATCGTTGCGGAGATGCAACCGATCTGCCATCGTCGTCGTTCTCCCGCCGAACCATGATGAGAGGACAGCCATGTTGCGGACCCTTTTGCTTCTGATCGCGCTCCTGGTCGTGATCGGCATTGCGCTGGTGGCGACCGGCTATGTCAACCTGCGCCAGGACAGCAACGGCACGGTTTCGATCGAGACCCAGGACGTCAAGGTCGGGACCACGACCACCAACGTCCAGGTGCCGGTCGTGAAGATGGAGACCCGGCAGGTCGAAACGCCGAGCGTCAGCGTCACCAACGGCCAGGGCAACGCCCAATAAACGCTTTCCCGCTTCCCGAGCCGATGCGCCTCGCGCTCGACGAGGCCCGCGCCGCGGCACTCGAGGGCGAGGTGCCGGTGGGCGCGGTGGTGACGCGCGGCGGGGAGACGCTCGCGGTCGGCCGCAATCGGCCGCGCGATCTGAAGGATCCCACCGCCCATGCCGAGATGGTGGTTCTGCGCGCCGCCGCGGCCAGGCTCGGCACCGACCGGCTCGACGGCTGCGACCTTTGGGTGACGCTGGAGCCATGCGCGATGTGCGCCGGCGCGATCGCGCTCGCCCGCGTTTCGCGGCTCTATTTCGGCGCGGCCGACCCGAAGCGCGGCGCGGTGGTGAGCGGGGTGCGCCTGTTCGCCCAGCCGACCTGCCATCACGCGCCCGAAGTCTATCCCGGCATCGGCGAGAGCGAAGCGGGCGAAATGCTGAAGGCGTTCTTCAAGGAGCGGCGCGGCTAAGGAAGATGTTGTCGCCGCCCAGGATTCGCGGCTAGAACTGACGCGGCTTATGCCCCCGTCCCTGCCCCTCGCGCCCTATCCCTGGCTGGATGTGCTGATCATCCTGCTCCTGGTGCTGCTGAACGGCGTGTTCGCCATGTCGGAGCTCGCGATCGTCTCGTCGCGGCGGCCGCGCCTCAGGGCGATGGCGCGCGCGGGGCGGCGCGGCGCGCAGACCGCGTTGGAGCTCGCGTCGGAGCCGGGCCGCTTTCTGTCGACCGTCCAGATCGGGATCACCCTGATCGGCATCCTCGCCGGCGCCTATTCGGGCGCGAGCCTGGGCGGGCCGACGGGCCAGCGCATCGCCGCGCTGGGCGTGCCCGCCGACACCGCCCAGACCCTGGGCTTCGTGCTGGTCATCGTGCTCACCACCTACGCCTCCCTGGTGATCGGCGAGCTGGTGCCCAAGCAATTCGCCCTGCGCTCGCCCGAGGGGATCGCGGCCGCGGTCGCGCCGCCGATGCACTGGCTGTCGCGCGCGACCGCGCCGGTGGTCTGGCTGCTCGACCGGACCAGCGCGCTCATCTTCAGGCTGCTTCGGCTGCGCCGCGAATCGGCCGATCACGTCACCGCCGAGGACCTCCATCTGGTCGTCGCCGAGGCCGCGACCGCGGGCGTGCTCGAGGAAAGCGAGCGCGCGCTGATCTCGAGCGTCGTGCGGCTCGCCGACCGGCCGGCCCGCGAGGTGATGACGCCACGGACCGAAGTCTCGTGGATCGACGTCGACGCCGATCCACAGACCATCCGCCACAAGCTCATGGAGGCGCCGCACAACCGCATTCCCGTCGCCGAGGGCTCGGTCGACCGCCTGATCGGCGTCGTCCAGGCCCGCGACATCGTCGCCTGCCTCCTGGTCGGCACGCCGATCGACCTGCGCGCGCTGATGAAGCCCGCGCCGATCGTCCCCGATCAGCTCGACGCAATGGACGCGATGACGGTGCTGCGCGATTCGGAGGTGCCGATGGCCTTCGTCCACGACGAATACGGCCATTTCGAAGGAATCGTGACGCCCGGCAACCTTTTGACCGCGCTCGCGGGAAAATTCATTTCCTCGAACGATTTCGACACCGATCCGCCGCTGGTCGAGCGCGACGACGGCAGCTGGTGGGTGTCGGGCTCGGTCTCGGCCGACGCCATGGCCGACACGCTCTGCTTCACCCTGCCCGCCGACCGCGATTACGGCACCGCGGCCGGCTTCGCTCTCTCGGTGCTGAAGCACATCCCCGAAGTCGGCGAGCGCTTCACCTATCGCAACTGGCGCTTCGAGATATCGGACATGGACGGCCGCAAGATCGACAAGATCCTGGCGTCGGAGATCAAGCGGGGAAGAAGGGGGTGATTCATTTGCCGCGCGCGTGACCGTGAAGCGGGCCTCTGAATCAGATCGCGCGGAACCCTGAAGCCGGCCCGCTCCCCCTCCCAACCTCCCACGAGGATATTATGAGAAAAATAGGGACAGTCACCTTTTTGATACCGCGTGACGCAAGCGAGCCGGCCGATATCCAAAAAGGTGACTGTCCCTATTTTTAGCTCCCCAGCCTGCCGAACTTCTCCTCGAAGCCTTCGGTATCGCCGCGGGCGAGATAATCGGCCTGCTCGATCACCCGGTCGCGGGCGAGCCGGCCCTGGAATGGGCCCATCCGTTCGTCGAGATGGGCGGCCTCGTTGGCGTTGAGGCCGCCGAGCTGGTCGAAGCGGGTGATGCCGAGCTCGTTCAGGCGCGCGACGAACTTGGGGCCGACGCCCTTCAGCCGCTGGAGATCGTCCGACGCACCGGCCGCGCCGCGCCGGACGGCGACGCCGAGCACTTCGCCGGCGACGTCGGTGGCGGCGGTGGCGACCTCGTCGGTCACTCCGGCGCCATCCCGGGCGGCGGGCTTCATATAGGGCCGGTCGTGGCGCGCCACATAGGGGCTGTCGTTGCCATCGGTCCGGCGCTCGATCGGGGTTCGCCCGCGCCGCCCCCGCAAGAGCAGCAGCGCGATCAGGAGCGCGGCGGCGACCGCGACGATGATTGCAATGGCGGTGGCGCTCATGGTTCGATGCCGTCCTTCGGAGGCCGCTTGGCGAACGCCCAGCGGCCGGCGGCGACGCCGATCAGCAGCGCGATACCGAGCGGCACGGCATAATATTGGACAAGGCTCAGCATCGCGCCCTCACAGGAAGCCGACGCGGCGCGGCCGGAAGAAGACCCAGCCCAGGCCGACGCCGATCAGATACGCCAGAAAGGCGAGGAAAAGCGTCTCGGCGAGCAACGGCACGCCGCCGCGCGTGTCCCAGCTGATCCCGCCGACGCCCGCCACGCCGCCGACCCGTGCGTCGAGGCCGGGCAGCAGGCCCATGCCTTCGCGCTGGAAACGGTTGGCGGGTCCCGAAAGGAATGCCGTGCGCGACAGCGGTTCGCGGCCGAGATGGACGGCGACGCCGGGAATGGCCGCCTCGCGGAGCACGGCCTGCGCCCGGGCTTCGACGCGATCGATATAAGCGGCGCCCATGCCGGCGGGGCCATGCGCGATCCAGCCCGCGGCGAGCGCGGCGGCGAGCCCGATCGAAAGCCTGGTCCAGCGCGACATCAGCCTTTCTTAGCTCCTCGTTCGATCTCGCGCCAGCCGATGTCGCGGCGGCAAAAGCCGGTCGGGAAATCGACCGCGTCGACCGCGCGATAGGCGGCGGCCCGGGCCTCGGCGACGTCGACGCCGAGCGCTGTGACGCCGAGCACCCTCCCGCCCGCGGCGACCAGCCTGCCGGCTTCGATGGCGGTGCCGGCGTGGAAGACCGTGGCGCCCTCGACATCGAGCTTTGAGATCGCGCCGCCCTTCTCCGGCGGTCCCGGATAGCCGCAGGCCGCCATGACCACGGTGAGCGCCGTCCGGTCCGAGAAAAGCGGCGGCGCGGCGCCGGCCAGCTCGCCCCGGGCGGTGGCGAGCATGAGCTCGAGCAGGTCGCTCTCGAGCCGCACCATCAGCGCCTGGCATTCGGGATCGCCGAAGCGGACGTTATACTCGACCAGCTTCGGACCCTCCCGCGTGAGCATGAGCCCGGCATAAAGCACGCCCGAAAAGGGCGTCCCGCCTTGCGCGAGCGCGCGCGCGGTCGGGCGGACGATCTCGTTCATCGCCCGCGCCTCGAGCGCGGGGGTGAAGATCGATGCCGGGCTGTAGGCGCCCATGCCGCCGGTATTGGGGCCGGTGTCGCCCTCGCCGACGCGCTTGTGGTCCTGCGCCGAGCCGAACGGCAGCACAGTCTCGCCGTCGACCAGCGCGAAGAAGCTGACTTCCTCGCCGTCCATATATTCCTCGATCACCACCGCCTCGCCGGCGCCGCCGAAGCCGCCGTCGAACATGGCGCCGAGCGCGGCCTCGGCCTCCTCGCCCGTTTCGGCGATGATCACGCCCTTGCCCGCCGCGAGCCCGTCGGCCTTGATCACCACCGGCAGGCCGAAATCGCCGAGCGCGGCCTGCGCCGCCCGCCGGCCCGAGGCGCGGGCATAGCGGGCGGTCGGGATATTGTGCTTCGCGCAGAGATCCTTGGTGAAGCCCTTCGAGCCTTCGAGCTGCGCCGGGATCCGGTTCGGACCGAAAACAGGGACGCCCGCCGCGCGCAGAGTGTCGGCGAGGCCGTCAACCAGCGGCGCCTCCGGCCCGATCACGGCAAGGCCGATCGCGTGGCGGCGGCAAAAATCGACGACGGCGCGGTGATCGGCGGGCTCGACGTCGGCGAGCTCGGCGAGTTCGGCGATGCCCGGATTGCCCGGCGCGGCATAGAGCTTGCCCATCGCGCGCGATTGCGCGAGCTTCCAGGCGAGCGCATGCTCGCGCCCGCCTGACCCTATGATGAGCACATTGATGAGCGACGATTCCATAAGCGACGCCGGGCTCCTAGCAACCGAGACGCCGGGCGACAACGCGCCCGCGCTCTCGGTTTCCGAGCTTTCGGCGGCGCTCAAGCGGATTGTCGAGGACGGCTTTTCCCATGTCCGCGTGCGCGGCGAGATTTCGGGCTTCAAGCGAGTCGCGTCGGGCCATTGCTATTTCACGCTGAAGGACGAGGCCGCCGCGATCGACGCGGTGATCTGGCGCGGGCAGGCCGGCGCGCTCAAATTCGCCGCCGAGGACGGGATCGAGGTGATCGCGACCGGCAAGCTCACCACCTATCCGGCCCGCTCGCGCTACCAGATCGTGGTCGAGCGGCTCGAGCTCGCCGGCCAGGGCGCGCTGATGGCGCTGCTCGACAAAAGGCGGCTGGCGCTGGCTGCCGAGGGCCTGTTCGACGAGGGCCGGAAGCGACCCTTGCCGTTCGCGCCGCGCGTGATCGGCGTCGTCACCTCGCCGACCGGGGCCGTCATCCGCGATATATTGCACCGGCTCGCGGATCGCTTCCCCTGCCACGTTATCCTGTGGCCGGTGCCGGTCCAGGGCGAGGGCGCGGCCGAGAAGATCGCCGCGGCGGTCCAGGGCTTCAACGCTCTGCCGGCGCCGCCGGATCTCATCATCGTCGCCCGCGGCGGCGGTTCGATCGAGGATCTGTGGGCGTTTAACGAGGAGGCGGTGGCGCGCGCCGTCGCCGGCTCGGCCATCCCGATCATCTCGGCGGTCGGCCACGAAACCGACACGAGCCTTTGCGATTTCGCCGCCGACGTGCGCGCGCCGACGCCGAGCGCGGCCGCCGAAATCGCGGTGCCGGTGCGCGGCGAATTGCTTGCCTCGGTGCGCGACCTCGGCGCGCGCGCCGAGCGCTGCGCGCGCCGGGCCGCGGAGCGGTCCGCCGAGCAGCTTGCCGCACTGCTGCGCCACTGGCCCGCGCGCGAGGACCTGCTGGCGCCGCAGCGGCAGCGGCTCGACGATCTCGCCGAACGGCTGCCGCGCGGCCTCAGGGGCCGGTTGGACCGGGCGCGCGGCGAGCTCGGCCATGCCGCCGGCGCGCTCCGGCCCGGCCTCCTGGCCGCTGCGCATCGCCGGGCGAGCGAGCGATTGGGCGCGCTTTGGCGCATCGCGCAAGCCGCCCATCCCGAACGGCCGTTGGCGCGAGGCTATGCTTTGGTCAAAGACCGGCAGGGAAAGCTGTTGACGTCGGCCGCCGCATCGCAGGCGGCGCAACTCCTGACATTGCGCTTTCGTGATGGAGAGGTCGACGCGGCGGTGGGCGACACGGTTGAGCGGCGGCGCCCGCGCGCTTATCCTAAGGTGAAGGGCGACCAGCCGAAATTGCTGTAAGGCACGATAATATGCTGATGACCAACAAGGCCCGGATGGCCCGGCTCTACTACCTACCGGGCACGTTTCGGGTGCTCGGCCATGGCGATCATGTGGTCTGCGCGGTGACCGGTCAGCCGATCCCGCTCGCCGAACTCAAATATTGGAGCGTCGAGCGGCAGGAGCCCTATGCGAGCGCCGAAGCCTCGCTCCGGGCGGAAGGCAAGGATCACTGAATGGAGGCGGCCGTCGAGGAATCGGAGGTGTTCGCCCGGGCTTCCGAAGCGTGGCGCCAGGGCCGGCACGAGGCCGCGACCCAGCTCCTCCAGGCAATGGTTGAAGAGCATCCGCAGCACGTCACCGCGCTCAATACGCTGGCGATGATCGCGCTCAACCTCAAGGATGCGACAAAGGCGATTCACTATCTTGAACGCGCGGCCGCCTCGGAGCCGGGCGCGGCGCCGATCTGGTTCAATCTCTTCCAGGCCTTCGACTTGGCCGGCGACCTGGAGGGCGCTCTTGCAAGCCTCGACCGGGCGCTCTCGGCCGATCCCAATTATGTTCCCGCCATCGTCATGAAGGCGGCGCTGCTCGAACGGCTGGGGCGCGCGGCGCAATCGCTGGCGCTGTATCGTGCGATCATCGCCTCCAGCCCAAGCATCGACGCGCTGCCGGAGCCGGTCCAGAAAGCGTTCGCGCACGGGCTCGGTCTCGTCCGCGCCGACGACGAGCGCCGCGCCGCCGCTTTGGAGGGGCCCATCGCCGAGGTCATCGCGGCCTATCCCGACGCGGATTTTCACCGCGCCAGGGCCTATCTCGAGCAGCGCACCGGCCGCCGCAAAGTCTATGTGCAGCAGCCGGTGGGCGGCCATTTCCCCTATTTGCCGGCGATGGAATTCTTCCCGCGCGAGCATTTCCCGTGGCTGGCGGAGCTCGAAGCGAAGACCGCCGAAATCCGGCGCGAGCTGCTGTCGCTCCTCGACGAAGGCGGTGAAGGCTTTCGGCCCTATGTCGCCTTCGATCCGACGCTGCCGGCCAATCAGTGGGCGGAGCTCAATCATTCCCGGCGCTGGAGCGCCTGGTTCTTGTGGGAGGACGGGGTTCGACTGGAGGAGAATTGCGTGCGCTGCCCGGCGACGGCCGCTTTGCTCGACACTTTGCCCCTGCTCGACCTGCCCGGCAAGGGGCCGACGGCGATGTTCTCGATCCTCGAGCCGCGCACGCGGATCCCGCCGCATACCGGGTCCAACAATGTGCGTACCACAATTCATCTTCCCCTCGTCGTGCCGGAGGGGTGCGGATTTCGGGTGGGAGCGGAAACGCGGACCTTCGAGGCCGGCAAGGCCTGGGCGTTCGACGACACGATCGAGCATGAGGCCTGGAACGACAGCGGCGAGCCGCGCGCGATTTTCATCCTCGACACCTGGAATCCGCTGCTCACCGAGGCGGAGCGGGCAGCCGTCCGCGTCGTGGGCTAGCCGCCGTGATGCGTCTCCTTGCCGCCGCCGCGCTGCTCGCCTCAGCAGTGGCGCAGGACGCGGACTTCGCCCTGAGCGGCGCGCCCGAGCAGGGCGCGCTGCTGCGCGGCACCGCCCCGCCGGAGACGGTCGCGCTGGCCATGAACGGCCGCGACGTGCCGCTTGCCGGCGATGGCCGCTTCCTCATCGGCTTCGACCGCGACGCCGGCCCGGCCGCCGAGCTGGTCGCGCGCCTTGCCGACGGCAGCGAGATTCGCGTGCCCCTCGGCGTCGCGCCGCGGCGCTGGCGGCTTTCCCACATCAACATGGCGCGCCCCGTGGGCGGGCCGACGCCTGAATACGCGCGCCTGCGCGAGCGCGAGCTGGCGCTGATCGGCGCGGCGCGGGGGCAACGCTCGGACGCGGCCGGCTGGGCGCAGCGATTGCTCCTGCCGGCGCGGGGCCGGATCAGCGGCGCGTTCGGGACGCAGCGCGTCTATCGGGGCGGCGTGCCCGCGGCCTATCACAGCGGCGTCGATATCGCGGCCGGCGCCGGGGCGCCGGTGACGGCGCCCGCCGACGGAATCGTCACGCTGGCGCCGCCGCCGCGCTTCAGCCTCGAGGGCAATCTGGTCATCGTCGACCACGGCATGGGGCTGACCAGCGCCTTCCTCCATCTGTCGAGCGCGTCGGTGCGCGCCGGCGACCGGGTTCGCCAGGGCCAGGAGATCGGACGCGTGGGCGCGACCGGCCGGGCCACCGGCCCGCATCTCCACTGGAGCCTGGTCTGGAACGGCGCCCGGCTCGATCCGCAGGCCGCGATCGCGCGTTAGAATCTCCTCACGGGGATGCGGCACCGGCCCGCTCCCCCGCCCAGCCGCCCGACAGCGTAAACTATGGGTGGCTGGGTGGGGGAGCGAGCCGGTGCCGCCTATCCTAACGAATACGCCTCGCGCGAATGCCGGGCTGGTTGTTGATTCGCATCATGAAGCTGCCCATCGCGCCGCGATTGATCACGATGCGCTGGCCGCTCCGCGGCCGCAACGCCAGCGTGTGGTTGTCGGTCTGGGTCCACACGGCGCCGTCCTGCAGCGCCACGGTCCATTGTCCGAGCGAGTTCTGGCTCGCCTCGGCGACGACGCCCTCGACTGTCTCGATCCGCTCCGGATCGTCTTCCTCCTCGCCGCCGCCGAAAAGCGGAATCGACGGCAGCGCCAGGCCGAACAGCCGCCGCCTGCCCTCGCGCACCTGGGCGCGATCGACCATGACGACCTCGCGCCGTTCCGCCGCCGCCTCCAGATTGGCCGCGGCCGTATCGAAACACTGGAGCCGCGCCGCTTCCTCGGTGATCGCCCGGCAGCGCAGCAGCGCCTGGAACAACTCGGGACGGGGCGGCGGGCCGCCCCGCTGCGCCGGGAGCGCCGCGGGCGCGCCGACAAGCAGCAGAGCGGCGAGTATCAAATGCGTGCGAGTCATCCTGCGTCCAATCTGCGAAGCGTGATGTTCGCTTTATTGCGGGCCGGAGGGGCATTGGGCAACCCTCATGCGGGCGGCGGCGGCCTCGGCTCCCCTCTGTGGCAAATTTGCCACGTGCAGGAAAAATGGAGGAAATCAGTATCGGGGGAATTGCTTCAGATTCGCTACATCCCGTAAGGGTGCAATGTTTCGCTGGCTGTGCCGGCGCAAGAACCACGGCCACGGCCGACTTAAGGGGACCGACATGAGGAAGAATCAGTATCTGAGCACATTGCTGGCCACCACTTTCATTTGCGGGGCAGCCGGAATCGCGACGCCAGCTTATGCGCAGAACACCGGCCCCGTCGAGGGCTCCGCCGACGCGACGCAGCCCGCGGAAGACGATGCCGACATCGTCGTTACCGGTTCGCGTATTCCCCAGCCGAATCTCACCGCGGTGAGCCCGGTCACAGTCGTCAACAGCCAGGAAGTCCGGATCACGGGCACGACCCGCACCGAGGATCTGCTCAACTCGCTGCCGCAAGTGTTCGCCGGCCAGAGCAGCACCATCGCCAACGGCGCGTCGGGCACCGCGACGCTCAACCTGCGCGGCCTCGGCTCGCAGCGCACGCTCGTTCTGATCAACGGCCGCCGCCTCGTCCCGGGCGATCCGAATTCCTCGGCCGCCGACATCAACGTCATTCCGGGCGCGATGATCCAGCGCGTCGACGTGCTGACCGGCGGCGCCTCGTCGGTCTACGGTTCGGACGCCATTTCCGGCGTCGTGAACTTCGTCATGGACACCCGCTTCGAGGGCGTCCGTCTCGATTCGCAATACAGCTTCTATCAGCACGACAACGGCGCCCGCGATGACGTCATCGCGGCGCTCAACGCGCCCAATCGCCAATTCGGCTACCCGACCGGCAGCTCCGCCAACGGCGGAACGTTCGACACCAATCTGGTGATCGGCGCCGGCTTCGACGACGGCCACGGCCATGTCGTCGCTTATGCCGGCTATCGCAAGGTCGAGGCGATCCTTCAGGCGACGCGCGACTATAGCGGGTGCGCGCTCACCTCGCGCACCGCGGCCGCGATCGCCACAACCCCGGTACAAGGCGGCGCCAACGCCGGCACATCGACCTTTGTCTGCGGCGGTTCCGCGACGTCGGCCAACGGCACCTTCTTCACCAACCTGCAGACCCTCCAGGTCGGTCCGAACCGCACCTTCATTCCGGGCTTCACGCCGTACAACTTCGGCCCGCTCAACCACTATCAGCGTCCCGACGAGCGCTACACGCTCGGCGCCTTCGCGACCTACGAGATCAGCGACGCGCTGCGCCCGTATCTCGAAGTCATGTTCATGGACGATCGCACGGTCGCCCAGATCGCCCCGTCGGGCAATTTCGGCAACACCATCTCGATCAACTGCGACAACCCGCTGATGTCGGCCCAGCAGCTGGCTTTGGTCTGCCAGCCCGCCAACCTGTTCAACGCGGGCGGGACCACGGGCGGCGTGCCGCAGGTGTTCCTCGATCCGACGACCGGCACGCCTTATTTCCGCGCCTTGCTCCAGCCGCTGCGCCGCAACGTCGAGGGCGGCGGCCGCCGTGACGACCTGCAGCACACCAGCTACCGCATCGTCGCCGGCATGAACGGCGAGCTCAGCTCCGCCTGGTCCTACGATTTCTACTACCAGTTCGCGCAGACCAACTTCGCCGAGACCTATACGAACGACTTCTCGGTCCGCCGTCTCGGCCTCGCGCTCGACGTCGTCGACGATCCGACCACGCCGGGCGTCGACCCGATCTGCCGCTCGGCGCAGGGCGGCACCAACGCCGCGGAGCCGAGCTGCGTCCCCTGGGACATCTTCGCGCTCAATTCGGTCAGCCCGGCGGCTCTTGCCTATCTGCAGACGCCGGGCCTGCAGCGCGGCACCAACCAGCAGACGGTGGCCAACGCCTCCCTGACCGGCGATCTCGGCACCTGGGGCATCCAATCCCCCTGGGCCCAGAGCGGCGTCGGCGTCGCCTTCGGCGTCGAATATCGCAGGGACACGCTGGAACTGCTCGTCGATTCCGCCTTCTCGACACTGCCGTCGAGCGATCTGGCCGGCCAGGGCGCGCCGACGCTGCCGACCGCGGGCGACTTCGACGTTCGCGAAGCCTTCATCGAGGCCCGCATCCCGATCGTGGAAGAGAATTTCTTCCATTATTTCGGCATCGAAGCCGGCTATCGCTATTCGGATTACAGCATCGGCAACCGCAGCATCAGCACCGATACCTACAAGATCGGCGTCGACTTGTCGCCGATCCGCGATATCCGCTTCCGCGGCGCCTACAACCGCGCGGTTCGCGCGCCGAACATCCAGGAGCTGTTCGCGCCGAGCCGCGTCGTCCTCGCCGGCAGCACCGATCCGTGCGCGGGCTTCGTGATCAACGCGACCCATGTCGGCTGCCTGGCGCAGGGCCTGACGGTCGGGCAGACTGTCCAGCCCAACCCGGCCGAGCAGTATAACGGCCTGATCGGCGGCAACATAAACCCCGATCCCGAGGTCGCCGGCACGTACACCGTGGGCGTGGTGCTGCAGCCGAGCTTCATCCCGCGCCTCGCGATCACCGTGGACTGGTTCGACATCACCGTCAGCGGCGCGATCGCGGGCGTCGGCGCG
>Ga0190265_10002574_pt1 | contig 12203 bp, 12 predicted proteins | sample Popmic124T_FD_133135 | JGI IMG/M metagenome (GOLD analysis project Ga0190265, IMG submission 133135) | Populus adjacent soil microbial communities from riparian zone of Indian Creek, Utah, USA - 124 T | ecosystem: Environmental > Terrestrial > Soil > Riparian zone | place: USA: Utah | collected... | reverse complement strand
TTCGTCATTGTCAGAAATCGTGGCAACGCTGGCGGCCGAGGTAGTTCGCGCATGCGGCCCTCCCGAGGTCTTGTCGTCTCATCGGCACTCCGCTGTCCAGCTTGAGCAGCGTGCGCAGACTGTCATGCGCGCGACGGCGGTATTTGGTTGTCATCGACACGAGCCGACGGGCCGAGCCATTTCACGTGCCAAATCCTGCACCCGCGTACCGCCGGCTCGAGATGCGGCCTACGTTCTTTGCCGCGGGCGGCCGACAGAGGAGGACGACGGTCGTGCCCGACGACAACACCGAGCGGCTCGCCCAGGCGTTGCGCCATCGAGAGGCAGTGCATCGTCTCGTCGACCAGTTGAAGGATGCGAGGACGCCGGAAGAGATCGAGTGGATCAGGTCGGAGATGGTCCGCGTCGCATCCGAGTACGAAGCGTCGCTGCAGGCCACGACCCTGGCACTCCGGGCGGAGAACGACCAGCTGGCAGCGAAATTGAAGGAACTCCAGAACGACAACGAGTCGGCCGAACACTCCTGACGTCGCCGGCCCGCCGAGGCCCACCGAGCATGATCGACGGGCGGTCCGGCCGTGGCGGGCGGGGTGCGGCCGGACCGCCCGCTGGACCTTCGATTTCCCACGCAACAGCTGGTTCAAACACGCGTTGTCGAGCCGTCTGGGCTGCTGGGGGATCGCGCGAGTCATCCAAACGTTGCGTGGGTACCGTCTCGCGATGACGAACCTGAACAGCGCCGCCGACCTCGCCAGGTATGCCGAGGAGAACGACATCGATCTGACCGGATACGGCGAGACATTGGTCGAGATCGTGTCGTGGGGCAAGACGATCGATCTCGAGCCACCGTTCGCCGAGCACGTGCTGGATCGCCTGCGCAACGGTGATGCGATCGCCGATGCCATCGCCGCGGCGCGGGAGCGGACTCTCGAAGAGGCCCGCCAGCACGAAGCCGAGTAGCGAACCGACCAGCGTCCTGCGGGCATCACACGCAACGGGTGATATCGGTGGCGTTCTGACCGACGCGGTGACAGACTTGTTGTCGACCGCTGCGATATACCGCCCGCCCGTCTGCACTCCTCTGTGGGGCGGGCGGTGTCGCGTCGGGGGTTGGAACGACACCGCGTGGGTACTGCTCGCGGCACAGTGAACGTGTTCACCACCGTCGTCACCATCTGGCAGGCGCAAGGCGTGCTGATGGAACTGCTCGATGTAGACGCGGGCGGAGCGACGTTATGGCTGGAGTCGATCGCTTCCTTACGCGGGGAAACCCTCGACACTGTTGCCGCCGAAGTGGTCGAACGGCGCACGATCTAGTTCGCCCACCGTCGCCGTCCGCTCCGTCATGTTGCGGGCGTTCCGCGTCTACGGTCGCGTGCATGCCCACCGACGACGAGATCCGCGAAGTCATCGAGGCCCTCGCGCCCGGAATCGGTGGGGTGCCAGCTGACTGGGGTGTGAATCCCCTGGACACGTTGGTTGCGGTGGTGAGTCGGCCTGTAAGCGGGATTCTGTGGGCGCCGGGCCTGTCGGCTCGACGACCGGTGGCCATCCATCTGTGCGGCCTACCCGAGGGATGCCCGGCGACTTGCATCGTCGGGCGGACGGGCCGTCCGTTCCCTCTGCTCGGCCTTGCTCCGGGTGGGGTTTACCGAGCCGTCCGGGTCGCCCCGGACGCTGGTGCGCTCTTACCGCACCGTTTCACCCTTACCTGTGACCGGTTGCCGGCCCATCGGCGGTCTGCTCTCTGTTGCACTTGTCCGTCAGGTCACCCCGACCTGGCTCTCGCCAGCACCCTGCCCGGTGGAGTCCCGACTTTCCTCGACACGTCGCCGTTTCCGGCGCCATGCCGCGGCCACCCGGCCGACTCACCATCGCACGAGGCAGTCTACGGCGAGGTGAGCGGCCCGGCCCGGGTCAGCAACTCTGGTCGGCGTAGACGAACGTGTTCGCGGCCGGTGTCTGGAGGTCGATGGAGAACCGTTGCCCCTCTTCGTTCGGTGCCCCGACGACGAGCTCGACCGCCGACACCATGCCGAACGTCGACGGCACCGCCCAGAGCGCGGGGAACTCCGGTTCCTCTTCGGGCGCCGTCTCGCCCAGCAGCAGTGGACTCACATAGCCGTCGGGCGCGCCCGTGATCGCAATCGCCAAGGCCGCGGCGTGGCGGTTCTCGTCGGCTCCGATCTGCATGATCTTCATCCGCAGGTCGGGCAGCGTGAGCGACCCCACCAGCGACTGGTACGAGGCGGCGGCGAGCGACTCGAGCGCGTGGGCGACGTTGAGCACGTCGCGCAACGGATCGTCGCTGTCGTCAATGGCATCGAAGATCGGCGTGATCACCCGGCGCGTCACCCACGGGTTGGCGCACGCGAACTCCTCACCGCCTGCATCGGTGATGAATCCGCCGAGCGCGACCGAGTGCCCGGTGTGGTCGTCGACGAAGCGTTGCGCGATCGCGTCCTGATGGGCGCTCAGGACGTCGAGCCCGCGCGCCGCTGCGTACGCGTCGATCGCACTGTGCTCGAGGGACTGCGCGGTGCGGAGCAAGACGATGTCGTCGACGGTGCCCTCGGGGAGTGGCGTGACCGACGGGGCCTCGCCGACGCGGCCGGGATCGGTGCCGCCCGCCCGGTCCTCGCCGCAGGCGGCGATGATCGCGCCGAGCGACAACGTGAGCCCACCGGTGCGCAGCAGTTGCCGCCGGTCGAACGTGGCTCTCGGCTCGGCAGCGCTCACGAGAGCTCCTCTGGCAGGATCGGGTCGGCGGTGTTGACGAGCAACACGTTGAGGTCGTCGCCGCGCCCTGACATGTCGGCGAGGACGACGCAGTGGCGGGCCTCCATCGCCAGCATCGAGGCGATCACCTTGGCGCCGTCGGCGTTCTCGAGAAGCGCCAACAGCTCGGTGTGGGTGGCGACTGCCGCCGACTCGAGGTCGTACCCAGCGGTCGCGACCGAGGTTCGGTCGAACGCTGTGAACGATGCTTCGAGCTCGTCGTACACCGCATCGTCGCGGGCGTTGGCGGGTTCGCCGATGAACGAGGCGATGCCCTGGGCGTACGCCTCGTGCTGGTCGGCCAGGAACCCGAACAGCGGGTCGTCGGTCCCCGCCGTGATCGCCGCGGCGTACAGGTCGCGGGCCGCGAGCTCGAGCGACTGGGCGAACAGGAGCAGTTCGAGGTCGGCGGCGTTGACCCGCTCCCCAGTGGAGGCGCTCGTCGCACGCCCGGCGACCAGCGACAACGCGGCACCGGCGAGGCTCGCGCCGAGCAGCCCGCGACGCGTGGAGCTGACGCTCGTGGCGGCGTCCCCTTCTGCGGTGTGGGTCACTGGGGAGGTCCTTTCGGGATCGTGTCGGCCCCCAGCATTCTCGGCGGCGGGGCGGTCTGGCAATTCTAGAAGTCGAGCGCGGAGAGCTCCGGGATCCATCCGGCCGCCCGCTCGACCGCGGTGGCCCAGCGCGCGCGGTCGAGCAGCTGGCCGGGTTCCACCACTGCGGCGGACTGCCAGGCACGTGCGATGTCGTCGAGACCGGCCCACACGCCGGTGGCGAGGCCGGCGAGCAGGCCGGCGCCGAGGGTCGTCGCCTCGATGACCGGCGACACCTCGACCGGCTTGCCGGTCGCGTCGGCCAATGCCTGCACGAACGTCGGATTGGCGCTCATGCCACCATCGATGCGGACGGACGGGATGGTCAGCCCGGTGTCGGCCTCGGCGGCGGCCACCATGTCGGCGCCCCGGTGTGCGACCCCCTCGAGCACCGCCCGCACCACATGCGGCCGGCCGGTGCCACGGGTCACCCCGAGCAACGTCCCCCGTGCGCCGTAGTCCCATTGTGGTGTGCCGAGCCCGAGCAGGGCGGGAACGAACACCACGCCATCCGACGTCGTGCACGCGGCCGCGACATCGTGGCTCTCGGCGCTCGTGGCGATCAGGCCGAGGTCATCGCGGAGCCACTCGATGCACGTCCCGGCGGTCAACATGACGGCCTCCACACCCCATGTGAGCTCGCCCGCACGTGACCAGGCGACGATCGGGAACGTGCCGTTGACGCTGCGATTCGCCGAGGTCGGCGCGGCGCCGCCGGTGCACAGGTCGAGCATCCCGCCGGTGCCGAACGTGATCTTGGCCATGCCGGGGTGCATGCACCCTTGGCCGACCATCGACGCCTGCTGGTCGCCGGCCATCGCCGCGATCGGCGGCGCGCCGGGGAGCGCCGAGGCGGTGCCGATCACGCCCGACGAATCGACGATCGACGGCAGGATCGACATGGGGATGCCGAGCAGGTCGCACACGCGTTGGTTCCAGCCCGAGCCGTCGTGGTCGAACAGGCCGGTGACCGCCGCGTTCGTGTGGTCCGTGACATGCACGGCCCCCTCCGAGAGCACCCACGCCACCCACGAATCCACGGTGCCGAAGCAGAGGTCGCGATCGGCAACGTCGGGCGTGTTGGCGAGCAACCAGCCGATCTTCGTCGCCGACTGGTTCGGCGCCAACGGCAGCCCGTGCTCGATCTTGGCCATGATGCACTCACCGACGGTGCGCAGGTCCTGCCATCCCAGCGCCGGGGCGATCGGCTCGCCGGTCGAGCGGTCCCACACGATGGTGCTGGCACGCTGATTCGTGATCCCGACCGCGGTGACCGCATCGGTGCCGGCCTCGGCGATCGCCGCGCCCGCCGCCTCGAGCACGAGGCGACCCATTTCGCTGGCGTCGAACTCGACCAGCCCCGGTGCGGGCGTCGACGGTGGGAAGGGCCGGTAGTGCAGCGCCCGGATCGCCGCCGTGTCGTCGATCAGGGCGGCGCGAAGCCCGGTCGTCCCGATGTCGATGACGAGGATCACGGCGCGTCCCGCATGCTGCTCGGACGGAAGCCCTTGGCCCGCAGCCGTTCGCCGAGGATGCCGCCGACGAGCCCGGCACCCACGGTGACCGACAGGTTGAACAGCAGCGCGAACCATCGCACCTCGCTGCCGCGCACCAGTCGAATCACGACGAACACCGCCTGGGCGGCGAGGTATGTGCCGACCGCGGTGACGATGCCGTGACTCAAGGGGAGGCCGACGCGTTGGATCCACGCCGCACAGCCGGCGCCGAGCACGAAGCCGAGCACCGCACCGATCACGAGGAACGTGGCGAGGGTGGAGTCGTCGCGATCGGCCGCCCACCTGCTGCCGATCGAGAACGGCACGGCGAACACCAGGGCGACCGTCCCGCCGGCCTTGAGCGCGGGCACGTCCCAGCGTTGCGGGTTCACGGCCACGGCACCGGACCGAACGGGGAGGGCAGCCCGAGTTTGCCGGGGTTGAGGATGCCGTTGGGATCGAGCGCGGCCTTCAGCGCGACGAGCACGCCGTAGGCGGGTCCGAGTGCTTCCGCCACGAACCTGCCCCGGTTGACGCCGATCCCGTGATGGTGCGACAGGTTGCCACCCGAAGCGAGCACGGTGCGCTGGCCGGCGTCCCACAGCGCGAGGTAGGTGGACTCGACCTCGTCGGCCGGCGGTGTGGCGGCGAACGTGAAGTACAGGCACGCCCCGTCGAGGTATGAGTGCGATAGGTGGCACGTCGCGGCGACGGCGTGCGGGACGGCGAGCAGCGCCGCTCGCGTGCGTTCGAAGACGTCGACGATCCTCGACCACGGCGCGGCGATCTCCATCGTGTCGACGACGAAACCTTTGAGGGTGAGCTCCTGCAGGGCCGACGTGTCGTTGCGATGTTCGAGCCAGTCGGCGACGAGCGCTTCGTCGGCGGCGATGGCGCCGACCGTGGCACACGACTCGGCGACGACCGACATCGTGGCGTCGACGATGGCCGGATGACCTTCGTCGAGCACGAGCAGGATGCAGTTGGAGCCGTCGCCACCACGCCCGCGGGCGGCCTCCTGCGCGTCGTACAACCGCAGCACCGCCGGCGTCGCGCCGCGGCGGAGTGTCGAGCGGCACGCCTCGACGGCCGCACCGAACGTCGGGAAGGAGTACGCGGCGCGCTGTTCGGCCGAAGGAACCGGATGGGCACGCAGCCACACCCTGGTGACGACGCCGAGCGTGCCTTCCGACCCGGTGAACAACTGGTTGAGGTCGGGCCCGACGGCGCTGGCGGGGCTGCCGCCGGTTCGGACGACCGTCCCGTCGGCGAGCACGACCTCGAGGCCGACGACCATGTCCTCGACCTTGCCGTAGCGAGTCGAGTACTGACCGGCGCCACGACATGCCACCCAGCCGCCCACCGTCGCCAGATCGAAGCTCTGCGGGAAGTGGCCGACGGTGAGCCCGTGCTCGGACCGCAACTCGAGCTCGAAGTCGGGCCCGAACGTTCCGGCGGCCACCTCGACGACGCCCGACTCGACGTCGACCGCGCCGATGCCGACCAGCGCCGTCGTGTCGAGCACCACCCCGCCGTGGATGGGAACCGACGCCCCGGAAACGCCGCTCCGGCCGCCGGCCGCGGTGACCGGGATCCGCGCCTCGTTGCAGGCGGCGAGGATCGCCGCGACCTGCGACGTGGTCGTCGGTCGGACAACGGCCGCGGCCAGGCACGGAACCATCCCGGCGAGCGACCAGTGCAGCGCGAGTGGCCACCAGTCGCGGCTGGCTTCGGCCACCAGCGCGACGTCGGTGGACGTCTCGCAGATCGACGTCAGCTGTTCGAGCAGCGACGGGGGGAGTGGCGTGACCTCGCTCGCCAGGCGCTGGCCGGTGCCCGTCAGCTCGATCGGTGGGGTCGGCGTCGTCATCGCCGCCTCGTCACGTCCGTGCGATCACGCATGGTCGGAGAGCAGTTCGACCTCGGTGACGACCGACGCGTGCTGCTCGGTCTCGCAGATCCGGCGGTAGTTGGCCACCTGGCGAGTCACCTCGTCAGCCTCCCACCCGAGCTCGGCACCGATCAGCGCGGCGACATCCGGCGCGGCGGCGAGGCTCGCGGCCCGGTCGAACAGGTGGGCGCGGGTGCGACGGGCGAGCACGTCGTCGAGCGTCGTCGCCATCTCGTGACGAACGGCGAAGACTGCCTCCGCCCGGAGGTACGGCAGCCCGGGAACGAGTGGCTCGGCGAGCGAGGGGTCGAACGCGATCAACGCCTTGACCTCGGCAGCCTCGGTTCCGTACCGGCCGGCGAGATGGGCGTCGGGGCTGCGGGGTTGCGGTTCCTTGTAGCCGTCGGCACCGACCAACTTCAGCTTCTTGGTTCTCGAGCGCCCACGGGTGCCGATTGCTCGCTGGACCGCGTCGACCGTGTCGTCGGCCATCGCCCGGTACGTGGTGAGCTTGCCACCGGTCACCCGGATGAGTCCTGCCTCGCTCGACGCGACCTGGTGGCCGCGTGAGAGGTCGGCCGTGCGCCCCGACGAAGCGGCCTTCACGAGCGGCCGCAGGCCTGCCCACTGTCCGGTCACGTCATCCGCAGTGACACCCGTCGTGATCGAGTGGTTGAGCGCCCCGAGGACGTAGGCGACGTCGTCGCCGGTGCACTGGGGGTCGTCGAGGGGCCCGTCGTAGTCGGTGTCGGTGGTGCCGATGTACGTGTGCTCGTACGTGCCGTCGGGCCGTGGCCCCCATGGCACCACGAACAGGCTGCGCCGGTCGCGCGGCACCGGGATCACGACGGCGATGTCGTTGCGCACCTTGTGCCACGGCACCGTGAGATGGATACCTTTCGCCGGGCGGATCGAGTCCGGATCGGCTACCTCGTCGAGAGTGCGAACCTCGTCGGTCCACACACCGGTGGCGCTGACGACGACTCGGGCGCGGACGGCGAGCTCGTCCTCGCCGGTATCGACCACCGCGCCGTCGATCCGCCCGTCGCCGTCGCGCGTGAACGACGTGACGCGGCTGCGGTTGGCGATCGCGGCGCCGTTGCGGGCCGCGGTGCGTACGACGGCGAGCGTGAGGCGGGCATCGTCGGTGGCGGCGTCGTAGTAGAGGTACGCCGACGCCAGCCGTTCGCGGGGCATCGTCGGCAGGTGAGTGAACGCGTCGTCCGCCCGGAGCCGGCGGTGCCGCTTGCCGATCCGCCAGCCACCGGTCACGTCGTACATCCACATCGCCGTTCCGAGGGCGCGGGCGATCTTGCGCGAGACGACGCCGTCCTTTGTGAGCACCGGGATCATGAACGGCAGTACGCGCACGAGATGCGGGGCGTTCTTCAACAGTCGTTGACGCTCGTGCAGCGCCTCGTAGACGAGCCGGATGTCGCCGTTCTGGAGGTACCGCAGACCGCCGTGGATGAGTTTGGAGCTCTTCGAAGAGGTCCCGCTGGCGAAGTCGTCGCGCTCGACAAGGGCGGTGCGCAGCCCGCGTGTCGCGGCATCGAGTGCGACGCCGGCCCCGGTGATCCCGCCGCCGACGACGAGCACGTCGAACTCCTCGTTGCGGAGTCGCTCGAGCATCGTGGCGCGATCGAACGCGGCAGCGGCCATCGCGCCGATGCTAGGGCTGGGCACCGCCGGGCGCGTCAACGCACCCCGACTATGGTCCGACCAAAGCCGCGATGACCATCACCTACGACCCCGCGCACGCCGCCTATCCCGACGAGGCCGATGTGCGCGGCGAGCTGACACGGGTGTTCGACGTGTGCGACGGGTGCCGTCGGTGTGTCACGTTGTGCTCCGCGTTCCCCTCGCTGTTCGAGATGATCGGCGGCGCCGGCGGTGAGGCGGGAGCGCTCACACCCGCCCAGCAGGACCGCGTCGCCGACGAGTGCTTCCAGTGCCGCCTGTGCCGCGCCAACTGTCCGTACGTGCCCGGCCAACACGAGTTGGCGATCGACTTTCCGCGGCTGATGGCGCGGACGATGGCGATGCGTCATTCGACCGGCCAGCGCACGATCAAGGCGATCGTCGCCGATCAGCTTCTGGGTCGCACCGACTTCGTGGGGAAGGTGGCGACCCGCGCCGCGCCGGTGATCAACCGAGTGGTCGGGATCGAGCCGCACACGGTGCGGCGCAGGGTGCTCGCACAGCTCTCCGGCGTTACTGCTCGGCGACGCTTGACGCCCTTCGTGAGGCGGCGGTTCTCGAGCTCGATCAAGAGGCCACGCACCGCGGACGATCCGAACGCCGAGCGGCGCGTGACGCTGTTCCCGACCTGCCTCGTCGAGTACCGGCGCCCACAGATCGGTGTCGCTCTGGTCGACGTCTACGCGCACAACCACATCGCGTGCGACGTCGCCCGCGTGGGCTGCTGCGGCGCGCCGTGGCTCACCGCCGGCGACACCCGACGATTCGCGGCCGTGGCGTCGCGCAACGTCGCCGCTCTGGCCGCCGCGATCCGGGCCGGCACCGACGTCGTCGTCGCCCAGTCGACGTGTCACGCGGTGATCACCACCGACTACCTCGATCACGTCGGCGGCGGCGACGCCGAGCTCGTCGCCGGCCGGACGTTCGACGCCCTGCAGTACCTCGCCGATCACCTCATCGATCACACAGCCGATCAGACGGGCGATCAGCCCGGTGATCACGGCGGGACGACGAGGATCGTCCACCACGAGCCGTGTCCCGGCCTCGTCGAGGAATCGCCGTCGCCTGCCCGACGACTGCTCGAGATGACCGGAGCGACGGTCGAGGAGGTGCGGCGCTGCACAGGCGTCGACGCCCGGTGGGGGCTGCGTGCCGCCAATGAGCGGATCGCCCTCGCCAACGCCCGTCAGCTCGGTGCCGAGATCGAACGGTCAGCCGGTGAGCTGGTGTCCGGGAGTTGCGTGCTCACCAACAGTTCCATCGCCGAGCAGACCGGGCGGGAGGTGATCCACCCCTTCGAGCATCTCGCCAGTTCGTACGGTCACAATGGCTGACGAGCGCGCCAATGGAGCAGGCGGGCGTCACCTGGTGAGACGGAACAACGTCCGACGTCTCACGCCGAAGGTCACGATTCCTCTGACCATGACATTCTCTGGGACATTCTCTGGGACATTCTCTGGGACATCCTCGGGGATCCTCTGGGACTCGTCCGGAATTTCCTCTGGCGCAGACGGTTCGGGCGGTTCTAGTGTCGGTCGCCTGACGAGAACACGCACTGGGGGACACACCGAGGTGTCAGCGCACGAACTCGAATGGCGCATGCTCGGGGCATGCCGAGGCCTGGAACCGGCGATCTTCTATCCCGAAGACGACGAGGCGGCCGAGGTGGCGAAAGAGGTGTGCGAGCTGTGCGGGGTTCGCGCGGCCTGTCTCGAATACGCCCTGTCGAACCGCGAGAAGGCAGGCGTGTGGGGCGGTGCCACCGAGCGCGAGCGACGCCGCATCATCCGTCAACGCCGTCGTACTGCCTGACCCGTTCGGCCTAGCCTCGCTCCGGTGACAGCGATCGACGACTTCGGGGGGTGGCCCGCGCTCCTGACGATGCTGCTCGATCGCCACCACCTGACCGCCGACCAAGCGCACGCCGCGATGTCGACGATCCTCGGTGGCGACGCGACCCCGGCGCAGCTGATCGGGTTCGTCGTTGCCCTGCGATCGAAAGGCGAGAGCGCCGAGGAGCTGTCGGGACTGCTCGACGCCGTGCTCGAGGCCGCCGAGCTCGTGCCGTTGTCCGACGAGCTCCGGGCGGCGGCGATCGACATCGTCGGCACGGGCGGCGACGGCTCGAGCTCGATCAACGTGAGCACGATGGCGTCGATCGTGGTCGCCGGCGCAGGTGTGCCCGTGTGCAAGCACGGCGCGCGTGCCGCATCCTCGAGGTGTGGCACGGCCGACGTGCTCGAGGCCTTGGGTGTCGTCGTCGAGTTGACGCCGAACGGTGTGCGGCAATGCGTCGAGCGGGCCGGCATCGGCTTCTGCTTCGCGCCGCGGTTCCATCCGGCGTTCCGCTTCGCCGCTCCATCGCGCCGCGAGATCGGTATCCCGACCGTGTTCAACCTGCTCGGCCCGATGGCCAATCCCGGCCGGGTGCGGCGGCAGCTGATCGGCGTCGCCAACCCCAACTACGCCGAACGGATGCTGCAGTCGCTGCGCCACCACGGCTCGACCGACGCGTGGGTCGTGCACGGCAACGGGCTCGACGAACTGAGCACCACCGGCCCGTCGTCGGTGCTCGCGCTGCGCGACGGCGAGGTCGAGCACTTCGAGGTCGACGCCGGTTCGATCGGCCTCCCGGTGGCGGTGAAGGCCGACCTGGCCGGTGGCGAGCCACACGAGAACGCGGGCGCGGTGCGCCGGATGCTCGACGGCGTGCGTGGCCCGCACCGCGACATCGTCGTGCTCAACGCGGCGGCCGCCCTGATCGTGGCCGGGCACGCCGAGTCGCTGGCCGACGGTGCCGAGCAGGCGGCGGCGGCGATCGACTCCGGTCGTGCTGCCGAGACGCTCGACGCGTTCGTGCGCGAGTCGCGAGCCGCCGCTGATGCTGCGAGCTGACGGGTGAGCGGAGGCGCTGCCTCGTCGCCAGGCTCGTTCGAGGGCGCGTTCGCAGTTCGCGTCCCGGCTTCGTCGGCCAATCTCGGCCCCGGCTTCGACTCACTCGGTGTTGCCCTCACGCTGTACGCCGAGATCGGGCTCGGCGACGCCCCGCCAGGCGCAACGCCCGTCGACCACCATCACCCAGCGGCGGTGGCGTTCGCCCGGTTGGGCGGTGTCGGTTCGACCTGGGTGCGGTCGCCGATCCCGATGGGACGTGGCCTCGGCTTCAGCGGCGCCGTCCGGGTCGGTGGGGCAGTGGCCGCGCTCGTGCAGCGGCTCGGGCCGAGGTGGCGCGAGTCGGCCGGTGCCGTCGACGAGGTCCTTGCCGTCGCCGGAGCGCTCGAAGGCCATGCCGACAACGTCGCGGCGTCGCTGCTCGGCGGTGTGGTGGCGACGGCCGGCGGTCGCGCGATCCGGGTGCCGCTCGGCTTCGATCCGGCGGTCGTGGTCTGGATCCCGGCCGGCAGCACGTCGACCGATCACTCGCGCAACCAGCTGCCGGCCACCGTGTCGCGCGATGACGCCGTGCACAACATCGGCCGCGTGGCGATGCTCGTAGCGGCCCTCGCCGCCGGTGACACCGGCGCCTTGCGCGGCGCCACCAGCGACCGCCTGCATCAGGAGCTGCGCCTCGCTGCTGCGCCGATGTCGCAGCGGGCACTCGACGCCGGGCTCGAGCACGGAGCCTGGTGTGGGTGGCTGAGCGGAAGCGGACCGACGATCGCGATGCTGTGCAAGGCCGACGCGGCGGCCGGGTTGGCAGCATCGCTTCCCGACGACGGCCACACGAAGGTGCTTCGAATCGAC
>Ga0190265_10002573_pt1 | contig 12204 bp, 9 predicted proteins | sample Popmic124T_FD_133135 | JGI IMG/M metagenome (GOLD analysis project Ga0190265, IMG submission 133135) | Populus adjacent soil microbial communities from riparian zone of Indian Creek, Utah, USA - 124 T | ecosystem: Environmental > Terrestrial > Soil > Riparian zone | place: USA: Utah | collected... | reverse complement strand
GAGGAGCCCGAAGGGCCCCCGGGGGGCGGCGGAGCCGGGTATCCGTAGCCGGGCTGCTGCTGCTGAGGGTACGGGTTCGGGCTCGGGTAGCCGTACGCGGACTGGGCGGACGGGGGCTGCTGAGGGGGCTGTTGAGGCGGCTGCTGGGGTTGCGACGGGTACCCGTACCCCGGCGGCGGCTGCGGCGGTTGCTGGGGCGGTGGGGGCTGCTGCCCCGGGGGGCCCGGCTGCCCGGGACCGCCGAAGCCGTCCTGCGGAGGCTGAGTCATCAGCGAAAACCTCTGCGCACGCGCCCACGGCCGCCGGACAGCCCCCCGCTCACCCCGGTGGCCGAACTCCCCCCGGAAAGGCCTCAGTCAGTCACGGGCCCGCCGCGTCTCGTCAGAAGAAGGGAGCGGGCACACCCTTCATCATCCGGCATCGCGGGCCCGTACGCAGCCCCAATTCGAAGCCCCGATTCGCAGTCCCCGACTTCCCCGAGCGGCCCGACTGCGGCGTGCTCAGGCGGAGTCGGCAGGCACCGTCAGACGAGGCGGCGCGCCGCCGCCCAGCGCGTGAGTTCGTGGCGGTTGGAGAGCTGGAGCTTGCGGAGGACCGCGGAGACGTGGGACTCGACGGTCTTCACCGAGATGAAGAGCTGCTTGGCGACTTCCTTGTACGCGTAGCCGCGCGCGATCAGGCGCAGCACCTCACGTTCGCGCTGGGTGAGACGGTCCAGGTCCTCGTCGACGGGCGGGGCGTCGGTTGAGGCGAAGGCGTCCAGGACGAAGCCCGCGAGGCGCGGCGAGAAGACCGCGTCGCCGTCGGACACGCGGAAGATGGCGTCGACCAGGTCGGCACCGGTGATCGTCTTCGTCACATAGCCGCGGGCGCCGCCGCGGATGACGCCGATGACGTCCTCGGCGGCGTCGGAGACGGACAGGGCGAGGAAGCGCACGGGGGAGTCGGCGCCCGACATCATCGAGGCGCTGCGGCGCAGCACCTCCACGCCGCCGCCGCCCGGAAGGTGCACGTCCAGCAGGACGACCTCGGGGCGGGTGGCGGTGATGACGGAGACGGCCTGTTCCACGTCTCCCGCCTCGCCGACGACGTCGACGCCCGTGCTCTCCGTACGTCCGATCTCTGCCTGGACACCCGCGCGGAACATCCGGTGGTCGTCGACGAGAACCACCCTGACTTCCCTGCCGGGTTCACGGCCTGGCTGGGCGCCGGGCTGGGCGCCTGGCTGCGCGCCGGTTCCACCTGGGGTGCCTGCTGTCTCGTCGGTCACGATTGCGCCGCCCTCTCCATCTCGAGCTCCACCTCTGTCCCCTCGCCCGGTGACGAGCGCAGCCGGGCCGTACCGCCGTGGCGCTGCATGCGGCCGATGACGGACTCGCGCACGCCCATACGGTCCCCGGGCACCGAGTCCAGGTCGAATCCCGGGCCCCGGTCCCGTACGGACACGAAGACCGTACGGCCCTCGACCTCCGCGAACACCTGGACCGCCCCTCCCTCGCCACCGTACTTGGCGGCGTTGACCATCGCCTCGCGTGCGGCCTGGATCTGGGCGTCCAGCCGTTCGTCGAGGGGGCAGTCGCCGACGCAGACGACCTCGATGGGGACGCCGTGGTGGTCTTCGACCTCGGCCGCCGTCGCCTTGACGGCCTCGGCCAGGGTCCGGGGTTTCTCGTTCTCGTCCTTGCCGTCACCCTGCGGTTTGTAGAGCCAGTTGCGCAGCTCGCGCTCCTGGGCGCGTGCGAGGCGGGCCACTTCGCGGGCGTCGTCGGCGTTGCGCTGGATCAGGGTGAGGGTGTGCAGCACCGAGTCGTGCACGTGCGCGGCGACTTCGGCGCGTTCCTGTGCGCGGATGCGCATCAGCCGTTCCTCGGACAGGTCCTGCATCATCCGTACGAGGTAGGGCCCGGCGAGCAGCGCGACCCCGACAAGAACAGCGAGTGCGGCCTGCAGGACGGGCCCGAGGTAACGGGCCGAGCCCTGGACGAGCACGATTCCACTGACGCCGGCCGCCACGAGCACCACTCCGGCCGCGCTGCGGGCGATCGGCAGAAGGCCGCGGCGGCGGCTGACCGCCGCCCAGTGGGAGCGGCGTGCGTCGTCCGCCTGACGCCAGACGAGGACGACGCCGAGACCGATCAACAGCACCGGCCACAGGTAGGTGTTGATCTGCCCGAACTGCAGGTTCTCCGCCAGCACTCCCGCACACACGAGCAGTGCCAGTACGGCGAAGAGCTGGCCCTTGTCGGGCTTGCGTACGCGGAGGCGGGCCTTGCCGGTGCCGCCGCGGCCGGAGCCGCCGGTGCCGCGGTGGCCGCGGTCGCCTTCGCCGGTGACGCCTTCGCCGGTGGCGGCGAGGCGCGGTCCGGGGCGGGGAGCGGGGCCGGTCTTGCGGGTGGCGTCGACACCGCCCGTACCGAGCGGGACCACGAACCAGAAGCCCGCGTAGAGCAGTACGCCCAGGCCATGGGTCACGACCAGCGCGACGAAGACGATGCGGACCCAGGACACCGGCAGCCCCAAGTGCCCCGCGAGACCACGCGCGACGCCACCGAGCATGCGGCCCTCGGCGCTGCGGTAGAGCTTGCGCAGAGGCGGCGGCGACGCGGGGTCGTCGGCGGGCGGGGGCCCGCCGCTCGCCCCGTGCGCGGCGCTCGCGGTCGACGAGGCGGGGGTCATGCACCGATCGTCACACGGGATGCCGGAGGGGTCATCAGGGTTGTTCCCTGATCCGTCCCTGTAGTCGGCGTCCTCCGGTCTCCTCGGGCCTCACCGGGCGTTCACGGGCGTCCTCCGTGCGTGCCTCACGCGTACCGAAATCAGGGACCGGTGGGGGACGGCCCCGATGTGCCCCACAGTGAGGAGGGGCCACCATGGGCGCATGACCGAGGACGAGCACGCGTCGTCAGACCGACCGCCACCGCAGGGCGACGCTGCGACGAGTGTTCACGAGACGGCCGGGGAGACACCGGGGCCGCCCGTACGCAAGCTCACGAGGAGCCGCCGTCCCAAGGTCGTCGGAGGTGTGTGCGCCGGTCTCGGCCGGTACTTCGACCTGGACCCCGTCATCTTCCGGGTACCGCTCGTCGTCCTCTCCGTCGTCGGAGGGCTCGGCCTCGTCTTCTACGGCTTCGCATGGCTGCTCATCCCGGCCGAGGACGAGCAGCAGAACGAGGCGCGGTGGCTGCTGTCGGGACGCGTGGAGGGCACGACGCTGTCCGCGATCCTCGTCGCGCTGGTCGGCTGCGGGCTCTTCCTCGCCTCCCTCGGCAACAGCAGCACCCCCTTCTCACTCCTCATCGGGGGTGCGGTCTTCGGCGCCGCGTACTGGTCGCATCACCGCCGCCAGGCGGAGGCCGCCGAGGCCGTCGGTGCTCCCGTAGACCCGACGACGGCGCACGCCGTGGCCGATGCGCCCCCCGAGGCGCAGGCGCCGCCGGTGCCGAGCACGCCGTCGTGGTGGCGGGAGCCGCTGACGAAGGACGGCAGCGGCGCCCGTGACACCGGATATCTGTGGGGCCCGGACGACCAGGTGGCGCAGCGGACTTCCAGAAGGCTCGCGGGCGGCGGGATCCGGTGGCGCGGCGAGCGCCGCGGGCGTCCGCTCGGCGGCCTGATCTCCATGCTCGCCTCGGCCGCAGCGGTGATCGGCACCGTCGCCGGCTGGGACTCGCGTCCGCTGGGCACCAGCCTGACGGTGGGCCTGGCCTGCGCGCTCGCGGTGTACGGGGTGGGGCTCGCCGTGAGCGCCTTCGTGGGACGCGTCGGGTTCGGGACGATCTTCCTGGTGGTCGTCACCGCCGTCATGCTGACGGGCGCCTCACTGATCCCGAAGAGCATCGGCACGGACTGGGGCGACGTGGTGTGGACGCCGGTGTCCGCCTCGGATGTCGAGAACGCGTACCGGCTGGACGCCGGCGTGGGCGAACTCGACCTGCGCAACGTGCGGTTCACCGGTGCCCGCAAGACCGTACGGACACACGCACAGCTCGGACTGGGCACGCTGAGGGTGGTGGTACCCCACGACGTGACTGTCGCACTCGACGCACGGGTGGGCGTCGGAGAGGTCAGGCAGTACCGCGAGAGCGACTTCGGGGGAAGCACCGTCGTCGAGAGTCTCAGCGGCTTCGACAAGCATCAGCGCACGACCCTCGAACCGCCGGACGACCACAAGTCGAAGGGGACGGTGGAGCTGTCGGTGGATGCGGAGATCGGACAGCTGGAGATCGTACGGCTCCCGTCGGTCGAACGCCCCTCCGGCGAACGCTCGGGCGGCGAAGGCCCGTCCGGCCAACGCCCCGACGCTGAGCCGCCCGGGAGCGCCCCGCGCGGAGACCGGGAGGAGGGCCGGTGAACCGTCACCGTTTCGAACCGGCGCGGCTGCTGCTCGGCCTGCTGCTGGTGGGTGGTGCGCTGATGTACGTGCTGGACGCGCTCGGGGAGTGGCGGGTGCCCGTGTGGGCGCAATTGGCTGCGTTGCCGGTCGCGCTGGTGCTGGCAGCGTTCACCGCGTGGACGACCTTCGCCGTGCGCCGTCGTCTGCGGCGGCGGGTGGCGGCGCCGCCGGCGCTGGGCGGGATGCCGATGGACGACCTGCGTGAGGGGTACGGACGAGGTGAGGGCGGACCCTCCGGCCGGTCCGGCGGCAACGGCTGAACCTGGGCGGGAGTTGGAGCTTGAGCCGGCGCTTGACCTGGAGCTGAGTGCGCGGCGGGGGTGCGGGCCGTCTTGATCCGGCCCGCACGTCCACTGCCCCAGTCCGGCGGCCCTCAGCCGAATCAGCCGAAGATGTGCCTGCCCCTGCGTCGCCGCTTGCGCGAGATCGCCATGTCGAGCGAGAGCTGCGGCGCCCCGGCGAAGATGAGCGGGACCCAGGCCATCATGTACGGCAGGTCGTTGCCGAAGTAGTACGGGTCGCTGCCCCAGCTCACCGTCAGCCACAGGCTCAGGGAGAGCAACATCCCGCCGAAGGCGGCCAGTCGGGTCCACAGACCCACAATCGTGCCGAGTCCCACGGCCATTTCACCGGCCGCGATGGCGATGCCGAAGGCACGGGGATCGTTCTGTGCGAGGTCGATCATCGCGGGTATCGCCGCGCCCGCGCGCGACGACTCCAGCATCTCCCCGATCGAACCGGTGCCGCTGGCGGAGAGGAAGGCGGGGTCCAGGACCTTGTCCAGTCCCGCGTAGAGGAAGGTCGCACCGAGGAAGAGGCGGAGCGGGAGCAGCGCGTACTTCGACGCTCTCGCCCGTATGCTCCCGGGCGGGCCGCTGACCGGTCCGTCGAAGCTGCTGGCTGTCGTGTCCGTCAGAGCCATGCCACGTCCCACCCTCCGTAAGGTGCTGCCGCTGCCAGCTGCCGCATGCCTGTTCGGCCGGGCAGGAGTGGGGCTACGGTACGCGGCCCGGGTCATTCGTACACCCGGTATGAACGGTCGAGAGCGCAACCTGTGTGCTCAACGGGGCGCCGGACCATGACAGACCGGACCAACCGGCCCGCCCGCCTCCGCTGTGCTCGCGCGGCTCTCCGCGTGGCCGTCCGCGCAGCGCCGGTGTCAGGCGCCGGCACCTGGTGTCACGCGGTGTCAGTCGGCGACGTCGATGGGGTAGCGGTTGGTCTCGACGCCCGCCGCGGTGACGACCTGCACCTCGACCCGCCCCGGCTCGACCTCCACCGGGACCGGAACGGTCAGCGTCGAGTCCGAGGGGTTGGCGAATCCGCCGCCCACCGGGATCAGCGGGACGGGCACGTGCACGGCGCCCACACGGACCACCATGCGGGCCAGCCGGTCGGGCTCGTCCGCCCCGGGCGGTACGAAGCCGGCACCGCGGATCTCGATGTCGTCGCCGGTACGGATGGGTGCGCGCAGGTCGCCGATCTCGCGGGCCCGTACGACGGAGAGCACGACCGGCCGGCCGCCCTCCGCGTACTTGCCCGCGAGGTACGTCGCAGCGGAGACCACGACGAGAACGGCCAGGCTCCAGGGCAGATCGGGCAGTTGATCGGGCTGCCTGGCCAGACGCACCGCGGCGAAGACCACGGCGACAGCGCTGACCAGCACGAACTGCACGTCACAGAAGGAGCCGCGGCCGGCGTCGTCGGTGAGCAGGTCGGAGGCGCGGGGCCGGTCGGCGCGTACCTTCTGCAGCCGCTGGTGCTGCACACGGACCGTCACGGTGCGGCGTACGAAGACAGCTATGGCACAGCTGAGAGCGAGCACCGTCAACAGCCCGGCGCCCTGGGAGAGTTCCAGTCCAGCCAGCAGCTCGCGGCGCTCGGCCTGCCCGGAGCGGCCGGCCAGTTCGAGTGCGAGTACGAGGATGTCGTACACGGCGAGCAGCACCCATGTCGCGGCGATGGTCCGTGAGGTGGAGAGCCGGTTGTCCTCGCCGATGAGGGGAGCGAGGGCGCCGCCGCGCGCCCGGTGCAGATACGCGGCGAGGGAGAGCAGCCCCGCGGCCACGAACGCGGCGATCAGCGACGCGGTACGTGCGGCGGACCAGCCCACCGAGATCGCGGTGAGCAACTGCCCCAGCAGCAGCACCCCGACAGCCGCCCAGACACCGATCACGGTGTGACGCCATTGGGCTGTCAGCCTTACGGCGCCCTCCTCGCGGCTGCGCTCGGCGACCGTACGGGCGGCGCGGGTCAGTTCGTCGGAGACCCACTGGCGGGAGGCACCGGGCGAGTGGGCGAGGGCGGCGGGAAGGCCGCCGCCGGCGGCGAGTTCGTCGCGGCGCTGCCGGAAGGCCGACAGGGCGTGCCGGTGGCCCTCACGTGCGCCGTGCGGGCAGTCGCCGCATGTGCAACGGGTGGAGTGCTTCTCGGAAGGGGGGTCGGAAGGGGCGGACTTGCGCATGGAGACGGCCTCGTCGCTCGCGCTGCCGCCGCCTGTCGTGCCGTCCCGTGCCGTGTCCACGGCCACTGCGCACCCCGCCTCTCAAACACCGTTCGTGAAAGGCGCATTGTGCCCTACCCGGACCAGTGAGAACGCGGCAGGGCACGCTTCGTCACCCGGCCGTGTGAGGAACGGCCCCGGACGCCACGCAGGTCCCATCCGGACATCGCGGAGTGCATCAAGGCCAAATCACCGGAACCGGCGCTCTTTTCGCGGAGCCGCCCCACTAGCGTGCTGACCGAATCTTCAACAGGGGGAACTGAGGGGAACAGCATGGTGGCTCAGCCCGTCGTCCAACTGAACCAGCTCAGCGGGGACTTCTTACGCGATCCGTATCCCGCCTACGCAGCGCTCCGTGCCGAGGCACCCGTCCATCTTGTACGCGATCTCGAAGACCGTGAGTTGTGGCTCGTCGTGGGTCATGAGGCGTGCCGTACCGCCTTCACCGATCCGAGGCTCAGCCGGGACTGGCTGAAGTCGGGGGACGTGACCCAGATATACAAGGCCGGGACGGCCACGTCGGCCCTGAAGCACATGCTGCTGTCGGACCCGCCGGACCACACCCGGCTACGGCGGCTGGTGGCCCGGGAGTTCACGCCGCGCCGTATCGCCGCGCTGGCGCCCCGCATCCAGCAGATCACCGACGAGCTGCTCGACGCGATGCAGGCGTCGGCCGGGGGAGGGGAGCGGCGCGCCGATCTGATCGCCGCCTTCGCGTTCCCGCTGCCCATGACCGTCATCTGCGAACTGCTCGGAGTGCCCGAGCTGGACCGGGACGCCTTCCGCCGCTGGTCCAACGAGATCGTCGCGCGCACCAGTGCGGAGGCGCAGACGTCCGCCTACGAACAGGTGACTGCGTACCTCGTCGAACTGATCGCTGCCAAGCGGGCCGATCCCGGCGAGGACCTGCTGAGCGCGATGATCCACGCCGTCGACGACGGCGGCGACCGGCTCTCGGCGGACGAACTCATAGGCATGTGCGTGCTGTTGCTCGTCGCCGGGCACGAGACCACCGTCAACCTGATCGGCAACGGCATGCGGGCTCTCTTCGCGCACCCCGGCCAACTCGCCGATCTGCGAGCCGACTTCGGCCTGCTCGACGGGGCCGTCGAGGAGATGCTCCGCTACGACGGCCCGGTCGAGACCTGCACGGAACGCCTGGCCCTGGAGGATGTGGAGATGGGCGGGGTGACCATTCCCAAGGGCGCCACCGTCCTGATCGTCATTGCGGACGCCGACCGCGACGCGGAGCGTTTCAAGGAACCGGACACGTTCGACATCCGCAGGGACTCACGCGGCCACATCGCCTTCGGCCACGGCCTGCACTACTGCCTGGGCGCGCCGTTGGCGCGGCTGGAGGGCCGCATCGCGGTCCGCACGCTGCTGGAGCGCTTCCCGGACCTGGCACAGGAGGGCGACGAGGCGGAACTCGCGTGGATGCCGGGGATGCTGATCAGAGGCGTACGGACGCTGCCAGTGCGCTGGTGACCCCCGGGCCGGACCGGCCACCCTGCGGCCGGGCAGCGCAGGGCACTTGGCTACGCTCCCGGCCATGGACGTACTCATCAATGTCTTCGTGGGCCTGCACATCATCGGCATCGCCGCACTGCTGGGCGGCTTCTTCGCCCAGATGAACGCGATGCGTACGGACGAGGCCCGCTTCACCCCGGGCATGCTGCACGGCGCGCTCACGATGCTGGTGACCGGCATGGTGCTCGTCGGGCTCAACCAGGCGGACGACGACCCCGTCGACAACGTCAAGATAGGCGTCAAGCTCGCGCTGCTCGTGGTGATCCTCGGGCTGGTCTACGTGAAGCGGGACGAGGAGAAGGTGCCCGCCTCCCTCTTCGGCACGGTGGGCGCGCTGACGGTGGCGAACATCTTCATCGCGGTGCTGTGGACGTAGCCTCTCCGGCCGGTCCGCGACCGCCGCTGTCGCCGCGGCGCGTCCGCTGCCCGCTGTACGCCCCCGGGCCCGGAGTGTGGCCGGAACCGGGGGACTGGCACAGCGCTGCCGCCGTCACCCCGGCCGGTTGGCCGAGTGGAAGGGCATGTTGTCGATCGACTCGTACCGCACCTCGGTACCCGGCTTCGGCGCGTGGATCATCTGGCCGTTGCCCGCGTAGATGCCGACGTGGCTCACGTCGTCGTTGAAGAAGATCAGATCGCCCGCCTTCAGCTCCGACTTGGCGATCTTGGCGCCGACGTTCACCTGGTCGAAGGTCGTACGGGGCAGCGTGATTCCGGCCGTCTTGTAGGCGCCCAGGGTGAGCCCGGAGCAGTCGAAGGAGCTCGGCCCGGTCGCGCCCCACACGTACGGCTTGCCCAGCTGCTCCTTGGCGAAGCCGAGGACCTTTTCCGCCTGTGACGCGTTCGGACTGGCCGGCGAACCGCCGTCCTGCTGCCCCTTGGCGGCCTCGCGGCGTTCCGCCTCTGCACGCTCGGCGGCCTTACGGGCAGCCGCTTCCTTCTTCTTCTCGATCTGCGCCAGACGTGCCTTCTCCTCGGCCGTCAGCTTCGAGAGCATCTTGCGGGCCTCGGAGAGCTTCGTCTGTACTTCCTGCTTGTTCTTCTTCAGCGCCTTCTGGGACTCGGCGAGCGAGTCAAGTTCCTTGGTGGCGGCGGCGCGCTTGCTGTCGGCCGACTTCTGCTGGCGCTCGAAGTCGGAGACGGCTTCCTTCTGACGTCCCGTCATCCGCTCCAGCGTGCGCGACTGCTGGAAGAACTGCTGCGGGTCCTCCGTCAGCAGGAGCGTCGCGGTCTCCGACATGCCGCCGTTGCGGTACTGAGCGGTGGCGTAGTTGCCGAGCGTGCGGCGGGCGTCGTTGAGCTTGTCGGTGCGCTTGGCGGCTTCGTCGAGTGACTTGTCGGCCTTGGTGCGCTGCGCGTCCGTCTTCTCCTTGGCGGCGTTGTACTTCTGCGTCGAGGTCTCCGCCTGCTGGTAGAGCTTGTCGACCTTCTTCTTGACCTCCGAGATCGACGGCTTGCCGTCGTCCGGGGCAGCCTGCGCGCTCTGCGTGAGCAGGGAGACGGAAGCGAGCGCTGCGGTGGTGACGCCGAGCGCTCCGCGTTTCGTCGCGGCGGACTGAAGTATTCGGGTGCGCGGCTTGCGATGGGACGCCAAGGCCGGCGACTCCTTCCGTGAACCGCCTACCGGGTTAGCTGACGGGTTCGGGCCTTCGGAAGGCTGCCCTACAGGGCGTGCGCGGTGCTTTCGCGGCGCGTACGTCCCGATTCACCCCGGTGCGTAGACGGTTCTCCCGCATACGCGGTTGGGTCCCCGGCTCCGGCGGCGCTGCCGGGTCGGACTCGGCGGAGACGACCCGTGCCGGCGCTTTCGCCGACGATCGGTGCGAGCCGTCTGGCACGGCACCGTAGCCGAGTTGTGGGGCGCGTGTGAAGGCCGGTAGGTGATACGTCCGATATCTGTTCGTTATCTGCGTCACGCGGGGCGGGTTGGAACGTGCACGGGGTCCGTGTGGCCGCCGGGCCGGAGGGTGGCTGTCGGCGCGACAGCCTAGACTCGTTCGACGATGAGCAGCCTCTTCGACGACAGTTTTCTGAACAGCCTCGCGCCCGTGCGTGCGCAGGACGGGCCACCTGCGGATCAGGGCGAGGAGCCCTTGCCGCCTCCCCCCGACGGGGACCACCACGGCGAGGGTGAGATCCCGCACGATCTCTTCGCGGGCAGCTTCGAGGGGCGCGGCGGTAACGGCGGAAGCGGCGGCAACGGCGGGAGCGGCCCAAGTGGCGGCCCCGGCAAGGGAGAAGGCGCCCGCGCCGGCGCTTCGTACCACCGGGGCGGCGCGCCGCGTACGGTCGTGGACGCCGCGGCGCTGCTGGAGGAGATGAACAAGGCGCAGCGCGCGGCCGTCGTCCACACCGGCTCACCTCTGCTGATCGTCGCCGGTGCGGGCTCGGGCAAGACCCGTGTGCTGACTCATCGCATCGCCTATCTGCTGGCTGCACGCCGTGTTCATCCCGGTCAGATTCTCGCCATCACCTTCACCAACAAGGCGGCAGGCGAGATGAAGGAGCGCGTCGAGGAACTGGTCGGGCCCAGGGCGCAGTCGATGTGGGTCTCGACCTTCCACAGCGCGTGCGTACGCATCCTGCGCCGGGAGAGCAAGAAGCTCGGCTTCACCTCATCGTTCTCGATCTACGACGCGGCCGACTCCAAGAGGCTGATGGCGCTGGTCTGCCGGGATCTCGACCTGGACCCGAAGAGGTATCCGCCGAAGGCGTTCACCGCGAAAGTCTCCAACCTCAAGAACGAGTTGATCGACGAGGAGGACTTCGCGGGGCAGGCCACCGGAGGCTTCGAGAAGACCCTCGCCGAGGCGTACACGATGTACCAGGCGCGGCTGCGCGAGGCCAACGCCCTGGACTTCGACGACATCATCATGACGACCGTCCACCTGCTCCAGGCGTTCCCGGACGTCGCCGAGCACTACCGCCGCCGCTTCCGGCATGTGCTCGTGGACGAGTACCAGGACACCAACCACGCGCAGTACATGCTCGTGCGAGAGCTGGTCGGCACGGGCACGGGCACGGGCACGGGCACCGGCGAGGGCGAGGGCGAAGCGGAGGAGCCGCAGCCCGGGCACGAGATGGCAGAGCTGTGCGTCGTCGGCGACGCGGACCAGTCCATCTACGCCTTCCGCGGTGCGACCATCCGCAACATCCTCCAGTTCGAGGAGGACTATCCGGACGCGACGACGATCCTCCTGGAGCAGAACTACCGCTCCACACAGACGATTCTGAGCGCCGCCAACGCCGTCATCGAGCGGAACGAGAACCGCCGCCCGAAGAACCTGTGGACCGAGTCCGGCGAGGGCGCCCGCATCACCGGCTACGTCTCCGACACCGAGCACGACGAGGCCCAGTTCGTCGCCGACGAGATCGACCGCCTCACGGACGCGGGCGAGGCGAAGGCCGGCGACGTCGCGATCTTCTACCGTACGAACGCACAGTCCCGTGTCTTCGAAGAGGTCTTCATCCGGGTCGGGCTGCCGTACAAGGTCGTCGGAGGTGTGCGCTTCTACGAGCGCCGCGAGGTCCGCGACGTACTGGCGTATCTGCGCGTGCTGGCCAACCCCGAGGACACGGTGCCGCTTCGCCGGATCCTGAACGTCCCCAAGCGCGGCATCGGCGACCGCGCCGAGGCGATGATCGAGGCGCTGGCCCTGCGCGAGAAGATCACTTTCCCGCAGGCGCTGGTCCGTGTGGACGAGGCGTATGGAATGGCCGCGCGCTCAGCCAACGCCGTACGCCGGTTCAACGTGCTGATGGAGGAGCTGCGCACGAT
>Ga0190265_10002572_pt1 | contig 12207 bp, 11 predicted proteins | sample Popmic124T_FD_133135 | JGI IMG/M metagenome (GOLD analysis project Ga0190265, IMG submission 133135) | Populus adjacent soil microbial communities from riparian zone of Indian Creek, Utah, USA - 124 T | ecosystem: Environmental > Terrestrial > Soil > Riparian zone | place: USA: Utah | collected... | reverse complement strand
TCGTCGTCGGTCACCGAGCCGGCGATGATGACGTCTTCGCCGTTTTTCCAGTTCGCGGGCGTTGCCACCTTGTGCTTCGCGGTGAGCTGCAAGCTGTCGATTACGCGCAACACTTCGTCGAAGTTGCGGCCCGTGGTCATCGGATAGACCAAAACCAGCTTGATCTTCTTGTCAGGACCGACGACGAACACGTTGCGCACCGTCTGGTTGTCGGCAGCCGTGCGTCCTTCCGATGAACCCGCGAGATCCGCCGGCAGCATGCCGTAGGCCTTGGCCACCTTGAGCTCGGGATCGCCGATCATGGGATAGTTCGGGGCGTACCCCTGAGTTTCCTTGATGTCCTCGGCCCACTTGGCGTGGCGGTCGGTGGGATCGACCGAGATGCCGATGATCTTGACGTTGCGCTTGTCGAACTCGGGCTTGATCCGCGCCATGTAGCCGAGTTCGGTCGTGCAGACCGGGGTGAAGTCCTTCGGGTGCGAGAACAGAACCGCCCATGAGTTGCCGATCCAGTCGTGGAACACGATGCGGCCTTCGGTGGTATCAGCCTCGAAATCGGGTGCCGAATCCCCAATTCTCAATGACATGCGACGCTCCTTTCCTATCTTTCCTTGCGGCCACCCAGCGGCAAGGCCTTAACACCTCCGCCAGCAGTTAGACAACCGCGGCGCCTCACGATCAACCCTAACAGATTGTTATTCGCAGGAACGAGCAAAGCACCCTCCGCAATGAGCTTGGGCGAAGTAACGGAATGAACTTCGCACTTTGTGGATGCCGTCGATATGCCGGTTCTCTCCCAGCGGCCACCGGTGGTTAAGAAGTGGCTACAGGTACGACTATCACTTCCACTGACGAATTAACTGCAAGTTATGCTCTCGCGCCTAGTCTCATGCCCCGGGCTGCGAGGGGATATCAGCTAGTCATGTTCGGTGCGCCTGCAACGTCGAGCGGCAGCTCCCTGATGGGCGAGTATGCCACGCTGCTGGCGGACGCCGTGCTGCGCCAGCGCGCGCGCGACGCAGAACACACGGCCCGTATCGAGACCGAACTTGCAGGCCGCGTGAAATCCGAGTTCATCGCCAACATGAGCCACGAGCTGCGAACACCGCTGAACACGGTGATGGGCTTCGCCAAGCTCGTGAGTGAATTTGATCGGCGCCAGCTCTCGGGTAGCCAGATAATCGAGTATGCGAACCTCATCCACGATGCGGCCGCGCACCTCCTCGCCGTCATCAATGACATTCTTGATATCTCGAAGATTCAGAGCGGCAAGTACGCGCTCGACGCGCGCGAGATCGAGCTGGGCGATGTTCTCAAGAACTCGCTGGCGCACTTCTCGCACAACGCAATCGAGCTCGGGCTAACCCTGGAAAGCCAGTTCGCTCCCGGCGTACCCACGGTCCGCGGCGATCCGGACAAACTGCGGCAGGTCTTCAACAACCTGATCAGCAACGCGATAAAGTTCACGCCTCCCGGCGGGACCGTGCGGGTGACGGCCAAGGCCTTGGACGATGGCGGCGCTGCTGTCAGCGTGGTGGATACCGGCGTCGGCATGACGGAAGACGAGGTCAAGCTTTCGCTCACCCCCTTCGCACAGGTCGACGCCAGTCATTCCCGCTGGCGCGAGGGCGCCGGGCTCGGACTGCCGATCGCCAAGGCGCTCGTTCAGCTTCACGGCGGCCGGCTTGAAGTGCGCAGCGCCAAGACGCTGGGAACCGAGGTAACCGTGCTGCTCCCCTCGCGCTTCGAGGTGTCCGTGACGCGCGGACGCGACGCGCTGCTCGGCTCCGGCGGAAGCAGAGCTTTGAGCGGCTAAATGGAACGCACCATGCAGTTTGCTGCACAAGACACGATCAACTCCGGTGCCGCGCCGATGGCATCGATCGGCCGCATCGTCTCGGTGACCGGAGCGAAGGCCATCGTGATGCTCGAGGGCTGCCACGTCGGCGAGGACAATCGCCTACGTCAGCCGAAACAGCGCCCCGAAATGGGAACGCTGTTCGCCATCGACACGACCAATACGGCGGTGCTCGCCATCGTCTCCGCCCTGAGCGTACCGGTTCCCGCGCAGCGCGAGGGAGAGAGGGAGCTGTGGATCGCAGAACTCGGCCTGGTTGGAGAACTCTGGAAGGGTGCCGACGGCCGCGCCACATCTTTCAACCGCGGTGTTTCCGTCTATCCGGCGCTCGGCGATCGCGTACGCATCGCGTCGCGCGAGGAGCTGGAACTTGCGTTCTGCGGCGAGAACAAGAACTCGGTGAGGGTCGGCTGCATCCGCCAGGATCCATCGATCTCGGCCATGGTGAACGTCGACGACCTGCTGGGCAAGCACTTCGCGATCCTCGGTACAACGGGCACCGGCAAATCCTGCACGACAGCGCTGATCCTGCGCGCAATCCTGCAGAAGAACCCGGCCGCTCACATGGTGCTGCTCGATCCGCACAACGAGTACGCGACCGCCTTCGGCGACTGGGGCGAGGTGGTGAGCCAGCGCAACATGCAGCTGCCCTACTGGCTGCTCAACTTCGAAGAGCTGATCGAGGTGCTGATCAGCAATCCGCAGGAGCGCAAGGCGGAGGTCGAGATCCTGCAAGAGTTGGTACCGATGGCCAAGGGCCGCTACGGCTCGAGCCGCGCCAACTCGCAGCAGGGTCTGCGCCGGGCCACGGACGTGAAGTACACCGTGGATACGCCCGTTCCCTATCGCATGTCGGACGTCATCGCGATGATCGACGAGCGCATGGGCAAGCTCGAGAACAAGAGAGATCTGTCGCCCTATCGTAACGTGAAAGCGCGTCTCGAGGCCATTAGCGCCGATCCCCGTTATTCGTTCATGTTCGGGTCGCTGACGGTCTACGACGGCATGGCCCAGATCCTGGGGCGCATCTTCCGCGTCCCGGTCAACTCCAAGCCGATTACAATCCTCGAACTGACGGGGCTGCCGACGGAGATCGTCAACGTCGTCGTGTCCGTGCTCTGCCGCATGACATTCGACTTCGCGCTATGGAGCGAAGGGCAGTTGCCAGTGACGCTGATATGTGAGGAGGCGCACCGCTACGTGCCTGCAAACCCGAACCTCGGGTTCGAGCCCTGCAAGCGCGCGATCGCAAAGATTGCCAAGGAAGGCCGCAAATACGGCGCTTCGCTCTGCATCATCACGCAGCGGCCGGCCGAGATCGATCCGACCATCCTGTCTCAGTGCAACACGGTTTTTGCGCTGAGGATGTCGAACGATCGCGACCAGGAGATCGTCAAATCCGCCATTTCCGATACGGGCTCGGGGCTGCTGGAGTTCCTCTCCGCGCTCGGCCAGCGCGAAGCGATTGCATTCGGCGACGGCGTGTCGCTGCCCGTGCGCATCCGCTTCGACGAGTTGCCCAAGCACTGCATGCCACGCAGCTCGAGCGCGCGGTTCACCGAGAAATGGCAGAAATCCATAGGCGATGAAGGCTACCTGGAAGCCATCGTCGATCGCTGGCGCAATTCGTCGAGCACTCCGGCGATGGAGAATGTCGCCATGTTCGCCGAGGCCATGAACCTGCAGCAGCAGCCCGCCGCACCGGATCTACCCGGCGTCACCGTGCGGACCAGTGGAGTGCCTCCGCAGCCCGCACCTGCCGCCGGCAACGGCAATGGGATGCGGCGCGCTACGGATGCGACGCCGCCGCGCGCTCCGGGCCAGGCTGCAGCGCCCACGGGCGATGCATTCCGCTCGATACGCGAGAGGCTGCAGCAGCGCTAGTCGCACCGGCGAGCCATTAGCAATTAACCTGCCGCGTCCTTGAGCGGCGGCCGTGGCGCTGGTAAGGCTTGTGCATTCCAATCGAGACTTGCACATGCCGACGATTCATCCCGTGATCCTGTCTGGCGGCTCGGGCACGCGCCTGTGGCCGTTGTCGCGCGCCATGTATCCGAAGCAGTTCATCCGCTTTTCTGAAGCGCAGCCCGCAAGCTTCCTCGCCGCGACCCTGCAACGGTTTCCCGAGTCTGCCGGCTTCGCGGCACCTGTCGTGGTTTGCAACAACGACCACCGCTTCCTCGTAAGCGACGAGGCGGAGCGCATGGGCATCCGTCCGCGCGCAATCCTGCTCGAGCCGGTGGCGCGCAACACGGCGCCCGCAATCGCTGCAGCTGCGGTGCTGATCGAGCGCGAGGACCCTGCTGGCGTTCTCGTCGTGATGCCGTCCGATCACGTCATCCAGGATGGCGAGGCCTTCTCGGCGGCCGTACGGCGGGCCGCCGACGTCGCCGCTGCCGGCAAGCTGGTGCTGTTCGGAATCAAGCCTGGCAGCCCACATACCGGCTACGGCTACATCCGCCGCGGCACGCCTTTGGCAGGATTCGAGGACGTCTATTCCGTCGCCGCCTTCACGGAGAAGCCCGACAGCAGCACGGCAGAGCGTTACCTGGCGGGCGGCGAGCACCTCTGGAACAGCGGAATCTTCGTGCTGGGCGCGCGCGCATTCCTCGACGAGCTTGAGCGCCTGGCGCCGGACGTCGCCGCCGCGGCACGGCGATCGGTCGCGGAAGCCAGCGAAGACCTCGGTTTCATCCGGCTCGGACAGAAGGCATTCGCAGCCTCGCCGAGCATCTCGGTCGACTACGCAGTGATGGAGCGCACGAGTGCGGCCGCGGTGCTGCCGATCGACGTGGGCTGGAGCGATGTGGGCTCATGGTCATCGCTGTGGGAGCTCAGCGAACGCGATGCGCAAGGCAACGCCGTGCACGGCGACGCCGTACTGGAGGGGACGAGCAACACCTATATCCACTCGTCGCATTCGCTGGTGGCAACGCTGGGTGTCAAGGATCTTATCATTGTCGACACGCCGGACGCGCTGCTGGTTGCCGATCGCAACCGGGCGCAGGATGTCTCAGGCGTCGTCGCCAAGCTGCGCCAGGCGCGGCGCAAGGAGCAGGAAACGCAGGTTCGCAACTACCGGCCCTGGGGTTTCTTCGAGACCCTCAATATCGGGCCGCGCTTCCAGGTGAAGCTGCTGCATGTGAAGCCCGGCGGCAAGCTCTCCATGCAGATGCACCATCATCGCTCCGAGCACTGGGTGGTCGTGCACGGCACAGCCAAAGTGACCATCGGCGACGAAGAGAAGCTGGTGCACGAGAACCAGTCGGTCTACATCACCGCCACCCAGTGGCACCGGCTCGAGAACCCGGGCAGAACCGCACTCGAGATCATCGAAGTGCAGCTTGGCAGCTATCTCGGCGAGGACGACATCGTTCGCGCGGATGACGTCTACAACCGCGCGCCCGAAGAAACCAAATAGCCTAGTCTAGTGCTTTGTCGGCCCCACCGGCCTGTCCGGCAGACCGGGCGTCTCAGGCGAGGGCGATGCGCCCGGCGCGGCCGCCGCCTCGACAGTAGGAGCATAGAACCTGCGCTCGAAGCGCCGGTAGCTCGCGGGAATGGTCCCAAGGTAGAGCAGCGTCACCAGCGTCAGCGTCCCGTAGGGATAGGTAATCAGCAAAGCTACGGCCGCCGCGGCCGCGACGAACATCGGCAACACGTAGTCGCCGGCGATGCGCTCGCCCATCAGCTTGCCGGAGAAGGTGGGCACCGTCGACACCAGGAGAAAAGCCATCGTCAGCATGTAGACGGCGGTGAGCCATGCCCAGCCCCGCATATCGAACAAGCCGAGCCCATCGAGATAGAGCGGCAGGAGCACCACAATCGCACCGGCGGGCGCCGGCATGCCGGTGAAATAATTCGCCTGCCACTTGGGTTTCTCGACGTCGATCATGGAATTGAATCGGGCGAGACGCAGGCCCATGGCGAGCGCAAACACGAGCGCCACGATCCAGCCGAAGCCGCGCGGAAGCCCACCGAGCCCCCACACGAACACGAGAAGGGCCGGCGCCACTCCGAAATTGACAAAGTCGGCGAGACTGTCGAGCTCCGCGCCGAACCTGGACTGGGCCTTCAGCGCACGCGCGAGCCGTCCGTCCACGCCATCGAGCAGGGCCGCGATCACGATCAGCGCGATCGCCATGTCGAAACGTCCCTCGACGGCCATGCGGATCGCGGTTAGCCCGGCGCAAAGACTGAGAACGGTGAAGAAATTGGGCACGACCATGCGCAGGGGTATCTTGCCCTGCCGGAACAGGAGACGCCCGCGGCGGCGGCGTTCCTGACTTTCGAGCCTCGGCAGAACAGGATCCATCTTGATGACCTTTTACGTCCGATCAGTGCTGCCTGGCTTCGCGCTCGGGCTCGGCCGACTTCAGGTCGGCCAAGATCGTTTCCCCGCCTATGGCGCGCTGGCCGACCGCGACGAGCGGCGTGTGCTCGGGCGGCAGATAAAGATCAACACGTGAGCCGAAACGGATCAAGCCAAAGCGCTCGCCGATACCGAGGTTGTCGCCCATGCGGACGAAGGTGACGATGCGGCGGGCGATTAGGCCCGCGATCTGCACCACGGCAATCTCAGCGCCATCCGGTGTTCCAAGAATTATCGCGCAGCGCTCGTTCTCCTCGCTTGCCTTGTCGAGGGACGCGTTGAGGAAGCTGCCCGGCGTGTAGATCAGCCGCGCCACACGACCCGCCACGGGCGTACGGTTGATATGCACATCGAAAACGGAAAGGAAGATCGAAACGCGCACGCGAGGCGTATCGCCAAGTCCGAGTTCGGCAGGCGGCTTGACCCGTTCGATAGCTGATACTCGGCCATCACCCGGCGCCACCACCAAACCTTCGCGCAGTGGGGTTACACGCGGCGGATCACGAAAAAAGTACGCGATCCACGCGGTGATCAGCACGGCCACCCATGCCAGTGGCGGCCAGAACCAAAAAAGGAAAAGCGTGACCGCCGCCGCGATGGCGAGGAACTTGTAGCCATCGTTGTGCACGGGCACGATGCTGTCCGTGATCGTGTCGATGACGCTGTGGCGTTCGGACACGTTTATCTCCGCGAAAAAGGGTAATTGCTGCAGGAAACGCGCTACTGAATCGGAACGGCAACAAAGCGCATGTCGCCCCCGGCATCCTCCAAGCGCAAGAGCACGGCGTTGCGACCCGCCGTGCGCACCCGCTCTATGCCCTTGACGATGTCATCGACGGAGGTGACCGCCTCCTGCGCAACCTCGACGATCACGTCTCCCGCCTTGATCCGGCGCTCGGCGGCGGGACTTACCGGATCGACGTCGACGACAACCACGCCCTTCGTGTTTGCGCCAAGTCCGTGCTTGGTGCGCAGTTCATCTGTCAGAGGGGCAAGGACCAAACCGATCAGGGATTGGCCCGGTGCCGGACGCACCCCACTGTCCTTCTCCCGGCCTTTGCCCTTGCCTTTGGGTCCGGGCCGCTTGCCGACTCGGGGCAGGGCCTTGGCGTCTTCGTTGAGCCGGCCTACGGCAACCCTGACGGTGCGCTTCTGGCCCTTGCGCAGGACCTCGACGTCGACCTCTTTGCCGATCTGCGTCTGCGACACGAGGCGCGGCAGGCCGCGCATGGTCGTCACATCCTTGCCGTCGAACTTGACGATCACGTCGCCGTCCAGGATGCCGGCCTTCGCAGCAGGCCCGTCGGGAGCCACGCTGGATACGAGCGCACCGAAATTCTCCTTGATTCCGTAAGCCTCGGCCAAGTCATCGGTGATGGACTGTACGTTGACGCCGAGCCAGCCGCGACGGGTCTCTCCGAACTGGCGCAACTGGTCGAGCACCACGACGGCTGCATCGGAAGGTACCGAGAAGCCGATGCCGATGGAGCCGCCGGTGGGCGAAATGATCGCCGTGTTAACACCGATGACCTCCCCGTCCATGTTGAACAGCGGCCCACCAGAATTGCCTTTGTTGATCGCCGCGTCCGTCTGCAGATAGTCGTCGTAGGGGCCAGTGTTGATGTCGCGCTGCTTGGCCGAAATGATGCCAACGGAAACGGAACCGCCGAGGCCGAACGGGTTGCCGATCGCCATCACCCAGTCGCCGACCTTCATGCGCGCGGACGATCCGAACGGCACCTGGGCCAGAGGCCGCTTCGGGTTGACCTTGAGAAGGGCGAGATCCGTCTTGGAGTCCTTGCCCAGAACCTTCTCGACCTTGAGCTTGGAGCCGTCGGCAAAGTTGATAATGATCTCATCCGCGCCGTCGATGACGTGATTGTTGGTGACGATCAGCCCTTCCTTGCCGTCGATGACAAAGCCAGAACCCTGCGCGCTCACCTTGCGGTCGCCCGGCCCTTTTCCGCCTTTTCGATTGAAGAAGTCCTCAAAGAACTCCTCGAACGGGGCACCCTTGGGAACCTTGGGAAGCGGCGCGCCTTCGGCACCCTTCAGCGTCTGGTTCGTGGAGATGTTGACGACGGCGTCGAGCAGCTTCTCAGCAACCGGTGCCACACTTGCAGGACCACGCATCTGCGCCAGCGCGGGGAGGCAGACAACGCCCAGGCCGATGGAGAAGATCGCGGCGGCCGCCAGGCGCCGAAAGCGACCTGGAAAGAAGGAGGACGGCGCGCCGAGGTGTTCGCTGTCTGCCTCGACTCGTCCGGGACCGCTCATGGCCGCATCTCCTGCACGCTCGCACCAAGCATCAAGTCAGCCCCGCACCAACCAGACCACGAAAAGGCCGGCAAGCACAGCCGTCGTTCCCGCCGTACGCAAGGTCTGCTCAGGTGTCTGCGCCGCCGCTGCCAATAGCTTCAAACCCAGCTGCGGCGCAGCCGCCCACAACAGGCCCTCTGCGACCAACACTATGCCAAAGGCAACGAGCAGGTCACTCATCGCTTCTGATTAGACTGTGGGAGTCCGCTCGGGCTCGAGAAATATCTGAAGAACTCACTGTCGGGCGACAGCAGCATCCTGGTTTCGCTACCCTTCATGCCGGCCTCGTAGGCCTGCATGGAGCGGTAAAAGGCGAAGAAGTCCGGATCGCGGCTGAATGCCTCGGCGTAGATGCGGTTGCGCTCCGCGTCGCCGTCGCCGCGGATGCGTTCTCCATCGCGCGTGGCATCTGCTTTGATGATGGTGACCTCGCGGTCCGCGCTGGCGCGAATGCGGTTTGCGGCCCCGACACCTTCCGCGCGGAATTCCGCCGCCTCGCGCTGGCGTTCGGCACGCATGCGATCGAAGATGTTCTTGGAATTCTGCTCGGGCAGATCTGCGCGCTTGATGCGAACGTCAACGACCTCGAGACCGAACTCCTTGCCTTCCTCGTTCACGAGTTTCGCGATGCTCTTCATGAGAGCCTCGCGCTTATCCTTGACGACGTCCTGGAAGGTAGCGCCACCAAGCACGCGGCGGAGCGAGGACTCCACGATCGGCCCCAGGCGCGAACGCACCATGCGTTCGTGGCGGACCGTCTGATAGAAGCGCAGCGGATCCACGATGCGGTAGCGTGCGAAGGCGTCCACGATGATGCGCTTCTGATCGGACGCCGTAACCTCCTGGGAGGCGGTATCGAGGTCGAGGATGCGCTTGTCGAAATAGTCGACGGTCTGGACGACAGGGATCTTGAAGTACAGGCCAGGCCCATACTTGCCGCCAGGCTGATTGATCACCTGCTCGGGCCGTCCGAACTCGAGCACGATCGCCTGCTCGTTCACATGAACGATGAAGACGGAGAAGTAAGCGATCGCGGCCGCCAAACCAGCGAGCACGACGAATACGGCTGAGAGAGCCTTCAACATCAGTTCGGCCCCACCTTGGCTTTGTTCTGCGGATCGATCTGCAGGAACGGAATAACGCCCGGTCCGCCGCCCTTCCCGTCGAGGATGATCTTGTCGGCACCGCTGAGGACCCGCTCCATCGTCTCCAGGTAGAGCCGTTTGCGCGTGACCTCGGGCGCCTTCTTGTACTCGTCGTAGACCTTCAGAAAGCGGGCCGTCTGACCGACCGCTTCGGCGACCGACTCCTGCTGGTAGCCTTTCGCGGCCTGGAGGATGCGCTCCGCGTCGCCGCGGGCTTCCGGGACGATCTTGTTGGCGTAGGAATACGCCTCGTTCTGCAGCCGCTCCTTGTCGGCGCGAGCCGCCTGGACGTCGCGGAAAGCGTCGATCACTTGCGAGGGTGGATCGACCTTCTGCATCTGGATCTGGTCGACGCGGATACCCGACCGGTAGGAGTCGAGCACGTCCTGCATGAGCTTCTGCACCGCCTGCTCGGTCTTCTGGCGGGCCTCCGTCAGGATCGGCGCGATGTTGGACAGGCCGACAACCTCGCGCATGGCACTCTCCGCCACCTCTTTCACGGTGGCGTCGGGGTTCTGGATGTTGAAGAGGTACTGCTGCGCATCCTTGATGCGCCAGAACACGACGAAGTCTACGTCGACGATGTTCTCATCGCCGGTGAGCATCAGGCTCTCCTCCGGCACGTCGCGAATGCCACCTCGCGCACCTGCGGCAGTACGCATGCCGACTTCGATGATGTTCTGCGTCGTCACCTTGGGAAGGCGCACCTCCTCTATCGGGTAGGGATAGCGGAAATGGATTCCGGGACCTTCCTGCCGATCGATGCTCCCGAAGCGCATGACGACCCCGAGTTCATCGGGGTTGACGCGGAAAGTGAAGGCATAGAACGCGACGACTGCGGCGACCACCGCAGCGACGAGGAACAGGAAGGAGCCTGGGACACCGGCGCCACCGGGGATCACCTGCTTCAGGCGATCCTGGCTGCGCTTCAGCAATTCCTCAAGGTCCGGCTGCTGACTGGGTCCGCCGCCGCTGGGGCCTTGTCCCCATGGGCCACCCTTGCGACCGCCACCGCCGCCGCCCTGATTACTCCAAGGCATCTATGTTCCGCCCTTCCTCAAGCTGGGGATACTGCATGCTCGCAATCGCCCCGTAGGCAGCAAGCGAACCGGCCGCACTGCGAGGAAATCCGCGTCTTTGGACGCTTATAGGGCACCCCTTAAGACCGCGCAAACACTGCGAGTCCCTTGGATATATGGCGATCCGAAAGGCATCGCGCCAGTGCCCAACCAGCGTTAACTGCGGCGACTGAGCACTACAAAATCGGCAGGAAATTGATCATCCGCGGTCTGTGGCAGGCTTTCACGTTCGATTTCCTGCCAAGCCTGCGGATCGAACGGCTCAAGAAAGGTATCGCCATCGGGGCTTCCGCGCACGATGGTGAGGTAGATGCGGTTGGCGAAGGGGAGCGCTGCGCGGAAGATTTCGGCGCCGCCTATGACCGCGATCTCATCGGCGCCACGCGCGGCGGCGAGGGGGTGAGCGAGCGCGAGCGCCTCCCGGATGCCGGGAGCCACATGGATGCCCGGCGCCCCGAAATCAGCCTGGCGGGTGACAACGATGTTGTCGCGATCATCGAGCGGCTTGCGCAGCGACTCGAAGGTCCTGCGACCCATGATGACGGGCTTGCCAAGCGTGAGCTTGCGGAAGCGTTTCATGTCGGTCGGCATGCGCCAGGGAAGCTGGCCGTTGCGGCCGATGACGCCGTTCTCCGCCACGGCGACGACAAACGAAACGATCATGTGCGGTGACTCACGGGGATAAGATCGTCGGGCACGTGGAACCAGTTGCGGTAGCCGCGGCAGGGCAGGAAATGCAGCGGGCGCGGGTTGCGCAAGAGCCAGGCGATCGAGCCCGGCTCGAACCATGGGCTATCGCAGGCGTCGGAGACCCTGCAGAGCTCAACCGAGCCGATGATGCCCCCGACGGCGAACTCGTCCTCGCTCGGCAGCGTCCCCAGATCGGACTCGGCTGCAAACATCCCGATCGCCTTCTCGAAATCCTCCTTGGTCGCGTCGAGGCTGGCATGCACGAGGAAGCGTCCGCGGTAGTTACAGGCGCGCGGCCGGTTCTCCACGTCCTTGCCGGCGTGGATGATCGCCCAGGCCCACACGGGGCGGATGCTCAACGCCATCATCGGGTCACACCGCCACCTCCGCCTTGATGTGAGGATGCGGATCGTAGCCGGTGAGCTTGAAGTGCTCGTACTTGAACTGGAAGATCGAGCGCACGGAGGGATCGATCTCCATGCGCGGCAACGCGCGCGGCGAGCGGTTGAGCTGCAGATCGGCCTGCTCGAGGTGATTGAGATAGAGGTGCGCATCGCCGAAGGTGTGGATGAACTCGCCGGGCTTCAGGTTCGTCACCTGCGCCATCATCAGGGTGAGCAGCGCGTAGCTGGCGATGTTGAAGGGCACGCCGAGGAAAACATCGGCCGAACGCTGGTAGAGCTGGCAGGAGAGGCGGCCGTCGGCGACATAGAACTGGAACAGGCAGTGGCACGGCGCCAGGGC
>Ga0190265_10002571_pt1 | contig 12210 bp, 14 predicted proteins | sample Popmic124T_FD_133135 | JGI IMG/M metagenome (GOLD analysis project Ga0190265, IMG submission 133135) | Populus adjacent soil microbial communities from riparian zone of Indian Creek, Utah, USA - 124 T | ecosystem: Environmental > Terrestrial > Soil > Riparian zone | place: USA: Utah | collected... | reverse complement strand
TGCTGCCGCTCTCGACCTACACGAAGTACTACTGGAGCTGCAACCCGCGCTCGCTGATGCACTTCTGCGGCCTGCGCAACCACGAGAACGCCCAGTACGAGATCCAGCAGTACGCGGCGGCGGCCGAGTCGTTCCTCGAGCGGCTGATGCCGATCACGCACGCGGCGTTCGTCGCGAACGACCGCACCGCTCCGTAGCTAGCCGGCGCAAGATCAGCATCCGCGGGAGCGGATGCCGATCGTGCGAAGACCCTGAAGGGCCGCCTTCGGCAGCCGCCGCCGCACCAACCGAAGGTTGGCCTCGTGGTCGTGGAGCTCGCGACTAGGTCGTGAGCAGGATCTCGTCCGACCCCGCGCGGGTGACGATCCAGCCGTCGTAGCTGCGCAGGCCGTAGGGCACGCTCAGCGTGACGGTCGTCACGCCGCCGGCGACGACGAAGCGGCCGCAGGAGGCGATCCGTCTTCCGTTCGCGGTCAGCCAGAGCTCGTAGAAGTCGGAGCGGTCGCGGCTCGGCTCCAGCCCGCGCACGAGCACGCGCATCGGCCAGTTGCCCGCGCCGTCCTGCTCCAGCACCTCGATCGACGCGGTCGCGTCGCGCTCCGCTCCCGCACCCTCCATCGTGATCACGCGATCAGGGGCGGCGTCGCGGCCGCCGACGAGATAGCCGGCGCCGAACGCCGCCGCTGTGAGCGCCGCGGCGAGCAGCGCGAGCACGCGCCCACGGCGCCGCTCCCGCGGAACGGCGGCCGGCTCCGGTGGCGAGGCGGGGGAGAGCTCGGGCGGCGCGTCGACCGAGAGCAGCAGCGCGTGTACGCGCCGGAGCCGCTCCCGTTCGCGCTGGTCGTCGATCTCGCCGACGAGCTCGTCGAAGCGGTCGGTCATTGCAGCTCGTCTTCGAGCAGATCGGCGAGACGGGCGAGCGCACTGCGCGTCCGCGTCTTGACCGTGCCGAGCGGCACGTGCAGGAACTCCGAGATCTCGCTCTGCGACAGCCCGCCCCAGTACGCAAGCTCGATCACCGGACGCTCGTGCTCGGGGAGCAGCTCGAGCGCGCCGTGCACGCGCCAGGCGAGCCAGGCCGCCTCGGCCTGCTCCGGCGGGCCGACCTCGCCCGAGGCCTCGTCGGGCACCTCCATCGGTGGCTCCGGCCGCCTGCGGGCCCCGTCGACGATGGCGTTGCGCGCGACGGTGTAGAGCCAGGCACCGCCCTGGCCGCGGGCGGGGTCGTAGCTCGCGGCGGAACGCCAGATCGCGGCGAACGCATCCTGGAGCGCGTCCTCGGCCCGACCGCGGTCGCCCAGGCGCCGTAGCGCGAGGCCGAGCACGGGACGCGTGTAGCGCCGGTAGAGCTCGTCGAACGCGTCGCGGTCGCCTTTGCCGACGCGCTCGATCAGCTCCCCGTCCGTCAGCTCCCCCTCGTGCACGATCCGGATGCTTGCACGCGCGCGTGAAAAGGTGGGACCAGTAAGGCTCAACGCCGCATCCATGCACTCGGTCTACGCATGGCCGGTCGAGCCGGTTTGCAGCAGCCGGCCTCCGTCGACGGCGATCGTGGCGCCGGTGACGAAGCCGGCGCCCGCGAAATAGAGGATCGCCTCGGCGACGTCGTCCGGCGAGCCGACCCGCCGCAGCACCGTTTCGGCTGCGCGCCGCGACTCGTCGTCTCCCGGCTCGAGGGCGACGGGGCCGGGGGCGACCCCGCAGACGCGGACCTCCGGCGCCAGCGCCTTCGCCAGCGTCCGCGTCAGCATCGCCTGCGCCGCCTTGGCCGCGCAATGGGCGGCGAACGAGGGCCACGGCTGGTAGGCGGCCACGTCCTCGATCATGACGACGAGCCCGCGCGACGCGCGCAGCTGCGGCACCGCCGCCTGCGTGACGAAGAAGCTGCCCTTCACCGTGGCGCCGAGCGCGCGGTCGACGTCCTCTTCCGAGACCTCCTCGAATTGCTTCGCCTCGAAGCCGGCCGAGGCGCCGTTGACGACCACGTCGAGGCCGCCGAGCTCCGCCTCCGCGCGCGCCACGAGCGCGCGGGCCTCGTCGGCCCGCGCCAAGTCGCCGTCGCGGCTGCCCGCCGCGAGCACCCGCCAGCCCTCGGCGCGCAGACGCTCGACGACTGCGGCGCCGAGCTTGCCGGTGCCACCGGTGACGAGCGCGCGGGTCAGCGCGCCTGCTCTAGGAGCTCGGCTCGTCGACGAAGCGTCACTGTGAGCCGAGCTCGAACCGCTTCGCTACCTCGTCCCAGTTGACGACGTTCCACCACGCGGCCAGGTAGTCGGGGCGCCGGTTCTGGTAGTTGAGGTAGTAGGCGTGCTCCCAGACGTCGATGCCGAGGATCGGCGTCTTGCCCTCGGAGAGCGGCGAGTCCTGGTTCGCCGTCGACATCACGGCGAGCGAGCCGCCGTCGGCGACGACCCACGTCCAGCCGGAGCCGAACCGCTTCACGCCGGCGTCGTTGACCTGTTCCTTGAGCGCGTCCGGGCCACCGAACGCCGCGTCGATCGCAGTTGCGAGCGCGCCGGCGGGCTCACCGCCGCCGTCCGGGCCCATGATCGTCCAGAAGAGGGAGTGGTTCGCGTGCCCGCCCGCGTTGTTGCGCACGGCGGCCTGCTTGTCCGCCGGCAGAGAGTCGAGCTTCGTGAGCACCTCCTCGACCGGCGCATCGGCGAGATTGGTGCCTTCGAGGGCCTTGTTCGCGTTGTCGACGTAGGCCTGATGGTGCTTGCCGTGGTGAATCTCCATCGTCCGCGCGTCGATCGTGGGCTCGAGCGCGTCGTGGGCGTAGGGCAGGTCGGGCAGCGTGAACGGCATCGCGACTCCTTCGGCTGGTCCGTCGGCTGGGCAGGTGGGTCGAAGGATATGCTCCGCGCCGTTCCCGACGAGTCGCCGAAGCGAGTGTGGAGGTATCGATGTCGAGTTACGAGGAGATCAGGCCCCGCGAGCTGAAGCCGGCCCTGCTGGAGCTCGACGGGATCTCGCGCGCCTCGGTCGAGGCCCACTACAAGCTCTACCAGGGCTACGTGAACAAGCGGAACGAGATCCTCGGCAAGCTCGGTGCCGTCGACCTCGGCAGCGCGAACCAGATCTACTCGGATGTGCGGGCGCTGAAGGTCGAGCTCTCGTTCGCCGTCGGCGGGATCAAGAACCACGAGGTCTACTTCGAGCATCTCGGCGGCAGCGGCGGCGACCCGAAGGGTGCGGTCGCCGACCTGATCAAGCGCGACTTCGGCTCGGCGCAGGTATGGCGCGACGATCTGAAGGCGACCGGGATGGGCGGCCGCGGCTGGGCCTGGACGGCGTACGACTGGGACGAGGGACGCCTGTTCAACTACATCGGCGACGCCCAGAACAGCTATCCGATCTGGAACGCGACCCCGCTCGTGGCGCTCGACGTCTACGAGCACGCCTACTTCCTCGACTACCAGACCGACCGCGGGGCTTACATCGACGCATTCTTCTCGAACTTGGACTGGGCCGTCGTGAACGACTGGGTCTCGAAGTACCAGATCCCGCTGCGGTAGCGCGATGACAGGCGTCCTCGTCGTCCTCGGCGGCTACCTGCTGGGGTCGATGCCGTTCGGCTACTGGCTCGTGCGGCTGGTCAAGGGGGAGGACGTCCGCACGACCGGCAGCGGCAACATCGGCGCCACCAACGTCTGGCGCACCTACGGCAAGGCGTACGGGATCCCGATCGTGTTGCTCGACGTCGCCAAGGGGTGGGTGCCCGCGCTCATCGGCACGATGCTCGTCGGCGAGCTCGTCGGCGTGCTCGCGGGCGGCGCCGCCATGCTCGGGCACTGGCGGCCGCTCTTCCTCCGCTTCCAGAAGGGCGGCAAGACGGTCGCGACCGCGGGCGGAACGTTCTTCGGCGTCGCGCCGCTGCTCGGGCTGATCGGGCTCGCGATCTGGCTCGTCGTCTTTCTGCTCTCCCGCTACGCCTCGCTGGCGTCGATGGTCACCGGGGTGGCCCTGCCCTTCGTCGGGCTCGCGCTCGGGGAGCCGTGGCCGGTGATCGTCTTCGCGGCGATCGCGGGTGTCGCGGTGCTCGTGCTCCACAAGGCCAACATCGCGCGCCTCCGCGCCGGCACGGAGAGCCGCTTCAAGCTCCGTCGCAGGGCGAACGCCGCGTAACCCGCGCCGTTTCGGTCATGTCCCAGGGACTGTCCCTGGTTGCCCGGCAAGTTACGCAGGTTCAGCCGGAGAGCCAGTCTGCGAGGCTCGTGTGCCTTCCGACCGCGGGAGCTCCGCCGAGCTCCGCTCGGATCTCGCCGACCGTTCCCTCGCGCTCGGCGAGGACGTCGTGGGCGTGGATCGTCTCGAAGTTGATCTGGCGCGCGAAGAGGAAATCGCCGTCGGTGAGATCGGGCATCGCGTCGAGGGCGCCCTTGATCGACAGCCTCACCGAGTCCTCGACGAATCGCGGCTGCAGATGCGCGTGCTCGACGACGAAGAGCTCGTCCGGGCGCTTCAGCAGCTCGTAGATCGGCGCGCTCATCGACCCCTGCACGACTGCGACGAGGTCGTTCGCATCGAGCTGCCGCTCGGTGCCGACGTAGAGCGAGCCGCGGCCACGTTGGTTGTGCGTCGCGAGCGGAACGAGGTCGAGGATCCGCTCGACGTCCTCGTACCCGGCTTCGGCCAGCCGCTCGGCCGCCCGGCCCCGGACGAGGCCCTGCGCGCACGGGCAGGCGTTGATCCCGGTTGCCTCGACGCCGACGACCCGGCGGACGCCGTCGGCGGTCGCCGCCGCGATCCCGACGAGCGAGACCATCTCCTGGGTCGAGAGCTTGCTGACGGGCGTCGTCCGCCGCACGGGCCACTGCGCCGTGATCCTCGCCTCGGCGCGGAGAGCGCTCTGGCGACCGACGATGTGGCGCGCGATGTGCTCGGCGAGCGCCTCGACGTGCAGCGCTTCTGTCCCGACCACCGCTTCGATCGCTTCCTCAAAGAGCTCAGCGAAGCGCGACATGTGCACGCCCTTCTGCGTGTGCGAAAGATCGACCGTGCATTCGATCTGCGCGGCCATCACCGTCTGATGGCCCTCGTGCCGGACCCTCACTGCCTTCTGGACGCCGGTGACGCCGGCACGCGTGAGCGACAGCCGCACCGCGGGCGAGGCCGCCTGCAGGTCCGGCGTCGCGCTTGAGATCTCCGTCACGCGGTTACGCTAGCACCGCCGTGGCCGACGACTTCTCCCGCCTCGTCTCGCTCGCCTGCCACGACCTGCGAACGCCGCTCGCAACCGTGCAGGGCTTTGCGAAGACGATGCTGCGGATGGACGATCTCGACGAGGACAAGCGGATCCGCTACCTCGGCCTGATCGACACCTCCGCCGACGAGCTCGCCGAGCTGCTCGACCTGCTCTCGCTCGCAGCCCGGATCGAGGGCGGCCGCTACGACCCGGTCGTGCGCGAGGCGGACTCGCTCTCACTCGCGCCCGACAGCGCCACCGGCACCGGCACGACCGTCCGCGTCGATCCCGAGCCGGTCGAGCGGTCGCTGGCGGCGCTCGTGCGCGCCGCAGCCCGTCACGGCGGCGTCGAGGTGGGCGCGTCGGTCACCGGCCCGCAGATCGTGATCGAGCCGGTGACGGCGGACGCGGCGCCGATCGTCCTCGGCGAGTCGGCCAAGGATCTCGGCGCCGCGGTCGCCGTCCGGCTCCTTCGTGCCCTCGGCGGCGAGGTCGTGCTCGACGGCGAGCGCCTCATCGTCACCCTGCCGAGCTGAGCACGACCGCCTCCAGGCGGGGGTCGAGCGCCGTCAGGACACGTCCCGGGGACAGTCCCTGGGACATGTCCTTCGCGGCGGCGGCTACATCGAAGCCGACGGGTCGGTCTGCCAGAGGCCGAAGTCGTTCCCCTCGCTGTCGGTGCAGGTCGCGAACCAGCCCATGCCGGGAACGGGCATCCCGTCGCCGGCCTTACCGCCGAGGTCCTTCACCCTCGAGACGCCCGCGTTGATGTCGTCCACGTCGAAGTAGACGCGTGGCCCGCGCTCGGAGCCCTCGGCTTGCATGATCGCGCCGCCGGTCGTCTCCGAGAAGCGGGTCATGTGGTACTCGGACGGGCTGCCCTCGTAGGCCTGGAACTCCCAGCCGAAGAGCCCGCCCCAGAACTCACGCGCCTTCGCCGTGTCGCCGGCGGGAATCTCGAGATGGACCATCTGTCCGGCCATGCATCCTCCTTTGGTGTCGCCGTTGTCATTCACTAGGACGAATGGGCGCCGCCGAAGTCGACAACGCGGCTAACGAAGCAGGCGCGACATCCGGCGGTCCTTGAGCACCCGGCCGCCCGTCTGGCAGGGCGCGCAGTAGAAGACGGTGTGCTCCTCGTAGTCGACCTGCCGCAGCGGGTCGCCGCACCGCGGGCATGGCTCGCCGAGGTGCCGGTGGACGAGGTAGACGTCCTTGTCGCCCTTTCCCGCGATCCGCAGCTCGAGCGCGCGCGCCAGGTCCTCCTCGATCGCCGCCGCCAGCCGCTCGATCTCTTCCTCACCGAGCTTGCTCGAGAGGGCGAAGGGCGAGAGCTGCGCCCGGTGCAGGATCTCGTTCGCGTGCGCGCGCCCGATCCCGGCGAGCGCCCGCTGGTCGCGCAGGAGCGAGTGCAGCCGCCGGTTGTCGCCGGCCAGGATCTCGCGCAGCTGCTCCGATCCGAGCCCGAGTGCCTCGGGCCCCAGGTGCCCGAGCTCGGCTTCGGTCTGCTCCGGGGATTCGAGCCAGATCCCGGCTCGCTTCTTCGACCCCGCCTCCGTCAGCACGAGCTCGCCGCCGTTCTCGAAGCGGAGCCTGAAGGCGGGCGTCTTCGGCCCTTTCGCGCCCGGGGCGAGATGCCGGATCCGGCCGGCACTCATCAGGTGCACGCGCAGCTGGAGCGCCTTGTCGGCCGTCGGGAAGAGCAGCCACTTGCCGCGCCTGCCGGCGCCATCGAACCGCCTGCCCTCGAGCTCGCGCAGGGGCGGATCGAACGTCTTCAGCGTCGCGATGTGTGCAGGTCCCGCCTGCAGGACGGGTGAGGCGGACACGAGCGGATCGAGCTCGCGGACCCACGCCTCGACCTCGGGTAGCTCGGGCATGGAGTGAATTGTGCTCTAGAACCGAGTTCAGACCGGTTCGTCGACGGGTGAGAGCGGATCGGCGACGCCCGGCAACGCGGCGCCGAGCTCGGTCGTTCGCGGCTCGTCTTCGATCGGCTGGGGCATCTCGCGCAAATGGCGCTGAGGTGAGAGGAGGATCCACAAGAACGAGGAGCCGCTCCCGACAGCACCGACCACGAGCGTCTCGCGAAGTCCGATCGTCGAGCCCAGGGTGCCGCCCAGGAGAGTGCCGATCGGGATCGTTCCCCAGACGAGGAAGCGCATCACGGAGTTCATGCGGCCCTGCAGGCGCGGCGGGCAGATGGCTTGGCGGTAGCTGACCTGGGTGATGTTGTAGACGACGATCACGAAGCCGAGCACGATTCCCCCGGCCACGATGAACGGGATCGGAAAGCTGACCGGAGCGAGTGCGATCAAGAGCATCGCCGGCAGGTTCAGGAACGTCACGGCGATCGTCGTCGGGCCGATACCGAAGCGCGTCGAGATCCGCGTCGTCGTGAAGGCGGCGATGAGAGAGCCGACGCTCCCGACCGACAGGAGGACCCCGATCACTCCTGGCGACAGCTCCACTTCACGCACGAGGAAGACGAGGTAGATGGAGAAGGTGACGCTGAAGAACAGGTTCGACGTGGCGGTGCAGCCGGCCTGAGCCCTGAGGTTGGGATTCCCGAAGACGAATCTCAGGCCTTCCTTCAGCTCCGCCCACAGGCTCCGCTTCGCGTCCGTGGTCGTCGGGGTGCTCAGAGGCTCTTCGCGCTTTCGGATCCGCAGCAGGAACGTCCCCGACGCGAGGAAACTGAACGCATCGACCAGCACGGCATACGGTGCGGTGATGAGCTCGACGAGCACGCCACCGAACCCGGGTCCGGCGAGCTGCGCGGTCGAGCGGCTGATCTCGAGCTTCGAGTTGCCCTCGCCGATGTGCTCGCGGTCGACGAGCGACGGGAGGTACGACTGGTACGCGACGTCGAAGAAGACGGTGAAGACACCGGTCAGGAACGCGACGGCGTACAGCTGCCACAGCGTCAGGGCGTCCGCGAAGTACGCGATCGGGATCGTCATGAGCACCGCGAAGCGCCCCAGGTCGCCGATGACGAGGATCGGCTTTCGCGGCAGACGATCGACCCAGACGCCCGCAGGAAGCGTGAACAGGATGAACGGGAGGAAGTTCAGGGTCCCGTACACCGCCACCTCGAAGGCGCTCGCGTCGAGGACGATGATCGCGACGAGACCGAGCGCGAGATCGTCGATCTGCGCCCCGAACTGGCTGATCGTCTCCGCCGCCCACAGGTTGCGGAAGTCACGGTGCTGCCAGAGCCCGCCGGGTCGTCTCAGTTTCACGCGATGCCTTCGCTCGGGTAGATGGTCGCGACCAGCTCGTACTCCTCGCCCTGCGCCGACTCCGAGCCGCGGAAGTCGCGCAGGAGGCGCTCGATTCGGCGCTGGAACGACTCCGCGTCCGCCGGCGAGAGCCGCACGCGCAGCTGCGGCTTGTCGTCGGTGCTCTTGATCACGAAGAGCCGCGCGACCCGGCCGTAGAAGCTCTCGGTCATCGCCCGCACGCGCCTCGTCCGCACGACCTTCACGAGGCCGGCGCTCTCGAGCACCTTCAGGTGGTGCGCGACCGTCCCCTTGGCGAGCCCGACCTGCTCGGCGAGCTCGGTCGTCGTCGCGGCCCGCTCGCGCAGGATGGCGACGATGCGGAGCCGCACGTCGTCGGCGAGCGCGCGCAGCTGCTCGGTTTCCCAGACGACCAGGATGTCGTCGGCGTCGTAGTCCGGCAGCGGCAGGTTCAAGAAACGGTCGATGGCTGTCGGAACATACGACAGCCATCGACCGTTCGCAAGCTTAGGGGACGAACGTCCCTTCCGGGCCCGCAGGAGCGGGCAGGGGCGACGAGCCCGGCACCTTCTTGCCGGGCACCCCGTTCACGCTCTGGGTGGAGTAGGCGTACGCGAGCTGGGCGTACGCGATCAGGTCACTGTTGACGTCGAGCGCGTGCAGATTCACGTTGGCGAACGTGTCGCACGCGAGGTGGTAGCACGGGTCGAACTGCGCGCCCGTGGTGCCGCCCCAGATCGCCTGCTGCTCCGCGGTCTTCACCTGCTCGGCGCCGGTGAAGAGCCCGCCCGACGCAATCCCGGCCTCGATGAACGCCTGGTAGTCGCTCCGGCCGGAGAACTGCGCGTCGTCGTACGGCTCGCCGACGAGCGTGTAGTAGGACTCGAACAGGTCCTCGATCGCGATCGATCCTTCCGGAATCGGAACTCCGGCGGGCGGCGGGAACGAGGACTGGTCGGCGTCGTAGACCATGAAGATGTAGTTCGGCGACCCGACCATGTCGTAGTTCAGATAGAGCGCGATCCGGTCGAGCTCGGCCGGCGAGAGCTCCTCGACGTAGGCCGTCGAGCCGATGAGGCCTTCCTCCTCGGCGCCCCACCAGGCGAAGCGGAGGGTGTTCTCCGGCTTCAGCTTGGCCATCATCAGCGCCGTCTCGAGGATCGCTGCCGAGCCGGAGCCGTTGTCGTTGATGCCCGGGCCGGCCTGAACCGAGTCGAGGTGCGCTCCGGCCATGACGACGTTGTTCGTGTTCGCTCCGGGAAGCTCTGCGATCACGTTGTAGTCCGTCCTGGTCTCGGAGGGAAGCACGCGGACGCGGGCCGTCGATCCGGCCCTGGCGAGCGCGACGCCGTCCGCAAAGCTCGCTCCGACGACCGGGATCGTCGGCGTCGCCGGGGCAACTGTCCCGATGATCAGCGCCAGCCGGTCGGGCGTGCCCTGGTTGAAGATGACCACCGCGGCGGCGCCGGCGGACTGGGCATTGGTCGCTTTGAGAGCAAAGCTGCAGCTTCCGCGCTGGATCAGCGCAATGTCCCCGGGGGCAATGCCGGCAAAGTCATCCGGACCGGCTGGGTCGGGAACGATGGGAGCGCCGACGGCAGCCTCCGTAAAATCGCCCTGGCAGCCGCTGGTCGATGCCGCCGGGGTCGTGAGGTTGAGATCTACCGGGAAAACAGGCGCGGTGACATCGCCGAAGCCGCTGTTCGTGAACGAGCCTGTTTCGTAGTCCGCCGCGGGCGCCGGAGTCAGCTGGCGCAGGATCGCCGGGAACTGGAACTCGAACTCGAACGGGTCCAGCGTGACGTTGTAGCCGGCGTCCTCGAGCAGGCCGGCGACGTAGTCGACGCTGTTCGCGTAGCCCTCGGTTCCGGCCGCGCGGGTGCCCGGGTAGTTGGGATCGTCGCTGGCATCCGCGATCGCCTGGAAGGCCGCCTGGTGTGCGCGGACGCCCTCGAGCGTGACGCAGCCGAGCAGCTTGTCGTAGGTGTTGTTCGTGCGCTTGGCGCACCCGGCCGGGGCTGTCGCGGCGGTTCCCGCCAGCAGCAATGCGGCCAGCACCGCGGCCAGGGCCGCAAGTAGCAACCGGGCACCAGTGTGCCGCGATCGCGGTGTTCCTTCTCTGATCATTCCCCTCTTCTCCGTCCTGCCACGGCGCCCGCGACGTACCACTCCCCCGACGCGAACGCGTGGCTTGTCGAATACGGTCGACGACGAGAAATCGACGGCCTCGTCGTCCGGACGCAGGACCCTAACAGGCTTGCATCATTCGCAACGCGTACGCTCCGACGCGTGCGGGCGCTGCGGATAGTCGTCCATCGGGGCGAGGTCGACGAGGCCACGCACCTCGTCCACGCCGTCGCCGTCCGCGACGGCGCGGTGGTCGAGCAGGCCGGGGAGGTCGAGCGCGTGGCCTATCTCCGCTCCTCGGCGAAGCCGTTTCAGGCGCTCCCGCTCGTGCGCGCCCGCGACGACCTGACGACGGAGGAGATCGCGATCGCGTCCGCGTCGCACCTCGCCTCGCCCGAGCAACTCGCCGCCGTGCGCAGCCTGCTCGCAAAGGCGCCGGCCGGCGAAGACGAGCTCGAGTGCGGCACCTCCGGATCAGAGTCGGTGCCGACCCCGCTGCAGCACAACTGCTCCGGCAAGCACGCGGGGATGCTCGCGCTCTGCCGCGCGCACAGCTGGGCCAGCGGCGGCTACCGGCTCGCGACCCACCCGGTGCAGCACGCCTGTCTCGCCGAGGTCTCGTCGGGCTCTGACGTGCCGCCGGACGAGATCCCGACGGCGGTCGACGGCTGCGGCGTCCTCACCTTCGCGCTCCCGCTCGAGCGAATGGCCCTGCTCTTCTCCCGGCTCGAGCAGGTCGACAGCGGCGCCAGGGTGGCGGCCGCGATGCGCGCGCACCCGGAGCTGATCCGCGGCCCGATGGCCGCCGACTCGCTGCTGATGCGCGAGCTCGAGGGCTGGACGGCGAAGGGCGGAGCGGAGGGCCTGCTCTGCGCCGTCGGGCCGGACGGGCTCGGGATCGCGCTCAAGGTCGAGGACGGCAGCATGCGAGCAATCCGGCCGGCGCTCGCCGAGTTCCTCCGCCGGCTCGGTCTCGAGACCGGCGAGCTGGGAGTCCAGCCGCTCGAGAACTCGCGCGGCGAGCTCGTCGGTGAGGTGGTCGCCGAGCGGTGAACGAATGGTCCAAATTTGGCTACCACGGAAGCCGCGGTCCGTTGTAGGATCCAGCCCTCGATGGTCAGAGCCGGTTCCCCCGATCCGGCTCTTTTGTTTGTCCGGCAGGTCCGAGTTCCCGTCAGCCGCGAGGAAAGCGAGGTCCATGCTCACCGTCGATATCGCCCTGCCAGAGGTCGAGGAGCTCCAGAAGCTCGTCCAGCACGGTCAGGAGAAGGGCTTTCTCACGTACGACGAAATCGTCGCCGGCCTCGAAGAGGTCGACCTGACGAAAGAGCAGATCGAGGACTTCTACACCTATCTGATCGACCACTCGATCGAGCTCGTCGAGGGGGAGCAGTACAAATCGCCGCCCCACGAGCAGCCGGCGCTCGCCGAGGACGAGAAGTCGGCCCCCAAGCTCGATCTCACCGTGGAGCCCTCGCTCGACTCCCTGCGGCTCTACCTCCGTGAGATCGGCAAGGTGCCCTTGCTGACCGCGGACCAGGAGATCTACCTGGCGAAGCGGATCGAGCGGGGCGACATGTCCGCGAAGACGCAGATGACCGAGGCGAACCTGCGGCTCGTCGTCTCGATCGCGAAGGGCTACCTCGGCCGCGG
>Ga0190265_10002570_pt1 | contig 12214 bp, 12 predicted proteins | sample Popmic124T_FD_133135 | JGI IMG/M metagenome (GOLD analysis project Ga0190265, IMG submission 133135) | Populus adjacent soil microbial communities from riparian zone of Indian Creek, Utah, USA - 124 T | ecosystem: Environmental > Terrestrial > Soil > Riparian zone | place: USA: Utah | collected... | reverse complement strand
GCGAGCGCCCGCAGCTCGTCCGAGGGCAGCACCCCGCCTTCGATCAGATGGAACGGCAGTGCCGCACCCGACGCGGCCAGAACCGTGAAGGACGCATCGACGACCACAGCAGGGTCGTCCATGCCATGCAGCACCTCGCGCACTCCGTCCGGAATCACCGAAGAAGTGCGCGCGCGCTCGCGATCGCGAGCGCGCAGCGAACCGAAGATCACGCCCGCCACCGCGGCCCCGATGATCGCCCCGAGCAGCAAGGCGAGCAGCGCGAGCTGCGTCGTGTTCATGGCACCAGCGTACGTGTCGTCCCCCGCCGAACCCGCCGGATACGCAGTGCCCTCCCGGTAGTGCCCGGTACAATTCACCCTTGCGGCACCGTTCGTTAACCTTCGATGACGACAATCGCCAGGGTCCGGGGCGTGTGCCTGTACGGAACGAAAGGTTGCTGTGATGCGCGAAGTCTTCCATCAGTCGCTCGAGGACGTCCAAGGACGTCTGGTCGAGATCGCAGAGCTGGTGACCATCGCCATCGACAAGGCCACGCGGGCGTTCGGCACCAGTGACGTGGCTCTGGCCGAGGAGGTCATCGAAGCCGACGTCATCATCGACGACAAGGCGATCGAGCTCGACGAGCTCGCGATCGAGATCCTCGCCCGCCAGCAGCCGGTCGCCCGCGATCTGCGCATCGTGGTGAGCGCGCTGCGGATCAGCGCATCGCTCGAGCGCATGGGCGATATCGCGGAGCACATCGCGCAGCTCACCCGCATGCGCTTTCCCGAACGGGCCATCCCCAAGGGGCTCAAGTCGACATTCACGAAGATGGGTGAGCTCGACGTCGACGTCGCGCGCAAGCTCACCGAGCTGCTGCGCACCGAAGACCAGGCGCTGGCCGAAGAGATCCGCACCGACGACGACAAGCTCGACGACCTGCACGTGAGCGTGTTCGAGAAGGTGCTCAGCGACAGTTGGCGCGGTGAAGCCTCGGCGACCGTCGATGCGACATTGGCCAGCCGCTATCACGAGCGCTTCGCAGACCACGCGGTGTCGATCTCGAAGAAGGTGGTCTACCTGTCGACAGGCGACTGGACCAGCGACAGCGACACGATCGACGTTTCGACGCTCACGGTGCCGTAGCGCGCCGCGTCAACGCATGCGGCAGGTGCCGGCTTACTTCTTGCCCTGCGAAGCGACCGCGGCGGCCCCCGCCGCTGCCGCCTCGGGGTCGAGGTACTCCCCCGGGCCGAGCGGCTTGAGGTCTTCGCCGAGACGGTACACGAGCGGGATGCCGGTGGGAATGTTGAGTGCGGCGATGTCGGCGTCACTGATCCCGTCGAGGTGCTTCACGAGCGCCCGGAGCGAATTGCCGTGGGCGGTGACCAGCACCGTCTTGCCCGTCGTGAGGTCGGCGGCGATCGTGCTCTCCCAGTACGGCAGCAGGCGGTCGATGACCAGCTTGAGCGACTCGGTTCGGGGGATCTCGCCGTCGATGCCGACATACCGCGGGTCGCCGACCTGGCTGAATTCGGAGTCGTCGTCCAGCGGCGGTGGCGGCACGTCGAAGGAGCGGCGCCACAGCATGAACTGCTCCTGCCCGAACTCCTCCAGCGTCTGCGCCTTGTCCTTGCCCTGCAGCGCGCCGTAGTGGCGTTCGTTGAGTCGCCAGGTGCGCGTCACGGGGATCCAGAGGCGGTCCGCGGCATCCAGCGCGATGTCCGCGGTCTGGATGGCGCGGCTGAGCACCGATGTATACGAGACGTCGGGAAGGATGCCCGCCTCACGCAGCAGTTCGCCGCCGCGCTGGGCTTCGGCCTTGCCCTGCTCGGTGAGCCGCACATCCACCCACCCGGTGAAGAGATTGAGCTCGTTCCACTGACTCTGGCCGTGGCGGAGGAGGATCAGCGTATAGGGCGCGGTCATGGCCCAATGATACCGAGACGCCCGCACCGCAACGGGCCAAGGATCCGGCCCGCCCGGCCTGGCATCATTGGCTCATGAGCACCGGCCGCGCCCCCGTCGGGCAGGTCACGCGGGGAACGACCGGCACCAATCGACTCCGCCGGATCGACAGGTGGATCGCACGACACCCGGTGCTCCGGCGCGCCGAGGACCCGCTCGTGGTCGATCTCGGATTCGGCGCGAGCGCGGTCACCTCGCTCGAGCTGTGGGCGCGCCTGGCTCGGGCACGGCCGGACGTCGAGGTGCTGGGGCTGGAGATCGATCCGCAGCGCGTGGCGCGAGCGGACTGGCAGCTCGAGGCGGTGCGCGCCGCGGCGACCGCGTTCTCCCCGCAGTCGGCAGTGTCCTTCGCCCTCGGCGGATTCGAGGTGCCCGCTCCCGGCACCAGGACCCCGATCGTGATCCGGGCGATGAATGTGCTGCGCCAGTACGGCGAATCCGAGGTGCGCGACGCGTGGAGCCGGATGGCGTCGCGACTTGCCCCGGACGGCGTGCTCGTCGAAGGCACATGCGACGAGCTCGGACGCATCTGCACCTGGGTCGCGATCGGGTCGGATGCCGCACCCCGCACGCTGACCATCTCGCTGCGTCTGACTGAACTCGAGCATCCTTCGATCGCCGCTGCGCGGCTGCCGAAGTCGCTCATCCACCGGAATGTGCCCGGGGAGCGCGTGCATGCGCTGTTGGCCGCGCTGGACGAGGAGTGGGATCGCGCGGCCGGCATGTCGGCTTTCGGCCCGGTGCAGCGGTGGGAGGCCGCGCTCACGGCGCTGCGCGAGTCCGGCTGGCCCGTGCAGGAGCGGGCGCGCTGGCGGCTCGGCGAACTCACTCTGCCGTGGAGTTCGGTCGCCCCCGCCTGAGCGGGCAGCGGCATCCCTCCCGCAATGGTTCAGCCCGCGCGGCGCCCGAGCCGGGGAAGTCTCGGGATGTTGGCCGTCGCCCCGGCCTCGGGAGGCACGATGACCTCCTGCGCGGCGACGATCGTGCCCTCAGCGCTCTGCACGAGGAACTGCGCGTCCACCGCCGTGTTGCGGCGCACGACCGCCAGCGCGATCGGACCGTCTTCGAAATGGAGGGCGGCGGATGTGATCACGCCGACCGGGGCGCCGGCAGCCTCACCCGTTTCGGCGTCTCGCACGAAGACCTCGTCGCCACGCGCAGGCAGCACCGAGTCGCTGCCATCGAGCTGCAGCCCGACGATGCGCCGGGGCGGGTGGCCGAGGTTGTGCACCTTCGCGACCGTCTCCTGCCCGCGGTAGCACCCCTTTTCAAGATGCACGGCCGTGCGCAGCCAGTCGAGCTCGTGCGGCAGGGCACGCTCATCCACTTCATTGGCCCATCGAGGTCGCCATGCGGCGACTCGGAGCGCCTCGGCGGCAACCCATCCCGCCAAGGCCAGATCACCTGCGGCTGCGGCATCCGCGATGCGCTCTTCTTCCGTGCGCGTGACGATCGCCTCGACCCAATCCCGCTCGGCGGCGGGATGGGGCAGCGTCGCGGCGTACGCGTGCCCTCCGGGCGCAACGTGGGGCCAAGGATCCGTCCAGATCAGCGCGACACCGCCGGGTTCAGCCGGCGTCACCGCGGCCAGAGCAGCCCGAGCGCCGCCGATCACGCCGTACTCCTCGCTCGCATCGCGCGGGTCGACCCGTAACCGGAAGCGCATCTTGCGCAGCCATGCCAGCAGTGCCTGGGCATCCGATCGGTCGGTGATCAGCCAGGTCGTCGCGCCGTCGTCGATGACGGATGCCACGTGCTCGATGTGGCCTCGAGGGTCGAGGACGAGCAACTCCGTGCTCTCCCCCGGCGCGAGCAGCGTGAGTGCCTGCGAGGTCAACGAGTCCAGCCACGACAACCGGTCCTCGCCGGAGACGGCGAGCACAGCGCGGTCTTCGAGAGCTGCCACGGCGGCACCCGACGCAAGCGCACGCTGCTCACCGAGAGGGTTGCCGAGGTGGGCGAGTCCCGACTCGTCGCTGACCGCCCCCGGCACGCGTTCGAACTGTCCGAGCATCAATCGACCCTCGCAAGGCGCGCGGACGCATGCGAGGCCAGCTCGCGGCCGAGCGCTGCGATGTCCCACGCCCAGAGCAGGTGCCCCTCGACGAGCCCATACATGCGGGTCGCCGCGGCGTACTGCTTCGCGGCCGCGGTGCGCACGACGGCATCTGTGGCGATGTCGATGCGCGGACCCCGGATCTGGCCGAGGTACAGCTCGCTCACTCCGTCGGAGTGGACGATCGACACTTCGATGTCGAAACCGCCCTCCGCATTGCGCAGCTCTTCCACGTCGTCGACCGTGCGCTGGACCGGCACACTGAGCGGCGGGAGCAGCCCCGGGCCGGCCTCGGCATCGGTCACGGCGCGAGACAGCCGCCAGTAGCCCATCTCCGAGACGAGCGGGGTGCGGGCGCGCTCACCATCGTCGGACGCTGGGTTCTCGTCGAGCAACCACGCGCTGGCCGCATAATTCAGGTACGGACCGCCGTCGTGGCTGAAGCTGACGCGATGCGCGAACTCGCCGGCGAATCGATGCTCGCCCACCTCATAGTCGATGACGCCGGTGCCTTCCCAGACGCCGATGAGCCAGGAGAGCGGCCCGAGGTCGGGAGGCAGATCTGTGGGGAGGTCGATCACAGTGCCCCCGTCAGCGCTGGCCGCGATAGAGGTTCTTCAGCACCACGACCGAGACGAAGGCGATCGCAAGCGACGCGAGGCCGAGAAGCCCGACGAAGAAGAGTTCGAGCGCGACGAGATCCATGCGATGAGTCTAGCCGGGAACGATGGAGGCCAGCCCGAAGCCGAGGCTGACGACGCCCATCACCAACAGCGCCCCCAGGACGCCGGCCGCCACGCGCTCGGTGAATCCCTGTGATCGGCCGAACCACAATTGGATCGCGAACGATGCGACGAGGCATCCGCCCAGACCCACCGTGAGCCATGTGGCCTGCAGCTCCTCGGCGACGAAGATTCCGATCGCGATTCCGACGAGCGCCGCGATCACCCAGACAGCGACCACACCGCCGAACGTACGGCGCGGAGCGAGCTCGGGGGTGGCCATAGGTACATTGTCGCGTAAGTCGGGCGCGCCCGCACCAGACGAGACGCCCGAATGCGAACACGGCGGCGAGGGCGACCGGCCGCTTCGCCCTAAACTGAGGGTCGGCGCTTCCCCTGCGCCGGAAGGACGGCGTTTTGGCACAGCTTCTCGTTCTGAGCTCGGCGTACGACAGCGGGCCGGTTCTGCCCTCGCTCGAGCTGTTGAGCCATCGCGCTCGGCAGATTCCCGCCGAGCCCGCCCAGCTTGTGAACGCACCGAATGCCGACGTCATCTTCATCGACGCGCGCACCGATCTGGTCGGCGCGAAGTCGCTCTGCAAGATCCTCACCGCCACCGGGATCGAAGTCCCGCTTCTGCTCGTCGTGACCGAAGGTGGTCTCACGGCGGTCTCGACCGACTGGGGTGTGGATGATGTGATCCTCATGACCGCGGGGCCGGCGGAGGTCGACGCGCGCATCCGCCTCGCGCTGGGCAGAATGTCCAAAGATCAGATCTCGACGCGCATCCAGACTTCCGGCATCACGATCGACGAAGCGTCGTACGCCGCGAAGGTGCACGGCAAGCCGCTCGATCTGACGTACAAGGAGTTCCAGCTCCTCCACTTCTTCGCAACGCACCCCTCACGGGTGTTCACTCGGGAGCAGCTGTTGAGTGAGGTGTGGGGGTACGACTACTTCGGCGGCACACGCACCGTCGATGTGCATGTGCGGCGCCTGCGCGCCAAACTGGGCGACCTCGAGCAGCTGATCGGGACGGTCCGCAACGTCGGCTACCGCTTCAACGTGTACGAGGACGACCAGATCCCCCCGCCGCGCGGGCCCGCCGACACGTAGCGGCAGCTCGACCAGGGCCGATCCACAGGTCGCGACATCCGTTCACGCACTCGACACGTCACCCTGCAATGATGAGTGGATGATCGAACACGACGTGCTCGACGCCGGACTCGGGGACGCGGACGATGACGACTTCGACCTCTCCGAGGTCTTCGACTCGCAGCTGCCCGACTCCCGCTATCTCGACCGCGAACTGAGCTGGCTCGCCTTCAATGAGCGGGTCCTGGACCTCGCCGAGGATCCGTCGGTTCCGGTCCTCGAACGAGCGAACTTCCTCGCGATCTTCGCAAGCAACCTCGACGAGTTCTTCATGGTGCGCGTCGCGGGGCTCAAGCGCCGCATCGTGACCGGGCTCGCGGTGCCCACCAACGTCGGCCGCTCGCCGCAGGAGGTGCTCACCGACATCTCGAGCGACGCACACGCGCTGCAGCTGCGGCATGCCGATGCCTGGACCTCACAGGTCAGGCCCGCGCTGGCCGAAGCGGGCATCGAGGTCATGACCTGGGATGCACTCGATGACGAGGAGCGCGCGCGCCTGTCGGAGTATTTCCAGGGTCAGGTGTTCCCGGTGCTGATGCCGCTCGCCGTCGACCCGGCCCACCCGTTCCCTTACATCTCCGGGCTCTCCCTCAACCTCGCGATCCGCATCCGCAATGCGAGGACCGGCCGCCAGGAGTTCGCCAGGCTCAAGGTTCCCCCGATGCTCCCCCGCTTCGTGGATGTCTCACGGCATGGCGATACCGTGCGGTACCTGCCGCTCGAAGAGCTCATCGCCAACCACCTCGAGGACCTGTTCCCGGGGATGGAGATCCTCGACCACCACGCGTTCCGTCTCACACGCAACGAAGACGTCGTCATCGAGGAGGATGAGACCGAGAATCTCATCCAGGCACTCGAGGCGGAACTGCTGCGCCGTCGCTTCGGCCCTCCGATCCGCCTCGAGGTCGGCGACGACATGGACGACCTCACCCTCGACCTGTTGATCAGCGAGCTGGACATCACTGCGCAGGAGGTCTATCGCCTGCCGGGTTCCCTCGACCTGCGTGGACTGTTCGACCTCGCCAAGATCAACCGCCCCGACCTGCACTATCCGCCCCACGTGCCTACGACGGCGGTCGCCTTTCAGCCCGCGGAGCAGAACGGGCGCTCCGACATCTTCGCGGCCATCCGCCGGTCCGACGTGCTCGTGCATCATCCCTACGAGTCGTTCGCGACGAGCGTGCAGGCGTTCCTCGAGCAGGCGGCGAAAGACCCGCACGTCCTCGCGATCAAACAGACGCTCTACCGCACCTCGGGAGACAGCCCCATCGTCCAGTCGCTGATCGACGCGGCGGAGGCCGGCAAGCAGGTCCTCGCGCTCGTCGAGGTGAAGGCGAGATTCGACGAGGCGGCGAACATCGTCTGGGCGCGCAAGCTCGAAAAAGCCGGGGTCCACGTGGTCTATGGGCTGGTCGGACTCAAAACCCACTGCAAGCTCGCCCTCGTCATCCGTGAAGAGGAGGGTCGCCTGCGCCACTACAGCCACGTCGGAACCGGCAACTACAACCCGAAGACCAGCCGCATCTACGAAGACTTCGGGCTGTTCACCGTCGACGATCAGGTCGGTCGCGACCTCACCCGCCTGTTCAATGAGCTCTCCGGCTACGCGATCGAGAAGAAGTTCAAGCGACTCCTGGTGGCGCCCCTGCATCTGCGCAAGGGACTTCTCCGGCTGATCGAGAAGGAACGCCGCAACGCGCTTGCGGGCAAACCCTCCGGCATCCGGATCAAGGTGAACTCCATGGTCGACGAGCAGATCATCGACGCGCTCTACCGGGCAAGCCAGGCCGGTGTGGCCGTCGACGTGTGGGTGCGCGGAATCTGCTCGCTCAAGCCCGGCGTAGACGGCGTGAGCGAGAACATCCGCGTTCGCAGCATCCTCGGCCGTTATCTGGAGCACTCCCGGTTGTTCATGTTCGAGAACGGCGGGGACCCGCAGACCTACATCGGCAGCGCCGACATGATGCACCGCAATCTCGACCGCCGCGTCGAGGCACTCGTCCGGGTCGTCGCTCCGGCCCACCTCAAGGAACTCAGCGACCTGTTCGAACTCGCCATGAGCGACAACACGAGTTCGTGGTGGCTCGGGCCCGAGGGAGCGTGGACGCGACACAGCGTCGACGCCGCGGGCAAGCCGCTCATCGACATCCAGGATTACACGATGACCAAGGTTCAGCGTCGCCGCCGGGCACGGGCGGTGCGATGATCGAAACCGCCGTCTATGCGGCGGGGGGCGTCCTCTGGCGCATCGTCGATGACAAGCTGCTCGTCCTGCTCATCCACCGCACGCGCTACCGAGACGTGACCCTGCCCAAAGGCAAGGTCGACCCGGGAGAGATGCTGGCCGAGACCGCCACCCGGGAGATCTTCGAAGAGACCGGTATCCGCGTGAATCTCGGGGTGCCGGTCGGCATCTCGCGCTACCGCATGCCCAGCAAGCGCGAGAAGATCGTGCACTACTGGGCAGCAGAGGCGACGGATGCCGCGATCCGCTCGTCTGCTTTCGTTCCGAACAAGGAGATCGCGGCTCTCGAGTGGGTGAGCCTGAAGAAGGCGTTCGGGCGTCTGAGCTACCCGGTCGACGTCGAGATCCTGGAGTACTTCGCCGGACTGGTCGATGAAAGGGTGCTTCGCACCTTCCCGATCATCGCGCTGCGTCATGCCAAAGCACTCGCGCGCGAGGAGTGGGACGGGACGGACGCCGCCCGCCCGCTCGCGCCGCGAGGGCGCAAACAAGCCGACTCGATCGTGGGCCCCCTGGTCGCGTTCGGCACACGCAAGATCATCTCGAGCCCCGCGACGCGGTGCGTGAAGACGGTGCTCCCGCTCTCCAAAGCGCTCGGCCGCAAGATCCACAAGACCGCACTGATCGGCCAGGACGCATGGGAGGACGGGCGATCGGATGCCCGCACCGTCGTCGGCGAGCGGGTGCGCACTCGAAAGCCGACCGTGCTGTGCACTCACGGACCGGTGCTGCCCGAGATCCTGACCGAACTCGCTCTGGCGACCGGCACACTGCGCGGATCGTATCTCGGTAGCGCCTCCGCGCTGGAAGCCGGTGCGTTCTCGGTCGTGCACTTGTCGGTCGACAACCCCGGATCGGGCATCGTGGCGATCGAAACCCACGCTCCGAAGGTCTGATTCACGACCTCGAGTCACCACGCCTCGTTCACCTGCCGTTCACCGGCGTCGCCCACTCTCGTAAGAGTCGCTGTCTACGGTCATCTGCGTGCCCCGCACCGGGCATGCACCTGACAATCGTGAAGGATTCACAGTGAAGCTCACCCGAATTGCCAAGATCGGCGCCATCGGCGCGATCGCGGCCCTCGCACTCACCGCCTGCGCCTCGAACGAAGGCGGAGCCGGCGGCACGACCGATCCGTCCGCTCCCGCCGGTCTCTCCGGCGAACTCGCCGGAGCCGGGTCCTCGGCCCAGGAGGTCGGCGTTCAGGCGTGGGCTGCCGGGTTCCAGACTCTCAACCCCGACGTGACGGTGACCTACGACCCCGCCGGATCGGGCGCGGGTCGCGAGTCGTTCCAGGCGGGTGCAGTCGGCTACGCGGGCTCGGATCGCGCGTTCACGGCCGACGAGATCGCCGAAGGTCCGTTCGACGGATGCGTCGAGGGCACCGACATCATCCAGCTTCCGGCGTACATCTCGACGATCGCGGTCATCTTCAGCATTGAGGGCATCGACACGCTGAACATGGATGCCGCCACCATCGCGGGCCTCTTCGCCGGCACCATCACCAACTGGAACGATCCGGCCATTGCCGCGCTCAACCCGGAGGTCACCCTGCCGGACCTGGTCGTCACGCCAGTGCACCGCGCCGACGACTCGGGCACCACCGAGAACTTCACCGACTACCTGGCCCAGGCCGCCCCCGAGGTGTGGACGTACGAGGCCGACGGTGAGTGGCCGCTGCAGTCCGGCGAGGCCGCGCAGGGAACGTCCGGTGTCGTATCCGCCGTCGAAGGCGGCCAGGGCACGATCGGTTACGCCGACGCATCGCGCGCCGAAGGCTTCGGCACAGTCTCGGTGCAGATCGGTGATGAGTTCGTCACCTTCTCGCCTGAGGCCGCCGCTGCGATCGTTGACGCGTCCCCACGCGAAGAGGGTCGCACCGCGGGGGACCTTTCGGTCGCCCTCGACCGCACCCCCGATGAGGTTGCCTACCCGATCGTGCTCGTGACGTACAGCCTGGCATGCGAGGAATACGTCAACGCTGAACTTGCACCCCTCGTGAAGGGCTTCCTCGACTACGCGATCAGCGCAGAGGGTCAGGATGCATCGGCGGCCGCCGCAGGTAGTGCCCCGATCTCCGACACCCAGCGTGAAGCGATGCAGGCCGCGGTCGACCTGATCGTCCTCCCGTAGCACTCGGTTCCCGGCCCGCAGACACCTGCGGGCCGGGAACTTCCCACGAACCTCCGCACCACCCGAGACAGGATGAGATGACCATCGCTCCCCCGGCCGTCAAGGTCAAGCAACGGCCCGGAGATCGCTGGTTCTCGGGAACCGCGCTGGCCGCGGGGTCGATGATCCTCGTCACGCTCGCGGCCGTCGCGATCTTCCTCATCGTCCAATCGATCCCCGGCATCACCGCGACGGGTGAGGACGCGTCTCTCCTCGGAACGAATTTCTGGGACTACGTCTGGCCCCTCGTGTTCGGTACCGTGTGGGCATCGTTCCTCGCCCTGATCATGGCGGTTCCGCTGTCGGTCGCCGTCGCGCTGTTCATCTCTCACTACGCGCCCCGGCGGCTCGCCCAGGGGCTCGGCTACATCGTGGATCTCCTCGCCGCCGTGCCCTCCGTCGTCTTCGGTCTGTGGGGCATCCTGGTGCTGGCACCCGCGGTGCAGCCCGTCTACGTCTGGCTCACCGAGAACGCGGGGTGGTTCCCGCTCTTCTCCGGCGAAGCCTCCGCAACCGGGCGGACGATCTTCACCGCCGCGATCGTCCTCGCGGTCATGGTCGTCCCGATCATCACCGCGATCTGCCGGGAGATCTTCCTGCAGACGCCGGTCCTCCACGAGGAAGCCGCGCTCGCCCTCGGCGCGACGCGCTGGGAGATGGTCCGAATGGCCGTCTTCCCCTTCGGTCGCAGCGGCATCGTGTCGGCCTCGATGCTCGGCCTCGGGCGCGCGCTCGGAGAGACGATGGCGGTCGCCATGGTGCTCTCGGCGACCGGGGTCATCACCTTCCAGCTCTTCACCTCCCAGAACCCGAGCACGATCCCGGCCAACATCGCCTTGACGTTCCCCGAGGCCTACGGAACCAACATCAACGTCCTGATCGCGACCGGCCTGATCCTGTTCGTCGTCACGTTCGCAGTCAACGCGCTCGCGCGCTGGGCCGTCAGCCGCCGCAAGGAATTCTCGGGAGCCAACTGACATGACCGTGACTATCGCTCCCCCCTCGACTCGCCCTCCCGTACCCGACTCGGCACCGCTCCGGCTGACGAACGGACACCTGCCCAAGTGGGCTCCCTGGGCGATCCTGGCCGGCGCAATAGCGCTCAGCCTCATCGTCTTCGGCGTCGTGTCGATTGCAGCCGGGACGGGCATCGACATCGCCGGAGTCGCGAACGTCGCGGTCCTGGTCTTTCTCGTCTTGATCTTCGTCATCTCGACCCTGGTCGAAGGTCGACGCAAGGGCGTGGATCGCCTTGTCACCGGCGTCGTCGCAGCCGCCTTCCTGCTCGCAATGGTGCCTCTGGTTTCCGTCGCCTGGACGGTCGTCGCGAACGGCGTCGCGGGCATCTCCGCCGAATTCTTCACGAGTTCGATGCGCAATGTCGTCGGCGAAGGCGGTGGCGTGCTCCACGCGATCGTCGGAACGCTGCTGATCACGCTCGCGGCCGCCATCATCTCGATCCCGATCGGGCTGTTCACGGCGATCTACCTGGTCGAGTACGGCGCGGGCAAACGGCTCGCTCAGGGCATCACCTTCCTCGTCGATGTGATGACCGGCATCCCCTCGATCGTCGCCGGCCTGTTCGCATACGCCGTCTTCGCGATCTTCTTCGGCCCCGGCATCCGTCTCGGAATCATGGGCTCCGTCGCGCTGGCCGTGCTGATGATCCCCGTCGTCGTGCGCTCGAGTGAAGAGATGCTTCGCCTGGTGCCGAACGAACTGCGCGAGGCGGCCTACGCACTCGGAGTGCCGAAGTGGTTGACGATCGTCAGGGTCGTGCTCCCCACTGCGATCGCCGGCATCACGACGGGCATCATGCTCTCGATCTCGCGTGTCATCGGCGAGACCGCGCCGCTGCTGATCACCGCCGGAGTGACAGCATCCATGAACTACGACCTCTTCTCCGGCCGCATG
>Ga0190265_10002569_pt1 | contig 12214 bp, 9 predicted proteins | sample Popmic124T_FD_133135 | JGI IMG/M metagenome (GOLD analysis project Ga0190265, IMG submission 133135) | Populus adjacent soil microbial communities from riparian zone of Indian Creek, Utah, USA - 124 T | ecosystem: Environmental > Terrestrial > Soil > Riparian zone | place: USA: Utah | collected... | reverse complement strand
CTCGCGGTGTCCGCGACGACCGCGGCCTCCGCGCAGGAGCAGCCGGCAGAAGTCACGGGCCTCGACGAGGTCATCGTCACCGCGACCAAGCGTGCGGAGAGCCTGCAGGACGTTTCCGAGTCGATCAGCGCTTTCGACACGGACGCGATCGCGATGCGCGGGCTGCAGCAGATCGACGACGTCGCGAAGTACATCCCGGGGCTCTCGCTCGCGCAACGGGAGCCGGGCGGCACGACGATCGTGTTCCGCGGCGTCGCGAGCTCGGGCCTGCAGTTCGGCGCGGTCTCGTCGTCGGCCCTGTACCTCGACGAGCAGCCGATCACGCAGAGCGGCCGCAGCCCGGACCCGCGCTTCATCGACATCGAGCGCGTCGAGGCGCTGCGCGGCCCGCAAGGGACCCTGTACGGCGCGAGCTCGCAGTCCGGGACGCTGCGCGTCATCACCAACAAGCCCGACCCGTCGGGCTTCGACGCCTGGGCCGAAGCCGAGCTCTCCTCCGTGGCGGGCGGATCGGAAGGCTACGACGTCAGCGGCATGCTGAACGTGCCGATCGGCGAGCGCGTCGCGCTGCGCCTGGTCGGCTTCACGGCCGAGGATGCCGGTTATGTCGACAACGTGCTATCCGACAGCCAGGGCGGCACGTTCGACAACGCGAACGTCGTGGCGAAGGACGTCAACAGCATCGAGACGAGCGGCGGCCGCGCGGCGCTGCGATTCGACATCTCGGAGAACGTGGACCTGACCCTCGGCGCGATCTACCAGGAGATCCAGGCCGACGGGCACAGCGACATGAACGAGGGACTCGGCGACCTGAAGCAGGTGCGTTTCGAGGAAGAGAGCCTCAGCGACGAGTGGACCCAGCTCTCGCTGACGCTGAACGCGTCACTGCCGTTCGCCGACCTGGTCGTCGCCGGCTCCTACTTCGACCGCAAGTTCGAGTACGAAGCGGACGCGACCGACTACGAGGCGTCGCTCAACAATCCCATATACGTCGCCTACGACTTTGGCGTCGATCCGCGTGGGTTTGCCACCAACAACGAGGACACCGAAATCGAGACGCTCGAGGTGCGACTGCAGTCGGCCAGCGACGCAGAGAGCCGCTGGTCCTGGCTCGCCGGCGCGTTCTACAGCAAGGAGACCGGCCACACGGAGTTCGGCAGCTTTATCCGCGGCTACGCGGACACGCCCTCGTTCGCCTATTTCAACTACTACGAACAGAACCTCACCGGCAATTCGCTTGTGCCCACCGACCAGTGGTGGCTGGGTATCTACGACACGGAGCTCAAGCAGAAGGCGCTGTTCGGCGAGGTCGGTTTCGACGTCACGGAGAATTTCACGATCACGGCCGGCGGGCGCTGGTTCGAGTACGAGCGCTTCTACCGCCTTCGCCAGGAACACCCGATCGGCTTCACCGGCTTCAACCTGCTCGACGACGCCGTCGACAATGACGAGAGCGGGTCGGTCATGAAGCTGAACCTCACCTACAACATCGACGACGACCACATGGTCTACGCGACGTACTCGGAAGGGTTCCGCAACGGCGGCAGCAACCCCGTCCGTCCCATCTCGATCCTGCCGCGCGAATTCAGCTCGGACACGCTCGACAACTACGAGGTTGGCGCCAAGACGGAGTGGATGGACAACCGCCTGCGGTTCAACGTCGCCGCCTACCTGATGGAGTGGAACGACTTCGCCGTCCAGGTCGAGGATCCCCAGAACGGAGGCGTGGACGAGGACGACGTGCCGATCCCGAACGTGTTCGCGCTCGGCTACGTCAACCTGCCGACCGCCGAGATACCGGGCATCGAGGCCGAGCTCACCTTCGTCGTCAACGACGCCTGGCAGGTCGACGCCTCGCTCGGCTACAACGACGCGCAGATCTCCGAGGAGACCGTACTCACGCTCGTCGACGACCAGGGCAGGGCATTCGAAAGGCCCGTGGAGAAGGGCGCCCGCCTGCCGCTGACGCCCGACTGGAGCGCATCCCTCGGCGTTGAATGGCGCTCGCGCGGAGAACTGCTCAGCGCCCAGCCGTTCGTGCGGGCGGACTTTGCTTATGTCGGCGAGGTGGTCACGAACCTCGAGGGATTCGAGTCCGTGATCGGCCAGGCTGGCGTCAGCACGCAGGACGCCTACGAGACGGGGGACCTCCGCCTGGGGCTCGAGTCCGAGTCGTGGACCGCCGCGTTGTTCGTCCGCAACGTCACGGACGAACGGGCCGTCACGTTCCGGAGCAACCGCTGGGCCGAGCCGCGCCTGTCGATCATCCAGCCGCGCACGTACGGCGTGCAGTTCCGCTACGACTTCTGACGCAGCGATGGACATCGGCGTCCCGGTCCGCAACTTCGGCAAGGTCGACATGGCGGCCCTCGGCGCCGCCGTCCTCGCCCAGGACGAGGCCGCCTGGAACGAGAACGTCCAGCGGCAAAAGGACTACGAAGTCCACGAGCAGACGCGCTCGATCGTGCTGCTGTTCGCGAGCCTCGACGACTGGCCCGCGATCGAAGTCTCGAAACAGCCCGGATGGGACCGGCTGTCTGCGGTCGCCGTGCCGGTCATGCACGACATCATCGGCCGGTTCTACCCGCCGGGCGGCACCATCATCCGCGCCATGGCGGCGAAGCTACTCGCGGGCGGGCGCATCGTGCCGCACCGCGACACCCACCCTTCCTTCGGCATCGGGCACCGCATCCACGTGCCGATCGTCACCAATCCGCGCGTGCGCTTCATGATCGACGGCCGGCCCTACCAGCTCGAGGTCGGCGAGGCGTATGAGATCAACAACCAGAAGGTCCACAGCGTCATGAACAAGGGCGCCGAGGACCGCATCAACTTCATCTTCGACTACGTGCCGCCGGCCTCCATCCCGGGCCGCATCGCCGCGCCCGAGATGCGTCAGGCCGGCTCGTAGCGCCGGTACCGGCCGCGGATCGGCTCGATCACGGCGAGAAGTTCTTCGAGGTGGCGCTCGTAGCGGCGCCAGTGCCCGACCGACCGGTGGTAGATCGGCTGGCGCACCTGCTCCGCCGATGGCGTGCGCACGGTGCGGTCGCTCTCGTAGAAGCGCAGGCACTCGTCCTGCCACGCCAGCCCGCAAAACGCGAGCAGGCGCCGGACCTGCGGCTCGAAATCCGACACGACCTCCTCGTACTGCACCGTGAGCACACGGCCGGGCAGCACGCGATCCCAGTGGTCCATCATCCGCTGGTACTGCAGGTAGTACTCGCCGATCTCGGTCAGGTCGTAGGTGAAGTTCTGTCCCTTCGCGAACAGCTGCCGCCAGCAGGAGAAGCAGGCGTCCAGGGGATGGCGCCGGGCGTCGATGATCTTCGCGTTAGGCAGCATCAGCGCGATGAGCCCGGCGTTCGGGAAGTTGTTCGGCATCTTGTCGACGAAGCGCGGCGCCCCCGTGCGGCGGTGCACGCGCGCAAGCTCGAGGTACGCGGCGCCGAGCGAGGCGACGTTCGCGGGCGAAAGCTCGCGCATGGCCTCGGGGTAGTTGATACCGGACGGGCGGTTGAGGTTCAGCGAAGTCGCGAGCCGCCCGACGTAGGGCAGCTCGGCCGTGCCCTCGACTTCCGGATGGCTCGCCAGGACCTGCTCGAGCAGCGTCGAGCCCGAGCGCGGCAGGCCGAGGATGAAGATCGGCGCGCCGTCCGGGTCGCCCGCGCCGGCAAGCGACGCGAGGAACTCCGCCGTGTATGTTCCGACCATCCGGTCGTTCATCAGCTCGGTTTGCACCGGGTCGTAGTGCACCTCGGCGCGCTGGCGCTCGTTCCCCTGGCGGTAGAAATTCCAGGCGCGCTCGTAGTCGCCGCGGTCCTCGAAGGCCTTGCCGAGCGCAAACAGGAAGTTGACCCGGGATTGCGCGGCGAGGCCTTCGGAAGCGGCATGGCGCTCCATCGTGGCGATGGCCTGCTCGTCGAAGCGGTAGGTCTTCAGGTTGGCGAGGCTCCAGTAGGTCTCGCCGGAGTCCGGTGTGAGGCGGATGCAGGCGTCGTACGAGGCCACGGCTCCGGCGTAGTCGCCAGTTGCCTTGAGTACGTGACCGAGACCGAGGAGCGCGCCGGCGTGCCGGGGGCGCAGCTCGAGGCAGTGGCGATAGGCGGCGGCCGCTTCCGGCGTGAACGACGCCCGCGCGAGGGTGGCGGCGCGCATGAAATGCGCCTGGACATGGGTCGGATCGAGCGCGATGGCCCGGTCGAAGCAGGTGATCGCCTCCGCGTAGCGGTCCTGTTCCTTGTGCAACTGGCCGAGGTCGAGGATCGCGAGCAGGAAATCCGGCGCGAGCCGGATCGCTTCCCGCAGCATGCGCTCGGCGTCGTCTGCGTGATCGGCACGCGTCGCGAGCTGCGCGAGCAGCCGAAGTGCGTCGACGTTTCGCGGGTTCTGCTGCAGCACGCGCCGGTAGATTCGCTCGGCTTCCTCGAGGCGGCCTTCCTTCTGGTGCTCGGCGGCCAGCGCCATCTGGCGCCGCTCGGGCGAGAGCTCGAAGGACTTCTCGAAGGCCGCGTCCGCCTCCTTGCCGCGGCCGAGCATCGCCAACGCCTTGCCGAGGTTGAACCAGGCGCGCTCGAGCGAGGGATCGAGCCGTGTCGCGCGCTCGAGGAAGGGCAGGGCATCGGCAGGGCGATTGGCCTGCACCAGCAGGTAGCCGAGGTCTTCCGCGGGCTTGGCGAACGACGGCGCAGCCTCGATCACGCGGCGCAGCGTAGCCTCCGCCTCGACGCGCCGGTCCATCTTGACGAACAGCGCGCCGAGCAGCGCCTGCATGCTCACGTCGCCCGGGTGTTTCGCGAGCGCATCGCGGCAGCGGGCTTCGGCTTCCGCAAGCTGGCCCGCGCCGATCAGCTGGACGGCCTCGTCGAACTGGGCCCGGGTTGCGGTCATCGCGTGGTCAGGCGACTCGACAGCAGGCGAAGCAGCGCGACGTGCGCGTCGACGCGCCGCTCGAGCGGCAGCGCCGCGGCAGGCGTCTCGAGCACGAGCACCGTATCCGCGGCCGGGCCGGGGCGCGACGTGCCGTCCACCACGATCTCCTGCGCGCTCATCAACTCGTCGATCGAGCCGTCGGTCACCGGGCCGATGATGCCGCGCGCGATCGGTTCGTCGAAGCGCGTCTTGCCGTCCATCTGGATCGGCACGCCGTTCTCCCTCAGGATTGCGACGGCGGCCGTCGCGAGCTCGTCCGCGGCGCCGGCCTTGCCCTGCGAATAGACATAGCCCGCGTCGATCAGGTTGTCCTCGTGCAGGTCGATGCTGATGGCGGCCGGGTAGTCCGCTTGCTGCCGCAGGATCCAGGCCGTGATCGCGGCTGCTTCGGGGCTCGAAGGCGCCTCCGCCCGGGCTCGAGCCGCGTCGTCAGCCGTCGGCAACAGGTGCGAAGAATCGCCGACGCTCTGCCCGTCGACGGACTCCGAGTACACGGCGACGTTGAGATACCGCCAGTTGCGTGCATAACCGTGCGGGTTGAGGAGCGGCAGCAACACGACCGGACGCTGGGCACCGAGCTTCGCGATTTCGGCTATCGCCGCCGCCACGGCATTTGGCCCTGCCGGCTCCTCGCCGTGGATCCCGGCCAGGATCCAGACGGCAGGTCCCGTCTTCGGCGAGCGCAGCGCGACGATCGGCAACGGCGCTCCCGTTCCGGGCGGCGCGGAGGTGGCGATGACGTCCGCCGTCCAGCCCTGTTCGACGAGTCCGAGGCTCGCGCGGTAGAGAGACTCGATCGGCGCCCGCCCGTCGTCGTGGGTCGCGACGCCCGGCAGGGAGGCGAGGACTGCAAGTGTCGCTGCGGCGCCGAATTGCATGCCGGGCATGGTCGCATATTGCACGGCCTGGCGACGGCGGCGCACGGACCGGCGCATCGCAATTGAATCCGCGCATCGGCGGGCATAGCGTCCGAGCCAGTTTCCACGGAGAGCCGCCATGCTGCGTACCGCGATCGCCGCCATCCTCGTCGCCGCCGCAACCGTCGCCGCGGCAGCCAACACGGAGTCCCGGGCCGAGCTCTCTCAGGCGAAAGCGCGCACCGTGCTCGACCAGGCCGTCGAGGCGAACGGCGGGGCCGAGGCCCTGCGCGCCGTCGAGGTCGTGCGCCTCCGGCTCGAGGGCCAGACCTTCCCGCGGCTGCAGATGACGACGCCCGCGCCGCCGTTCGAGGGCGGCACGTTCGACGAGACGCTGCTGCTCGACCTCGAGAACGACCGCCTGCGTCTCGACCAGAAGTTCGGCGGCGCCGGCTTCGACGGCGACGCCACGGTCACGATCGTCGGCGGTGCCGGAAACACGTACGACAACCGCGCGAAGACCGTCACGCCGATCCCGGCGGAGCAGGCGACCCAGCAGCAGTTCGTCCAGTACCACCGCCGGCTGCCGAACCTGCTGCTGCGCCAGGCGCTCGACCGCGCCAATTCGCTGCGCTACCTGGGCGAGGACGATTTCGACGGCAGGCGTCATGAAGTCATTACCTTCGTGATGCCGGATACGCAGCAGGTCGCGCTGTATGTCGACGTCGCGACCGGCCTCGTGTCGAAGTACGAGCTGATCTTCGTGGACTCGCTCGAGGGTGTTGAGAACTCCGAGATCGTCTTCGGCGACTACCAGAAGGTCGGGAACTACCAGGTGCCGCGGCGCTGGAGCAACCGGCAGCTCGGCGAGGACCAGACGCGCTACACCGTGAAGGCGGAGTTCAATCCGGCGGTCACGGACGACTCGTTCCGCGTCCAGGCTGCCGGGTACGCGGAAGTGAAGCCGGTGCCGACCGAGCTGGAGGAGAAGGTCGACCGGCTCGCCGACGGCGTCTTCGTGATCCAGAACGTCGCCGGCCAGAACCAGAACACGCTGGCGGTCGGCTTTCCCGACTACGTCGTCGCCGTCGAGGCGCCGGGCTCGAGCGAGGGCGCCGACGCCGTGATCAAGCGCATCCACGAGCTGTTCCCGGGCAAGCCGATCCGCTACGTCGCGATGACGCACCACCACGGCGACCACATAGGCGGTATGCGCAGCTTCATCGCCGAAGGCGCGACGGTCGTCACGACCGCGGCCAACCGGCCGGTCATCGAGGCGATGGCGGCCTCGCAACAGAACGACCGGCTGGGCCGCACGCCGCGCAAGCCGGAATTCCTGCTGCTTGAGAATGGCCGCCGCGTGCTTAAAGATGGTGATCGCAGCCTTGAGCTGATCGACATCGGCCCGAACCCGCACGCGAAGGAGATGGTGATCGCCTGGCTTCCGGCGGAGAAGGTCGTGTTCCAGGGCGACCTCTTCTTCGTGCCGAACAACGATGCGCCGTTCGGCCCGCCGCAGCCCTCGACCGCGTCCTTTGCGGAAAAGCTGCGCGAGCTCGGCCTGCCGGCCGAGAGGATCGCCGCGGTCCACGGCGACACGGCGACGATCGCGCAGTTCCGGGAGGCGACCGCTACGCCGATGCCGTAGAGTCCGCAGGGCATGGGTGCCCCGCGATTCATCCGCGACCTGGCCGCGCTGATCGGCGCCGGCCGCGCGGCCGACTCGTTCTCGGCGGCGCCGTCGTCGTTCGCCCCGATCGTCCTGGGCGGCTGCGGCCGCTCCGGGACGACCCTGCTCAGGCTGATGCTCGACTCGCACCGGCGCATCTGCTGCGGCCCGGAGTCGAGCCTGTTCCGCCGGCGCGCAATCGACACGCGCTGGCTCGCTGACCGCTTCGGCTTCTCCCGCGACGAGGTGCGCGCGATCTACGACGCGGCCGCGTCGCGCCCGGCATTCATCGTAGCCTTCGCCGCTCTCTGCATGCAGAAGGCCGGCAAGGCGCGCTGGGCGGAGAAGACGCCGCGCAACATCGGCCGCGTCGCCGACATCTTCCGCTGCTTTCCCGAGGCCCGCTTCGTGCACGTGCTGCGCGACGGCCGCGACGTCTCCTGCTCGCTGCGGACCCATCCGCGCCATCGGGTGATCAAAGGAAAGCTCGTCCCGACCGGCATCCGCAGGCCGATCGCGGGCTGCGCACGACGCTGGGTGCGCGACATCGAGGGCTCGCGCCGCTGGTGGGGCGACCCGCGCTTCATGACTGTCCGCTACGAGGACCTGGTGCTGGACCCGCGGCCGGCCCTCGGGCACCTGATGACATTCATCGGGGAGGCGTGGGACGAGGCGATGCTGGCGCATTCGTCGGCCGACTCGCCGTTCCGGGACGCGACGCGCTTTGCCCAGAACCCCGAGGCGCTCGGCGCGGTCAGCACGGCCGCGCTCGGCCGCTGGCAGCCCGACCTCGACGAGCGCGACAAGCGCATCTTTAGGCGGATCGCGGGGCCGCTGCTCGTGGAGCTTGGCTACGCGAAGGACGACGGCTGGTAGGCGCCTGGCGGCCAGCGAGGGTCAGCCAGCCTGGGTGACCCTGAAGACACGCCACTCTCCAGGGATACCCTTCAAGGTCTCGTCGCTGCGATGCTCGAAGCCGATGCCCGATCCGATCACGAGATCGGCCACCGTCCCCGACACCAGCACTTCACCGCGTTGGGCAAGTGACTGCACCCGCGACGCGAGGTGGACCGCGATGCCGCCGATCTCGCCGCTGCGACGCTCGATCTCGCCGGCATGCAGGCCCGCCCTGATTTCGAGGCCGAGCGAACGGACGTCGTCGCGTACCCGGGCGGCGCAGTGCACGGCGCGGGCCGGGCCGTCGAAAATCGCCAGGAACCCGTCGCCCGTGCGCTCGATCTCGCGGCCACGATAGGCGCTAATGTGGCGCCGCACGATGGCATCGTGTGCGGCGCGCAGCTCGAGCCAGCGCGCGTCGCCCACCTCGGCTGCCCGGCCGGTGGAGTTGACGATGTCGGTGAACAGCACGGTCGCGAGTTCGCGCTCCGCGGGCGTCGTCGCGCGGGCACCAGTCAGGAATTCCTGGATCGCGTCGAGGACCTGCTGGCTCGCGGGCGTGTGAAAGGGAAAACAGTCGGCACCCGGCAATTCCCGGGCTTGGGCACCCGGAATGTGCGTCGCGAGGAAACGGCCGAAATCGGCGCGGTAATGCCGGTTGTCGCGGCGATGGATTACGAGCGTCGGCACGGAGATAGCGCCCAGGACGGACCGCACGTCGACGTTCAGGACCCACTGGTACATGCGTGTGGCGGCTCCCGGCGGCATGGCCAGCCGCTGGATGCGCATGAACCATTCGCGCATGTGCGAATCCGTCGCGACGCTTGGGGCCGTGATCTCGAGCATTGCCGGGTCCTGGCCCCAGTGCTGCTCATACAGCTCGAGCAGCTTCTCGTACGTTTGGTCCGGCATTCCGATGGGGTAGTCCGGCGCTCGCCGCCAACGGGCGAAGGCGTTCACGAGTACGAGAGCCGACACGCGATCGGGAAAAGTCGCTGCGAGCAGCATGGCCATGATGCCGCCCTCGGTGTCGCCGACGACCGTCACACGCTCCGAGCCGGCAGCATTGAGAGCGAGCAGTGCGTCGTCCATCCATTCCTCGAGCGTCGGAAGCGCCGCCAGCGGCACGGGATCGGAGACCCCCGTTCCCCGCTTGTCAAAGCAGATCACGCGCCCGATGCGCGCTAGACGCTCGAAGAACAGCGCACACGACGGCTCGTCCCACAGGGCGTCCACGTTGGTCGCCCAGCTCGGAACGAACAGGATGTCGCGCTGGGAGTCGCCGAAAGCCTGCCATGCGACGTAGCCACCGTCCGACCGGGCGTAGCGGGTCACCGCGCGCATGGTCGCTCCGTCACGGCGGGACCCGTCCCGCCGCGTCCGTCCTCACTCGCGGTCGAAGTTGATTCGGGTGCCCTTGACGTTAGACTCGACCAGCTCGATCGAGATGGCGGGCCCCTTGCGCACCTTCACCAGCACGTCCTCGCCGTCGTCTACCTCGATCTTGTAGCTGTCCAGGTCGAGCGCCTGCCTGAATGTGTCGCGGATGTCCCGGGCGGCGCCGTCCTCGCCGCGGCCGTTCTTCAGGCTGACCGGGACGTCGATCGGCGCGCCGTTCTTCGGCGTGACGCGAAAGCGCATGACGCCGTCGTTGTTGGCGCCTTCGCTCACCTGGAGCCGCCACTTGTTCGAGAAAGCCAATACGGGTGCGGCCTTCGCGGCTGCGGGATCGGCTGCCGGCGCTGTCGCGGGTACCTGGGCGCCGGCTGAGAAGCCTGCGAGCGAAATACCGAGGCAGGCGATGGCCGCGGCGCGGAAATTACGGACATTGGTCATGGCGACTCCTGAACCGGTCTTCTCCGGGAGTCTAGCGCAGGTTCGCCGTGACGTCCCGGTGTCGGAGAACCAGCAATCCGGGTATCTTGGGCGCCGTGCAAAACGGGAACGGCCCGATCCGGGCGATCATCCTCACGACCCAGCGGACCGGCTCGACATTTCTCGTCGGATGCCTGCAGTCCCATCCCGGGATCAACTGCATCACGGAGCTACTGGTCGGGGCGCACCTCGACCCGCCGTCGTTCCTGCGCACGTCACGCACCGGCACCAAGGCCGCCCGCTTCCTGATGTCCGGCGGCTGGTATCCGACGCGCGCGATGCGGCGTTTCTACGCCGCTAGCGACAGGCCGGTCAGCATCTTCAAGGCCATGTACAACCAGGTCTCGGTGCCGTGGACGCTGCGCTACCTCACGCGCAACACGGACATCCACATTCTGCACCTGAGCCGGCGCAACCTCCTCAAGATGCACCTCTCGCAGCTCCTGATGCCGACACGGCGCAACCGCATCTGGGAGCCCCACACGACCGAGCCCCTGCCGCCGGTGACCACGCACGTCGACCCGGCGGCGGCCCTCGAACAGATGCGCAAGGCGCGCGACGCATACCGGCACTTCGAGGGCCTGTTCAAGGCCCACCGGCGCCTGCCGATCGTCTACGAGGACCTGATCGAGGACCAGCGCCTGCGGCCGTCCGAGGGCGCGCGCATCTGCGAGTTCTTCCGCATCCCGTACCATCCGATGCAGTCGAGCCTGATCAAGATGAACCCGGAATCGCTGAAGGTGATGGTCACGAACTACGACGAGCTCGCAGACGCAGTCTCGCGGACCGAATTCGCGAGCCTGCTCGACCCGGATCCGGAAGAGGAGCGTGCATGCGCATCTTCGTGACCGGCGCTACCGGCTTCGTGGGCCGGCATTTCGTCGAGCACGCGCTGGCGGCGTCCCACCAGGTTTCGGCGCTGCACCGGCCGGAGTCGCCGAAAAAACAGGCGCTCGTCGAGGACCTGCAGGCGCGCGGCGTGGATTTCCACGCCGGCGACGTCGAAGACCAGGCCTCCCTGGAATCGGCGATGCGTGGGGCTGACTGCGTCTGCCATTTCGCCTCTGCGTTCCGTGAGACCGGCGTGTCTGACGACTATTTCCTCGCGGTGAACGTCACCGGCGCCCGCAACGCCGTCGAGGCGGCGGCAGCGCAGAGCGTCCGTCGCTTCGTGTTCTGCAGCACCGCCGGAATCTACGGCTCGAGGGTCCAGGGCGTCGTGAACGAGACCGCACCGCTGAATCCGGCGAACATCTACGAGCAAAGCAAGGTCGAGGCCGAGAACGTCGTGCGCAAGGAGACGGTCGCGCACGGCATCGAGTACGCGATCATCCGTCCCGCGGTCGTCTATGGCCCGCACGACGAGCGCCTGGTCAAGATGTTCGCCGCCGCCTCGCGGGGCCGCTTCCCCCTCTTCGGCCAGGGCAAGGGCCGCCGCCACATGGTGTACGTGGGCGATGTCGTGGACGCGGCGCTGCGCGCCTGCGTCGTGCCGGCTGCGGCCGGCGAGGAAATGATCGTCGCGGGACCCCGTGCCGCGCCGCTGTCCGAGATCCTCGAAGTGCTGGCGCGCGTCGTGGGCCGGGCGAAAGCCGGCCCGCGCCTGCCGCTCGCGCCGATGATGGCGCTCGCGGCCGTGACCGAGGACACCGGCAAGTTCCTCGGCATCAAGCCGCCGATCTATCGGCGGCGCATGGATTTTTACCGCAACGACGCGGCGTTCGACTGCTCGCGCGCCATGCGCGTGCTCGGCTGGAAGCCGCAGGTGGACCTGGAAGACGGCTTCCGCCGCACGCTGGAGTCTTATCGCCTGGAAGGGCTCGTCTGAACGAAACAGGGGAGGTAAGGGTGCAGCGCGTTATCCAAGAGTTCGCACGGTTGGCCGCATTGCTCGCGATTTCAGGCATCGGCACGGCGCATGCCGATCTCGACCGGACCGAGCGCACCATCTCGCGCCATGCCGCCGAGGGCCAGACTGCTGCCG
>Ga0190265_10002568_pt1 | contig 12214 bp, 9 predicted proteins | sample Popmic124T_FD_133135 | JGI IMG/M metagenome (GOLD analysis project Ga0190265, IMG submission 133135) | Populus adjacent soil microbial communities from riparian zone of Indian Creek, Utah, USA - 124 T | ecosystem: Environmental > Terrestrial > Soil > Riparian zone | place: USA: Utah | collected... | reverse complement strand
GCATCGACGCCGTCGCGCACCCGCATCGCGCGAAACGGGCCCGGTACGCAGGAGGACGCGGCGACCGCACGGGCAAGCGTCCAGGGCGGCGACGGCGGGAAGAAGCCGGCGGAGCGCGAGCCGATCCGGCCCCGCGAGTCGAAGACCCATTGCTCGCGGAAGCGCATGTCGGTGGCGCAGAAGACGAACCGCGGCCGCGGCGGCAGCTCGTCGAGGCCGCCCGGCGCCGGACCCGCCGCGTACCGCTCGGCCAGCGCTTCGATGGCCGCGTTCCGATCGAACCAGCGCAGGGGATGGAAGCCGTGCAGTGCGGGCCGCGTGCGGATGTTGGTCGCCGCGAAGGCGCGCATCGGGCGCGCGACTCCCTCCTCCCAGCCCGCGACGACGCCGCCCTCGGCCGGCCACGCCTCCGGCTCGCGCGCGAGGTGCGTCGCCAGCTGCGCGGCGAAGATGCTCCCGCCCGACACCGACGCGAGCGTGTCCACCTGCGCGAGAATCCCGAGCTCGTTCAGGCGGCGCAGCGCGCCCAGGTGGAAGAGCGCCGCCCGGTAGCCGCCGCCGGAGAGGCAGAGCGCCGTCCCCTGCCGCTGCTCGCGCGGCAGGAACTCGGCCCGGCCGTAGCGTGTCGCCGTCCCGCTCACGCAGCAGCCGCCGGGTCGTCGCGGAAGACGGAGAGGATCTCCTCGAGCATCGCCTCGCGAGAGGGATAGCGGCGCTCGTCGTAGCAGCCGAGCGGGCTCTCGAGCACCGCGTACAGGCACTTGTTGCAGTACGAGCACGGCCTCGGCGGCTCGTCGCGCCCGGCCCGATAGTGCTCGACGAGGTCGGGCGTCGCGATCAGCGCCCGCGCGATCGTGACCGCGTCACAGTCGCCGCGCCGGAGCGCATCCGCGATCGTCGAGGCCCGCTGGAAGCCGCCCGTGCAGAGAACGGGGATCGAGACGGCGGCCTTGACCGCAGCCGCGTCGCCCAGGTTCGCGCCCTCGACCCGCTTCAGGCTGCGGCCGGCGCGGTGCTCGACGATGCGCGAGAAGGGCCAGGTGCGGAAAAGGAGGTAGTTGCGGAAGGTGTGACGCCCGCTCGAGAGCAGCACGTCGTACGTGGCGACGACGTCGGCGGCGGAGAACGCGCCCGCGGGGTTGTCGGGATGCGGGAAGGTGTTCCCCGAGGAGACGTGGATCGCGTCCGCGCCGGCCTCCTCGACCCAGCGCGCCACCTGCACCGAGTCCTCGATCGTGTTCCCCTTCGGAGCCCACGGCAGCAACGCGTTCCCGTACTCGGTCGTGCTCAGCTTGACCTGGAGGTGGAACTCGTCGCCGACCCGGGCGCGGATCGCCCGCACTGTCTCGAGCAGGAAGCGGGCGCGGTTCTCGAGCGAGCCGCCGTACTCGTCGTCGCGGTCGTTGATCGCCGAGGAGAGGAACTGCGTGAAGACGTAGCCGTTCGCGCCGTGGATCTCGACGCCGTCGAGACCGGCCTCCTTGGCCCGGCGAGCCCCCTCTGCGAACGACTCCGTGACCTCCTCGATCTGAGCCTTGGTCATCCGCTCGCACTCGAACCCGTGCAGGGGATCCGGCTCGTCGGTCGAGCTCCAGCCCTTCGCGAACTCGACCCCGTTGACGTCGCGCTGGCGCCCGCCGAACGCGAGCTGAAGGATGAAGGGGCAGTCGTGCTCGTGCACGCGCCGGCCGAGCTCGCGCCAGAAGGGGATCCGCTCGTCGCTCTCGATCGACGCATAGCCGGGGACGATGAAGCCGCGCCGGTGGACGCCGCACCACGAGGAGACGATCGCGCCGACCCCGCCGCGCGCGAAGCGGAGCTCCCAGTTGATCCGCGCCTGGGTGCCCGTGCCGTCGTAATGGTCGAAGCGCCCGGAGACGTTCGAACGCAGGATCCGGTTCTTGACCGTCAGGTTGCGGAACTCGAGCGGCTCGAACAGGAGCTCGCTCATGCGGCTGCCGGCTCGTAGACGGAGAGGATCTCGGCGAGCATCTCCTCGCGGGAGTCGTACCGCGCCTCCTCGTAGCAGCCGAGCGGGTTCTCGACGAAGTTGAACAGGCACTTGTTGCAGTAGGTGCACGGGCGCGGCGCCCGGTCGCGGCCGGCCTCGAAGTGGCGCACGAGGTCGGGGTTCGCCACGAACGGGCGCGCGATCGTGACGCCGTCGCAGTCGCCGCGCTCGATCGCGCCGGAGATCACGGACGCGGTCTGAAAGCCGCCGGTGCAGAGCACGGGGACCGAGACCGCCTGTTTGACCGCCCGCGACGACGCGAGATTGATCCCCTCGATCCCGAGCCGCTTGCCGACGCGCTGCCACCACCAGGCGAAGCCGCGGTTCAGCGGCCAGGTCCGGAAGGTGACGTAGTTGCGCAGCGTGTGCCTGCCGCTCGAGAGCAGCGTGTCGTAGGTCTTCACCATCTCCGCGGCCGGGAAGCTGCCGGCAGGGTTCCGCGGGTGCGGGAAGCCCGCGCCGGCCGACACGTGCAGGTAGTCGACGCCGGCCTCCTCGAGCCAGCGGCACATCTGGATCGACTCCTCGACGGTGTTGCCTCGCTTGTGCCAGGGGAGCAGCTCGTCGAGCCGCTCTTCGATCGAGATCTTGTAGCCGAGGCAGAAGTCGGGGCCAACAGCCTCGCGCATCGCGCGCACGACCTCGAGCCCGAAGCGCGCCCGGTTCTCGAGCGAGCCGCCGTACTCGTCCTCGCGGTCGTTGATCGCGGAGGAGAGGAACTGCGTCTGCATCATCCCGTTCGCCCCCGCGACCTCGACCGCGTCGAGCCCGGCCTCGCGCGCGCGGCGCGCGCCCGCCGCGAACATCGCCACGACCTCCTGGATCTGCTCGACGGTCATCGCCTCGCAGGGGAAGCCGTTCAACGGCTCGGGGTCATCGGTCGAGCTGAGGCCCTTCGGGTACGTCAGACCGGGCAGCACGCGCTCGCGGCCCGCGTGGTTGATCTGGAGGATGTACGGGCAGCCGTGCTCGTGGACGCGCCGGCCGAGCTCGCGCCAGAACGGGATCCGCTCGTCGCTGTCGATCAGCGCGTAGCCGGGCAGGATGGCGCCGCGCGAGTGCACGGGCGAGTTGGACGAGATGATCGCGCCGACACCCGCGCGCGCGAACTTGACGTCCCAGTTGATGCGCACCTCGGTGCCCGACCCGTCGTAGTTGTCCCAGCGCCCACCGACGCTCGAGCGCAGCACACGGTTGCGCAGTGTCAGCGGCCCGAGCCGGAGCGGCTCGAGGATCATGCGGGCGTCGCGACGACGGGATCGGGCTCGTAGACCGAGAGGATCTCGCGCACCATCTCCGCCCGCGAGTCGAAGCGGCTCTCCTCGTAGCACCCGAGTGGGTTCTCGATGAAGTTGATCAGGCACTTGTTGCAGTAGGTGCACGGGCGCGGCGCCCGGTCGTGCCCCGCTGCGAACATGTTCACGAGGTCGGGGTTGGCGATCAGCGGCCGGCCGATCGAGACGCCGTCCACCGAGCCGTCGTCGATCGCCCGGGCGATCACGGAGTGGGTCTGGAAGCCTCCGGCGCAGATCACCGGCACCGTCACGGCCTCCTTGAAGCGCCGCGCCTCGGCGAGGTTGATCCCCTCGATCCCGTCGCGCTTCGCCGAGCGCTCCCAGGCCCACTTGAAGACCTTGTTCAAGGGCGGCGTGCGGAACATCAGGTAGTTCCGGAACGTGTTCTTGCCGCTCGAGAGCATCGTGTCGTAGGAGCGGATCGTGTCCGCGATCGGGAAGCCGCCGGCCGGGTTGCGCGGGTGCGGGAAGGCGCTGCCCGAGGAGATGTGGAAGCCGTCCACCCCCGCCTCCTCGAGCCAGCGGCCGACCTGGATCGAGTCCTCGATCGTCGTCCCCTTCCCCCACCAGGGGAAGAGCGCGTCGTGGTGGTCGACCCCGGTCAGCTTGAACTGGACGTGGAAGTCCTCGCCGACCTCGCGCCGGATCGCCTGCACGATCTCGACCGCGAGGCGGGCGCGGTTCTCGAGCGAGCCGCCGTACTCGTCCTCGCGGTCGTTGATCGCAGGGGAGAGGAACTGCGTGATCAGGTAGCCGTTACAGCCGTGGATCTCGATCCCGTCCAGCTCGGCCTCGCGCGCGCGCCGCGCCGCCTGCGCGAAGTAGCCGACGATCTCGTGGATCTGCTCGACGGTCGCGCGCTCGCACGGCAGCCCGTGGATCGGCTCGGACTTGTCCGTCGAGCTCAGCCCCTTCTCGTACGTGATCCCGGGGATGTCGCGCTGCCGGCCGGAGTACGCGATCTGGGCGAGATACTTGCAGTCGTACTCGCGCGAGCGCTTGCCGAGCTCGCGCCAGAACGGGATCTTGTCGTCGGCGTCGAGGTGCGCGTAGTTCGGGACGATCAGGCCGCGCATGTGCACCGGGGTGTTCGACGAGATGATCGCGCCCACGCCGCCGCGGGCGAACTTCAGGTCCCAGCGCAGCCGCACCTCGGTGCCCGAGCCGTCGTAGTTGTCGAAGCGGCCCGAGATGCTGGAGCGGAAGACCCGGTTCTTCACCTCGAGGTTGCGGAACCGCAGCGGCCGGAAGACCGCGCTGTCAGTCAAGCAGCACCTCCCACTCCCACGTGCCGTCCGGCTGCTCGCGACCACGGATCCAGTCCTCGAGCGGCGGATCGTCGGCGTGCTCGGCGCAGCCGGTCGCGGCGAAGCACTGCAGCTCCAGCTCGCCCTGCTTCACGTCGATGCGGAGGAAGCTCTTGAAGAGCGGCGGCGGCGGGTCGTTCCAGTCGAGCAGCTCGGAGAAGTTGCGGTGCAGCATGCCGCCGCCGGCGCCGCCGCTCGAGCCGGGGAAGCGCGTGATCCGCTTGGCCGCCTTCCAGGCCTGCTGCGTGATCTCCTGCTCGACGTCCTCGGAGCGGGTCGGCTCGATCTTCCCCTCCAGCAGCTGGCTCATGATCGCCGGCGCCTGCTGGTAGGGGACGACGAGGTAGCCGCGCCCGAGCCCGAACTTCCGGTCGTAGAGCCGGGAGTACGCGGCGAGCGAGTCGCCGCGCCGCGGGTAGCAGCGGAAGTCGTCCTCGCTGCAGCCGCACACCTCGGGCTTGACCTTCGGGATCTTGTGGGTCGCTTTCGTATAGGCGCCGGCGGCGCCGCTCACGATGTGCTGGATCGTGCGCCCGTCGGGCATCTTCACCGGGTAGCGCTGGTAGTTGTGGATGTCGCCGCCGATCACGGCGATGTAGCGGTGCGCGGGGTCGTCGACGATCGGTCGCACGCCCCCGCCGCCCTCGATCTCGGTCTCCTTCCTGCCGGCGTCGACGACGAGCGGCTTGCCCGTGAGCAGCAGCTTCGGCTTCGGCACCTTCGAGATGCGGCGCAGCCAGTCGCCCTGCTCCCGGTCGAGCTTGCCGCGGATGCCGGTGTCGATCCCGACGATCAAGAGCGGGCCGGTGTCGATCGCGAAGTACGGCCCCGGCTGCTCGGAGCGCTCCTGGCGGAGCTTGCCGACGCGCTCCAGCAGCTGCTGGTCGGGCTTGGAGGGCTGCCGCCACAGCACGTTGCGCAGGGCGCGCCGGACACGGCCGCCCTGCTTCGGCTCCGGCCGCTCCGCCGGGTCGGCGCGGCAGAAGTGGGTCATGAAGCCGTGCAGGCCGTCGTACCAGTCGTGGTTGCCTGGGATCGCATAGATCGGCCCCGGGAGCTCGCGGTAGGGCCAGAAGAACTTGTCCTCGTACTCGTTCACGTCCCCGGCGGGGTAGATGACGTCGCTGACGACGTAGGTGAAGAGCGTTCCGCCGGCCTTCGAGCGCAGCGGCCGGAGCACGTGGTACTGCGAGGCGTCGCCCTCGCCGGGGTCGCCGATGACGAGAAAGGAGAGCTCGTCGGCCTCGGAGTAGCGGCGCACGGTCAGGTCGGGGTCGACGCCCTTCTTGCGCATCGCCGCCACCCAGCGGCGGCGCTCGTCGTCGGTCGGGTCCTCGATCACGCGCGCGATCGGGTCGTTGCGCGACTCCCAGATCGGCTTCGGGTTGATCCAGTTGAAGCTCTCGGGCTCGTAGCCCTCGCGGTAGAGATCCCGGACCTGCGCGGCTTCCTTGCAGTCGACCCAGCCGGCCGAGCGGCGGGACGTGCGCGAGGAGTGCGTCGGGTCGGTGGGTACTGGAACCGGTTGCGGCGGATCGGTCACGCGCTCCGTCATGCGACTATCAACCCCCTCCGGGCTCGATGCGCCGCCGCAAGACGCCGGGACCAACTGAGACCTGAGCTTCGTCCGAACGTGCTGCGCTTGTCAAGCGCCTGTCGCTCGATGCTAGGGCTCGACGCCGTACGCCTCCGTGAACGCGTCCTGCGCGTACGCGAGCGAGGCGTGCGCGAAGCCACGGTCGCCCCAGGCCGTGCCCCAGCTGTTGCGGACGACGAAGGTGGTGGGCGTGTAGCCGACGAGGGCGACGGCGTGGCCGCCGTGCGCGGTCTCGGGCCGGTAGACGTCGAGCTTGCCCTTGTTCGCGGTAGCGCGGTCCCAGGTGGAGTCAACGCTGAGCCGGGTCAGGATCGGGCCCTTCGTCGCGATCCAGAGCCGCCAGTTCTCGAGCTCGTGGCCGAGGTTGAAGTACATGCTGATCTTGAGCTGGGCGGCGATCGCGTAGAAGGTCTTCGCGCTGCCCGGATAGAGCTTGCCCGAGGCCCACGGAAGCGCGGTGTCCTTCACGGCGCCGTACTTGCGCGAGACGTCGAGCGCCGACTTCAGGCTCGTCCCCTCCTCCTCGACGAAGGTCGTCGGCCGGGAGTTGAACTCGTCGGTCTCCTTCGCGGCCATCCACTGGAAGCGCGGCGAGATCAGCTCGGTCCGGGCGATCCGGCCGGTCTTGACGAAGTGCCAGCGCAACACGGCATCGGCCGTCGCCCAGCCCACGCACGAGCCCGTGCTGCCCTGGTCCTGGATCCGCCACCAGGCCGCCCGGAGATCCTTCCGAGGCGGGATCCGCGGCGCCGCTGCGATCACGCCGGAGTCCTCGGCGGTGTCGAGTTGCCAGTCGTCGTCCCGCTGCGGCGACGGGATGCAGTTGAGGATCCGCTTCGGTTGCCGGCGGCGTCGGGCCATCGTCTCCTTCGTCGCGGCCATGCTCGTACCACGGCCACCGCGCTGTCAAGGGAGCCGTTGAATCGCGCTCAGGCCGGTGCTTATATGAGCGGCATGGCCGTCGAGATCATCCCGCGCGCCGAGTGGGGAGCGGTCAAGCCGCGGCGGAGGACGATGCTGCCGCCGGAGCACCTGGCCGGTGTCGCCGTCCACTGGTTCGGAAGCCCCGTCGCCGCGCGCTCGCACGACGAGTGCCCGGCGCTCCTGCGCAGCGTCCAGCAGGGGCATCTGAACAACACGAAGGAGAACTACTCCGACATCGCCTACAACCACGCCGTCTGCCCGCACGGGGCCGCGTACGAGCTCCGCGGCTTCGGTATCCAGACGGGCGCGAACGGCTTCGGCGCAGCGAACCGCTCCCACGCCTCCATCGTCTACATGGCCGGGACGGGCGACAAGTTCACGGAAGAGGCGAAGCAGACGCTCGCCGAGGTGATCCGCGAGTGGCAGAAGCAGGGCGCGGGGCTCGACGTCAAGCCGCACGGGTTCTTCACCGGCTCCACGTGCCCTGGTCCGGACGTGCTCGCGTGGCTGCCCCAGAAGCTGTGGGCACTCGAGGAGAAGAAGGCGCCGGCGAAGGACGAGACGCCCGACTGGCTGATGGAGTTCGTCCAGTGGCGGCTCGTGGACGATGCCGACCCCGATACGCGTCCCGAGGGCCTGCCCAAGCGGATCCCGAGCTCGGCCTGGGAGACGGCCTCGCGCGTGCACAAGATCGTCAACCTGATGGGCCCACAGGATCCCTTCCTCGACTGGGCCGAGTGGCGCAACCGAGGGGGCCGCAAGAGCACGCGGCCGCACAGCCTCCCCACCGAGATCCCGAAGCCGTGGTGGGCTGCGCTCAAGCGCCTCAAGGCTGGCTCGAGGCAGAAGCCAAAGCCGAAGTAGCCCGCGTTGACATTCCGGGCGCCTGGTGCCACGCTCGATGGGCGAGCAGGAGGCGATTGTGCTTGGAGGAGCCTGTCGCTGCGGCACCGTCCCGCGCGGCCGAGGGCCGCGGCGGAGATGGTCGACCCTCGTCCTGCTGGGCTGCCTGCTGCTGGCGCTGCCGTCGGCCGCCGGCTCGGTGGCGACGCCCGAGGCGGCGCAGCGGACGGCCGGCAGCCTGACGATCGTCGTCCAGGGTCAAGGCCGCGTGACGAGCGATCCGCCGGGCGCGATCGACTGCCCGCCGAGCTGCACGCACTCCTTCGCCGGCGAGACGTCCGTGAGGCTGCGGGCAGCGCCGGCGGACGGCCATGAGCTCGCGTCCTGGGGAGACCGCTGCGACCGCACGACGCTCGAGTGCACGTTCGAGCTCGGCGACTTCCCGTACACGTTCACCGTCTCCTTCCGGCCACGCGCGCAGCTCCAGCTCTGGCCGGCCGGGGAGGGCTCGATCACGCTGACGCCGCCTGGGACGGATCGGTTCGGCCTGCCGGCCGAGCCGTGCACGAGCGACAACGCCTCCGACAGCTTCGGCTGCGAGCGCTACTACCTTCCGGGCACAGCCGTGCGCGCATCCGCCGGCGCCACTGCCGGCAGCACGTTTCTCGGCTGGAGCACGCCGGCCTGCACCGGCACGGGCACGTGCGGAGTGACGCTGACCCGCGACGCCGTTTCGCTCGTCGCTCGGTTCACGCCGCTACGGCTGCAGCTCGTCTTCTTCGGCAGGGGCCGGGTCGTCAGCGAGCCCGCGGGGATCGACTGCCCGCCGGCCTGCTCGGCGCCGTTCGCCCCGGGGACGCAGGTGGCCCTGACCGCGGAGCCCGACCCGAGCGCTCCGACCGTGAGGTGGCAGGGACCCTGCACGATCGCCGCAAGCGATCCACGACGATGCCGCCTGGTCGTCACGAACCACCCGCACGTGGTCGGGGTCGTCGTCAGCGCCGACGTCATCTTCGCGCTGCCGCCCGTCGTCGCCGTGCTCTTCGACGTGACGCGCGACGGGCAGGGCGCCGTCGTCGGCCGCGAGCTCGATTGCGGCGGCAAGTGCGAGCACCGTTACAACTTCGGCACCGAGGAGGAGCTACGGGCGCGCCCCGCGCCCGGTTGGCGCTTCACCCGCTGGCGCGGCGTCTGTGCGGCGACACCGACGTGCCGACTGCACGTCGGGCCAGTGACGTCCGTCGGCGCGAGCTTCACCGAGAATCTCGTCCCGAAGCTGCTGAGCGCGAAGGCGGCCGGCCGGGCGCGCGAACGGCGCCTCACGGTCCGCCTGAACGTGCGGCACAAGGCACAGGTGCGGCTGCGGCTGCGTCGCAGCGGAAGCGCGCGCGTGCTCGCCGACCGCCGCTTCGCCCTCATCAAGGGCCCGAACTCGGTCGTCCTCCGCGTTCCGGCCCGGTCGAGCGCGGGCCGCTACCGACTGACGATCGCGGTCAGCGACGGCCTGGGCGGCGGCCGCACCTGGACACGCGTGCTCAAGGTCGGGCCGTAGCCGTGAGCACGGACGCCGCGCAGCCGGAGCCGAAGCCGCGCAGCCGCGTCCGCGCGTGGCTGGACGGCCTGTCGGCGCGGGCGAAGGCGCTCGGCGGCCTCGCGACGCTGGTCTCGAGCGTGCTCGCGGTCGTCTTCCTGCTCCTCCCCAACCTGAAGCCCGAGCCGACGCCGGGCGAAGGCTCCGCCACCTTCGCCGAGCCGACGCTCGAGCAGCCCGTCACCTTCGGCCAGTACCTCGACCGGATCGAGCTCCCCAAGGACGTCTACAGCCCAGAGGACCTGGCCCGTCCGGGCGTGCTGGCCGGATTCGGCCTGACGATCAAGGGCTACAAGGACAGGCGGCTGCCGCTGCGCTGGTTCGTGCTCGACACGGTCACGCACGACCTCGTCGACGGCCAGAGCAAGCGACACACGTTCGAGCCCGACCGGAACACGTCGCCGTTGACATGGTCGGTCTGGATCCCGCGACCCGTCGGCGCGGGGCCGTTCAAGGCGGTGTTCGAGATCTACCCGCCCGGGACGCAGCCCGGTCAGCCCGGGTCGGCGCCGCTCGACCGCACCGAGACGGAGACGTTCGCCGGAGCTTGAGCTCGGAGGCTGTCGACCGCGGCCTGGAGGTTGACCCTCGCGGCGCCGTACGTGTCGAGCGCGGCTGTGCCGTCAGGGATCCCCGTCTCGACGACGACCGTGTCGGGACGCAGGGCCTGGACATCCGCAATCGTCGCCCGCTGCCACTCGTGGCGCGCCAGGTCGCGCGCCACGACCACCACGGGCCGATCGGCCGCCTGTCCGAGCACCGCGCCGGCGTCCGCGGGGCAGGCGTGGAGCCGGACGCAGACGGCGCCGGGCCAGAGGTCGGCGAAGCCGTAGGCGAGCTCGCCCGCAGCGACGTTCGCGGCGGGAAGTAGCTCGAGCACGAGCGGAGCGTCGGTGAGCACCGCCGCCTCGCGGACCTGCAGCGCGCGCCGCGCGGCGTCGGCGCCCACGTGCCGCGGAGCGGCGCCCGACGACCTGGTGGGGCTCGTCCAGCGCGCGACGGCCGACACGCGTGCCGCTGCCTCGGCGAGGCGTGCGCCCGCGAGCCTCCCGTCCCGCACCGCGGCGACGATCGCCGCGTGCACCGCCTCGACCGCCTCCTCGTGCAGGTCGTGTCCGAGGCAGAGTGCGTCTGCGCCGGCGGCGAGAGCCCGAACCGCTCCCTCCTCGACGCCGACACCGCCGCTGATCGCCCGCATCTCGAGCGCGTCGGTCAGCACGAGGCCATCGAAGCCGAGCTCGTCGCGGAGCAGGCCGGTGAGCACACGCGGGCTGACCGTCGCGGGCACGTCGTCGAGTCCCGGCACGAGCAGATGCCCGGTCATCACCGCCTGCGTGCCGGCGGCGATCGCGGCGCGGAAGGGCTCGAGGGCCGCGCCGAGGTCGCCGTGTACGACCGGGAGCTCGAGGTGCGAGTCGACCGACGTGTGGCCGTGCCCCGGGAAGTGCTTCGCGCAGGCCGCCACGCCCTGCCGCTGCAACCCGCGCACGAACGCCGCCACGTGGCGGCCGACGAGACCGGGCTCGGAGCCGAAGCTGCGCACGCCGATCACCGGGTTGCGCGGATCGGAGTTCACATCCGCGACGGGCGCGAGATTCAGGTTCACGCCGACGCGGGCGAGGTCGGCGCCGATCGCGCTCGCGACCTGCTCGGTCAGCTCGAGGTCGTCGACGACGCCGAGCGCGAGGTTGCCAGGGTAGGAGGAGCCGCGGTCGGCCTCGAGCCGGGTGACGTCGCCTCCCTCCTCGTCGATCGAGACGAGCAGCTCCTGCTGGCGCTCGCGCAGGGCGGCCGTCAGCGAGCCGAGCTGCTCGCGATCGCGCACGTTGTAGGCGAAGAGCGTGATCCCGCCGAGGCCGCGCTCGAGCCACCCTTCCACCCAGCCCGGCACCGTGTGGCCGGGAAAGCTGGGCTGCAGGCAGGCAGCGGCGAGCCGGTCGAGCTCGCTCATCCGCGGACCGCGCCGGCGGTCAGCCCGAACGCGATCCTCCGGTGCACGAGCACGAAGAAGACGACCACCGGCAGTGCCGTCAGCGTCGCTCCTGCCATCAGCGGCCCCCACTCCGTCCCGCGCAGCGTGGTGAAGTTCGCGAGCCAGATCGTCAGCGTCTGGTTCTCCTGGCTCGAGAGGAGCACGTAGGCGATCAGGTACTCGTTCCAGGCCTGGATGAAGGCGAAGATCGAGGTCGCCACGAGTCCCGGCCCGACCAGCGGGAGCAGGATCCTGAAGAAGGCGCCGAACCGCGTCGAGCCGTCCACGAGCGCCGCCTCCTCGAGCTCCTTGGGCACGCCGACGATGAAGCCGCGCAGCGTCCAGACGCAGAAGGGCAGCACGAAGGTGAGGTACGTGACGATGACGCCCGTCAGCTTGTCGACCTGCCCGACGCGGCTGAGCGTGACGTAGAGCGGGATGATCAGCGCGTTCAGGGGCACCATCTGCACGGCGAAGATGATCACGACGAAGCCCTTGCGGCCGTAGAAGCGAAACTTCGCCAGCGCGAGCGCGGCGAGGAACGCGAGCACGACCGAGAGCACGACGACCGCGCCGACCACGATCAGGCTGTTCTTCACGTTGTCCCAGAAGTAGGGCCGGTTGATCGCGTCCGTGAAGTTGGCGAGCGTCGGGTTCTTGGGGAAGAACTCGGG
>Ga0190265_10002567_pt1 | contig 12221 bp, 10 predicted proteins | sample Popmic124T_FD_133135 | JGI IMG/M metagenome (GOLD analysis project Ga0190265, IMG submission 133135) | Populus adjacent soil microbial communities from riparian zone of Indian Creek, Utah, USA - 124 T | ecosystem: Environmental > Terrestrial > Soil > Riparian zone | place: USA: Utah | collected... | reverse complement strand
CATGCCAAAGAGCGGCAGGAAGACGACAATCACGATGAGAGTGGCAAAGACAATGGGCTTCGCGACCTCAATCGCGGCGGCGACTGCGCGAGCGTGACGTTCAGTTCGAGTGGCGGCGCCAGCCAGGCGATGCAGGATGTTCTCGATCATGATGATCGCGGCATCGACCAGCAGGCCGACCGCGATGGCGAGACCGCCCAGCGTCATGGTGTTCAAACCAACATTCAGTGGCTTGAGTAGCAGTCCTGACAGAGCGATCGACAGTGGAATGGTGAGCGTGACGAGCAGTGCCGCTCGCACGTTGCCCAGGAGAAACAAGATGACCAACACGACGAACACGCCGCCGAGCATCACCGCTCGGCCGACGCCACTGAGGGCCGCGTTGACGAGCACCGATTGGTCGTAGACGATCCGCAGTTGCACGCCCTTGGGCAAGCTTCGGCGAATATCGTCCACAGCGGATCGAATACCTACGGCGACTTCGACTGTGTCAGCGCCAAACTGCTTGGCTACGCGGGCGCTTACCACCTCACCTTTCAGTCTGTGGGCCACGCCACGTCGCACCGCAGCCGCTTCGACGACGTCGGCGACATCACCGAGCAACACCGGCACGTCGCCGCGGACCGTCACGACGGTTCGCCGTAGGTCGTCAACGCTGGTGGCCCGGCCGACGGCTCGTACGGTCCACTCGATTTGACCTTGGGCCACAATTCCGCCCGAGGCATTCATGTTCGACTCCTCGACGGCGTGCAGGACCTCGTCGAGGCTGATCTTGCGGGCAGCCATTCGTTCCGGATCGAGCTGGATCTGGAACTGGCGGAGGTATCCGCCGAGCCGCTCGACCGCTGACACACCTGGAACCGCGAGTAGCCGGTTCTTGATCTCGAACTCGGCGAGGTCCCTCAGTGCCATCAGATCGGCCGCGCCCTCATCAGCTTCGAGCGTGAACTCAAAGATCTCGTTGAGACGACCGGTGAGACTCGAAATCAGCGGCGGATCTGTGCCGGGAGGCAGTTGCCCTGCCGCCTGGGCTACGCGCTCGGCGACGAACTGTCTCGATCGGTAGTAGTCGGCATTGGGTTCGAACTCGATGGTCACCTGGGCAACACCCAATTGAGAGTTGGAGCGAACTCGCCGAACATCGGGCAGGCCTGCCAGTTCAACTTCCAACGGGATGGCGATGGCGGTTTCGAGTTCCTCGGCCCCCATCGCGGCGTTCTGCGCAATGACGTTGAATACCGGAGCCGACAGATCCGGAAAGACGTCGCGGCGCAAGTCTTGTAGCCACACCGCGCCAATTGCCGAACCGGCCAGTACAAGAAGGCCGGTCAGCAGCGGAGCTGCGGATGACTCACGAATGATCTTGGCGATCATGAGCGGACCTTAGTGCGGGTCATGACCGGCCTGGCCTTTTTCGGCTTGAGACTTCAGCAGAAACGCGCCTTCGACCACCAGGCGCTCACCAGCCTTCAGTCCGGACAGGACCTCAACCTCGTCGCCGAGGTCCCGACCGCGACCGATCTTTCGAATCTCAAACGTCGATGCGTCCTTTGGCAGGAACACACACCACTCATTGCGCACGCGCTGCACAGCGGCAACAGGAACCGCGAGAACCTGGCTCTTTGCGGCACCGACGGGAACGGCGGCGCTGCCGGACATGCCCGGCCGGAGAAGGCCTCGATCATTGCGGACGTCGATTCGAATCGGAATTGTTCGAGATTCCTTGGCCACCTGTCCGCCAAGCAAGCTGACGTTGCCCCGGAACTGTTCGCCCGGCAGTGCTGAGAAGGTCAAACGCGCCGTTGAGCCTTTTTGAATCCGAACGGCGTCTCGCTCGAAGGCGTGGACGGTCAGCCACAGTGTGGTCAGATTGGCAATCCGAAACGCGGGAGTTGCCGGTTCAAGCATCTGGCCCTGGACAACGTTGCGCTCGAGCACGGTCCCGGAAACTGGCGACCGCAGGCTAAAGGTCGCAGCGTCGCGAGCCTCGGCGTCTCCTGATGTTGATGGAGGCACACCGAGCGCGGTCAGTGCGGCGCTGGCGGCCCGCACCGAAGCTTGTGATTGCGTGACTTCGGCTTCGGCTTCCTGCACCTCGCGCTGCGGAGCAATTTTCTCTGCGGCGAGATCCCGCTTACGTTTGAGCACCCCCTCAGCGAGAGTCACGCGTGCCTGCGCCGAGACATACTCGGCTCGTAGTTTGCCGAGTTCCGGACTCTGGAGTTCCAGCAGAGGCTGGCCGGCACGAACTTGATCACCGGGTGCAGCCAGCAATCGCATCGCCCTGGCTGGAACAGGTACCCCAACTTCGGCATAGGCCCGCTCATCCACGGCGAGCTCGCCAAGCAACGTGACGTCCTCGGCGCCAGTGCGCGATTCAACCACCGCAGTCGTGATGCGAAGATCGCGAAGCATGCCTTGATCGACCTTGACTTCGGCCGGATCGACATGCGCGTCGCGAGCCTCTGGAGTCGACGTCGCCTTCGACTCTTCGGCGGGGGCTGGTGCGGGCCTGCCACCACATGCGGCGGCTCCCATCATGCTGAAAAGAATCAACGTAGTCAGACGGGTCATCGAAGAACTCCAGCCCGCGCATCGAGTTCAACGCGGGCAATCGCGGCCTCTAGCAAGGCGTCGAGATACTGCACTCTGGTGTCAATGATTTCGCGGCGTATCAGCAGTAACTCGGCAAGACCGATCTGCCCGACCTCGAAGCTGCGTGTCGCCAGGGTGACGCTTTCATCCAGTCCCGGCAGTGCATCGCGCTCCAGGACTTGAACCGCCTCGACGCGGCTTTGATAGGCTGCCAAAGCTGTTCGTACTTCGATGCCGATTCGAATGCGTGTCGCGTCGAGCTCGGCCCTGAGGCGGGTCGCGCGGGCCAAGCCGGACGCTATTGGCCCCTGGCCCTTCGAGAGCATCGGCAAAGTCAATGTGAGGCCGCCCAGGAGGATGTGGTTGTGCTCTTCGCGCTGGTAGCGGGCGCCGAACCCATACTCAACCCGACCAAAGCTGCGGCCAAACTGCTCTTCGGCTTGGGCCTCTTGAATCGCGGCTTCAAGCACGCGCATTTCGGAACGACGGTTGGTGGCATCGGCGACCAACGAAGCGTCCACATTGCTCGCCGCGGGCAGGTCGCCCTGCGGGGTGATGTCGTCTTCAAGCTGCAGCAATTGCTTCAGCTCACCAACAATCACGATCCGCTCGGCAACGACGCCTTGTCGCTCTGACCTGATTCGCGCGGCGGCGGCGCGGGCAATGTTGACGTCGAGAATGGCCACATCACCGGCGCGGAACCGCCGGTCGGCGATCTGGAGGATGTCGCCGGCCAGTTCCAAGCCACGATCCAGGAGCCGCACACGTTCGGAAAGCTGCAGGCTGCGAAGGAACAGCGTGGCGGTGTCTAAGAGCGTGGCCCGCGTGATCTCCTCGAGGCTTGCTGTGCTGTGCGCGATACTCGCGTTCGCCATCGCTTGCCGGGACGAACGCCGCTGTCCGGGCTCAAACGACTGGGCGACACCCACATCGAGATCGGTTGACCGTTCGCCGTTGCCTTGTCGATTGCCGACAGCGAGATCCAGCTCTGGGTTCGATTGGAGGTGAGTCGCTCCTGCCAGCCGGGCCCGCGCCTCCTCGATCGCGAGACGCGCACTAACGATCTGGGGCGCTCGCTCTCGTACCTTGGCCAAGGCTTCGCTCAACGTCAAGGGCACTTGGGCCCAAGCCGTACTGGCGCCGGACGCGAACGCCGCGACCAACGCAAGCGTTCTCCACGCTACGCGCATAACTCTCCTCCGAAGACGCAGACGACGATGCCACTCTTCGCGCGAGCGAAGGGTGCAACTCTAGGAACGTGGCTTGAGGGAGTTAGAGCTTGGGAACGTGCAGGATTTCGGAAGGACTGCCGGTCGAAAGAAACGACGCCGGACGAATGGCTTCAGCGACCAACGGAACGTGACCCGTGACCAGGCTGTTAGCCGCTAACACAACGGATCGCCCACAATGGCATCGGTAGCAGGTTGCGGAGCAGTCCTGGTCCTGAGTCGAATTCGCCTCTTCGATAGAGCAGGCCTCTGGGATCAGCAGCTCAATAGCGCCGCTGGCGCAGATCGAGAGAGCCGTCACGAAAAAGACGAGCGCGAAGCGCCTCACCGCTCTTTTATAGCACTAATGAGCGTGATTCACACCGCCTCCCGCAGACTCGTCAAAAGAGGGAGGATGCTGAAGTGAACCAGGAATGACGACGCCGATCCTGCCTGAAGCCGATGTCATCAGCGCGTCTCCGCCAATGCGGTTGCGGCCTTCGACGAGACGCAGCCGTTGAACTTTGCGCGGCGGGCGATCTCGTTTGATGAGGCGCGGGCGCTCGTGCGCCAAGTCGAGGACGCACGGTCCGCGCTCGCGCTCTACCGCACGGGCGAGCCACGGGGATCGGCGGTCGACTTTGCCCAGCGCGTCGTGAGTAGCATGAGCGCGAATCGGAAACCACAGTAGCCAGGACAGTCACATGAACAGGCGAGAAGCCATCACAGCCACGGTCACCGCCATCGCCGCGTCGCTCCTGCGGCCCAGCCAGGTTGGGGCGCAATCCTCAGGGCCAATCACCGAGCCGCCGACGGGAGAGACGATCTTCTTGAATCCCTTAGGCTCCGACGCCAATCCTGGCACCCAGGAACGCCCCCTCCAGACACTGGCGGCCGCGGCGAAGCGTGTCAATGAGAGCCGGGGCACGGGACCGATGACGATCGTGCTGTCGGAGGGGGTCCATGCCATCGGAGAGCAGGCGACCTTCAAGCCCGAGAATCGAACGTTTTCACGGACCGACCGGTTGACCATTCGAGCCGAGATCCTGCCGGACGATCCGTCCTGGGATAGTGGCCGAATGCCCGCACTCATCCACACCTTGTCACTCAAGGATCACTGGAACGGCCGTCCGCTGCCACCGGGATCCGGTGCCACATCGTACGGGATCGAGATTGAGACCAGCCATGCGACGATACGCGGTCTGAAGGTTCTCGGCACGCCGGTTGTCGAAACGCCGAGACCACGCGTGCTCAACCGGATCTATCCCATCGGGCGGTTTGGGCGCACGCTGGACGACCTTGAGATCTCCCAGTGTGTGCTGGCGGGCGATAAAGTGACAAACCCGAATCACTTGCCGATCATTGCGAATGGCAACGGGATGAACATCCATCACTGCGTGTTCTACGGTACCAAGCTGACTGCGGTGTACTGGTCCGGCGGGAGCACCGGACATGCGATGAGGAATTGCCTCCTGTATGGGGCGTATGCCGGGGGCGTCTGGACATCTGAGATCGGCGCCGACTTCGACTTTCGCAACAACGTCATCGCGAATTCCAACTATGCGTGGATTTACCAGAGTAGCGCCGTCGCACTCGCGGATCCGGATGCCGGCCGCGGCGACGCGCGGCCGACCCCGGCTGTCCCACAGACCCGTGAGCGAGTGCGATATAAGGCCGTCGACAGCCTGTTCACGAACAACAAAGCGATGGCGGCGTCTGGAACCGGGGCGAATCTCGGCTTCAAAGACATCGACGCTTCGTTCATCGAGCTGGTGAACACGAAGGTGTCTAGCGAGCCACTCGCGCTGGAGATGGACGAGAGCAAGCGCGGCTACCTGCATCCGTTGCCAGGCAGTGATGCGGCGAGGATCGGTGCCGGTCTCTTCATGAAACCGCTGGGTTAGAAGCTCTGAGATCCGGTGAACAGAATGCGCGCAGCATGGTACGAGCAGCAAGGCCCGGCCCGAGACGTGTTGAAGATCGGCACGACGGCCGCCCCGTCTCCCGGTCCGGGCGAGGTTCGCATTCGCATTGCCGCGTCGGGCATCAATCCCGGGGACATCAAGAAGCGGCAGGACGCTTTCGGTTACGGATGCCCTATCCACGTGTGATCCCGCACAGCGATGGGGCTGGGCACGTGGATATCCTCGGCGACGGCGTGCCATCTGACTGGCTGGGCCGTCGCGTGTGGTGCTACGGTGCGCAATCGTACCGCCCGTTCGGCACCGCGGCGGAATTCACCGTTGTCCCGCTCGCGCTCGCCGTGCCGCTGCCGGAAACAGTTTCGTTTGAACAGGGCGCGTGCCTCGGCATTCCCGGAATCACCGCCCATCGAGCGGTTCACGTGGCCGGACCGGTCGCCGATCGCATCGTCCTCATCCAAGGCGGTGCCGGCGCTGTCGGCCAATGCGCGGTGCAGCTTGCGCAGCGTGCCGGCGCCTTGGTCCTCGCGACGGTGCGATCAGCCTCGGACGAAGCCGTTGCGCGGAGGGCTGGCGCCCATCACGTTCTGTCGGTCGATACTGACTTGATCGAGCGTGTGCGGGCGCTGGCACCTGAGGGCGTGCACCATATTGTCGAAGTGGCGTTCGGCGCCAACGTTCGGATCGATCTCGAGATGCTGGCGGTCGGTGGAACCATAGCGACGTACGCGACAGACGCTGACACGCCAGCGATTCCGTTCTGGCCGCTTTTGTTCAAGAACATCCGGGTGTGTTTCGTGGGTAGCGACGACTTTCCCACAGAGGCGAAGACGGCCGCAGCGCGTGAGCTCAATGAAGCCCTGACCGCGGGATGGAGCGGCTTCAAGATTGCCGAACGCATTCCGCTTGAGGACATCGCGACGGCACACGAGCGTGTGGAGGTCCCGGTATCGCGCGGTCGTGTCATTGTGCTTCCGTGACCGTGCCGGCCTTCGGCATGGAACGGCGGAACCTCTCTCGACGTCCCTCGACTTCAGTTAGGCCGCCTGGGCTTGCCACCCGCTGCACGCTTCGTCTTGTTGCGATGCCGTGACGATGCCCAAGTGAGCCTCACGTCTGCTTCGAGTTGTTCCTGCCGCGCCTTTACCCATGGCGAGTAATGACGCTCGGTGACCTTAATGGAGCTATGGCCCAGCAAGATCGACACGTTCGCCAAGTCGACACCCTTCAACAGCAGCGATATCGCGAAGGTGTCGCGGAACCGATGCGCATGTCCGCCGACAACGGGAGGCCGATTCCAACTCTTGACCGTGGTTTCACGCTCAGATTTGCCGTCCCAGAAGAAGTATTCGGGACGTTCGTTCTGCAAGCCTTCGAGCGCCTTCACGGTCTCCGGTGGCAACGGACAGTTCACCGGCGTGCCGGTCTTCTGCGTGTAGAGGAACAGCTTGTCGTCCTTGAGACGTGAGCGCTCGAGGCAGCCGGCATCTTGAATCCGCAAGCCCGAGTGCCGCAGCAGCATCACCATCGCACGCAGCTTTGGACCGAAGGTGCCCCAGTCAGCCAATTGGTCGGCGGCTAGAAGCCGCGCAGATACTCCAGGCGTTTGACAGCTGATGTCGCCGCGAACTTCCGCGTCTTCCGGAAGTTGCGCAACGTATCGATACTGAGGTCCTTGAGCTGCTCATGCCCCTTGGATTTGCAGTACGGCAGCAACTTCCCGTCCAGCAGTCTCGCGCGCGGCTTCCCATTCGTGAATGGTGGCCGCCGCGACGCTCCAGTCCCTCGTATTGAGCGATTTCTTTACCCACTTGCCGCCTAGAGAACCCTGCACCCAGACTGAGCAGGTGCATCGCGTCCAGCGTCGCCCCTTTGGACGATGGGAACAGCTGCGAGCGTGCAAGCGATACAAAGCAAGACTGCCGGCGGCCATGCAAAGCGGGGTAGCAGTCCGCGCCAGCGTATTCCAGTTTTATTCCAGCAACGGCGAATTCGGTGGAATCTAGCGTTTCTATTCAGGCCTGTTTTTTTGAATAGGCGCAAACTCGAAGTGGTTGTAGTTCAGAATCCCACCCTCTCCGCCACAACTGATTGCAACTAAGCCACTTGTAGTCTACTTTCTGGATTTGTTTCCACCCTCTCCTATGGAAACTCCGCGTTTGAATTTGAGCGGATGCACAGCTCGTATTCCAGTGTTCTCCCAGCCGTAGCCTCCACCGCGCCAATGGATCGCGTCTCGGCGCGGGATCCCTTACACTCAAACTCGGAAGGATCTGAAACGATGGCTCTGCTCGATTGGTCCCAGTGCCCAGCGGTCGAGAGCATCCCCGGCAAAGTCAGCGGGACGTGGGTGCTTCGCAACACCCGCATGCCTGTCGCGACCATCTTCGAGAACCTCGAAGCGGGCGCAAATATCGACGACATCCTTGCGTGGTATGACGGATTGGACCGCGACCAGGTGAAGGCGGTCATCGAATTTGCCGCGCGCAGCCTCGACACGCCAGTGGCGAGCTGAATGCGCGGCATGCTCGGCAGCGGTCAACAGGTCGCCGTTCTTCAGCTTCTCCCATTGTTCCTGCGCAGCCGTGCGCACCGTGTGGCCGGTTTTGACGTCTTCCTCACTACCGACAGAACCTCCCGTATCAACAGAACTTGGCCGGCCGGACCATTGCCATCGTCGTCATCGGCATTCAGCAGTGGCCGGCACTTCAACCGCACGTTGCGCGGGTCGTAGCTGCAGTCAATGGCGCCAAGCCTGGCAGCTTACTTTGGTGGAGTTTCCGGTCGACTAACGGCGGCGAAGCGGCCCGATCGACTGTCCGATCGTCATCGGGCGACCGCAGCCTTCCCATCGAGAAAGTGGGTGCCGATCGTGATGTGGCCAGGTGCCGCCGCCGTCGCGCTCTCGACGAATTTGATCATCAAGAAGCGCCGTCCGTCGCCCGACGCATCCCACGGCCTTCCGGGCACGCCGTTGAAGTATCCCCGTGCGCCGGCTATCGCGATCGTGGGACTGCCGGCGCCGAACACGCTCGACGGTGACACCGTCACACTAGCGACTGCCATCCCGCGGGGCGAATTGAAATACAACTGCGTGCCGTCCTGGGAAAATCGCGGCTTGGTGCCGCCGTCGTTTGACACCTGCCAGCGGCCGCCGTCCACGTTCGGGTAGGGCTGTACGAAAATCTCCTGGCGGTCGCTGGTTTCTTGTTGATACGCCAGCCAGCGGCCATCGGGAGAGACATCCGCGTTGTTCTCGCCGCGGGGCAATTTCAACAGGATGGTCGGGCTCGACTTGCCGTCGAGCGAAAGCTGCGCGAGATGGTTGCCGTCATCCGCATCCTCCCGGAAGATCAGGTGCGTGCCGTCAGGGGTCACCGCCAGAGGGAATTGCGACCGCGTGCCCTCCATGAGACGTTCCGCCGACCCGGTGCCGTCTGCGCGCCGCCGCCACAAGCTCGGAGCGCCGGAGCGGCTTGACGAGTAGATGACGCTACGCCCATCCGGAGTCCACACTGGATAGGACGCCGCTTCGTCAAACGTGAGGCGTACCAGGTTCCGTCCTCCCACGGGCCACAGCCAGAGATCGTCAGAGTGCGCCGCGACAACCCGAGTTTGATCTGGAGAAAGTCTTGCGTAGCGATACGCATGCGCGGGCGCCGGCAGCGGCTCTTCTGTTCCGTCGCGGTTCACCCAGGTGAGCAGACGGTCGTTCGACCTGGCGCCGCCAGACACGTACGCCAAGGTGCCCTGTCGGGACACCGAATAGAGGAGGGTCGTAATAGCGGTTGCGGCAACGTCGGTAGCCACGACAACGGGATCGGCGGAAAGTGCGCCACGACCGAGGTCGAACGGCGCGGCCCACAGCGACGACCCGGACTTGTAGACCACGTACCCGGGCTCGGCGTAGGTGGCGCTGTTGGCCGAGGGCACAACAATTCGATGGGTTCCGGTCTTGAGGTCGAGCAGAGCGACTTGATCGGATTGATCCGGCCCGGATGCGCCACGATCAACGGTGAAAAGTGCCGACTCCGCCCCCGGCAACACGGACGGAAAGGAGTGCTGCTGTTCACCCTGGGCGCGGTCCGGAGTACTGACCGCGATCGGCGAGCCGCCCGACGCGGAGACCGCGTGGAGGCCGCCGGTTGTATTTCCGACCGCGAACAAGATGCGATCGTTGGTTCCCCAGCTGGCGCCGAACATCGGACCTGGAAGGGCGCACAGCGTAATCGCGCTGCCGCCGGAGATCGGCACCTTCCTCAACGATCTGTCTGCGGCAAACCCGATCCACTCTCCATCCGGCGACAGGAACGCCCCTTGAGCGCCCTCGGTGCCCGGGACAGCGACGGCGTCGAGGCGATCCAAATGCCGCACCATCAACTGCGTCCGGCCTGGAGCGGTGACCGCTGTGTAAACGAGGAACGTGCCGTCGGGCGCGACGGCCACCGACGTTCCAGTCGACAACGGTTGCGCAGGCGAAGGCAGCACCGCAAGCCGGAGACGTTGCGGCGAAGGTGAAACGGCGGGCGTCGTCAACTGCAGCGCGACCGCGATCGTGCCCGCCACCACCGCCGTCACGAAGGCAGCCGACAACGCGACAACCTTCGTTGATGCCGCTCGGCGAACTGGCACCGCCCCGCCGCCACTCTCCTCGAGATCGTGACGCGCCGCACTGGCGTGCGCGAGCCTGAGCGCGGCGTCCTTGCGCAGGCAGCGCTCCAACACCCGTCTCACGTTCGCCGGCGTGTCAGCGGGCAGACGCGACCAATCCGGTTCGGCGCGAACGATAGCGCCGAGGACATCGGCGATGGAGTCGCCGTCGAATGCGCGCTTGCCGGTCAGCATCTCGAACAGCACGCAACCGAACGCCCAAAGATCTGCGCGGCGATCGGTGACGCGCCCGCGCGCCTGCTCTGGCGCCATATACGCGGCCGTACCGAGGATCACTCCGGCTTGTGTCATTGCCGGTGAAGTCATCGTCGGTGAATTCGCCACCGGTCCTCGATCCCCGATCCCTGATCCCTGGTCGAGCGCCTTCGCGAGTCCAAAGTCGAGCACTTTCACCGTGCCGTCAGGACGCACTTTGATGTTCGCGGGCTTCAGGTCGCGATGAATGATCCCTTGCTCGTGCGCGGCTTCGAGCGCCTCAGCGATCTGCTTCGCGATCGGCAGCGCCTCATCGAGCGGAATCGGCCCACGGGCGATGCGCGCTGACAGATCCTCGCCTTCGACGAGCTCCATGACGAGCGCACGATCTTCAAGGCCATAGATCTGCGCGATGTGTGGATGATTCAGGGCCGCCAGCGTCTTCGCTTCGCGCTCGAAGCGCATCAGACGATCGGGATCATTTGCGAATGACTCCGGCAGGATCTTCAGCGCGACGTCGCGATCGAGTTTCGTATCGCGGGCACGATAGACCTGTCCCATGCCACCCTCACCGAGGAGCGCGGTCACTTCATACGGGCCGAGGCGCGTGCGGGGTGGAAGGGCCAAGTACTGGATTATATGGGTCACGGTTGAGCTTCGGCGCCTGAAATCCTGGGCTCGGCGGCGTCCCGTCGACGGCGTGTCGATCGCCATCAAATCACCCGCGACTCCGCCGATGCGCCGGCGACGCTTCGAATCGCGCGTTGGCGTTCGCGGCTTACCTTTGTCAGTGGGCTTGGCCCACTGTTCGCGTGTTCGGTTCTGTCGCCCGAGGTGAAGACCGTTCCGATAGCGACGTTGGTCTGCTGGTCGAAATGCAAGACGACAGATCACTCTTGGATCTCGTGGGCCTTGAACAGGAGCTCGAGGAGCTTCTCCACCGCAAGGTTGACGTTCTAACTGACGCGAGCATCCATCCGGCTATTTGTCAGCGGATTACTGCCGAAGCGCGAGCCCTGTGAAGGACGAGCGCGCTTATCTCGGGCAGCAGGACCAGCAGGACGGCTCTTCGCATCCTGATCTACTCGGCCCGTAAGATGGTCCCCGGCTGAATGCGCAGGGCGCGCGTCGCCGGAACCAGCACCGCGAGCCCGACGACGAACATGTAGAGCACCGAGGTGAGAACGACCATCGAGGGCGTCAGGAGCATGGCACCCTGGGGCATGTTGAACTGGCCGGCCATCGAGCTGAGCACGCGCGTCGCGCCAACTGCCGCGGCGAGCCCCACGATCAGGCCGACCACGGTCCACCGCAACGTCGGAAGACCAAGCAATCGGAGCACGTCTCGAGGCGTGGCACCAATGGCGCGTCGCAGCGCAACCTCTTTGCTCCGTCGCGCCGTGAGATAACTGACGATGGTGTACACGCCGAGAGTGGACATCACTAGTGCCAACGTGGCAAAGCTGCCGAGCAGTCTCGTCAGCAACCGTGGCGTGGCCACCGAGCGGGCAACCACATTTTCAAAAGACTGAATGTCGTACAGCGGTTGTTCCGGGACCACCGACCACACCGCCTGCTTGATCGAGTCTGCCGACACCGTCATGCCGATTGATGACCGGACGAGCAGAGT
>Ga0190265_10002566_pt1 | contig 12223 bp, 12 predicted proteins | sample Popmic124T_FD_133135 | JGI IMG/M metagenome (GOLD analysis project Ga0190265, IMG submission 133135) | Populus adjacent soil microbial communities from riparian zone of Indian Creek, Utah, USA - 124 T | ecosystem: Environmental > Terrestrial > Soil > Riparian zone | place: USA: Utah | collected... | reverse complement strand
TCGCCGACCGGGGTGCCGGCCTCGCCCGGACCGGCGCGCGCGAGATCCGCCTGCGGGTGTGCGGCTGGTGGACGTTCGGCCTGCGTGAGTTCGGCCTGCGCCCATTCGGCCTGCGTGAGTTCGGCGTGGGCGAGTTCGGCCTGGGCGGCCACCCCGAGCGCGGCCAGCATGATGCCGCCGAGGTGCGGGGCGAGGCCGTCGGCTGCGCTGGTGTGCAGGCCGTCCAGCGCGCTGCGCACACACCGGGCGGCCTCCTCCGGGTGGCCCTGCCACAGCGCTGCCTCGGCCCCGGCCTGTCCGACGAACATGATCACCTGATCGTCCCGCGGCGGTGGATCTCGCAGCTCGCCCAGCCTTCGTTGCACCGCCTCGAAGCGGCCCCGGGCCGCGGCGACCAGCAGCCCGGCCGCGGTGAGCCGGGTCGCGACGGTGGCCGACACCGACTCGCCGGCCAGCTCGGCGGCCTCCTGCGCGGCGTCCCAGTCCCCGTGCTGGAAGCGGGCGACGACCAGCGCCACCCGCATGTCCAGCCCGAAGCCGCTCCAGGTCGTGCCGGTGGCCTCGGCGCGCGCGATGCCCTCGGCGAACCGGTCGCCCGCGGCCCGCAGCCGACCCTCGTCGAGCAGCGACATCCCGATCGCGAAGTGGGCGCGCAGCTCCACGGCCAGCTGGCCCGCGCGGCGGGCCAGCTCGACGGTTCCGATGAGCCGTTCGCGGGCCCGATCCGGCTGCCCGTCGTGTTCCTCGCCGAGCGCCAGGCTGATCTGGGCGTCCGCGGTGGCGCCGACCGCCGACGGGTCGGTGGCCGGCTGAGTGGCCGCGATCGCCTCGGCCGCGGTCGCGGCCGCCCGTGCGTCGGCCATCCGGTCCAGTCGGTACAGCGCGCGGGCCAGCGTGGCGTATGCCCAGGCCTGGTCGCTGGACGGTGGCGCGTCCGCGAGCAGCTTCAGCGCCTGCTCGGCCGCGACGAGCGCCTCCCGGTCCCAGCCACCCAGATCCAGCAGCAGCCGCGCGTAGCTGCGCAGCACCGAGGAGCGCAGCGGCGCGTCACCCCGCCGCTCGGCCAGGGCCAGGGCGCGGCGGGCCAGCGCGACGCCGCGGTCCGGGTCGCCGGTGGCGCTGGCACCCCGGGCCGCCCACCGGGTCACGGTGCCCTCGTCGACCCCGGCCACCGTCTCGGCCTCCGGCACCGCGGCCCACAGCTCCAAGGCCCGCTCGGCGTGCAGCAGCAGCTCCGCCGGGGCGTCGCGCTCGTCGGCCTCCGCAGCGGCCCGCACCGAGGCGCCCAGCGCCAACGGGAGATCGTGGCTGGCCAGTGCGTGGTGCGCGAGCTGGGCCGCCCGCCCCGGCCGTGGCCCGCCCGCCGGCTCGGGCTCGGCGAGCAGCGCCGCGTAGGCGGCATGGATCCGGCTGCGTTCGCCGGGCAGCAGCTCCTGGTACACCGCCTCCCGCAGCAACGCGTGCCGGAAGGCGTAGCCGTCCTCACCCCCCGCCGATCCGGGGTCGGCGACCAGCAGGTGCTCGGACACGGCGTCCCGCAGCGCCTGCTCGAGCTCGTCGACCGGCAGCCCGGACACCGCCGCCAGCTGGTCGTGCCGCACCCGACGACCGGCCACCGAAGCCGTCCGCAGTACTCGCTGGGCGGTCGGCGTCAGCGCCTCGACCCGAGCCACCAGCAGCTCGGCGAGCGCTCCCGGCACTCCGTCGGAGCCGGCCGACACCAGCTCCTCGGCGAAGAACGCGTTGCCCTCACTGCGCCGGGCGGCCCCTCGCTGCGCCTCCTCGCCCAGTCGCCCGCCCGCCAGCCGGCGGACCAGCTCCAGCGTGTCTGCCGGACCCAGCGCGGCGAGCTCGAGCCGCTGCACGGCCGGCAGCCGGGCCAGCTCGCTGAGCACCGGTCGCAGTGGGTGCCGGCGATGCAGATCGTCGCTGCGGTAGCTGGCCAGCAGCACCAGGTGCTGGCCGGCCAGCCGCGACAGCAGGAACACCAGCAGGTCCCGGCTGGAGCGGTCTGCCCAGTGCAGGTCCTCCACCACCACGAGCGCCGGCTGGGCGGCCGACACGGCTTCCAGGGTCGACAGCACGGCGTCGAAGAGCTGTACCTGACCGAGCCGGCGGTCCTCGACGGCCGGTGCGGCCCGCGGATGCAGGCCGGGCAGCAGCCGTTGCAGCGCCGGGTGGGCGTCGACGAGATCGGGACGGCCGCCGACCACCTCGGCCATGATCTCGGTGAACGGCAGGTAGGGAAGCGCCGACTCGGCGGCGTCGAGGCAGTGACCGACGAACACCGTGGCGCCGCTCGCGGCCAGCTCGCCGATCAGCCGCGATTTTCCCACCCCGGCCTCGCCGGCGAGCAGGATCCCGGACGGCCGGCCCGCGGCGGCCTGCTCGAGCGCGCTGTGCAGCGTCGCCAGCTCCGCGCGGCGGCCCACCAGCTCGATGTCCGTGCCCAACCTCACCACGCCGGTCATCGTGGCACGGGCCCCCGACAGTTCCGGGTGTCACGACACCGGCGGCAACTCGAGCCGATCCGGCCGGGAAGGAGGGCAGGGGCGTCAGGCCGACTGCGGCACCCGGTGCTCCGCGGCGGGCACGGTCGCGGACCGGTCACGCCGGCTCCGCCGCCGGGCCCGCCGGGCCTCCCGACCGAGCCGGAAGGCCGCGGCCTCGTCGAGCAGCTCGCGGCGGTGGTCGGCCGCCAGGATCGTGAGGTCGGGAACGGAGGTGAACATGGTTCGAGCATCGGCCTGAGGGACACCCGCCGGCATCCGGTTTTCACGTCGTCCACCGAGCCTCCGGCAGTGGACGCGGGGTAAGGGGTGCCACCGGCCTTACCCCGCCCTACCCCCGCACGCCCACCCGCATCCCGTGTCGGGCGGGGCCGCGCGATTGTGTAGCATCGACGACGCCGCTCCGGATCAACGGATCCCGGTGTGGCTGGCCGGCCCCTTTAGCTCAGTCGGCAGAGCGTCTCCATGGTAAGGAGAAGGTCTACGGTTCGATTCCGTAAAGGGGCTCCAGCGAGGCCTGATCAGCTTCGCAAAGCGGTGTAGCTCAGTCGGTAGAGCAAGCGGCTCATAATCGCTGTGTCGCCGGTTCAAGTCCGGCCACCGCTACCAGATCCGACGAGCACGATCCGAACAGAACCCAGCAGGAGGCACCCGCGATGGCCAAGGCCACGGTGATTCGGCCGAAGATCACGCTGGCGTGCGAGCAGTGCAAGCACCGCAACTACGTCACGAAGAAGAACCGGCGCAACGACCCCGACCGGCTCAGCATCAAGAAGTTCTGCCCGAACTGCGGTACCCACCGCGAGCACCGCGAGACCCGCTGACGCACACCGCGCCCGGGATGGTCGACAGCTCCTACGTCGGGCGCACGCTGCCCCCGTCGCCGCCGTACCGGGTCAGCCGGGAGAAGATCGCCGAGTTCGCGCGGGCCGTCGGTGAGCAGTCACCGGCGTGTCGGGACGTCGATGCGGCGCGCGCCGCCGGACATCCGGACGTGGTGGCTCCGCCGACCTTCACCGTCACCTTCACGATGCCGCTGATCGAGGCGTTCCTGCGGGACCCGGCCTTCGGCTGGGACTACTCGCGGATGGTGCACGCGGACCAGTCGATCGTGCTGCACCGGCCGGTGTACGCGGGCGACGAGCTGGTCACGGCGATCCACGTCGCGGACCTGTCCACCCGCGCGGGCAGCCACCTGCTCACCCTGAACTGCCGGATCACCGACCCGGCGGGGGCCGAGGTGGCCTCCACCAGCGCCGTGCTCGTCACCAAGGCCGACGCCGCATGACCGAGCCGGGTCCAGCCGCGGTCGGCGACGAGCTGCCGACCCTGGAACTGCGCCTCACCCGGGCCGACCTGGTCCGTTACGCCGGTGCCTCCGGGGACTTCAACCCGATCCACTGGAGCGACCGGGTGGCCACCGGCGTCGGCCTGCCCGGCGTCATCGCCCACGGCATGCTGACCATGGCGCTGGCCGGGCGGCTGGTCACCGATTGGGCCGGCGGCGACCCGGCCGCCGTGCGCAGCTGCGGGGTCCGCTTCACCCGCCCGGTCGTGGTGCCCGACGACGACGCGGGCGCGTTGGTGGAGCTCTCGGGAAAGGTCACCGACGTGGTCGACGCTCCCGACGGCGCTCGGGTGGCCCGGGTGGCGATCACCGCGACGTTCGACGGCCGGACCGTGCTCGGCCGGGCCGCCGCGGAGGTCGCGCTACCGCGGTCGTGAGTGCGCTACCGCGGTCGGAGTACACAGCCGCGGTCGTGAGTGCGCAGCCGCGTTCTAGCGCGGCTACGCACTCACAGGCTTCAGCGCGCCTCCGCCAGCAGGGCGCCCATGCGCTGCACGCCGGTGCGCAGGTCGTCGTCCCCGAGGGCGTAGGAGAGCCGGAAGAAACCGGGCGTGCCGAACGCCTCGCCGGGCACCACCGCGACCTCGGCGTGCTCCAGCACCGTCGCGGCCAGCTCCACCGAGGTCTGGGGTCGGGCTCCGCGCAGCTGCTTGCCCAGCAGCGCCTGCACCGACGGGTAGGCGTAGAACGCCCCGCGCGGGGTCGGACACTGCACACCCGGGATCTCGGAGAGCAGCTCCACGATCGCCCGCCGGCGCCGGTCGAACGCGGTGCGCATCTCGGCCGCCGCGTCCAGGGTTCCGGTCACCGCCTCCAGCGCCGCCCGTTGGGCCACGTTGCACACGTTCGACGACAGGTGGGACTGCAGGTTGGTGGCCGCCTTGACCACGTCGGCCGGACCGGCCAGCCAGCCGACCCGCCAGCCGGTCATGGCGTAGGTCTTGGCCACCCCGTTGAGCACCACGCAGCGATCGGCCAGCTCCGGCACCGCCACCGGCATCGAGACCGCCTCGGCGCCGTCGTAGGTCAGGTGCTCGTAGATCTCGTCGGTGATCACCCAGACGTCGTTCTCGACGGCCCACCGGCCGACGGCCTCGGTCAGCTCCCGGCCGGCCACCGATCCGGTCGGGTTCGACGGCGAGCACCACAGCAGCGCCTTCGTCCGCTCGGTCCGGGCCGCCTCCAGCTGTTCCACCGACGGCAGGAAGTCGGCCTCCAGGCCACACTGCACAATGACCGGCACCCCGCCGGCCAACGCGATGGCCTCCGGGTACGTCGTCCAGTAGGGCGCCGGCAGCAGCACCTCGTCACCCGGGTCGATCAGGGTGGCGAAGGCCTGGAAGACGGCCTGCTTGCCGCCGTTGGTCACCAGCACCTGACCTGCGGAGATCTCCAGGCCGGAGTCGCGCAGCGTCTTCGCCGCGATCGCCTCGCGCAGCTCGGGCAGGCCGGCGGCCGGGGAGTACCGGTGGTTGCGCGGATCCGCGCAGGCCGCCTCAGCGGCGGCCACGACGGCCGGCGGGGTCGGGAAGTCGGGCTCGCCGGCACCGAATCCGATGACCGGCCGCCCCGCTGCCTTGAGGGCCTTGGCCTTCGCGTCGACCGCCAGGGTCGCGGACTCGGCGATGCCGCCGATCCGGTTGGAGATCCGCCGCCGCGTCGTGGTCGTCGTCATGAGGCCATTCTCGCCCACCGGGCGGGGGCCGCGGGGCTGGGGTCATGGGCCGTTGTCCAGGCGATCGACGGGATGGGAGTACACTCTGATCGCTGGGTGCCTCGTCTGTGCGGGGCACTCCTCCGCGTGCGGGCTGGCCCGGGTCGCGGAGCTGGTCTAGGGGTGTAGCTCAATTGGCAGAGCAGCGGTCTCCAAAACCGCAGGTTGCAGGTTCAAGTCCTGTCGCCCCTGCCACTGCGTGACGAGCGTGGGGGAATGAAGATTCGGGTTCAAGCTGGAGGACACGGGCGTGGCTGAGGAACGCGAGGCGGACGGTACCGGGCGGGAGCGCCCGAGCACCGCCGCCGACCGCCGTGGTCGGCGCTCCGCCCCGGTACCGGCGGGGGACGGCAAGGGCAGGGCCACCGCGGTCCGCGACAGTCGTCCGGCCCGGGCCTCCCTGCTGAGCAGGCTGACCCGGTTCCTGCGCGAGGTGGTCGCCGAGCTGCGGAAGGTCATCTGGCCGACCCGCAAGCAGCTGGTCACCTACACGATCGTGGTGCTCGTCTTCGTGTCCTTCATGATCGCGCTGGTGGCAGGCCTGGACTACGTGTTCGCGCAGGGCGTGCTGTACCTGTTCGGCACCTGAGCCCGGCCAGCCGTGACGACGAGACAGCCGGACGGCGGCGGTGGGCGACGATGAAGGCGACGATGGAAGCGAGAAGCACGTGAGTGTCCAGGACGGCGGCCAGCGGTCGACCGATGTCGAGCCCGAGGCCGGCACGGACGGGGCTGCGACGGACGACGAGACCACGCCGGCCCCGCCGGCGGCCGAGGGTGCCGAGACCGACACCGGCGATGCCGAGGTCGGGAGCGCCGAGGTCGATGCAACCGCTGACGGTGACGCCACGGACTCCGCCGAGGCCGACGCGCCCGACCCCGACGCGGTCGACGAGGAGGAGGCCGAGGTCGACCCGGTGGAGGAGATGCGCACCGCGCTGCGCCGGGCGCCCGGCGAGTGGTACGTGGTGCACTCCTACGCCGGCTACGAGAACAAGGTGAAGGCGAACCTCGAGACCCGCATCCAGACCCTGGACGTCGAGGACTACATCTTCCAGGTCGAGGTGCCCACCGAGGAGGTCACCGAGATCAAGAACGGCCAGCGCAAGCAGGTGCAGCGCAAGGTGCTGCCCGGCTACATCCTGGTTCGGATGGATCTCAACGACCAGTCATGGGGCGCGGTGCGCAACACCCCGGGCGTGACCGGTTTCGTCGGCGCCACGTCGAAGCCGTCGCCGCTCACCCATGACGACGTGATCAAGTTCCTGCTGCCCAAGCCGGAGGCCAAGCAGGCCGCGGGCTCCGGCGGCAAGGCCGATGTGGCCTCCGGCCAGGGTCGCCCGACCGTCGAGGTCGACTTCGAGGTCGGCGAGTCGGTGACCGTCATGGACGGCCCGTTCGCCACGCTGCCGGCCACGATCAACGAGGTCAACATCGACGCCCAGAAGCTGAAGGTGCTGGTTTCGATCTTCGGCCGGGAGACCCCGGTCGAGCTGGCGTTCAGCCAGGTCACCAAGATCTGACCCAGTACCACGCGACAACCGACACACCACGACAAGAAGGCCGCGATGCCCCCCAAGAAGCGGAAGCTCTCCGCGATCATCAAGCTCCAGATCAAGGCCGGTGCGGCCAACCCCGCGCCGCCGGTCGGCCCCGCGCTCGGTCAGCACGGCGTCAACATCATGGAGTTCTGCAAGGCCTACAACGCCGCCACCGAGTCGCAGCGCGGGGACATCGTCCCGGTCGAGATCTCGGTGTTCGAGGACCGCTCGTTCAGCTTCGTCCTCAAGACCCCGCCGGCCGCGCGGCTGCTGCTCAAGGCGGCCGGGGTCGACAAGGGCAGCGGCGAGCCGCACGTGAAGAAGGTCGCCACGGTGACCATGGACCAGGTGCGCCAGATCGCCCAGGCGAAGATGGACGACCTCAACGCGAACGACCTCGACCAGGCCGCGAAGATCATCGCCGGCACGGCGCGGTCGATGGGAATCACCGTCAAGGGCTGACGGTTCCACTCGACGGAAGTGTGGGAGAGCCGGCCAGGCTCGGACCACGACCCTCGATCCTGAACAGGGGAGACAGCATGGCACAGCGCAGCAAGGCCTACCGCGAGGCCGCAGAACGGATCGACGCCACCCGGCTCTACAGCCCGCTCGAGGCGGCCGGGTTGGCCAAGGAGACCTCCAGCAAGAAGATGGACGCCACCGTCGAGGTGGCCATGCGGCTGGGCGTCGACCCGCGCAAGGCCGACCAGATGGTGCGCGGCACCGTCAACCTGCCGCACGGCACCGGCAAGACGGCTCGCGTGATCGTCTTCGCCACCGGTGACCGGGCCGCCGAGGCCGAGGCCGCCGGCGCCGACGTGGTGGGCGCCGAGGATCTCATCGAGCGCATCAAGGACGGCTGGCTGGACTTCGACGCCGCCATCGCCACCCCGGACCAGATGGCCAAGGTCGGCCGGATCGCCCGCATCCTGGGTCCGCGTGGCCTGATGCCGAACCCGAAGACCGGCACGGTCACGCCGGACGTGGCCAAGGCGATCACGGAGATCAAGGGCGGAAAGATCAACTTCCGGGTGGACAAGCAGGCCAACCTGCACCTGGTGATCGGCAAGGCCTCGTTCGACACCGAGAAGCTGGTGGAGAACTACGGTGCCGCGCTGGACGAGATCCTGCGGGCCAAGCCGTCGGCCGCGAAGGGCCGCTACATCAAGAAGATCACCGTCACCACCACGACGGGTCCGGGCATCCCGGTCGACCCGAACCGCACCCGCAACCTGCTGGTCGACGACTCCAGCGGCTCCTGAACCCCCGCTCCGACCCGCACCGGCGCTGCCGACCCTCCCTCCGGGGAGGGCGCAGCGCCGGTGCTGCGTCGTGGTGGTCGGGACCGCGCGCCGGCACGTGGTCGACTCAGCGGTCCGGCGCCGCCCAGTCGTCGAGAACCTGCTGCGCAGGCTCCGGGTCCGACACTGCATCCGGGACGCCCGCGGCCGAGCGGGAGAACCGTGGAGCCGGCGCGGCCTGGAGGACCCCGCCCGCAGCGACGACCGTGCCGCGGGCGGCCAGCTGCGGGTGCGCAGCCACCTCGCCGAACGCGAGGACCGGGGTGACGCAGGCGTCGGTGCCGGCGAACTCGGCGGCCCACTCGTCGCGGGTCCGGGCGATGAAGGCGGCGGTGAACCGGGCCCGCAACGCCGGCCAGCCGGCCTGGTCGTACTGCTCCGGCAGCTCCGCCGGATCGAGCCGCAGGCCGCGCAGCAGCGCCGCGTAGAACTGCGGCTCCAGCGCGCCCACCGCCACGTATCGGCCGTCGGCGCAGGTGTAGGTGTCGTAGAACGGGGCGTGCCCGTCGAGCAGGTTGGCGCCGCGCTGGTCGCTCCACGTGCCCTGGGTGCGCAGCCCCCACACCAGCTGGGCCAGCAGGCTCGCGCCGTCGACCATGGCCGCGTCCACGACCTGGCCACGGCCGGAGCGTTGCGCCTCCCACAGCGCGGCCAGCACCCCGACGACCAGCAGCATCGAACCGCCGCCGTAGTCGCCGACGAGGTTGAGCGGCGGCACCGGGCGCTCCCCGGCCCGCCCGATGGCGTGCAGCACGCCGGTCAGCGAGATGTAGTTGATGTCGTGCCCGGCGCGGGCGGCCAGCGGCCCGTCCTGGCCCCAGCCGGTGATCCGGCCGTAGACCAGGCGCGGGTTGCGCCGGTGGCAGTCGGTCGGCCCCACGCCCAGCCGCTCGGTCACTCCCGGCCGGTAGCCCTCCAGCAGCACGTCCGCTCGTTCGACCAGCCGCAACACGGTCTCCCGCCCGTCCGGGTCCTTGAGATCCGCGGCGACCCGGCGGCGGCCGCGCAGGGTCGGATCCGGGGCGTCGGGTGGGCCGAGCTGCAGGCCGCCCGACGGGCGATCGATCCGCACCACGTCCGCGCCGAGGTCGGCAAGGATCATCGCTGCGTGCGGTCCCGGCCCCAGCCCGGCCAGCTCGACCACGCGCAACCCGGCCATCGGTCCGGCCACCTGCACCTCCGCCGCTCGTGAGTGCGTGGCCGTGTTCTAACACGGCCACGCACTCACGGGCGGTCACGCCACCGCGATGGGCAGGGTGTCCGGCACGGGCTCGGCGCGGTCGAGCTCCCGCCAGGCCAGCGCCAGCCGGTCCACCGCGGCGTCCATCCGGTCCCGGCGCAGCGTGTACGGCAGCCGCAGGTACCGCTCGAACGTGCCGTCCACGCCGAACCGCGGGCCCGCGGCCAGCAGCACCTCGCGCCGCCGGGCGGCCAGCGCCAGCCGGCTGGACACCGCGGCACCCAGCTCGACCCACAGGCTCAGCCCGCCGCCCGGCCGCGACGCCCGCCACTGCGGGAACACGTCGCCGAGCCGACCGAGCAGGTGGTCGCGGGCGGCCGCCAGCTCCACCCGCCGGCCCGCGAGCACCGGATCGGCCTCGGGCAGCAGCCGGGCCGCCACCAGCTGATCCAGCACCGGTCCGCCCAGGTCCAGTGCCGCCCTGGTCGCGACGAGCCGGCGCACCATCGGTGCGGTGGTCCGGATCCAGCCGACCCGCAACCCGCCCCAGAGCATCTTGCTCGCCGAACCGACGGTGATCACCAGCGGCGAGTCGACGGCGCCGTGCGCGGCCACCGGCAGTTGCGGTCCGACGTCCAGGTGCAGCTCGGCCAGGCTCTCGTCGATCAACAGCGTGGTCCCGGTGCGCCGGGCCAGCTCGACCAGCCGTCCCCGTGCGTCCGCGCCCAGCTGAGCGCCGGTGGGGTTCTGGAAGTCCGGGATCAGGTAGGCCAGCCGCGGTGCGGCATCCCGGATCGCGGCCGTCAGCAGCTCCAGGTCCCAGCCGTCCGGCGGCGGGCCCATCGGTACCGGAACCGGCCGGACGCCCAGGTTGGTCAGGGCGTGCAGCACGTTGGGGTAGGTCGGGTGCTCCACCAGCACCCGGTCGCCGGGCCCGGTCAGCGCGGCGAGGGCCAGCGTGATCGCGTGCAGGGCGCCGGCGGTGACCAGGATCTGGTTCGGTTCGGTCGGCAGGCCGCGGGAGGTGAACCGATCGGCGATGGCCGCCCGCAGCACCGGCAGCCCGAGCATCTCGTAGCCGTGCCCGCCCAGGTAGCCGTCGAGATCACCGACCGCTTCGGCGGCGGCCCGGCGCAGCGCCGCCGACGGCGCGGGCAGCGCGGCATGCGCCAGGTCCAGCGGTGCGTCGGCGCTGCCGTGCGGGAAGAACGGCGAGACCCGGCCGCTGCCGGCCAGCTCCGGCGGCAGCTGGGTCCAGCTGCCCGCGCCGCGCCGGCTGCGCAGCAGCTGCGCGTCCCGCAGTGCGTCGTACACGGTGGCCACCGTGGTCCGGCTGATGCCGAGGGCGGCGGCGAGCTCCCGCTCGGCCGGCAGCCGGGTCTGCAGCCCGAGCCGGCCGTCCAGCACCAGCAGCCGGATCTGGTCGCCGAGCGCGTCGGCCAGGCCGCGCCCGTCCGGCGGCCGCCAGTCGCCCACCAGCCGGGCGAGGCTGCGGGCGCTGATCCGGCGGTCGGTGCTGTCCATCAGTCCACTCCTGGCGAATTGGCTCTCTACGGGGAGGCCAATGCTAGCCACCATTGAGTCATGACGATGCTGGTGCTCTTCCTGGTGCTGATCGTGATCGCGGTGCTGGCCCCGCGCTACGGCGTGGACAGCCGGGCCCCGTGGCGCCCGCCGCGGCACGCCACCCCGGCCGGCGACCTGGCCGCGCTCGGGCGCCGGCTCCGGACCGGGCTCCGTTCCGGTTGACCCGAGGGTCTACCGGCCGGCGCATCCCCGCCGGCCGGGCTCGGCTGTCGGGCGCGTAGAGTGGCGCGCAGTTCCACCGAAGACCGCAGGTCGGTACCGGGTGAGTGATCATCCGGGACACGAAGGCCCCGCGACAGCGGGCGGCCCGCGCAGGAGGACGAGGTCACCGGAAGGTGCGCTGGTGCGCGCTGACCGGCCACGCCCCGTGCGCTCCTGCGCCGGGGCGTTCGTCGTCTCCCGGGGGCGGTCGGGGTGGTGCCGCACGCACGACACGAACCCTGACAACCGAGAGGAGGCAAGGATGGCCAGACCCGAAAAGGTCGCGGTGGTGGACGACATCGCGGAACGCTTCCGGGGCTCGTCCGCCTCGGTGGTCACCGAGTACCGCGGCCTGTCGATGGCCCAGATGACGAGGCTGCGCCGCACGCTCGGCGACGGTGCCACCTACCGCGTCGCCAAGAACACGCTGGTGAAGCGGGCGGCGGCGGACGCAGGCGTCGAGGGCCTCGACGAGCTGCTGGTCGGCCCGACCGCGATCACCTTCATCACCGGGGAGATCGTGGACGCCGCGAAGGCGTTGCGCGAGTTCTCCAGGACCAACCAGGCACTGGTGATCAAGGGCGGCTACATGGACGGCCGCCCGCTGACCGTCGCCGAGGTCAACCAGCTCGCCGACCTGGAGTCGCGCGAGGTGCTGCTGGCCAAGCTGGCCGGTGCGATGAAGGCCAACCTGTCCAAGGCCGCCGCCCTGTTCGCCGCTCCGGCGTCCCAGGTGGCCCGGATGACACAGGCCCTGGCCGACAAGCGGGCCGAGGCCGAGGGCGGGGCGCCGGTCGCGGCCGACGCCGCCACCGAGGACAGCGCCGACAGCGCCGACAGC
>Ga0190265_10002565_pt1 | contig 12223 bp, 10 predicted proteins | sample Popmic124T_FD_133135 | JGI IMG/M metagenome (GOLD analysis project Ga0190265, IMG submission 133135) | Populus adjacent soil microbial communities from riparian zone of Indian Creek, Utah, USA - 124 T | ecosystem: Environmental > Terrestrial > Soil > Riparian zone | place: USA: Utah | collected... | reverse complement strand
GCCGACGAGGGCGACATTGCGCGCGCCCATCGCCGCCAAGCGGAAAGATTGACGCTGTGACCTCGCTCTCGACCCATGTGCTCGACACCGAGCGCGGCCGCCCGGCGCAGGGCGTACGCGTCGAGCTGCATCGGGACGGCGAGCTCGTCGCCGAGGGAACCACCGACGGTGATGGAAGGATCGCCGACCTCTTGCCGGGTCTCGAGCCCGGCGTCTACCGGCTGGTCTTCCACCCGACTTCGTCCTTCTTCCGCCGGATCGAGCTCGAGATCGAGCTCGGCGAAGGCCACACGCACGTTCCGCTCCTCGTCTCCTCGTATGCGTGCGTGAGCTACCGCGGAAGCTGACGGCCGACCAGCTCGCCGAGCTGTTCGAAGGGCACACGCGGTTCGTCGAGCGGCTGTCCGAGCTCGAGGATCCGCTGGGCGCGGCGCCGGACCTGGTTCGAGAGCTGCCGCAGGACGAGGTGCTGGAGGCACTGAGCGCGCACCCGGCGATCGGGGCGAAGGGGTTGTCAGAACGGTCGGCGCGCGAGCAGGGCGCCGATAACGATGCCGCGACGGAGGCGGAGCTCGCAGATCTGAACCGGGCCTACGAGGAGAAGTTCGGCTTTCGGTTCGTCGTCTTCGTCAACCGACGGCCGAAGGCGGCGATCGTCCCGATCCTTCGCGAGCGTCTTGGTCGGACGCGGGAGGAGGAGCTCGAGACGGGACTGGCCGAGCTGGTCGCGATCGCCCGCGACCGGTGGCAAAACCAGTGACGCTGCTGGCCGACGCGTATCTGCGGGAGTGGCTCGACCTGCTCCTCCGCTGGCTGCACGTCATCGCGGGCATGGTCTGGATCGGGACGTCCTTCTACTTCGTCGCGCTCGACAGCCACCTGCGTCCGCCCAAGGATGCCCAAGACGAGGTCGCGGGCGAATCGTGGGAGATCCACGGCGGCGGCTTCTACCGCGTGCAGAAGTACCGGGTTGCTCCGCAGACGCTTCCCGAGCCACTGCACTGGTTCAAGTGGGAGGCGTACACGACCTGGCTGAGCGGCTTCGCGCTCCTCGTCGCCCTCTACTACCTCGACGCCGACACATACCTCGTCGACCGCAGCGTCGCCGACCTGGGAGTGGGCTCGGCGGTGACGATCAGTGTCGGGCTACTCGCCCTCGCCTGGATCCTCTACGACGTCCTCTGCCGACTTCTAAGGGATCGTCAGCTCCTGCTGGCCGTCGCCCTACTCGTCCTTGTGGCGGCGGCCGCGTACGGCGTCGGCAACCTCTTCAGCGCACGCGCCGCGCCGATCCAGCTCGGCGCGATGCTCGGGACCATGATGGCCGGCAACGTCCTCTTCGTGATCATTCCCGGTCAGCGGGAGCTCGTGCGAGCGAAGCAGGCGGGAAAGGCGCCGGACCCGGAGCACGGCATCCGCGGCAAGCAGCGCTCGGTGCACAACAACTACCTGACGCTGCCGGTCGTGCTCGCGATGATCGCGCCGCACTTTCCATTCGTGTACGCCCACGAGCGCGCCTGGCTCGTGTTGCTCACATTGATGGTGCTGGGCGCGTGGGTCCGCCACTTCTTCAACCTTCGCCACCGCGGCCGGACCGTCTGGGCGATCCCGGTAACCGCCGCAGTGGCGCTCGTGGCACTCGCAGTTGCCATCCGGCCGGAGGACAGTTCGTCTGGCGCCGGCGGCGCTCCGGTTCCATTCGTACGGGTCGTCGCGGTCGTCGAGCAGCGCTGCGCGACGTGTCACTCCGCGCAGCCGACGGACGACTCGTTCTCGACGGCGCCGAAGGGCGTGGTCCTCGACACCCCGGCGCAGATCAGGGCCCAGTCGGCAGCGATCGAGGAGCAGGCGGTGGAGACGAAGGCGATGCCGCTCGGGAACGTGACGCAAATGACCGAGGAGGAGCGGGCGCTGCTCGGGCGGTGGATCGACCAGGGCGCGGCGATCCCCTAGAGTCGTACGGTGCTCGAGATCGTCGTCGCAGCGATGCGGTTCACCGCCCGCCTCGAGGAGGAGGCCGCGCCCCAGACCGTGGCCGCCTTCCGCCGCATTCTTCCTCTGCAAAGCCGGGTCATCCATGCGCGCTGGAGCGGCGAGGCGACCTGGATCCCGTTCGGCGACCTCGACGTGGGCGTCGGTCCCGAGAGCGCTACTTGCTACCCCGCGCCGGGTGAGCTGCTCTTCTACCCGGGAGGCGTGAGCGAGACCGAGATCCTCTTCCCGTACGGGGCAGCGAGCTTTGCGAGCAAGGCGGGCCCACTCGCGGGCAACCACTTCGCGACGATCCTCGAAGGCGGCGAACAGCTCCGCGAGCTTGGCAGGCTCGTGCTCTGGGAGGGCGCGCAGGACATCGCGTTCGACGAGACGTAGGGCGCTAGCCGGCCAACCGGCGCAGCGCCGCCGCGAGCACCTCGGTCGCGAGCGCGACATCCTCTTCGCTCGTCAGCTCGTCCGGCGAGTGGCTCGCGCCCCCGTTCAAGCTCCGCACGAAGAGGATTCCGGTCTCGACTCCGGCTGACGCGAGCACGCCGGCGTCGTGGCCCGCGCCTGAGGGAAGCTCGAGGGGGGGCAGCCCGAGGCGCTCGATCTCCTCGCGAAGAACGGCGCGCACGGATTCGTCCATGACAGCCGGCGCGTTTTGCGGTTCCGGGTCGAGCCCGAGGGCCGTGAGCAGGCGATCGAGACGCTCGGCGTCGGGCGCGCGGGCGTCGACGGTGAGCCGGACGCGGCCGGGAATGACGTTGGCCGCGCCGGGCTCGACCTCGAGAGAACCGACCGTCGCGACCGCGCCCTCGATGGCCGCGGCGGCGTCGCGAACACGGACGACGAACTCCGCCGCCTTGGCGAGCGCGTCGTCCCGGGCCGCCATCGGCGTCGTGCCCGCGTGGCCCGCCTTGCCCTCGAAAACAGCCTCGCGGCGCGTGTAGCCGACGATGCCGGTCACGACTCCGAGCGGGGTGCCGGCCCGCTCGAGCACCGGCCCCTGCTCGACGTGCACCTCGACGTAGTAGCCGGGAAGCGATCCACGCTCGACGAATGCCCGGCTGCCGAAGCACCCGCGCTCCTCGTCCCGGAACACGACCACTCCGAGCGTTCGCTCGCAGGCGCCAACGCTCGTGATCGCTTCGAGCCCGACGACGACGCCGAGCGCGCCGTCGAACCTCCCGCCGGCCGGGACACTGTCCAGGTGCGAGCCCGTCCAGACCTCCGGCAGGTCCGGCTGCGAGCCGATCGAGCGCCCCACGACGTTTCCGGCCGGATCCCACTCGACCTCGAGGCCGGCCTCTTCCATCCACGCGGCAGCGATCTCGCACGCTTGCTGCTCCGCGTCGCTACCCCCGAGCCGATTCGCGCCGCGCCCGCCGCCCAGCGCGTACAGCATGTCGAGCCGCTCGAGTGCCCGTTTCTTTGCGGGCGCCGCGTCCATCGTCGGGTCCTACAGCATTCCGGGTGGGCCATAGGGCAGAGTCGTGCCGAGACCATGATGTCCCGCCGTGGGACGCGACCAGGCGAGGACCCGGGCGCCCTCAACGCGGACCGGCTCGGATGGCTCGACGAGGAGCTGGCCATGGCGCCGAAGACACCCACACTGCTCGCGATGCACCACCCGCCGCTGTTGACCTGGGTCCCCTTGTGGGACGAGCTCGGTCCACCACGGACGCGCGCCGCATCAAGTTGACACAGATTCCGGAGGACTCTAGGTTGGCTCCAGCATTCGCGGTAGATGCCCGTCCGCGAACACACTTATCTCAATGAGGAGGAATCACGTTGAGAAGACTTGAAGCGGGACCCAGGAAAGGGGCGCTGGGATTTCTCGGCCTCCTCGTGGTTGGAGTCGTCTTGTTGCTCGCGCTCGCCGCAGCAGGTTGTGGCGGCGACGACGACGGGGGCGGATCGGGCGCTGGGAGCATCTGGGTGCTGCTCCCCGACTCCGCGAGCTCGGATCGCTGGGAGAAGGACGACCGCCGGTTCTTCGAGCAGGCTTTCAAGGAGGCGGACGTCGAATACAACATCGTCAACGCCGAGGGCGACGCCAGCACGCAGCTGAGCCAGGCCGAGCAGGCGATCAACGCTGACGCCAAGGTCATTCTTCTCGTGAACCTGAGCTCGGAGTCCGGGGCGACGATCATCGACAACGCTCGCGAAGCCGACGTCAAGGTCGTCGACTATGACCGCCTGACCGCCGCCGGCTCCGGAGCGGATGTCTACGTCAGCTTCGACAACGTGAAGGTCGGCCAGGCCATGGCCGACACGGTCGGCCCGGTGATCGACAAGTTGCCCGTGGACAAGCCGAAGGTCGTGATGATGAACGGCGGTCCGACGGACAACAACTCGAAGCTGTTCAAGCAGGGCTACAACGAGACCGGCGAGTTCGCCGTCAAGAAGAAGGCCGACGCCGGGGAGTGGCAGGTCGTCGCCGACCAGGACGTCCCCGACTGGGACAACCAGCAGGCGCTGACGCTCTTCGAGCAGATCCTCGTAGCTCAGAAGAACGATGTCGACGCGGTGTTCGCCGCGAACGACGGCATCGCCGGATCGGTGATCTCGGCGCTGCAGTCTGCTGGGGTCGGCTCGATTCCGGTGTCCGGTCAGGACGCCACGGCGTCCGGAATTCAGAACGTCCTCGCCGGACGGCAGACGATGACCGTCTACAAGCCGATCAAGGCCGAGGCGGACGCGGCGGCCGCCGCCGCGCTCGCGCTCTTGAACGACGAGGACGTGAAGGAGCTCACCGGCGACTTCGAGGTCATGTCGATCAACAACGGCGAGGCCGACCTGCCCTACATCGCCCTGACCCCGATCCCGGTGACGAAGGACAACGTCGCCGACACCGTGATCACCGACGGCTTCCGCACATGGGAAGAGATCTGCACGGGCGCGTACGCGAAGTTCTGCCCGGCGGACCGCTAGCCCGGCGGCTCGAGGCTCGGAGTGGGGGCGCCGCCCGGCGCCCCCACTCGACTCCGAGGAGGAAGCGATGAGCAGTGCCGTGGAAGCCGAGAGAGCACCCGTGGGGACGGCGGTCAAACGGCCGACGGCGGGCGCCACGCCGATCCTGGACTGCACCAACGTCTCGAAGAAGTTCGGCGCGGTGCAGGCGCTCTACAAGGTCGACTTCGAGGTCGCGGCCGGAGAGGTCATGGCCCTCGTCGGGGATAACGGGGCCGGCAAGTCCACGCTGATCAAGGGCGTCGCCGGGATCTACGCGTTCGACGAGGGCGAGATCCACTTCGAAGGCAAGCGAGTGACGATCGCCGGGCCCCGGGACGCCGCGGCGCTCGGGATCGAGGTCGTCTACCAGGACCTCGCGCTTGCGGACAACCTCGACGTCGTGGCGAACATGTTTCTCGGGCGCGAGCGGATCAACGGCGTCGTCCTCGACGAGGCCGGGATGGAGGAGACTTCGCGGAAGACACTGGACAGCCTCTCGGTCACGACGCTGCGCTCCGTCCGTCAGGCCGTAGCCGGCCTCTCGGGCGGCCAGCGCCAAGCGGTCGCCGTCGCGAAGGCGGTCATGTGGAACTCGAGGGTCGTGATCCTGGACGAGCCGACGGCTGCGCTCGGCGTCGCGCAAACGCGGCAGGTGCTCGACCTGGTTCGCCGCCTCGCGGACCGCGGGCTCGGCGTTGTGATCGTGACGCACAATCTCCACGACGTCTTCGAGGTCGCGGACCGCATTACCGTTCTCCGTCTCGGGCAGCGCGTCGAGACGGTTGCGCGGAAGGACGTCACCCAGCAAGAAGTCGTCCATGCCATCACGGCAGGACAGCTCCAGCACGTGCCCGGGATGGCCGCGGACACCGAGCTGTGATCCAGGCCCAGGGAACGGCCGAGCCGCCGCCAGAGGTTACGGCCCCTGGCACCCTGCGGGAGGTGCTCGCCGAGATGTGGCGCGGGTGGCTCGCGAGGCTCCGGGTTGGCGATTGGGGAGCGTTGCCGATCTTCATCGGCCTCGGCGCGCTTGCACTCCTCTTCGGGACTCTCGAGCCGAACTTCTACACGGCGCAGAACTTCGTCAACCTGCTCTTGCAGATGGCGGGGGTCACCTCGATCGCGATCGGGGTCGTTTTCGTCCTCCTGATCGCGGAGATCGATCTATCGGTTGGGTTCGTGAGCGGTGTCGGAGCCGTGATCCTGACCTTGCTCCTCCGCCCGGAGGAGGCGAACTGGCCGTGGTGGGGCGCAGTCCCCGCTGCCTTGCTCATCTGCACCGGGATCGGCCTGCTCCACGGCCTGATCATCACCAAGGCGCGCGTGCCGTCGTTCGTCGTCACGCTCGCCGGCTACCTCGCCTGGGGCGGCGTCGTGCTCATCCTGACGACCGGCGGATCGACCTCCGGGACGATCCGCATCCAGGACGACGTCGTGCTCAAAATCTCCAACGGCTTCCTGCCGAACCTTTGGGGCTGGGTGTTTCTCGGGCTGCTCGTCGGCGGCTACGTTGCCCTCGAGCTGCTCAAGGTTCGGTCGCGCCGCGCCAGCGGCCTCAGCCACAGGCCCGTCCCGGTCACCCTGCTTCAGGCGCTCGCCATGGCGATCGTCGGCGCGCTCGGCGTTTACTACGCGAACACGAACCGAGGCGTTCCGGTCGTCGCCGTCATCGTCTCGATTTTCCTGATCTTCTGGACGTTCGTCGCGAGCCGGACCCAGTTCGGCCGCCACGTTTACGCCGTCGGGGGGAATCCGGAGGCTGCCCGTCGAGCGGGCATCAATGTCGACCGGATCCGCATCGCAGTCTTCATGATCGCCGGCTTCATGGCGTGCGTCGGCGGGATCATCCTTGCCTCGCGCCTCCGGTCTGTCGATCCCGGAACGGGCGGTGGGCCGCTGCTGCTGAACGCGATCGCGGCCGCGGTGATCGGAGGGACGAGCCTCTTCGGAGGGTTCGGCCGGGTCGCGAGCGCCGTTCTCGGCGCCGCAGTCGTCGTGATGGTCGCCAACGGCATGGACCTGCTGAACCTCGCATCTGGTTGGAAGCTGGTCATCACCGGCGGCGTTCTCCTGGCGGCAGTTCTCGTCGATGCGTTCGCCAAGCGAGCCCGAGCCGCCTCCGGTGTGGCATAGCCGGATCGCCATCGGCGTCACGGCGCTGGCGCTGGTCGCCGCTGCCTTCGGCATCGTCGTCCTCAAGGGTGGGGACGGGGGAGCGGTCGCCGAGCCGGGGCCGGATCGGGGAGCTCCGAACCAGGAGTTGATACGGCTACGCGACGTGGCTGCGGAGCGAGGCCTTCGCTTCCGTCACGGGGCGTTTCGCTTCGGCCCGTCGGCGGACCCGCCCGCGATGATCGGCGGCGGCCTCTGCTGGCTCGACTACGACGAGGACGGCTGGCTCGATCTCTTCGTCGTCAACGGCTACGCCGAGAGCGATCGAGCCCGCTGGCGGTCTGGGGGCGGGCTGCCGACGAGCCGCCTCTTCCGAAACGTCGAGGGGCGATTCACGGACGTGACGCGGGAGACCGGAGCCGGCCTCGCCGTCCGGGGACAAGGCTGTGTCGCCGCCGACCTGGATCTCGACGGTCATACCGACCTCTTCGTCACGACGGCCGAGTTCAGCCGGCTGCTGTGGAACGACGGCGACGGGAGCTTCACCGAGGGGGCAAAGGAGGCGGGCCTCGATGCCTTCGGCTGGCACGCCGGAGCGGCGGCGGGCGACCTCAACGGCGACGGGCGGCCGGACCTCGTCGTGACCGGGTACGCCGACCTCAACAAGCCAGTCGTCAGTGCCGCGCAGGGGTTCCCGAACACCTACCAGGGACGGCGGGACCTGCTCTTTCTGAACGAGGGCGGCGACGGCGACCGGCCGACCTTTCGCGAGGTGGGGCGAGAGGCGGGCCTCGAGGTCGTCGGCTTCGAGTACGGCCTCAGCGTGCTGCTCTCGGATCTCGAGGTGGACGGCGACCTCGACATCTTCATCGCCAACGACACGAATCCGGACCGCCTCTATGAGAACGTTTCCTGGCCGGGCGGTGCCAGCGCCGACCGGCTGGGCTCGGCTTTCGATTTGAGGAGCGGGCGGCCAGAGCCGGCGTTGCCGATCCCGGCAGCGGGATGGGCGTCGCGGGGGCGGACTACGACGGAGACGGGCGCTCGGATCTCTTCGTGACCAACGCTCGGCGACAGGCCCACGGCGCCTTTCGCAGCAAGCCGCCAGACGAGAACGATCCCTCCTATGACGACGTGCGCGACGACCTCGGCCCCGACCTGGGCCGCTCGACGGGCTGGGGCGTGACCTGGGGCGACCTCGACCTCGACACCGACGCCGACCTCGTTCTCGTGAACGGCAAGGTCCCTGTCTCGAGCCTGGTCTCCGATCGCGAGCGCATCGACGCGTTCGCGAACCTTGCTGCGCAGGGCCGGCCGGGGGTCTTCGCCGATCGCAGCGCGTCGATGCTGGGAACCGTCGGGCCGATGCTGGCACGCGGCAGCGCCGAGGCGGACTACGACAACGACGGCGATCTCGACATCGCGGTGGGGACGCTCGGAGGCTCGCTCGCCCTGCTCGAAAACGACACGTCGTCCGGTAATTGGCTCGAAGTCGCCACCGAAGACTTTCGGCCGGGAACGGAGATCACTGCCGAGCTGCCCGACGGCAAGCGCCTGCGCCGGGAGATCCGCGCCGGGAGCAGCTACCTCTCGTCAGAGGACCCGCGGGCCCACTTCGGCCTAGGCGCCGCCCGAAGGGTCAGCCGGCTGCTCGTAAGGTGGCCCGGAGGAGGAGAGACGAAGCTCGCGGGCGTTGCCGCGAACCAGGTCGTCCAGATCGAGCCGCCGGAGCAACGTTCCGATTCAGCGTCGTCGTCCGCGGAGTACGCGATCGCCGACTGCACCCGGGCCGACCTGAAAGGCCGCTCCGTGGCTCGCGTCTGGGACGAAGCGCTGCTCGACGCGATCCGACGGGACGTGCCCGCGCCGACCGTCCACGCACGGAACCTCTTCCACGTCTCGGCCGCCATGTGGGACGCCTGGGCCGCCTACGACTCTGTCGCCGACGGCTATCTCGTGGACGAGAAGCACGAGGCGGAGAACGTCCGCGCCGCGCGCGAGGCGGCGATCAGCTTCGCCGCCTATCGTCTCCTCCTGCACCGCTACTCACTCGCGGGCGGCCTCGAGGAGACATTCGGAGAGCTCTCCTCGACGATGCGGTCGCTCTGTTACCGGGTCGACTACGCGACGGTGGAGGGCGACTCGCCCGCGGCGCTCGGGAACAGGATCGCCGCCGCCGCGATCGCGTACGGCCGGGACGACGGCTCGCTGGAGCGGCAGCGTTACGTGAACCCCGAGTACAAGCCCGTGAACCAGCCCCTCGTCGTCAAGAAGCCGGGAGCGACTCTTCATGACCCGAACCGCTGGCAGCCGCTTGCCCTCGACACGCAGATCGCGCAGAACGGGGTGCCGATCCCGAGCCGCGTCCAGCGGTTCGTCGGGCCCCACTGGGGACACGTGAAGGGGTTCGCCCTGCCGCTGTCTGCGCAAGGGCTGCCGCTCGACCCAGGCCGGCCGCCGGAGCTCGGCGACAAGGTGTACGAGCGGATGGCCGTAGACGTGATCCGCTACAGCAGCCGGCTTGATCCGGCCGACGGCGCCATGATCGACATCGGTCCCGGCGCCAGAGGCGCCAACGCCCTCGGCACGAATGACGGAGAGGGGCACCGCCGCAACCCGGTCACCGGGAAGCCGTACGCGGCCAACCGCGTCCGTCGTGGCGACTTCGCCCGCACCCTGACCGAGTTCTGGGCGGACGGCCCCGACTCGGAGACCCCGCCGGGTCACTGGAACACCGTCGCGAACGACGTGTCCGACTCGCCGGAGCTCGAGCATCGGATCGGTGGCGCCGGCCGCGAGCTCGATCGTCTCGAGTGGGACGTCAAGCTCTACTTCGCGCTCAACGGGGCCGTGCACGATGCTGCGGTCGCCGCCTGGGGCGCCAAGGGCCACTACGACTCCGTGCGCCCGATCTCGATGATCCGCCACCTCGGAGCCAACGGCAGCCTCCCTCTCCTCCCCGGCCTAGTCGAGCGCCGGAACGGACGGACCTTCGTGCGCGCCTGGCGAGGCAATCCCGAGGACCCGGCGACGCAGAACAGCGGCGTGGGCTGGGTCCGCGCCGCGGACTGGCTTCCGTACCAGTTGCCGACCTTCGTGACGCCGGCGTTCGCCGGCTACGTCTCAGGGCACAGCACGTTCAGTCGTTCCGCGGCCGAGGTTTTGACGGCCTTCACCGGCAGCTCGTACTTCCCCGGCGGGCTCCTCGAGTGGCCGGTGAAGCCGGGCGACCTGAAGAACGAGGCCGGGCCGAGCCGGAAGCTGACCCTGCAATGGGCTACGTACTACGACGCCGCTGATGACGCCGGCATCTCCCGGCTCTACGGAGGAATCCACACCCCCGCCGACGACTTCGACGGGCGGAAGATCGGGGCGACGTGCGGCAAGGAAGCCTGGACGCTTGCGCGCCGCTACTGGGACGGGTCGGCGAAGGCTTGAGCGGGGAACCGATTGGCGTCGCGATGCTCGGCTACGCGTTCATGGGCCAGGCCCACTCACGCGCGCTGCAGGCGCTTCAGCACCTCGACGTGCCGCTGCGACCCGAGCTCGTCTCGATTTCCGGCCGCAACCGTGACGCGGTCGAGGCGGCGCGCGAGCGCTGGGGGTGGGCAGAGGCCGTCGGCGACTGGCGCGAGCAGGTCACCGACGACCGCGTACAGCTCTTCGACAACGGCGGCCCGAACGCGGTCCACGCGGAGCCTTGCGTCGAGGCGGCGCGCAACGGCAAGCACGTCCTCTGCGAGAAGCCGCTCGGCCTCACGGCGGAGGAGTCGCATCGGATGTGGCAGGAGGCGGAGCAGGCCGGGGTCGCCCACATGTGCGGCTTCAACTACCGCTTCGTCCCGGCGGTTCGCCTCGTACGGGAACTGCTGGAGGCAGGCGCGCTCGGCGACGTCGTCCATTTCCGCGCCCGCTACCTGCAGTCCTGGGGCTGGGAGGCCGACGAGAGCGCCTGGCGCTTCGACGCGACGATGGCCGGAACCGGTGCGATCGGCGATCTCGGCACCCACATCATCGACCTCGCGCGCTATCTCGTCGGCGAGATCGCATCGGTATCGGCGATCGTGAGAACCGTCGTCCCCGGGCGTGAGGTCGACGACCACTTCGTCGCCACGGTCGAGTTCGAGAACGGCGTCGCGGGCACCCTCGAGGCCTCGCGGCTGGCTCGGGGTCGGATCAACTCGAACGCGTTCGAGGTCAACGGGACGAGAGGCTCGGCAGCCTTCGACGTCGAGCGGCTGAACGAGCTGGAGGTCGCGGACGAGAAGGGCTTTCGTCGGGTCCTCGTCACCGAGCCGGAGCATCCGTTCATGCGCTTCTGGTGGCCGCCCGGGCACATCGTCGGCTGGGGCGACACGTTCATCCACGAGCTTGCGCACATGCTCGAAGCCATCGCGGGCGAGCACGATGTCGCCCCGCACGGAGCGACCTTCGAGGACGGCTACCGCTGTGACGAGGTCGTCGAGGCAATTCTCCGCTCGGCGAAGAGCGGCAAGAGGGAGGGGGTGCTTTCGCGCTGAAGACGAGTCTCGGAATCTGGGCCTTCGGTCCGATGGTGACCCGGTTCGTTCCCTCCGGCTACCAGCCGGAATGGGCCGAAGAATCGATGCTCGACCGCGTGCGACGGGCCGTCGACGGGCTCGGCGACCTGATCGACGGCTACGAGTTCCACTACCCCGGCGAGCTGAGCGAGGACACCCTCGAGGAGATCCAGGCAGCGCTCGGCGGGCACGACATCTACGCCGTCGCCAGCGGGCTCCATCTCGACCCGCGCTTCGGCCGCGGCGGTCTGACCTCGCCGGATCCCGCGACCCGAGAGGAGGCGCTCCGGCGGACGGTGGCCGCTGCAGAGCTCGCCGGCTCGATCGGGGCGCACTTCATCGTCTGGCCCGGGATCGAGGGCTACAACTATCCGTTCCAGACGCCCTACGCGGAGAGCTGGCGGTGGCTGATCGAGGGGATCGGCGAGGCCGCGCAGCGCTGTGCCGACCACGGAGTTCTCCTCTTCCTGGAGCACAAGAACTCCGAGCCGGCGATGAAGATCCTCATGCGCAACATAGGCATGGCCCTCCACGTGATCCACAAGCTACGGGCGGAGGGCCTCGACAACGTCAAGGTCAACATGGACTGGCAGCACTTGCTCATGAACGACGAGAGCCTGGGCGAGTACGCCGCCATG